>Ga0194132_10012704_pt1 | contig 10410 bp, 9 predicted proteins | sample TA2KigOf80mmetaG_FD_148612 | JGI IMG/M metagenome (GOLD analysis project Ga0194132, IMG submission 148612) | Freshwater microbial communities from Lake Tanganyika, Tanzania - TA2015054 Kigoma Offshore 80m | ecosystem: Environmental > Aquatic > Freshwater > Lake | place: Tanzania: Lake Tanganyika... | reverse complement strand
GTTCTGGGCCGCCATGTGGGTCCTCGCCGCCGGAGGGGTTCTCGGGGCAAAGGCCCTGTTCGTCGTGCTGGGCTGGGAGCACTACGCGCGCGGCGAGCTGCGGCTGTTCGCCGACTTCCAGACCGGCTTCGTGTTCTTCGGCGGCCTGATCGGCGCGGGCGTGGCCGGGCTCGCGTTCGCGCGCGTGCGGGACAAGAGCTTCTGGCGCGGCGCCGACTACTTCGCGGTCGCGGTGCCGCTCGGCCACGCGATCGGACGCGTCGGCTGCTTCGTGCACGGCTGCTGCCACGGCGTGCCGCCGCACCCCGTGCAGCTCTACGAGTCCGCGGGCCTCGCGCTGATCGCGTGGTCGTGCTCCCGCGCCGTCGCTGCGGTCGAGAGCGGGGCCGCGCCGCGGGGCAGCGCCTTCCGGCGCTACCTGATGCTGTACGGGCTCCTTCGCCTGGCTCTCGATCCGCTGCGCGGCGACGGCCGGCCCGAGCGCTTCCTCGGCTTCGTCTCGCACCAGCAGGGGATCGCGCTCGCCGTCGTCGCCGTCGCGCTGGCGTGGTCGCTCGTCGCGGCGCGGCGCGCGGGGCGCCCCGTGCGCCTGCTGCCCCTGCGCGCGAGCAGCGCGCGCTGAGCCGCGCGCGCCCCGCGCCCTGCAGCCCCGAGACGCGAGCGCGGTGCTGTGCTCACGCGCTCGTGGTGTGCGACACGCCACCCAGGGGGCGGTCCGGGAAGCGGTAGAGGTTGTTGAACGCGCAGAACGAGTACACGCCCGCCGCGTCGGTGATGCCGTAGCAGCAGCGGGCGATCCGCGCGGGATCGAGAGCGTCGCGCTCCATGAAGCTCTTCGCGAACAGCAGCAGGTGCTTGCTGCGCAGCACATCGAGCGGCTTCCGGAAGATCGGCGCGGCCTTCGCGATCAGGCGCCAGGCGTCGGGATTGCACAGGTGGCGCGTGAAGAACTCGCGCTTGCCGGCGAACAGGCCGAGCACCGTCTCGCGCGAGTCGTCGCCCAGGAACGAGAGCAGGTCGTCGCGCGTCACGTACTCGAACAGCGGCTCGAGCCGCCCGTCCACGACGAACACGAAGGACATCGCGTTGCACAGCGGGTGGCCCATGTGCTCGGAGCGGAAGCTCGACGCCGGCACGCCGGCCTGCTGCTCGATCAGCTTCAGGATGCCCGGCAGCGGGTAGCCGGCGCCTGCGCCCTGCTCGGGAACGTCGAAGCGGCCGGTGAAGCGCGTCGCCGACTGGAAGTTGATCGCGCGCACGGTGTCGATGTTGTCGACCGCGAAGCGGACGACGTCGCCGAGCTCGTCGTCGTTCACGCCGCGCGCGACCGCGACGGCGAGCGTCACGCAGAGCCCCGCCGTGCGCGCCGCCGCGATGCTGCGCGCGCGCACCTCGGTCATGTCCTGACCGCGGATCGTGCGGTAGGTCTCCGGGCGCAGCCCGTCGAACTGCAGGTAGACGGCGGTGAGACCGTTTCCCGCGAGCTCCTGCAGCAGCTCCGGCCGCTGGCTCGCGCGGATGCCGTTGGTGATCAGCTCGACGTTGCGGTACCCGAGGCGCCGCGCGTGCGCGATGATCGCCGGCAGCTGGCGGTGCAGCGTCGGCTCGCCGCCGCTGATCTGGATCGGGATCGGCGCTCCGGTCACTTCGAGCAGCCGCTCGAGCCGCCGGCACACCTCGTCGTACGGGACGTCGTGCGCCGGGTTGTTGGCGTCCGAGAAGCACACCGGGCAGTCCATGTTGCACCGGTTGGTGATCTCGACCATCGCCATCATCGGTCGCGACGCGCCACCGGCAAACTGCCCGAAGCGGATCGGCGGCGCTGCGCTCGCGTGGCCTGCTGCTCGATCTCCTGCGGCTGAACGTTGCACGTGTCCCCTCTCGGTCGTGCGCCGGCGTCCCTGCCGGGCGAGACCGCTCGGATGCTGCGCCGCATGCCGGAGTTTGGCAACCCCGTGGCGCGGCCGAAGCACACGCTCGTCGCGGCCGGACGGCACCCTGAAATACTTCTGCAACAACCGCGCGCGCGGCACGTACTGCGTCTCGAGGTCACGAAGAGGTGGCCTCGAGGAGGAACGAAGAAATGCTGCGTACCATCGTCTCGTCGATTGCCACCGTCGCGCTGCTCGCGTCCGCTGCCGCGGCCGAGCAGCGTACCTACGAGGTTCGTGTCACCAACGTCACGCGGAACCAGAGCTTCACGCCGATCCTCGCAGTCGCGCACGACCCCGCCGTTCGGCTCTTCGAGCTGGGCGCCCCGGCCGGCTCCGAGCTCGCGTTTCTCGCCGAAGCCGGGGGCACCGCACCTCTCGCCGCGGCGCCGGCGTCGCAGGCACCGCTCACCGTCCCCGTCGTCGAGCGTCCGGGGCTGCTGCTGCCGGGCGAGAGCGCGATCCTGACCGTCGTGAGCGGCCGCGGCCACACGCACCTCAGCGTCGCGGCGATGCTGATTCCCACGAACGACACCTTCTTCGCCGTGAACGGCCTCCGCCTGCCGACGGCGCTGCGCGCGGTCGAGGTGGTCGACTCCCCTGGATACGACGCCGGCAGCGAGCCGAACGACCAGAACTGCGCACGCATCCCGGGCCCGCGCTGCAACGGGGAAGGCGCCTCGGCACCAACCGCGTCCGACGAGGGCTACGTCTACATCGGCAACGGCTTCCACGAGCTCGGCACGGACGACGGCCAGGGGAACGAGGTTCGCGGCCCGCTGACCTACGACTCGCGCAACCCGGTCGCGCGGATCGAGATCCGACGCGTCGTGCGCTGATGGTGGACGATCGGCGGGGGATCTCGTGGCCTCGGGCGCCGCACTCGCATGGCCCGCGGCCACGACCGGAGAGGATGCGCCCCGGGGCGTGACGAGCACGTTCGCCTCGATCGAGCCAGCCGATGCCCCCGCGCACGACGCGGAGTGGGCAGCGCTCATGGCTCGCGCGCAGGGCGGCGATCGGGGAGCGTACCGGGATCTCCCCGAGTGCGTGGCGCCGGTGATCGCCGCGTACTGCCGGCGTGTGTTCCCGGAGCCGGCGCAAGTCGAGGACTGCGTCCAGGAAGCGTTGCTCGTGCTGCACCGGGTGCGGAATACCCACGATCCCGCGCGGCCCTTCCGCCCCTGGCTCTTCACGCTGGTGCGCCACAGCGCGATCGACATGCTGCGCCGCCAGCGCCGCCTGCAGGAGCACGAGATCAGCGACGACGGAGCGACGGCGGAGACCGCTGCCCCGTCGTCGTTGCCCGACGTTCCGGGCGCCAGCGTGATCGACGAGCTGGCTGTCAAGTATCGTGACGCGCTCCGGCTGGCGAAGCTCGACGGCCACTCGATGCGCGAGGCGGCGCGGCGCCTCGGCATCAGCGAGGTCGCGCTGCACGCGCGCGTCCACCGCGGCATCGCGCTGGTTCGTCGGCGACTGGATCGGGAGGAGGCGTGACGCGCGACGAGTGGATCGACCGACTGGTGGACGACCTGACGCCGGTGGTGGCGCCGCCGCGCCCGTGGCGCGACGCCGGCGTCTGGCTGGCGCTCGCCTGGTCCAGCACGCTGCTGCTCACCGTGCTGATGGGCCCGTTTCGCGCCGGTGCTGCGGCCGAGTGGCTCGCGTCGTCGCGCTTCCAGCTGGAGACCGTGGTGGTCGCGCTGGCATCCGTCGTCACCGGCGTCCTCGTGGCGCGCGCGGCGATCCCGGCTCGCGGCGCGGCGCGCTCGCCGCTGCTGGCCGCACTGCTCCTTCCTGGTGCCTGAGCGCTACTCCTCGTGTGGGCGCACGCCGTACCGCCGTTGCCCCTGGACGGGACGGGCAAGCGGGTCGCCTGCGTGCTCGAGGTTCTCGCCGATGCCGCTCTGCCCTGTGCCCTCGGACTCTGGTGGCTCCGCCGGCGCTACGCCGTGCTCGCCCCGGGCCTCGTCGGCGCGGCCCTGGGTCTCGCTGCAGGCGCGATCCCCGCGATCGTCATGCAGCTCGCGTGCGTCTACGAGCCGATCCACGCGCTGCGCTTCCACCTCGGCCCGGTCGTGATCTGTGGTCTGCTCGGCGCGGTGCTCGGACGCGTCGTCCTCGCCCGCCGCCGGGGCCTGGTCGGCGGCGAACGACGCGCCCGCTGAGCGGCGCCTGCGGGTGCTCGCACGACGTCAGCTTCCGCACCGGCGACCGCGACACCTCCGCACCGGTGACCTCCGCACGGGCGACCGCGACAGCGGCGGCGGAACGTGCTTGGATCCCGCCCCGGAGGAACGAACCGATGGCGGATCTGCTGTACGAGAAGAGCGGCCATGTCGGCCGCGTCACCCTGAACCGGCCCGACCGCATGAACGCGATCAGCCCGGCGATGCTCGACGAGCTGACGCGCGCGCTCGAGGACGCCGACCGCGACCGCGACGTGCGGGTGATCGTCATGACCGGTGCCGGCCGCGGCTTCTGCAGCGGCCTCGACCTCAAGGACAGCGCTGCGGGCAAGGGCATCACCGGTGCTCTGAGCGGTGGCGTCACGCACCTCGGGACGCGTCACCTGCCGACGACGGTCCTGTTCGAGATCGACACCCCGGTCATCTGCGCGATCAACGGCGCCGCCGCCGGCTACGGCTTCGACCTCGCTCTCGGCTGCGACATGCGCCTCATGAGCGACCAGGCGAAGCTCATCCCCGGCTTCGCGAAGCGCGGCATCGTGCCGGAGAGCGGTGGCACGTGGTACCTGCCGCGACTGGTCGGCTGGGCGCGCGCGTGCGAGATCGCGTTCCTCGGCGACGATCTGAATGCGGCGAAGGCGCGCGAGCTGGGCGTCGTGAACGCCGTCGTTCCGGCGGCGGAGCTCGAGGCGGAGACGATGCGCTGGGCCGAGAAGATCGCGTCGAACGCGCCGCTGGCGATCGTCGCCATGAAGCGCCTCTTCCGCCACGGACTGACGGAGGACTTCTCGTCGCATTCGCACCACGTACTGATGCAGCTGCTGACGCTGTTCCGCTCGGACGACTTCAAGGAGGGGATGCTCGCCTACATGGAGCGGCGCCCGGCGCAGTTCACGGGCCGGTGACGCCCGCCGGCGCGACCGCCTGCTTCACCTTCGACAACATGGCCGAGGCGTCGGAGATCGGTGCCGGCACGCTCGCGGGCCCGCGCGCTCCGGGGACCGATCGCGCGCTCGCCGAGGGGCAGCCGCGTCTGCTCGATCTCCTCGACGCCCACGGCGTGCGCGCGACGTTCTTCCCCGAGGGCTGGAACGGCGAGCACCACCCCGACGCGGTACGCGAGATCGTCCGTCGGGGGCACGAGCTCGGCATGCACGGCTGGCTGCACGAGCGCTGGAGCGAGCTCGACCCCGACACCGAGCGGCTGCTGGCGGACCGCGCGACGACGGCGCTGGCCGGCGCGGCTGGCGTTCGCCCCGTCGGCTTCCGCGCCCCGGGCGGCGCGCGGACCGCGGCCACCGAGGCGATCCTGCGCGAGCTGGGGTACGCATTCGACGCGAGCCTCGGCGACGGCATGCGCGCCGCCCGCCTGCCCGGGGGGCTGCCGCAGGTGCCGTTCGTCTGGCCCGGCGTCGACGGCTACTTCTTTCTGCGCGACGGTCCCGTCCCGCCCGCCGAGGTCGGCCGGCGGTGGCTCGCGGCGCTGGACCAGGCCGCGGCGCGCGGCGGCCTGTTCGTGCTGGTCTGTCACGCGCACATCACGGGGGTCGAGCCGGCACGTCTCGCCGCGCTCGGGAGCGTGCTGGCCCGCGCCGTCGCCGATCCGCGGGTGGCGGTGCGGACGGTGGGCGACGTCGCGGTCGCCCTGCCGTGACCGGCCCGCGCCGCGCCCGATTCCGGCTTTCCCTGCCCCGGCACGGAGCGCTATGCCTGTGCGCGGTCACCCCGCCCTCGACCCGCCTGCCGCGAACGCTGCCCGAAGCCCCGAACGCTGCCCGAAGGAGTATCATCTTGACGAGCCACGAAGTCCGCACCTCGACGCGGAGCAGCGCGCGCACGGCGGGATGGCTGCTGCTCGCGGCGTCCGCTCTCGCCGCGGCTTGCGGCGGTGGCGGCGGAGGAGGAGGTGGAGGCGGCGGCGCTGCTCCGACGCCGACGCCCGTGCCCGGTACGAGCGCGACGCCGCGTGCGACCGCGACACCGGCGCCGCCACCGACACCGACACCGACCGCAGACGGCAGCGCGCGCGCGCGGATCCTCCTCGCCGAGAACGACACCATCGGCGACATCGACGTGGCGGACATCGAGGACGCGGCGCTGAACGACGCGGGGGCGGTCGCAGTGATCGTGACGGCGCGCGGTACGGGCGGTGCACGGGCTCTGCTGCTCGGCGACACCGGCGGCGACTTCGCGACCCTCGTCGCACCGGATGCGGCCTTGCCCGGCATCGACACGAAGACGCTCGGCCGCGTGCGCCTCGCCGAGACCGGGGCGCTGGTCTTCGAGACGGGCACCGGGCTCGACACCGACCGCCTGTACTTCGCCAGCGACGGCGTCGTACAGCCGCTCGCCGGCGCCGCGCCCGGCGTGGCGGCGCCCGAGTTCCAGATCCTCGGCGACGTGGTGATCGGCGGCACCGGTCTGGTCGGCTTCGTCGGTGGTGGTGACCGGTGCACGACCGAGCAGGTCGGCGAGAACGCGCGCATCGAGTGTACCCTGCATCTCTACGTCGCCGAGGACGGCGTCGTGCGCGAGGTCGAGGCAGAGGGCCTGGCTCTCGCCGAGCAGAGCCCGACCAGGCCGCAGGTCGCCGTCACCGACACCGGTGTCGCGTTCTTCTCGGCACCCGCCGAAGGCTCGGGGCCGGTGGTTCTGCGGTGGGAGGCCGGCGAAGTCGATACCGTGCTCGCGCGCAATGCCGAGCTCGACGACGTCGGTCGGCTGAACAGCCCGCAGGTCGCCGCCGCCAACGCCGACGAGCAGCTGCTGCTCACGACGACGATCGTCGCGGAACCGACGCCGCGCCCGGCCGTGCTCGGCATCCTCGAGGGCGAGAGGTTCACCATCCTCGACAAGGAGCTCGAGCCCGCTGGCGACCAGGTGATCACCGACCTGCGTGCGGTGGGCCTCGACGAGCAGGGCCGCGCCCTCTACCTCGTGCGCATCGGTGCGGAGGGAGACACCGACGCACCGCGCACGCTGCGCCTGAAGGACACGCTGACCTCGGTGGATGTCGCGACCGAGGGCAAGGTCCTGCCGGGAACCGACAAGACCGTCATCTCGATCGCGTCGCAGCGGCTCAACCGGCGCGGCGACGTCGCGTTCGTCGCCGAGCTGGGACGGATCGATGGCCTCACCGCCGTCATCGAGGAGGTGCGGGCGGTGGTGCGCCTTGCCGACGGCCGATACCTGGCACCGGTGTCGTCGGCCCGGCCCGCCGACCTCGGCACGCTCGGCAACCTTGAGGTCGCGGGCTTCGACGACAACGCGGACCTGCTGCTGATCGCGACCCGCGAGCCGAGCCTGACCGTCCTGGTGTTCGCTCCGCCACCGGCGCAGTAGGCGTCAGGACGGGTCGCGGCGGCGCGTGCGCCGCGACCCCGGCGGCGTCGCCCGATCCTTGCCTGCGGCTGCGCGCACTCCTGCCGCTGCCGCCGCGGCGCGCTGCCGCGCCGGCGGGCGCGTGGCCCGGCCCAGAAGGCGGCTCAGGAAGCCGATCAGCTCGTCGGGCGAGTCGAAGTGGGCCGTCTCGCCGGAGCCGACCTGCTCTGCCCGGCCCGCGAAGGCGTCGGCCTGCCCGGGTCGCTGCAGGAAGTGGATGACGAACGCACGCTGGGTCGACATGCTCATCCACTAGCCCGAGGACGGTCCACCGCTCATCAGGAAACGGTAATCTTGCGGTAAAACCTCGCCGCCCAAGAGGCCTCCTCTCCCGTGCACCTCGCTTTCGGACCCTTCCGGTTTGATCCCCTGTCGCACAGGCTGTGGCGCGACGGGTCGATGGTCGCGCTCACCCGCAAGGCCTTCGGGGTGTTGCAGTGCCTGGTGGAGCATCGCGGCGACCTGGTGCCCAAGGAGGAGATCCTGGCGCGGGTATGGCCGGACACGGTGGTCGGCGAGGCCGTCCTCAAGGTGTGCGTGCGCGAGATCCGGCGCGTGCTCGGCGACGACCCCAGAGAGCCGCGCTTCATCGCGACCGCGCACCGCCGCGGCTACCGCTTCGTCGCGCCCGTGGAGAACGCGGCTCCAGCCATGTCGTCGACGCTCACGGCCGCCGGCGTACCGGCGGGCCCGGCGGCGTGACCGGCCGTCGCCGAGCGCGGCCCCGCCGCGACCGCGCTCGTCGGTCGCGCCGCTCCACTCGCCGAGCTGCACGCGGCACTCGCGCGCGCGCGCACGGGTCAGCGGCAGGTGGTGTTCGTGACCGGCGAGGCCGGGATCGGCAAGACGAGCCTCGTCGACGCGTTTCTCGACGAGCTCGTCGCGGTTGGGAGGGTGTGGATCGCACGCGGCCAGTGCCCGCCGCAGCACGCCGCGGGCGAGGCGTACCTGCCGGTCCTCGAAGCCGTCGACGGCCTGTGCCGGCGACAGGGGGGACAGCGCTGGTTGGCGAGCTCGCGCGTCGCGCGCCGACCTGGCTCCTCAGGGGGCCGTCGCTGATCGACGACGCTCTGCGCGCACGGCTGGTCGGGCAGAGCCTCGGCGCAACCCCGGAGCGGATGCTGCGCGAGATGGTCGAGACCATCTCGGCGCTCGCCGCGGACACACCGCTCGTCCTCGTGCTCGAGGACCTGCACTGGTCCGACCTCGCGACGCTCGATCTCGTCTCGGCGCTCGCGCGGCGGCGCGAGCTGGCCCAGCTCCTGCTCGTCGGCTCGTACCGCCCCGCGGAGGTCATCGTGCAGCAGCACCCGCTGCGTGCGCTCACGCTCGACCTGCGCCTCCACGCCTTCGGCTCCGAGCTGTCGCTCGAGTTCCTGTCCGGGGACGAGGTGCGGACGGTGCTCGCGGCACGCTTCGGGAGCGACGTCGCGGCCGCGTTCGGGCCGCTCGCGTATCGCTGGAGCGATGGCAACCCGCTCTTCCTGGTCGCGATCGGCGACCACCTGCTCTCGAGCGGGCTCGTCGAGCGGACCAGCAGAGGCTTCGTTGTCGGACGGCCGGTGGGCGGGGCCACGCTCGAGATCCCGGCGAGCTTGCGGCAGATGGTCGAGAAGCGCATCGAGTGCCTGCCGAAGGCCGAGCGCGCCGTGCTGGAAGCGGCGAGCGTCGTCGGCGTCGAGTTCTCGACGATCGCGGTCGCGGCTGCGCTCGAGCACGATCCGATGGAGGTCGAGGAGCTGCTCGCCGACCTCGGGCGCCGCGCCGAGCTGGTGTGCTCGGTCGGCACCGAGGACCGCCCCGACGGATCGGTCGCGAACCGGCTCCGCTTCGTGCACGCGCTCTACGCGGAGGTGCTCTACGACGGCATCGCGCCCTCGCAGCGCGCGCAGCTGCACCGGCGCATCGCGCTCGGCGAGGAGCGCAGCCACGGCGCCGCGGCGTCGCGGGTCGCGGCAGCGCTCGCGCTGCACTACGACCGCGGCCGCGATCACGTGCAGGCCGTGCGGCACCTGCGGCAGGCGGCGGAGAACGCGGCGCAGCGCGCGGCCGGCCGCGAGGCGGTGGGCTTCCTGAACCGCGCGATCGCCCTACTGCCGCGCTTCCCGGCCGAGGAGCGGCTGCCGCTCGAGCTCGCGATGCGCGAGCGTCGCGGGCTGCTGCAGCACACCGTGGGCGATCTCGAGGGTGCGTCCGCCGAGCTCGCGGCGCTGGCGGAGCACGCGCGCGCGCACCGCCGCGTCGACGTCGAGGTGCGCGCTCTGATCCACCGCGCGACGGTGCTCTTCCTGCTCGACCGCGCGGCGAGCGCCGAGGTGTTCACGCGCGCCCGCGCCGCGAGTCGCGAGCTGCCCGACCCGTCGCTCGCGCTCCACCTGCAGAGCCTCGCGGCGTACAACCGGCTGCGGGCGCGCGGCTTCCGTCCCGAGGATCGGGCGCTGTGCAGCGAAGCGGTGCGCGTGCTCGGGAAGCAGGACCAGCGCGCGCTGCTCGTCGCGCACTACGGGCGCAGTGCGATGTTCGAGAACGTGGCCGGCGACTACCGCGCTGCGCGCAACCTCGCGGCGCGCGGGCTCGCGCTGTCGGTGGAGACGGGCGACCTGTTCGACCACCTGCTGTCGCAGTACTCGCACGCCTGGGCGCTTCTGCACCTGGGCGGGTGGGGGGCGATGCAGCGCGCGCTTTGCGAGGAGATCGAGCTCGCGGAGCGCAACGACCACCCGCTCTGGGCAGCACTGTTCCGCCTGCAGTCGGCCTGGCTGCTGATCGAGGCGGGCGCCTTCGCGCGCGCCGAGGCCGCGTGCAGCGCCGCGATCGAGGTCGGGCGCGAAGGGCGGCACGGCCTGTCGCAGGGCCTCGGGCACATGCTGCGGGCGGCCGCCCATGTCGGCGCCGGCCGGCCCGAC
>Ga0194132_10012699_pt1 | contig 10414 bp, 10 predicted proteins | sample TA2KigOf80mmetaG_FD_148612 | JGI IMG/M metagenome (GOLD analysis project Ga0194132, IMG submission 148612) | Freshwater microbial communities from Lake Tanganyika, Tanzania - TA2015054 Kigoma Offshore 80m | ecosystem: Environmental > Aquatic > Freshwater > Lake | place: Tanzania: Lake... | reverse complement strand
CCCGAAGTGGCGGGCCCCGAACGCCAGTGCCTGAGCGTGGTTGCCCGCGCTACCGGCAACGACGCCTTTGCGGGCACGATCACCGAGTACCGCAAGTTTGTTCATCACGCCGCGAATCTTGAATGCGCCCGTGCGCTGCAGGTTCTCAGCTTTCAGCACGATCGCACCGCCGCAGCGCTGACTGAGGTGGGCCGACGGTGCCACCGGTGTGTGCGTCACCACCTTGCGATCACGCTCGCTGACCTGTCGAATAATGGCAAGCTCAATCACACTGATGACCTCCATTCAGTTAGTTCGTGCGGTGGAGGTAGGTGACCAAGAGTCCAGAGCGCTGCCAACCGAACATAGGTCCAGAGTGCCAACCTCTTGGGGTACTGAGAACTCGCAAACGTCAATCACGAGAATAATATATGACAGGTCTACTGTCATATGTATCGATTCTCAAGTCGTCTAGCCCGAATCGGAGATGTGAAATCGTGTCAAAGCAGCGAATCCAGTCCACATGAATCCAATAGTTTCTTTGGGAAGCTCCCACAGTCGGCAGCACAAAGTTGCAGTCGTGGCGGTGCATCCAAGGCGAGCTATGGCGCGTGGACATTGCCGATGACACCGGTGGCAGACTCTCTCGGAGTCGGCTAGAAAACTGATTATGGGCGATTGGATTTCAACCGCCGCAAGGAGGTTACTGCTTCTCTCTACGGTTGCGTTCGGTTGTACCGCACTGGTCTTCTTCTTGGGAAACACCAGTCTTTGGCTCAGTCACGGAGACGCCCGTCAATTTGCTGACTACATGGTAGAGGGACATCGTTCTGGAAGCTTTCTTGGAGTTCTTTCTCGTGACTTCCGCTCTGGATTGGGGCACTGGCCACAAATGCGAGTGCTTATCACTGATCTACCTTTGCTGACAAGTTTCGCATTCGTGGGTGAGTTGAGCGAGTGGATTTATGTCAGTCTCTGGTCGCTTTGTCTATTTCTATCAATTCGATTCTTGGCCCTCGCTCTCGGACTTGGCCGCGCGACATCAGACCTATCTGGAGTGATTGCGCTCTTCGCTTTCATTCTTCCGAGCCCGTTGCTCTTGACGCGCGCCACCTACATGGGGAACTTCTTTGCTCAAATCGCTCTGTCATCGGCTCTACTTGCTGTCATACTGCACTCAGCGAACGCGAGGGGAACTCGATCTGCTCAGCCGTGGATATGTGTTGCGGGAGTTGGTTTGGCTGCAGTGATTTCAGCGGGAGTTAGCAGCCTATGGGCCGTCGTTCTGATGCAAGCCATGCTCGGCTGGGGACTTGCGTGGTTCGCAGCCTCAAGTTTTAACCGCACGAGCACTCGCTTGTGGCCATGGACGCTTGCAGGTACGGTCTTGCTTCTCTACTTTGCTGTGCTATTGCGCCTTCTACTTGGCTCGGTTAGTACGAATCTCTCCGAGTTCGCACAGAGGCCTGCAGCAGATCAGTCATTCGGTCTTAGGCTCCTCCCTTTTCTGAACGTTAGCTATCTAGGAAGTTATGCAGACCAGGCCTATCGAGGTCTTGTGTTGCTCGCTTGCGTTGGTGCGGTGTTGTGGGCGTGGACGCACGGCCAACGCTTGTTCGCGGTGTTCAGTGGTTTGGTAACGATGGTTCTAGTCGGATACGGATTGGTACAACCGCTCATTCTCGGACTTGTTGGCATCGAGATAGGACCCCACCCCGCATACTTGGAGATGATTATGTGGCTTCCGGTTCAAGTGGTTGCCATCGCAATGTTGACTCAAGGAATTGGAGAGCAATTCTTGGCGTCTCCTCGAATAAGGAAATTCTCTGTTCCGGTACCAGTGAAGGCGCTGATGCAGATGAGCCCCGCCGTCGTGCTGGTTCTTTGGACTTCGGTGTGGGTCGTCAATAACGCGAGTCTTCGGGGGGGGGCAGTGTCATATCCAGTCAAGTCGGGTCAAGCTGTCACATCAATCGTTGGCACCCGAGACTGGGATAACAGCACTTTCGGTGGACGAGTTATGGTGATTCAACCAACGAGTCCTGATGAAAAGCTCATTTTTCCTCAGTCGAGGGCCAGTGATCTACGGGAACAGTTGATGTCTCAAGGTATCCCAGTCCTGAATCTCAACAGTCACCTTGCGTCCCCCGAGTTTGTCGCAGCCATGCATCAGTGGTTCACCAATCGATCTCGTCCATTCGTCCGGGGTTGGGCTGTACCTGAAGTGTTGGACGCCACACTTTCGCGCATGCTAGGAGTCAAATTCGTCGTTAGTCCTACGAGTCTGGAGGTTAACACCAATCTCAGATTGATCGGAGAGTTTGACGATGGCTTCGTCTACGAATTTGTCGAAACCAATTTGGGCAGCTACAGCCCGACGCGCGTCCGAGTGGAACCGGATCTCGTGCAAGCCAGGGCACTCTTTACATCGGGTGAGGTCGACCCACAGCTAGAAGTCGTTACTGCGACGGAAGTAGGCCCCCTGACGCCAGCAGCGAATGCCTCGATGTCTGCGAACAGAGGCCTCATCGAGGTCAAGGCTGAAACGTTCGGACGCAGCCTTCTCGTTCTGCCCGTCGAGTATTCGACATGTATGGAGCTTCTTGGGGTCAATCAAAACGCAAAAATACTGAGAGTGAATTACTTGCTAACCGGTCTGCTAATTGAAGAATCTGCTACCTACCAGATATCTGTGAGAAAGAATCCATACTCCCTCAATTCTTGTTTCTGATTTGAGTACAGCTTCCACAGATGATGGTTCTGAAATGGTGAGTCTTCATAGGTAGAGGTTTGGCGCCCTCGAAGACGAGGATGAAATATTCTCTATGAACTATGGATCGGGACTTGGTTCGCAGCGCAGGTCGACATCCCGGTTCCCTTGACTCACCTTTCGCCAGTTCACCCTTCTTGTTGACCATTGCACGATTCCGATGAGAGCGATACCAGCCCGATGTGAGTCGATCAGTACCCCCGGCTCAACGTCGAGTGCGTCTGGGGCACAGGTTTGCTCCTTCATGTCCCATAGTGGTGCGTGGGTGCTTGCTGGAACCAAGGTTTGGTCTCCGCCGTCGGCGTCGCTGACCATGGGAGTGCAGTCGCATGCACTGAATCGGGCTCTCTTTCGAGCTGAGCCCTTGGGACGGCGAACTATTGGCACTACTGGAGATTGCTCGCCGGATCACATCTGAGCTTCGTGCTAAAGTCCTGTCGTGTGTAGTCGACGCAGTGCTTGCTTAACCGGACATGACGTGACAATCGCGTGATGTCGTCTTGATTGCGCTCCTCGTCGGCAACCGCGGGGACGCTGAGCCAGGGTTGGTTGGCTCGCGACTGCATGAGCTGGGCTTCACGTTCGAGTGCAACGAAAGAGAGTACCCACGCGATTGGAAACCGCTCGCGGGTATCGACGTCGTAATTCTGCTTGGCTCCGAATGGTCGGTGTATTGGGAGAGCAACGAGAAGGAAGTCGCCGCAGAAGTCGACCTCGTTCGAACTGCGATCACACGTGGCGTGCCAATCTTTGCCATTTGCTTCGGTGCCCAACTGGTCGCACATGCGCTGGGTGGCACGGTGACTCGCTCGCAACATCCCGAGGTTGGTTGGCACGCCGTGTCGAGCACCGCACAGCCCGAACTCTTGGCGCACACCTGGTTGCAGTGGCACTACGACGTGTTCACCGTGCCGCCGAGCCTCACGGCGATTGCGACGAACGATGTCGGACCGCAGGCCATGGTCGGGAAGCGACTCTTCGCGACACAGTTCCACCCGGAGGCCACCACCGAGATCATCACGCGCTGGGGCTCGGGTGCCGGCACCCAAGAACTGCACAGACTCGGCATCGACCCCAAGCACCTTTGTGAAATCTCCGCTGAACGGGTGGCGAACATCGCACCCGTCACAGCACGCCTGGTCGACTGGTTTCTCTCTGAGATGTCTCGGAATGGCTAATGTTTTGCGAGTGACGGATAACAAAAGTTCACGAACGCGCCGTTCTAAGAGCAGTCATCTTTCAGATGTTGCAATCGGGATTGGGCTCACAGCCATCGCAGTCTGGGTGTATTGGGTTGGCAATACGAGTCTCATGTTTTCCCACGGTGACGCAACGTGGATTCACGATATGCACAACGAAAAGTTGGCTGCTCATGCATTGTTTGGTGAGTCGCTACGTGACTTTAGGTCTGGATTAGGTGTCTGGCTCGCACCGACAGTCGCTGCGTTGGATCTGCCGGTGCTGTTGTCAATGGTCGTCTCTGGAAGATCCAACGAAGTTATCTTCGGCGCAGTCAGTGTGGCAGGCTTGTATTTTGCGGGCTGGCTTTTGTCTCGCCAGTTTTCTCCGAGTCGTTCGATTGCCCAGTTTTCTGGTGTCGCGTACGCATTCGCAGTCTTCATGCCCACGCCTTTTATGTGGACGCGGGTCATCTATCAATCCAGTTTCACTTGGACTCTGATCGCTTCAACAGTCTCAGTGGCGTTGCTGATTCAGACCATAACTAACGAAAGCTGTCGCGGGAACAAATTGCCAAGCGTCGGTGTTGTGCTTGGGCTGACGTCGGCGATTGGTGCATGGGGCCTCTGGGTATATCCAGTCGCTATGTTCTGGTGTCTCTTCGGATTGGCAATCTTCTTAACGAGTACAATTCCAAAGCAACTACGAAAAGGGGTCTACCTGACATGGTCAATGGGAGCACTTCCGCTGCTATGGGTCTTGATTTCGATGACTTTGCTTATTCGAGCAACCGCTTCGATTGCCGCTCGGGACATTGCTGTCGGGTCCGTGGTGGACCTAGAGAATCCGAAAATCTGGTTCTTTGACGATGTATACCCCGTCATGGTCCCGGGAACCTCCGTCAACCTATACGGCGCCCTAATTTTAGTGCTTGTACTTGCGGGGACTGCTTCAACTCTCACGTCTCAGTCGCCCTCCTTGAGATTGCTTGGAAGAATAATCTGCATCGCCAGTCTGATCTTCTTCGGCTACGCAGTTTTGCACTATGCATTCCGACTCCGTGGGATTGAGGTTGGGCCGTCGCCTGGATATATTGTGCTGTTCTTGTTTCCGTTCTGGATTGTTGCGATTGCGACAATGATTCCGCGACACATAGGGTGGTTTCGCGATATCTCACAGTGTGTGCCACGTCAGTCTGTGGAATCGCAAAGTTCACACACGAAAACGAATTCCTGGCCTCGATTGACACTCGTTCTTGGAGGTCTCTTAGTCCTCTGGTCGATTGTTTGGTCTGTTGACAATTGGCATCTGCGTACTGGTCCTCGGTACTTCCCAGTTCCGATCTCAGAGACCGTACTGGAGCTATCGAACAGACTCAGACTGGAGAATTCGGCAAGCTTTGCAGGAAGAGTCATGATATTGCAGACCCCAGGCGCCAATCGTGACGGGGTCAAGAATGCAATCCTCTATCCGACTGCGGAGACGAAACGACTACGGCGTGAGCTTGTCGAAGCTCGAGTGCCGACGATTAGCACATACTCGCACCTAGCATCGCCGCAATACATGAGAGCAATGAGTGCGTGGTTCGCCGGTGGAAAGCGGTATGTCAGGCTTTGGTCAGTATTTGAAGAACTTGATGTTGACATTGCTCGACTACTGGGTGTGCGCTTCGTAGTGTCGGAGCGACCCCTCGTCGATGCGGACATGGTTACGTATCTAAAGCACTCGGATCGCGGATATGTTTACGAGATTACTGACCCAAATCTCGGAAATTTTAGTCCCACACGTGTGAGAGTGGTGCAGTCCGAAAGTCAAGCCCTTGAACTAGTTTCTGCAGAGAGATTCGACGTACGTCGAGATGTAATCGTTAGTCGGGATCTAGGAGACTTGACACCAGTCTCCTCAAGCTCCTTTTCCGCTAGCAGAGGTGTAATCACGATTAGCGTTATGACCTCAGGCCAAAGTCTCGTGGTACTACCGATCGAGTATTCCTCCTGCATGTCTGTCATCTCAGCGGATGGACCAGCGGAAGTCCTCCGTGTGAACAACCTACTGACTGGCGTCTTAGTCTCAAGATCTGGTCAGTATGTAGTTGACGTACGGAATTATCCCTATCTCCTCAGTCGATGCAACTGAAGCTGAGTCACAAGGCGACTCATTCCGAAAAGTAGTTCGCAACCGAAGCGTCACGCCAGACTCTCGAGTACGAGCGGAGTGCGTACGAAAGTCACTCTGAGCAGTACTTGAAGTCTACCCACTGGGGACAGCCATGCGCCACAATGACGAAACGGACATCGTCTGGCAATTCCGTCGTCTGCACAACGGACAGCGTGCGGACGACTTAGGATCTGAGGATTAGTCACGCATGATCTTGAGGACGCCTGATCGTCGGGAACTTCGCCAATCTTACGCACGACGAAACATATTTCACCTGAAAGTAGGAGCCTTATCAATCCGCGCCACGGAAGTCTTTGCAGAAGCCAGACGAGCGGCCACATCACTTGATATCGGTTGAGGGATTGCGCAAGAGACGGCATTGAGAATACGGGAAGCCGGTGCCGTCCGACGACAAAGAAACCACACGACTCAAGTAGTTGCGTCAACGATGATTTGGTGAAGTACTGAATGTGTATTCCTTGGTGCCACCACCACCGCTTACCGAGGAGTCTTGGCAGAAGTGCGCCACAATCACCGGTGTAAATGAAGAGGAGACCCGAGTCGTTGAGTAACTGATGGACCGCCTTGATTTCCAGCTAAGGATTATTGAGGTCCTCGATAACGTCCCACATAGTGGCAACATCAAAAAGTCGGTCGGTTTCAGTAGCGAGACCAAGATTCGGTGAACCCGATGGTGACTCGAAGCCAGGTCAGGTGCCCAGGTCGAGAGCACGATTCCTTCAGTGTAGTACTGCTTTGCAGCTTCATACAGAAATACGCTGGTGGCGCAACCCACGTCAATCAAAGACGAGGCCTCGGCGGGGGCATAGGTCGTCACAATTCGGTGCAAACCTTTGCGCTCCTGGGCGCAGTGGTGCTGTCTTCAGACGAACATCTTCTTCATTCTCTTGATACAAGTAGGTAAGGTTCGGTTATGGATGAACGAATTGATGTGAACATGTCGCGCATTCCACAATCTGATACCTCTTTCGGGTCTGAGGCGAAACTCTTAGTCAACCGTCGGTGATGAAGCCTCCAATTCATCGTCGTAAACCTTCTTACAATTCGAGTCACCACACACACGGCAGGCTGCTTGAAGGTGCTGCCTCATGAAGCGTGGGTTGCGATGACGATCACATGAGCAAATAGGTCTCGAGGTCCCTACTGGATCGAGGTTGTGCGTAGCCCAGGCTGTGACGGCAGGCGTCTGCATCGTCTCGGCGAGCGAAACAGATTGATTTCAGGCGGGCGAAGCTGGGCAGCCGACCGATTCATGAAGTGTAAGCATCGGGCTACCAAATGAAGCACAATGACCATTGGCCCCACGCTGGCGGCCAACAAAGCACCGCACTTCCCGTAGGTTCGAGCACGCGTCTGATTTCCGACAGCGAAGTGATGTTTCCTCATCGGTGAAGTGCTCCATCACACCGAGGTTAAATACGACGCCAAACTAGGAATTGATGAATGGAAGTTCGAACAAGTCAGCTTGTATTGCCGGTCCCGCCGCGCCAGACATGTTAAAACCATTTTGACGAAGTCGAATGGCTTCGGCCGAGAGGTCGATTGAAACAGATCCCACTCGGTTGGCAGAAGACAATCAATCTTGCCGGCGCGAGCCCCTAGATGCAGCACTCGACTCCTGTGGGCCAGTTGTTGCTGAACAATTTTTTACGCTTGAAGTAATAATGATACGCCGATAAGAACTGGCAATCCGCCCATCGAGGTGGTTCGGAGCGTCTTTGGTGTTCCAATACCCGTCTCACTGCTCACTCTGCTGAGCACGCAATGAAGAATTCGTGGGACTATCCACGATTGGCCTCTTTCATCAACCGCTTCGCAGTGTGCCTGAATATCAGCATGCCAGCTGCTGAACGGAAAACCTCTTGGATGGGCATCTTGGATGAGCCGTATGTGCGCGATGGTAACACGATAGGAATCTCCCGAATAATGATTCCCTGAAGGTGGAGCAATGTGAGGCTCTCATAGAACCAGGAGTATCCGTCACTCAGCCCTTCCGTAAGGAACCGAGACTTCAGGGCGGAGGCACGGTAAGCACGTAAAGCCCCAGTCGCATCAAATGGTTTCGAAGAACGACTCTCGTGGCCAGGTGTCCAGCGTGCGTGAGAATTCGACGGAAGACATTCCAATTCTCTAGTCCACCCCCGGGCAGGAATCGACTTCCGACCACGACCTCGGCGTCATCCAACTCACGGAGCAGTCGTGGAATGTCGCTGGGGTCATGCGAAAAGTCAGCATCGAGAGTGACCAAGACATCAGCGTTGATCCGCTTTGCTTCTCGAATCGCATATTTGTGTGCTGAACCGATACCCATTTTCCCCTCTCGGGAATGCAGACACACTCGGGGATTGCTCTTCGCAAATGCTGATACAAGTCCTCCAGTTCCGTCTGGGGAATCGTCGTCAATGACGATGATGCGGGCCGGCAAATCCAGGGAGCAGATCTGTTGCAGTAGCATTTGGATGTTGCCCGCCTCGTTGTAGGTCGCTATCGCCACGAGCATTCGTGACTCATCAGTACTCATGCAGGGACGATTACCGAAAGCTCTGGCAATGGGAACACCAAACGACGGCCATGAAACTGGGGGCTACTGAGAAAGAAATCCTTGAAATGCCAGGGAAGCACGATGTAATAGTCAAAGTTGCGTGCCAGCACATCCTTTTCTGGGAGTATCGGTATTCCACTTCCGGGGGTAAAGCACCCAAACTTGTCTGGGTTCACATCACCAATTTGGACGATCTCGGTCGGACCGAGACGGGCAGCCTGAAGCAATACATTCCCCTTTGTCGATGCGCCGAGGGCGGCGAATGTCTTGCCCTTCGTAAGTTCAGTTTGCACGAACTCCTTGAGGTCGCCTAGCAGTTGTTCCGTCGCCAAACGAAATTGGCTCAGCCGCATAGACATCTCACTCCAAAGAGTTGACTCCTCATCTCGAAGGCGTTGAACGGCAGATGAAATCTCAAAACAGCCTCGGTGAGCCGCCGTCACTGCAAAACTTCCACCGTTAATGTCATTCAATTCAACATCGATAATCTCGAGGTTGGCGGCTCGCAGAATCCAATCGATTTGTCGTAGCCCGTAATACTCGATGTGTTCGTGACAGATGGTGTCAAAAGCAACCCGCTCTAGCATCAGCGGCAAGTAACTCTGTTCAAACACGAATATTCCGCTTGGGTCAAGTACATCTGCAACCTGGCGCACGAATGATGTGGGATCTTCTAGGTCGTACATCATTGAAAATGCCGTAATCACCAATGCCCTCCGCCCGTGGCTGGCGGTGAGAGCAGACTCCTTCGAAAAAAAGTCGCAGACCCTAATGACATCTATTGGGTAGAAATCTCTGTACTTTTCTGCGGTGGGGTCTATCCCGATCCGAGTGCACATCGCCGGATAAAAGCCAAGAGATGTCCCGTCGTTGCTTGCGATGTCGATCACGACGTCACCTGACGCAATCGGTTGTCGTTTAAGGACTGCATCAATCCGAGACTTGAGGTGGCGAACCATGCTGGCGTTCAATCCTGACCGATATCCGTAGTTGGCTCCATACATTTCGGCAGGCTCGTAGGAGTACAACAATTGCACAAGTCCGCACCCGTTGGTTGCTGCGCATCGAGCCAGGCGGAGTGGACCCTTGGGGAGATCTGGGTGGTGTTGAGTGTTCGGGAAGACACCCGTGAGAAATTGCGTGCCGAGGTCCAGTACCTCGTCGAGTATCTCCCCGCCGCAAATCCGGCACCGTGAAATGGGAATAGACATCAACGCCATTCTGTCATTTCGTGACCCGGGACGAGGGTGCGACGGGCCCGACTCTTGGAACGGGCTAGTGCCAGATGTGGGTAGGGGATTCGAAAATTTGGTCACAGATTTGATTGACCGGTACGTCGTAGTTACCCGTACGAATGCTGGCCGCACGCACCCTTGTGAAACATCCGCTGAACGGTCGGCGAATGGCGCAATTGTCGCGGTGCGGAATGTGACCGCGATGGGCGACTGGTTTCTTGGAGAAGTAGCCGCGTAGTAGTTTTTTCACGATGTCTATGGCTGTGTCTGGGGTGTCGGACTTCCTCCGTTCGTACCTCACGGTCGGGTGGTTCGGGCTCATCGCCATGCTGCTCGCCGGCCTGTTGCTGTGGGTGTCGTCGGTGGTGCGCCCGTCGCGACCGGGGCACCAGAAACTGCTTACTTATGAAAGCGGTGTCGACCCCGTCGGCGAGGGCTGGTCGCAAAGCCAGGTGCGCTACTACATCTTCGCGCTGCTGTTCGTGGTGTTCGACGTCGAGGCCGTGTTCATCTTCCCGTGGGCGACACAAC
>Ga0194132_10012698_pt1 | contig 10415 bp, 10 predicted proteins | sample TA2KigOf80mmetaG_FD_148612 | JGI IMG/M metagenome (GOLD analysis project Ga0194132, IMG submission 148612) | Freshwater microbial communities from Lake Tanganyika, Tanzania - TA2015054 Kigoma Offshore 80m | ecosystem: Environmental > Aquatic > Freshwater > Lake | place: Tanzania: Lake... | reverse complement strand
CCTGCGCCGGCATGGTGGTGGGCACCGGCGAGGAGGCCAGGGCCTGGTTCGACCGGGGCTTCGACATGATCCTCATCGGCGACCTGGTCGGCCACCTGGCCCAGGGACTGGGCCGAAATCTCAAAGCGGCAAGCCCGGCGCGCAAAAAGGGCGCCGCCAGGCGCAGAGGAGATAAAAAATGATCCGCCTCGGAGTGATCGGATACGGGGGCCGCATCCACGGGATCATCGACCATGTGCTGCGCCGGCTCGACCCCTCGGTGCGGGTGGTGGGCGTGGTGGACCCCAATGAGGAAGGCACCCGCCCCCGCCTGGCCGAATGCGACCGCCAGGACGCGGTCTTCTACCCATCCGTGGACGAAATGGTGCGTCGGGCCAAGCCCGACGCCCTGGCCATCGGCACCCGCTGCAACCTGCATACCCCCTATGCCATACAGGTGGCCCGCTACGATCTGCCCCTCTTCCTCGAAAAGCCGGTGGCCGTCACCCAGAAGCAGGCCACCGACCTGGAACGGGCTTTCCGAAAAAGCCGCTGCCAGGTGGTGGTCAGCTTCCCCCTGCGGGTCTCGCCCCTGTGCGAACTGGCCCGCCAGTACATCGCCGGCGGGGCGGTGGGCGATCCGGTACACGTGACTGCGGTCAACTACGTCCCCTACGGCACCGTGTACTGGGAGCAGCCCTACCGGGATTACGACATCACCCACGGCCTCTTTCTGCAGAAGGCCACCCACGACTTCGACTACCTCTCCTACCTGATGGGCTCCCCCATCGTGCGCGTAGCCGCCACCGCCACCCGCGGCCAGGTCTTCGGCGGCAGGAAAAAGGCCGGCCTGGTCTGCTCGCGCTGCAAAGAACAGGACACCTGTCTCGAAAGCCCCCAGAACCGCAAGCGCAACGGCAGCGGTGGCTCCCTCTCCGACCACCTGTGCCTCTTCAGCGTGGACTGCGGCGAGGGGCACCGCCTCAACGAGGATGCCTCCAGCGCCCTGCTCGAATTCGCCTCCGGGGCGCACGGGGTCTACACCCAGGTCTTCTACAGCCGGCGCGACGCCGCCGCCCGCGGAGCCACGGTCAGCGGGTACCTGGGCACCGTCGGCTTCGACTGGTACGCCAACGAGCTGAAGCGGGTGCGCCATCATTCGCCCTTTTCCGCGGTGGAAAAAGCCGGCGAAGGGGCCAGCCATTTCGGCGGCGACCAGGAACTGGGCTACAGCTTCCTCGAACTCATCCGCACTGGCAAAGGCTCCCGCACCCCCATCCAGACCGGCATCCAGAGCGCCTACGCCTGCCTGGCCGCCGCCGAGTCGGCAAAGCAGGGCCGGTACGTCAAGGTGCGCCAGGTGGGTTTCTGATGCCCGAATTGCCCGAGGTCGAGACCGTGCGCCGGGCCATGCAGCAGCACCTGGTCGGCCGCCGCGTGCTCGGGGTGCGCACCAGCGCCAAACGCCTGCGCCAGCCCCTGCCCGCCGCCCGGCTGCGGGGCCTGGCCGGCGACCGGTTCACCGGGGCACGCCGCCGCGCCAAGTACCTGCTCCTCGACCTCGAATCCGGCCGTACCCTGCTGGTCCACCTCGGCATGACCGGCAACCTGGTCTTCCGCGCCCCAGGGGAAAAGCACGACCACGTAGTGTTCGTTTTGGATCGAGAGCCCCCCCTGGTCTTCTCGGACCCGCGCCGCTTCGGCCTGGTGCTGGTCCTCGACCCAGAGGGCGAGGAGGACTGCCCCTATCTGCGCGGGATGGGCCCCGAGCCCCTGGAGCGCGGCTTCGACGCCGCGTACCTGGAGGCCCAGTGCCGGGGCCGGCGCCGGCCCATCAAGGCCCTGCTGATGGACAACGCGGTGGTGGTCGGGGTGGGCAACATCTACGCCAGCGAATCCCTCTTCCGCGCCCGCATCCATCCCCTCGCCCCGGCCCACCAGTTGGGTCCGGACCAGCTCAAGACCCTGGTGCGGGAGGTGAAGGGTATCCTGCGCGAATCCATCCGCCGGGGCGGCACCACCATCAGCGACTACTTGGGCAGCGGCGAGGGCGGCCGCTTCCAGCAGCGCCTGTCAGTGTACGGGCGAGCCGGGGAGAACTGCCTGGTCTGCGAGGGCCCGGTGGCAAGCGCGGTGCTGGGGGGACGCAGCACCTTCTACTGCCCGGACTGCCAAAAAAAATAACCGCCGGCCCCAGGGGCCGACGGTCGTTCTTGCCGGTGCACACCCGCTCAGTGTTTGCCGTTGGGCCCCGGCGCCACGGTGGTGATCACCTCGTCGATCAGCCCGTACTCCCTGGCCTCCTGGGCCGACATCCAGTAGTCGCGGTCGGTGTCCTGGGCGATCTTCTCCAGGGTCTGGCCGGTGTGGACGGCCAGCATGCGGTTGATCTCCTCGCGGGCGCGCATGATCTCGCGGGCGTGGATCTCCAGGTCGGTGGAGGTGCCGGTAACGGTGCGCGAGTACAGGGGCTGGTGGATCATCACCCTGGCGTGGGGCCAGGCGAAGCGCCGGCCCTTGGCCCCCCCCGCCAGGAGCACCGCCCCCATGCTGGCGGCCATGCCGGTGCAAACCGTGGATACCGGTGAGCGGATGGCCTGCATGGCGTCGTAGATGGCCAGCCCGTCGTGGATGGAGCCGCCGGGGCTGTTGATGTACAGGACGATCTCCTTCTCGCCGTCCTCGGCGTCGAGGGAGAGCAGCCGGGTCACTACCGCCTTGGCCGACTCGTCGTTGACATCGGTCCAGAGAAAGACCTTGCGGGCCTTGAGCAGGGAGTTCTCCAGATTGCGCTCCTGCAGGCCCTTGAGCAGATCCTCTTCCTGTTCTGGCATTTCCGTCTCCGGTATTTTCGTGAAGGTTTTGAGAATATAAAGGGCCTCCCCAACGGCGTCAAACCTGCCGGCCGGGCTTGTCGGCGCGGCGGGTTTCGCTAGATTACACCTCCGCATGACCATGGCCCCCATCTACGTCCTGCTGATCAAACTGGCCGCCAACCTCCTGCTGGCCGCCTTCCTGAGCCGCCTGTTGCGGCGCCCTCTGGGCGACCGACCCTCCGGCCCGGCTGGCCCCCAACTCCTCCCCCTCTGGCCGGCGCTGGCGGGGGGCCTGCTCCTGAGCACCGGCCAGGCCGCCGAGGGCGGGGGACTGCCGAGCCCGGGGCGGGCGCTGGAGTGCTTCGCCCTGATCTTCCTGGGATGGCGGGGCGGGTACTACGCCTCCCTCATCCTCGACCGCTTCGCCGCAGCCCCGGCCCAGGTCGAGTGCCAGGTCTGCGGGTCCACCCAAGGCAAGCCCCGCTTCGTCCACCGCCAGGGGCTGGATTTCTGTTCTCACGAATGCTGGTTCGGCTATCTGCGCCAGGTCGTGGCCCCCAGGCCGGTGCTCTTCGACCGACAGGGAACCTTCATCCGCCAGGAGGTCTATCCGATGAGTTTCGCCGAGTACAACCCCCCCCAGGCCCAGGAACTGCTCCAGAGCGGCGAGGGGTACGTGTACGTGGACGTGCGCTCCACCCCCGAGTACGAACAGGGCCATCCGGCTGGCGCCTACAATGTGCCCATCTTCCACCGCCAGCCCACCGGCATGAGCCCCAACCCCGATTTCCTGCGGGTGATGGAAGCCGCCTTCCCCCCCGACACCAAGCTGCTCCTGGGCTGCCTGTCGGGCCAGCGCTCGGCCCGGGCCGCCGAGGCCCTGGTGGCCGCCGGCTACACTTGCGTGGCCAACGTGCGGGGCGGCTGGGGCGGGGTCCGCGACGCCTTTGGCCGGGTAGTGGAACAGGGATGGCTCGAACTGGGCCTGCCCGCCGAGGGGGGCTCCCCCGCCGGCAAGGGGTACGCCGAACTGGCGCTCAAGCAGGGGTGAGGTGATGGCCGACTCCGAACCGGCGGTGGGCTGCGCGGTGATCACCGTCAGCGACACCCGCGACCAGAGCCGCGACCAGAGTGGCAAGATCATCCGCGAACTGCTGGAGGCCCGGGGCCACCAGATCGTCCACTACGCGGTGGTCAAGGGCTCGCCCCTCCAGCTCAAGGGCGAACTGGCCATGCAGGTGCAGCGCCCCTCCTGCAAGGCCATCCTCCTCAGCGGGGGCACCGGCCTGGCCCCCCGCAACCAGACCTACGACACCGTGGCCCCGCTGCTCGAAAAGCGCTTCGAGGCCTTTGGCGAACTCTACCGCTTTCTCGCCTACCAGGAGATCGGTTCGGGGGCCATGCTGCTGCGGGTCGCCGCCGGCACCTACAAGAACCGCGTGCTCTTTTGCCTGCCCGGCTCCCCCCCGGCGGTGCGCCTGGCCATGGAGAAGCTCATCGTCCCCGAACTGGGCACCATGGTGGCCCAGCTCAACCGCTTCGGATGAGCCCCGCCGCCAACCCCTACTTCCAGGTAGGCCTCGACGTGCTCGACCGGCCCTGCCTGATCATCGGCGGGGCCGCCGAGGCCGCAGACAAGGCCCAGCGCCTGCTGGAGGCCGGCGCCCGCCTGCGGGTGGTCAGCCCCGCGCTCTGCCCGGCCCTGGGCGAGCTGGCTGGCCGCTTCGAGCACCTGGCCCGGCCCTGGCAGCCCGCCGACCTGGAGGGGGTCTGGCTGGTGCTCAACACCGTATCCGACCCCGAGCTGGCGCAACAGGTCTACACCCTGACCCTGGAACGCGGCCTGCTGATCAACACCTACGACCGGCCCCAGTGCTCCAACCTCGGCATGGCCGCCCTGGTCCATCCGGGCCGGCTGCGCCTGAGTATCAGCACCAGCGGGGCCAGCCCGGCCCTGGCCGGCCAACTGCGGCGCGATCTGGAGGCCCTCTTCGACGGGGAATTTGTCGAGTACCTAGAAGGGCTGGCCCAGGTACGCGCCCACCTGCGGGAAAGCGCCGACCGGGAGACGCGGATCAGGCTCCTGAAGGAACTGGTGGAGGGTTTCGGATTGGAGGGAAAACTGCGCTATCCAGAGAACTGGCGGGAGAAGGTGCGGGCACTGCTGGGAAAGGCAGGTTAGCGCACCACGGCGATCTTGTCCCGCCGCAGCACCTGCCCCTGCGCGTCGGTAATGGTGTACACGTAGACCCCGCTGCCCACCGCGTACCCGGCGCTGTTGTCCCCGCTCCAGCGCACCTCGTAGGTCAGGCCCTCCTGCCGGTCCTCCTCGCCGGCCCACACCGGCTCCCCCTGCAGGGTGGCCACGCGCACCTGGGAGCGCAGCGGCACGCCGCTGAAGGACAGGTAGGGGTCCTGGTCCGGGTGGAAGGGGTTGGGGAACACCGCGATGCTTTTCTGCGGCACCAGCCGCACCCGCTGGAAGGCCCGGTTGTCCTGCTCGTCCTGCTCGGCTACCCGATCCTCGGGGTCCACCTCCACCAGAAACACCCGCTCCCCGTAGCGATCCCAGGGGATGGTCAGGTCCAGGGCGCCGCCGGCGTCGAGGGGCTCCACCTGCAACTGGTCGTAGACCTCCTCACACCCCGTCGAGTCCGCCCCGCAGCGCCAGACCCGCACCACAAAGGGGTCAACGACCCGCCCCAGCCCCAGGTTGCTGACCCGCACCACCAGGTCGTCCCCCTCATCCCCGCGCAGGTCCCCGCCAAAGACCGCCAGGTTCGGCGGGCCCTCCTCCAGCCCGTACTGGCCCAGGGTGGCCACCGCCAGTTGGACGACCCGGGCGATGAGCCCGTAATTGAGGCTGTCGGGCAGGTCCAGCACCGAGTGGTACTGGGTGTTGATGCGGTAGTCTCCCTTGCGCACCCCGTCGGTCTCCGGGTCGGTGGGCAGGTAGTTCTCGATGCCGAGGATGGCGTCGAAGCCCCTGGCCCAGAAAGGGGCGTGGTCGCTGAGGCCGGCAAACTCGTCCTCCAGCACGTCCACCTTGAGCCCGATGCCGTAGCGCCGGTTGCTCTGGCGCATCTGCTCCACCAGCCAGCGCGAGGCCGGGTTGGTGACAAGTTCGAGGCGCTGGCTCAGGTCGTTGAAACCGATCATGTCGAAGTTGAGCACCCCGATGATGCGCTCGCCGCGCTCCACCGCCTGGGTGGCGTAGTGCCTGCTCCCCCACAGGCCCAACTCCTCACCGGAAAAGGCCACAAAACGGATGGACCAGGGAAAGGACTGCCCGGCCAGCACCCGGGCGGCTTCGAGCACCAGGGCCACCCCGCTGGCGTTGTCGTCCGCCCCAGGGGCCGGGTCCACCCGCCAGTCCCACCCCCCGCGGCTGCGCGCCCCGATGGCGTCGTAATGGGCGCAGACCAGGTAATAGCCGGCCTGCGGGTCCGTGCCGTACAGATGCCCGACCACGTTGTACATGGTCGAATCCCCCTCGATCCGGAAGGGCTCCACGAACACCGCCTCCTTGCCCAGGGCCGCGACCAGTTGGTCGCGGATGTACTGGGTGCTGGCGTAGGTCTCGGGCCGCCGGGCGTAGCGGGTGCGCCAGTTGGCCGGGTCGGCGCTCCCTTTGGCCGGGTCCAGGAGGGCGAGGTTTTCGACGTCGGTGCGCAGCCGCCCCGCCTCCACCGCCGAGACCAGGTGCGTCACCGAAGGCAAAGGGGCGGCGGCGGGTTTGGCCGCCGGCATCTGCCAGCCGCGCAGGCTGTACTGCTCGGGCAGGGGCCAGAGGAAGTGGTGGTAGTCCAAGGTGGCCCCCAGCCGGGAGGGGGGCAGCCGCAGCAGCGCCCAGCCGGAAGGGTCGGCGTACACCAGGGAAACCCAGGGCGCCAGGGGCAGTTCGAGGTGGTCGGTCAGGTAGTAGGATTGGCCGGAAGGCGCTTCGTCGCCGAAGAGCCGGGTCAGGCCCAGGGCCTCGAGACGGCCGGCAACCTCGCCCTGGATCAGGACCGCCCCGGGGGCCAGGTAGCGGACCTGCAGGTCCTGCAGCCCTGCCAGTTGTGAGGAGGAGGACCAACGGAACCCGTAAAGCCCCTGGGCTCCCAGCTCGGAGCCCAGCAGCAGGCAGGCAGCCAGCAGCCAGTGCGGGAGAGGCCTACCCCTCACCGCGCTCCCCGGCCTGTGGAGGGCCGGCGTCCTGGCGGGTCTGGTGCAGGGCTTCCTTGAGAAAACGGCCGGGCTTGAAGTGGGTCTTGCGGCGGGCGGGGACGTAGATGACCTCGCCGGTGCGCGGGTTGCGGGCCGCGGGTTTGGGCCGGGTATCCTTGACCTGGAACACCCCGAACCCCCTGATCTCGATGCGTTTGCCCTCGATCAGGTTGTCGCGCATGGCCACGAAGAGGCTATCGACCATCTCGGCCGTCAGGTTCTTCTTGAACCCGGTGCTGTCGCTGACGAGCAAGGCCAGTTCTTTCTTGGTAATGGTAGACAAGGAGATACCTCCTGCACGCATATTTTATGCGATTACGGTACTGACCGGCCGGAGCCCTGTCAAGCATAATTTGCACAAACCGTTTATTTTTCTATCTAGTAAGGCCATGACCCCTCCCCTTCATCCCCTGCGGGCCCTCTTCCTCCTGACCCGGCCCCTGAACTGCCTGATCACCGCCCTTTCGGTGGGGGTGGGCGCCCTCACTGCGGGGCAGGAGACCACCCCCCTTAGCTGGTGGGCGGCCCTGGCCGCGGCTCTGATCGCCGGGGCGGGCAACACCCTCAACGACGTGGCCGACCTGGAGATCGACCGGATCAACCGCCCGGACCGGCCCCTGCCCGCCGGCCAACTGAGCCGGAGTGCTGCGCTCCTGCTCAGCCTGACCCTGGCCCTGACCGGGGTCGCCATCGCCCTGTGGCAAAGCCCGGCGCTGGGTCTCTTCGCCGCCCTGGTGGTCCTGGGCCTGGCCCTCTACGACCTGTGGCTCAAGCGCACCCCCCTGTGGGGCAACCTGCTGGTCAGCGCCCTGGCCTCCTCTGCTTTTCCCTTTGGCGCCCTGGCCGCCGGCCAACTGGGCCGCTCCTGGGTCCCGGCTGCCTTCGCCTTTCTCTTTCACTTAGGACGGGAGATCGTCAAGGACCTCGAAGACCTGGAGGGGGACCGCGCCCAGGGAGCCCGCACCCTGCCCCTGGCCGCCGGAGAGGCCCTGGCCGCCCGCCTGGCCGCCGGGGTGTTCCTGCTCCTGGCCCTGCTCACCTGGTGGCCCTGGTTGACCGGGGTCTACGGCTGGCCCTATCTCCTCCCGGTCCTGGGGGTGGATCTCCTGCTCTTGTGGACGGCCCGGCGCCTTTGGCGCGAGCGGGCGGTCCCTCCCCAGGCCCGCCTGGGGCCCCGCCTCAAGTGGGGCATGCTCCTGGGCCTCCTGGCCGTGGTGGCCGGGGAACTGGCCTGATTTTGGCCTCTCGCCAAACCGAGCGTGTCAACATATCCTTGCCTGTCGCCGGGGATGCCTGCAAAATAGTAGCCGTTATTCCCTGGTGGGCACTTTGTCTTTAGAGGGGCCGTGCCGGATATTTAACTGCCTAACCCGAGGAGTGCCGCCATGAAGATCACCGCCGTGAAGACCTTCCCAATTTACTGGGGTTCCCGCAACTACCTCTTCGTCAAGGTGGAGACCGACGAAGGCCTGTACGGCATGGGGGAGTTCGGCATCACCTGGAAGGAGCAGGCCGGCATCGGGGCCATCCAGCACATGAGCCACCACCTCCTGGGCGAGGACCCCCTCAACATCGAGTGGCTCTGGCAGAAACTCTTCCGGGGGGATTTCTTCCCCGGCGGCCGCATCAACATGGCCGCCCAGAGCGCCATCGACCTGGCCCTGTGGGACATCAAGGGCAAGGCCCTCAACCAGCCCGTCCACATGCTGCTGGGCGGCAGGATGCGCGACAAGGTGGTCTGCTACACCGCCATAGGCGGCAAAACCCCCCAGGACAGCGCCCGCATGGCCCGCGAGAAGGTGGCAGAGGGCTGGCAGTACCTGCGCATGTCGGTCAACGAGCGGGACGGCATCCTCGAACCCCGCGTCGCCGTGCGCGACTCCATCGCCCATTTCGCCGCGGTGCGCCAGGAGGTGGGGCCCGAGGTGGAGATCTGCATCGATGTCCACACCCGCCTCGACCCCCCCGACACCATCCGCCTGGGCCGCGAACTGGAACAGTACGATCCCTTCTTCATCGAGGACCCGCTGCGCTGCGAAAACCCCCAGAGCTACCGGCAGGTGCGCCAGCACGTGAGCAGCCCCCTGGCCGTGGGCGAACACTACGCCACCAAGTGGGAGTTCCGCCAGATGATCGAGGAGGAGCTGCTCGACTATGCCCGCATCGACCTATGCATCGTCGGCGGCATCACCGAGGCCCGCAAGGTGGCCAACTGGTGCGAGACCCACTACATCAAGATCGTCCCCCACAACCCCCTAGGCCCGGTCTCGGCAGCGGCCTGCCTGCACCTGGACCTGGCCTGCGACAACTTCGCGGTGCAGGAGGGCGGGCTGGTGGGGCACACGGTGATGCAGGACCTCTTCCCGGTGCAGGTGCCCTTCAGCGCCGGGTACCTCCTACCCCCCCAGCGGCCGGGGCTAGGCGTGGAGTTCGACGAGAAGGCCGCGGCCCACGCCGAATTCAAATGGCTCACCGGCCCCCAACTGCGGCGGGCCGACGGCTCCTTTACCAACTGGTGATGATGATGGACCTGGCCCCTCCGCGCGGCACCCGCGATTTCTTCCCCGAGGATCTGCGCCTGCGCCACTGGCTCTTCGGCCACTTCCGCGAGGTGTCGCGGCTCTACGGTTTCGAGGAGTACGACGCCCCGGTGGTCGAGTCCGCCGAACTCTACACCCGCAAGGCCGGCGAGGAGATCGTCCAGCAACTCTACGACTTCAGGGACAAAGGGGACCGCCACCTGGCCCTGCGCCCGGAGATGACCCCCTCCCTGGCCCGCATGGTCCTCCAGCGCGGCAAGTCCCTCCCCCTGCCCCTCAAGTGGTTCAGCATCCCCCAGTGCTGGCGCTACGAGCGCATGACCAGGGGCCGACGGCGCGAGCACTATCAGTGGAACCTCGACGTCTTCGGGGTGGCCGGCCCCGAGGCCGAGGCCGAGCTACTCGCAGCACTCACCACCTTCTTCACCCGCGTGGGCCTGGGGTCTGCCGAGGTGGGGATCAAGATCTCCAACCGCAAGATCCTGCAAAGTGCCCTGGAGAAACTGGCTATCCCGGCGGAGCGCTTCGCCGAGGTCTGCGTGCTGGTGGACAAGCTGGAGAAGCTGCCCCCCGAGGCGGTCAGGGCCGAGGTGCGGGCCATTGGCCTCGACCCGGCCCTGATGGACCGCGTCGCCGAACTCTTCTCCCTCGGCGAGTTGGACGCCATGGCCGGATTGCTGGGCGAGGATCACCCGGGCGTGGCCGAGCTGCGCCGGCTCTTCGCCCTGGCCGGCGACTACGGCTACGCCGACTGGCTGCGCTTCGACCCCAGCCTGGTGCGTGGCCTGGCCTACTACACGGGTATCGTCTTTGAGGCTTTTGACCGGGGCGCCTCCCTGCGGGCCATTTGCGGGGGCGGCCGGTACGACCG
>Ga0194132_10012697_pt1 | contig 10416 bp, 8 predicted proteins | sample TA2KigOf80mmetaG_FD_148612 | JGI IMG/M metagenome (GOLD analysis project Ga0194132, IMG submission 148612) | Freshwater microbial communities from Lake Tanganyika, Tanzania - TA2015054 Kigoma Offshore 80m | ecosystem: Environmental > Aquatic > Freshwater > Lake | place: Tanzania: Lake Tanganyika... | reverse complement strand
GGTATGTCGCTGGCCAATCGATCATTTGATAGAGGAAAGGCGTTTTGGGGCCTATGATGGCGAACCCTGCATCGTTGATGCTGTATTCATCTTCGTCGAGAAGGACGATGAGACTAGAAGGAGCGGGTGAAGGGAATCGAACAATCGCTTTCGTGGGCGAACGGACCGGGCGCAAATGGTCCGTTTTGGATTCAGCGCACAGAAGATGCGGGGCGCATTCGCAGGGAAGTTTGAAATTGACGTCCAACCCGCCACACTCGGGCCGGCGGGCGAGACGTGGGAGGTGGAACTTCCTCTGGCAAACTTCCGCCCGCTTCATCCGCATTTGGCTCCTTCGCCGGAGGGCTTGGAACTTACGGACCTATATGCCCTGACGATTCGTGAGAACGCCGGACTCGAGATTAATCACGTCGAGTTGACACCCGCCAGGCTGGTTGTTCCCTCACGTCCGTAACCGGTCCAGCAAGCACTTGCCGGGCAAAGGCCGCGAATTGCAACCTGGAGCGCTCGTCCCGACGGTCTTCGCGACGAAGACGAAACGAGCGGTGGACCGTCACTTGGAGTAAACCTTATCCCGCAGTTCCTTCATGTATTTCAATGCCTTGCCCGTTTCGACCCGATAGTCCATGGGGCCGCCCGTCGTGCTCACCCACGGCGATGCCGCCATCACGCCCCCTTCATAACCGATGTCGCGCAGGATCCTGAACAGCCGGGTGTGGTACTCGAGGCGGTCGCCGACGCCCGGTTGACCGCGATCACCGCAGGTGTGGACGTGCGCCAGGTATTCCGGTGCCTCGAGGATGTCGTCGAGAGGTTGATTGAGTCGCTCGAAGTAGAGCGTGTCCACCATGACGCGGATTTCGGGTCTGGCCACGCGCCTGGCGAACTCGACCCCATCCAGGTATTTGGGAAACAGCGTGGTCGTGTCGGCCATTGGCTCGAGCGCGATAGTGACACCGTGCCGTTGGGCGTGATCCGCCATCATGTGACATAAACGAATGGACTGATCCGTTGCCACGGTGCGCGAGAATCCGTCGGGTGGCCGGAAAAACCCGCCAAACACACCGGCCACGCGGACGCCGATCGCGGCGATGCGTCGCAGCGCCCGCTCCACCCAGACCTCGGCCAGTTCGAAATCCACCTTTGGGCCGACGACCGGAAGCACGCCTTCGAGGAAGTGGCTGGCCGTTCGGATCGGCGGAAGGTTCCATGACTTCAACAACGCCCAGGTCTCGTCCCATTTGATTTCGGGTTCCAGCGGCCGGACGAGGATTTTCACGGGAATCTCGATCAGTTCGAAGCCCCGGTCTGTCTGGTCGATGGGCCGTTCTTCGCGCTCGTGCATCAGGATGCCGATCTTGAACGGATTGGCACCGGATCGTCGCTGCAGGGGAGCCCCGGACGCTGGACGCGGCGCGGCTGAAATCGCCAGGGACGTGGCAGCAAGGCTCATTTGCTGAAAAAACTGTCGGCGGTGTATCGGAGCTGTCATGGTGGAACGCAGGATGCGGCCAGGACCTGGAAAGTTCAATTCGATACATCGATACATCGGGACAGAAGTCCTCGTATCCGACAGCTTCGGATGCCACGGGAATCGCTGCTCACATCGAATGCAAAGTTGCCGACGGCCCGTCAGAAAGATACGGTTGAGCCATCAAACACTTTGCAGCAAATGAAACCGCTGCAGAAATCCCTGTTCCAACTGTGATCCTGGCCTTGGCGCTGAGGCGGATTCCTCAAGGTTCCGCTCCGTAAACTCAGGGTTCCGGAGGAGCGTCACCCTCCCGGGGATTGCATCGATACGGCTCAGAGCCGCCAGCGGAAGGTGCTCAACAACCAGGAGAGCCCTCCGGCGAGGGCAATCGCCAGGACAACGAACAGTATCTGGATCATCAAGACGACGCTATCCGACGAGGAACCGCTGCTGGACTTTCTGCGGCGTCGGCGTGGCATGGATCAAACTCCGGATGAAGGGTGGGCGAATCCTGCATCAGGGATGCCGGCATAACTACCCGGCACCAGAGGCCCGAGCGGAGACGATTTTCCGGCGGGATGCGGATGAGAGGAAGCTGTCATGGATGCTCCTTGCTGCTTTTTCCATGCGCTCGTTGCGTTCTCTCGTGGCCGATCAACTGCCGGACGCCGGTGATCTCGCTGACGAGGGTGAAGAACCCGAGCTTCCGGGCACTGGAAATGCCCCAATGGACCGGCACGCTTTGAAAGCCTTCGTTCATTCCTTCGTCCTTCATGCGATAATCGAAATATCCCCAGGAAGCATAGGCGCCGACCGCTGCGGTGAAGTTGTTCAAGGGCTGATCGAAGGCGAAGTGGTCGTCCTCGTTAAAGACGACCGGCTTGGGAGTATAACCGGGAATCCTCCTCGTCTGATTCACCATGTCCGTGATACGCCGGGGAGCCGATACGCCATTGCCATGCAGCAGCAGACAGTCCGCGATGCGCACCACATTTTCTCGCGGAATGGTTCCGCCTCCGCAGGAGGTGGAGACCAGGAGCCGACGTCCTCCCCGCCGAACGCCCTGGACGCGCTCGATGAGTTCATGGACACGGTCGGGCTTGAGAATGTCGTGATCGCAACTCCGGACATCGCACTCGTTGTTGATTTCGACAATGACGTTGCGGTAGCCGCGGTCGAAGATCCATTTCGTGGCGTTGTCAGTGGCCCGGATCACGGCTTCTTCGTCCCGCACGCGCTGATCCTGGCCGAAGTAAAAGTATCCGAGGAACACCGCCATCCCGAGCTTGTCGGCCCGGTCGAGGATTCGTTCGAGCCGGCGCAGGTAATCGGAGCGCAAGGAGCCGTCCTCGCGAATGGCTGAATTATGCCAGGGTTGATCGCGGGTGCCAAGCCTTGGAGCGGACGCAGCCGGGGTTGCCCCTGGGCATGGGCCAGATTAAAACGCGAACCAACGACTACGTTCGACACGGCACACTCACGCTCTTTGCCGCCTTATCGTATTTGGATGGAAAGATTCTTAGCCAGACGGCCCCTCGCCACACTCACCGCCAGTGGTTGGCGTTCCTCAAGCACCTGGATAAAGAAACGCCGGAGGAATTGACGCTGCATTTGATCATCGACAATTACGGCACGGACAAAGCCCCCAAGGTCAAAAGCTGGATCAAGTGGCGCAACGGGCGTCAGCAAAAGAAATGCGCCTGTGATCGGATGGTGATGCACTTTACCCCGACCAGTAGTTCGTGGATGAATATGGTCGAGCGCTTCTTCCGGGACTTGACCGAGGACGTGGTCCGGGAAGGTAGTTTCACTCATGTGCGGGAACTCGAAGATTCCATCGTGCAATACCTGGCCCAGCGCAACCTGACGCCCAAGCGTTATGTCTGGAAGAAAAAGGGCAAGGAGATCCTCGCAAAAATCAGGCGCGCCCGCGCAGCCTTGGAAAAACAAAGGGCAAAATCGTTATGACCCCTTATTTGATGAACGGCATACTAGTTCGGCAACTGGCACTGTCGTTGACTGCGGTCCGTGAAACAGGCTGGCATCATGAATCAGTTGGTAGTATTCGAGGGGCGTCATGCGAACCCCATTGGAGCTAACAACGGTATGAACCGCATTTACCAAGGGCGCGTCTCTCGCGCTGAATACCTGAATGGAAAAGACGGCGTGCTCGCGCCGCAACCGGAAAGCTGGAATGGCGAATCAGCGCTTTGGGAGCATCACGCGCTGTTCCAGGATGCGGTGAATTACTACGTCGTTTGCCTGCTCGCGCTCGCACAACCGGGCAACGCCGTCTATGCCATCCGGGAAAAGCTGGATGCGAAGAACGCGGCGGGCGGCGATGATGAATTGATGGTCTGGCGTTCCTTCCGCCGGCGCGGAGTGATGCGGCGCGGGTTGCGCGACTCCGTCGTCCCCTACCTCTGCCCAGACAAGAAGGATGCAACGCCGGAAGATTGCTTCGCCGCCGCGCTGGCGGGGAATGAAAGTGCGCAGAGCGAGAAGGGAAAGAAGCAGCTTGATGCCGGGTTGACGCAGCTTCTTGCCAAATGCACAGGTGCAGCAGGATGCAAACAAGCCGCGCCAGTCTTTCTCCCGCGGTTTGCCAAGCCCAGCTACCAAGGGAGCTACGGAGAGGACACAATTACGCTAACGCGGGAAAGCGAGGGCGCACGACTTCCCTTCATCCTGCATGATCCCGCGACAGACTCGAACTCATCAACCTTGGATCAATTCAGTGTCTATTCCATCGCGCTACCGAGTGAGAAGAAGCCCAAGTTTACCGGGAAAGAAGCGGTGAGGAAACTTCACGGCATGGTGGCCGAGTGGCGAAAACGTCAACCCACCGCCGAGGAAGACTGGCAGCGGCTTGATGCCTCCATCAGCAAGCTCGCGGACGATTTCAACATGCCGGGTTATGCAGCCACGAGCGCAAAGAACGAGGTTAAATTCCAGCTCTTTGCAATGTTCTTTTTCCGCTATGTTGAAAAGTCGGAGTTCACGCTCGGCTTGCTCCGCGCCATGACGAAGAAGCCGGGGCCGAAAGAGGTCGTGCCTGAGGCGAAGACGGCAGCCCCGGGAGATGGCGATCCGATCCGCGTTGCACGTGGAGCACGAGGCTATGTTTTCCGGGCGTTCACAAGCCTGCCGTGCTGGGGCGGCGACGGCAAAGGTTCCCCGGAGTGGATCAGTTTCGACTTCGCTGCATTTGAGGAAGCTTTGAAGGCGCTGCATCAAGTGGACGCTAAAGCCAAGGATCGGCAAAAGGATCGCGCGCAAAAGCAGGCGCAGCACGACTACCAACGCGGGCGAGTGAAGAAATTGAAGGCAGTCGGCGGCGAAGGCGAGGGAGTTCTCCCGCCAGTGCTGGCAGGCGATCCACGCATCGAGCGGTTGGAGGAACTACTGTCGAGCGACCTTGCTGCGGAGTATGAGATGAGCGAGGGCGTATCGGTGAAATACGGGCTGAACCAGCGCACCATTCGCGGCTTCCGCGACGTTCGGAAGAAGTGGAACGATGCGCTCGGCGAGGATGCTAAATACAGCGACGCCGCGAAGAAGAGGCTCTGGCAGTTGCTCACGGACTACAAGATTGAGAACGCGCAAACGATGGGCAGCCCGGCGCTTTTCGACGCGATGGTGGAGGAAAAGAATTGGATCATTTGGCGCGAACCGGCGGCGAAGCTGCCGGATGAAGCGGAGTTTGCCAAAGACCCGATGCAAGCCCTCACCGACGAACGCGAATTGATCGAGGAGATTGAGCGGCTGCGCGGGCCGATTCGATTCACGCCCGCAGACCCAGAACACTCACGGCGCCAGTTCTATTTTTCGGACGTGACGGCGTTGGACAAAAAGAAACGACTTCGCCACGACCGCCAGACGCTTCAAACAGAGATCGCCGTGAAGACGGATGGAAAATGGTCGTGCAAGTGGGTGGAGATTACTTTCACCGCGCCGCGACTCCTGCGCGATCAACTCAACAACGACAACAGCGCAGACGCATTTTGGCAGCAGGCGATGATGGCGGCGCTTGGACTGAAAACCGGTCTGCTAAAGAACGGCAAGCCGGCGGAGTTTGCTGACTGTGCCGCCGTTGCGCTAATGCCGGAAGTTCGTGCCGATGGTAGCAAACACATACTGCTCAATTTCCCGGTCACGCTGGACGGCGAAGCCATTGCCAAGCAACTCGGCAAAGCGGCGCGCTGGGATTGGCGACAGTTTGGCGGCACGAAGGACGAATCCTACTGGTTACGCTGGGAGAAAACATGGCTCCCGGAAAAGAGTGAGCGAAAGTTGGAACCTCCGGCCCCTTGGTGGAAAACGAGCACACCGTTTCGCGTGTTGTCTGTGGATTTAGGCCAGCGCGATGCGGGTGCGTTTGCCCTGCTGGAAGCATCGCCCGGGAACGCGCCGAAACCGCAGAGCCGAAAGATCGGCAGTGCGGAGGGTAAACACTGGTGGGCAACTGTGCGAGCGGCCGGGATGCTCCGCCTGCCGGGTGAAAACGTGCTCGTAATGCGCGAAGGCAAATTGCAGGAGGAGTTTTCCGGTGGTCGCGGGAGGAATCTTGTCGCAGGCGAATGGGACGAGGCGCGGGACATTTGCGAGAAGCTTGGCTTCCAGCCCGACAAAATGCTCGGCACGGACGAACGTCGCCGTTCTTTCCCGGAACTGAACAACGAACTGCTCTACGCCCTTCGCCGAGCACAGGCACGGCTGGCGCGGCTGCAAAGCTGGAGTTGCGTCGCCTACGAGGAGTCTGACGAGGAGAAGCGCGCGGCATTTGAGAAGCGGCGCACACGCATCAAGGAACAAATCACCGAGGCCATCGCAGAGCGCGAAGCCGAGGAGAAGAAGCCCGACAGGGAGCGAGGGCAGGAATCACTCGCACGCACGGCGTGGTTGAGCGAGGTAACACGGCTCGTGGAAAACTTGGCGTGGGATGTCGTGGCGGGGCGCATCAAGACCGAGATTGAAACGGAACGGGAGATCATCGAGCGCGAGTTGCTGCGGATCGCGGATCGCATCCAGCCATTGCGCGGGCGACGTTGGGAGTGGGCAGAGCGGGAAGACGGCAGCAATTGCCACGTCCTCCGCCAGACCAAGCACGGAACCGATGCCCGCAAGAAGCTGCTGGCCGGACAACGCGGGCTTTCCCTCCAGCGCATCGAACAACTGGAGTCGCTCCGCCAGCGTTGCCAGTCGCTCAATCGCGCGTTGATGCAGGAACCGGGTGTGCCTGCCAAACTTGGCCGCAGCAAAAGTGGTATCGAACTCCCCGACCCATGCCCGGAGTTGTTGGATCGCCTCGAAGCACTGAAAGAGCAGCGCGTGAATCAAACCGCGCACCTCATCCTCGCGCAGGCGCTGGGCGTCCGGCTCAAAGCACACGAGCGGAGCGATGCCGAGCGCATGGCTCAGGACATTCACGGCGAATACGAACGCATCCCCGGACGCGAGCCGGTAGATTTCCTCGTGCTGGAGAACCTAGATCGCTATCTCGCCTCGCAAGGGCGCAGCCGGGGAGAAAACTCGAAGCTAATGAAGTGGAGCCACCGCGCCATCCTTGGGAAGCTGAAGCAACTTTGCGAACCTTACGGCCTGCGCGTCTTGGAAACCCCCGCTGCTTACTCGTCGCGCTTCTGCTCGCTCACGGGCGTCGCTGGTTTTCGCGCGGTGGAGTTGACGCCGGACGATGCGAAGGAGTTTCGCTGGAAGAAGCATCTGGACCGGCTCACCGATCCCGTGCGTTACGCGAAGCTTGACCGGGAAGAACGTGCAGAGAGTCGGGGGGTGAAAGAACTCTTTGATTTGCTTGAGCAGATGAACGCCGACATTCGCGCCGCAAGATCAGTCCGCCCCAAGTGGCGGACATTGCTCGCTCCGGTGGTGGGCGGCCCGATATTCGTTCCCGCATCGGCAGTTGAGCTTGGCGAGCGAAAGAACCCAAAGACGGGCAAGACTGAGTCGGTCGTCGGCTACTCAGAAGTGGGTGGCCGTCGTCCGGTCGTGGGTCAGGCGGACATCAATGCCGCCATCAATCTCGGTCTTCGCGCCATCGCCGCACCCGATGCGGATGACATTCACCTGCGCATCCGCGCGAAGCGGGAGGGTGAATCATTCGTTGTTCGCGCGGAAAACGCCCGCGAGAAGGCGCGATGGAAGGACAAGGCCGGGAAGATCGCTGTGCCCAATGAAGCCGACCGCAAGAAGCTCCTTGCCGACGCACATCTGAACTTCTTCGCCGACGCTGGCAAGGTCGCGGATTACGATGAAGCAGTCATAGACCGCACGAAAGGTTACGCCAGCGGACGCGGCATTTGGGGAACCATCAAAAACGGCAAGGACTGGAAGCGCGTGCAGGGCATCAACGCCGCCCGTGTGAAGTCCTGCGGCCTGACACCGCCGGCCGAGTGGGAAAGCGATGCGGACGAGTTGCCCAACTAACTCATGAGCGAGTCGGCGCTCCATACGCAGGGCGGGCTTGAAGCGCAGCCCATCATGCCGGTGCGGCGGCTCAACAACTACGTCTTCTGCCCACGTTTGTTCTATTTCCAGTGGGTAGAGAACGTCTTCCAAGAAAGCGCGGACACGGTGGCCGGCTCGCTCGTGCATCGGAACGTGGATGCGCCGTCGCGGCTGGACGAGGAGAAGGCGAAGGCGTTGGCGGAGAATCTCCCCGAGGGCGCGCGGTTGCGCAGCCTGCGGCTGGAAAGCGAGGCGCTCGGCATCGTGGGCGTGATGGACCTAGTGGAACGCGGGCCGGATGGGGCGCAAATCCTGGACTACAAGAAGGGTTCGGCTCGGCGCACTGGCGATGGCGGGCGTGAGGCGCGCGAGCCGGAGGCGGCGCAGGTCGGCGCGTATGCATTGTTGCTGCGCGAACAAGGAGTGAAGGTGTCCGGCGCGGTGATTTACTACGCGGCGGACAAGCGGCGCGTGCCGGTGGAGTTGACGGAGGAACTGCTCGCCCAAACCAGGCAAGCAATCGCGGACGCAAAGGCGTTGGCGGCCTCGGGACGCTGCCCACCGCCGCTCAAGAATGACGCGCGGTGCCTCGGTTGCTCCGCCTATCCCATCTGCCTGCCGGGTGAGTCGGAATGGTGGGCGGCGCAGCATCGGCGGGACAAGCCGTCGCCGCAACTGATGTTCAAATTCATTGCGCCGGCGGCGGCAGAGTCGTCACAGCCAATGGAACTTCAGGAGGCCGGCGGGGAACCAAGGACCGACGCTGGTGAAACGCGCGAACCGCCACGCCCGAAAAACGATGACGGGGAAATCCTCGTGGTGCAGACACCGGGCGCGCAGGTGGGGCAGCGGGGTGACCAGATTGTTGTCAGCGTGAAGGGCGAGGAGGCGCGCAAACTGCCGGGGCACCAACTCCGCGCCATCTACTGCTACGGCGCAGTGCAGGTCACGGCGCAGGCGGCGGAGACCTGCCTTGAACTGGGGATTGACGTGGCCTACTTCTCTCCGGCGGGCCGGTTCATCGGGCTGCTGCGCGGACTGCCGGCGAGCGGTGTGGACGCGCGGCGCGGCCAATACCGGTTATTTGAACAGGACGGCATCCGGCTGCGTCTGGCGCGCGAGTGCATCCGGGCCAAAATTCACAACCAGCGCGTGATGCTGATGCGCAACGGCGATCCGCCCGACCGCACGCTGGCGTTGCTGTCGAGCTATCGCGACGCGACGGTCAGTGCGCGCGATCTGACGGAATTGCTGGGCATCGAGGGCATGGCAGCGGCGCTTTACTTCGAGCAGTTCGCCACGATGCTCAAGGAAACCGGTGCGTGGAGATTTGACTGGCGCGGGCGCAATCGTCGTCCGCCGCGCGACCCGGTGAACGCAATGCTTTCGCTGGGCTATTCCGTGCTGGCGAAGGAGCTCACAGGGGTCTGCCATGCCGTCGGACTGGACCCGTTTCTCGGCTTCTTCCACCAACCGCGCTACGGGCGACCTGCACTGGCGCTGGATCTCATGGAAGAATTCCGTCCCCTCACCGCCGACAGCGTCGCGATCAGCCTCATCAACCGGGGCGAACTCGGCCCGGAAGACTTCATCCAGTCCGCCAGCGGCGTGTTTCTCAACGAAACCGGTCGCCGCCGGTTCTGGGAGGCATGGTTTCGGCGGTTGGACACAGAGGTGAGCCACCCCGAGTTCGGCTACAAGATGGCTTATCGCCGGATGCTGGAAGTCCAGGCCCGCCAGCTTTGGCGCTTCGTCCGAGGGGACGCCGCCGCCTACCACGGTTTTACGACCCGCTAACTCATTACTCCACACCGCATGAACCGCCCCGGCCGCTTCCTCGTGAGCTATGACATCAGCCACCCCAAGCGACTGCGTCGAGTGGCAAAGGCAATGGAGGGGTTTGGAGTTCGGCTGCAATTCTCCGTCTTTGAGTGCGTGTTCGATTCGCTGCGCTTGGAAAGATGCAAGACTGCCCTGCAGGGTATTGTGAACCACGATGAAGATCAGGTGCTCTTTGTTTCGCTCGGGCCGTCCGCAAGCGACGCCACCTTAACCATAGACGCGATGGGACGGCCCTACGTGGTGCGCTCACGGGTGACGATTATTTGAACTCTTAGCTTGCCAAACGGCGCTCGCGAGTTTGAATGCATACGCCCACTGGGCACCGACCACCTTTCCTCCGCCATTGGGAAGGCACGATCCTTGAAATAGCGAACGACTGCAGCCAGTCGGCTTTGGGACGCGAGCGCAGAAGTGCTGGGCCTCCCCCCCACGGACGCTCGCATTGGTACATGTTATTGGACGGCAGCAACTTTCGGAAGTGCTTGCTCCTCATCCGTTGTCTTGACGGCTTAGTATGAATGGGTGCTCGTTCTTCACATCCATCCACACCAACCCGCCGAGAAGAATACGAGCGGCTGCCGCAGTCACCGCGATATCAAGAAGCGTGAGGCGGCAATATTATCCCCCCTTTT
>Ga0194132_10012695_pt1 | contig 10418 bp, 11 predicted proteins | sample TA2KigOf80mmetaG_FD_148612 | JGI IMG/M metagenome (GOLD analysis project Ga0194132, IMG submission 148612) | Freshwater microbial communities from Lake Tanganyika, Tanzania - TA2015054 Kigoma Offshore 80m | ecosystem: Environmental > Aquatic > Freshwater > Lake | place: Tanzania: Lake... | reverse complement strand
CGCGGGCGGCGCCTCATCGACCTGGAAGTTGTCGATGAACCCGTCTCCGATGGCTCTTGTCAGCATGACGGTGCTCGCACGGGATCTCCGGCGATTGCGACAGCACCGTCGCGGGCAACTCGACAGGTGCTACGTCCGCGTCGTCGGACTGCTCGTGCCGACAATGCGACCTCGCGCGGGCTACGGCATCTTCGGCGGCGCGATCCGCTCGTGGTCGCCATTGTCCGGAATCCGCAGGTCGCGGTACACCATCACCGGCGGACTGCCGGCGGGCCTCCGCCCCGGGTTCGCCCAGTGGATCGTGGACCCCTCGAACCCCTCGATCACCTCTTCGTTCAGCGGCCCCTGCAACGTCAGCGTCAGGGTGAGCTTCTCGGCCGGCCCGAGCTGCTTGACCCTCCACACCGCCACGTCACGCGAGAGATCCGGCACCGGCCGCTCCACGTGACCAGAGTCGTCCACCGAGTGCGGTGCGTACTGCAGCGCCGGCTCCAGCCCCAGCTGCGCGAGCCGCATGGTCCCCACGTACCCGTCGCCGGTCGCGCCCGCCACGGTTGTCCCCGACGGAATCCGCACGAATACGGTGATGCCTTCCGCGGTCAGCCCTTTGCCCGCCTGCCCCCGGTTCGTGGCCGTCAGCGTGTACGTGGTGCGATCGCCGCCCCGCTGGCCAACCGCGAACGACGCGCCGATCGAGGCGCGCCAGCCGATGCCCTTCATCCAGTCATAGACCTCGCGCAGCATCACCTCGGGGATCCGCTCGCGCGAGAAATCGGGCATGCTGCCGCGCGGGAACTTCGTCGAGTGGTTGTAGATCAGGTCCGCGAAGTACTCGAACGTGACGTCCTTGGCCACTTCGCCCAGCCACGTGCGCGGGAACTTCTGCTCCGGCTCGTGACACTGCCCGCAGCCGATCACGTTCATCGCGAGTCGCTGCCCTGCCGGGGCCGTCGGCGGCGCGGCGCGCCAGTACCGGGGCCCTGGTGCGGTCGCCACCGGCAGCGTGTTGATGTAGGCGAAGATGTCCGCCAGCGCCTGCTCGGGCAGCTGCGACTCGCTGTAGACCGGCATGAAGCCCCACGGATCCCGCACCGCGCGCCTGAACTGCTCCCACGACAACCCGCGGCCGCCGGCCAGGTCCGGCCCGAAGCCGCCGTCGCCGTGGATCCCGTGGCACCACCCGCAGCCGCGGGGGTGGTGGAGATCGGGCGTGGAGAAACGACCGGCAGGCACGACCTTGCCGGAGGTCACGTTGTCAGGGTTGCCGACCGGCGGCGCGCCGTCGGACTGGGGGGCCGCCAGCATCAGCGCGACGAGTACGGGACCGATCATGCGCGTCTCCTCCTGAGAGAGCCGCCGACCGCGGCAGCGAACCGTCGAAACGCCTCCATGTTCCGGGGTGAACGGCCGCAGGTCAAGCGCGCCCACGGGGGGACGGGACAGATGGGGCGGATGGGGACGGAGGGGCCCGGAAACAGAACGGCCCTCAACCGATCTCAGGATCGATCGAGGGCCGCGCCGAACGAACTGGAGTGGTCGGGGCGAGAGGATTTGAACCTCCGACCCCTCGGTCCCGAACCGAGTGCTCTACCAGGCTGAGCCACGCCCCGACACAAGGACCCTGATCCTATCACGCGGCCGGCGCGACAGCGCCGCCCGTGTCGAGCAGCGCGCGGCGGGCACGGCGTCCCTCCCACAGCCCCCCAGCCAGCGCCCCGAGCGTGTTGAGGATGACGTCGTGGACCGCGGGAAAGCGCCAGATCGTGAACAACTGGGCGGTCTCGATGCCGACGCTGAACAGGCTGCCCGCCAGGACGACCCTCCAGATCCGGCGCCCCCTCCCGCGTCCACGCACCACCCGCCCCACCGCGAACCCGAACGGCAGGAACAGGCCGATGTTGATGACCGCGTCGCGCACGGTGCGGCGCGGCCTGGCCTCGATCACCGTCCGCACGGGGTTCCACGCCACCCGGGTCAGCTTCGCGCTGGCGTAGGCGGGGCCGCCGAATCGATACGGCGCCAGCGTGCCCATCAGGATGATCGCCGCCCAGCAGGCGAGCACGGCGAGACGGGCGCGGGGCGACGTCATCGCCCGCCGACCGGCTCTTCCGTCGCGGGCGCCAGCGCCTCGATGTGCGACAGCGCGTCGCAGGCGGTCATGTCCGGCTGGAGCGGCGTGAGCGACACGTACCCATCGATCACCGCCTGGTAGTCCGACCGGTCGTGAGGCTCCCAGCGGTTCTGCCCCTCCTCGATCCAGTAGTACGGCCGGCCCCGGGGATCGTGCCGCTCGTCCACCATCGTCACGTGGTTCCGCTTGGCCTGGACGGTCACGCGGAAGCCCCGGTTCGCACCGAACGGCACGTTGACGTTCAGCAGCGTCCACTTCGGCAGACCGCGATCGAGGACGATCCCGGCCATGGCGGCGGCGGCGCGCGCCGCCACGGGGAAGTCGAACTCGGAGCCGCGGCGCTCGGCGGACACCGCGATGCTCGCGACCCCGAGCAGCGCGCCCTCGAGGGCACCCGCCACCGTGCCCGAGTAGGTGACGTCGTCTCCCAGGTTGAACCCCTTGTTGATCCCCGACACGATGAGATCGGGCTTCCGGCGGAGCACGTGCGTCACGGCGACGTTGACGCAGTCGGTCGGTGTGCCGTCCACCCCGTACACGCCGTCGCGCACCGTTTCCAGCCGGAGGGGCCGCGCCAGCGTCAGGGCGTGGCCGATCGCGCTGGCTTCGGACAGCGGCGCCACGACCACGATCGTGCCCAGCGGCGCCAGGGCCTGCGCCAGTGCCGCGATCCCCTCCGAATGCACGCCATCGTCGTTGGTGATCAGAATCGTCCGCATCGGATGCCGGTCGATTATATCGGCCTCTCTGCGGGACCCGGGGACGAACGCCGCCGCTCGGGGACGAACGCAGGTGACACCGGGGGGCGGCTGTGGTCTACTTACTGTCAATGCGGTCCGCATCCTTCACCCGGGACCGGCGACGGTCCGCCGTCCTCGGCGTCGGCCTCGCCGTGTGCCTGTCCGGCGGCGCGCCGCCGGCCGCGGCTCAGCAGCCGGAAGAGGCCGCCCATGAGCTGCCGAAGATCTGGCAGGGCGTGTACACGGACGAACAGGCCGCCCACGGCCGCGAGGTCGTGGTCCGGCACTGCGCCTGGTGCCACGAGGAGGACTTGACCGGCGGCGAGGGTCCGCCCCTGATTGGCGGGACCTTCGTCCGCAACTGGGGCAACCGCTACCTGGATCGTCTGTATCGCAAGATCCGGGAAACGATGCCGCCCGGTGAAGAAACCGTCGTGTCCGCGGAAGAGAAGCTGGACGCCCTCGCCTACCTGCTGAAGACCAACGGCTTCCCCTCCGGCACCACGCCGCTTCCGCTCAACATGAGCGCCCTGCGCGACATCCAGGTCGTGGGGCCGAAGGGTCCCCAGCCGGCACCCACGGGCGCGCTGGTGGAAGTGCGCGGCTGCCTGCAGCAGGAGGGCGGCCGCTGGCGCATCATCCACGCCGTGGACCCGGAAGTCAGCACCATCGACGATCCGAAGGGCGATGCCGAGCTGGCGAAGGGCCTCCCGCTGGGCTCGGGCACGGTGTACCTGCTGGACGTCTTCCAGGCGCCCACCGCGCTCATCGGACACAGCGTGATGGCCAAGGGGCTGCTGATCCGCAACCCCGACGAGATGCGCCTCAACATGCTGGCCATCGAGTCGATCGCGCCATCCTGCCCGTAGGCGCGGGCAGGACGGCGCGAAATCCCAAGACCCGAATCCCGAATCCCGAACCAAGTCCCGATCACCAAGTCCCGATGCCCCGTCCTCGAGGAGACCGGGTCAGTCACTCGCAGTCTGGGAGTTGGGATCCGGGGCCTGGCTCCGGATTCGGGATTCAGGTTTCGGGATTTCGCCCGTGAACCTCCGAGAGCTGCTTCGCGCGCGCACACGGGACGCCGCGCCCGAGCTCGTGGAACCGCTCGGCGGCGGGCGTCTCCGCTGCCATGCCTGCGGACACCGGTGCCCCATTCCGAAGGGGGCCGAAGGGGTCTGCAAGGTCCGCTTCAACCACGACGGCCGGCTGCTGGTGCCCTGGGGCTACGCAGCCGGCGTGCAGTGCGACCCGGTCGAGAAGAAGCCCTTCTTTCACGCCTGGCCGGGTGGCCTCGCCTACAGCTTCGGGATGCTCGGCTGCGATCTGCACTGCGCCTACTGTCAGAACTGGGTCACGTCGCAGGCCCTTCGTGACCCGCAGGCGGTCGTCCCTCCGCGTGATCTGTCGCCCGGTGCGCTGGTAGGCGATGCGATCGCCCAGGGCGCGCGGCTCGTCGTCAGCACCTACAACGAGCCGCTGATCACGGCGGAGTGGGCCGTGGCCGTCTTCCGCGAAGCGCGCGAGGCCGGGCTCGCCACCGGTTTCGTGTCGAACGGCAACGGCACGCCCCGCGCGATCGAGTTCCTCCGCCCCTGGATCGACCTGTACAAGGTCGATCTCAAGAGCTTCGACGATCGCCGCTACCGCGAGCTCGGCGGACGGCTGCAGCCCATTCTCGACACCATCCGCCATCTCCACGTTGATGGGGTGTGGGTGGAGATCGTCACGCTGCTCGTGCCCGGCTTCAACGACAGCGACGGGGAACTGCGGCGCCTGACCGCGTTCGTCGCGGGCGTGTCACCCGACATCCCGTGGCACGTCACGGCGTTTCACCAGGACTACCGCATGAGGACCTCGCCGGACACGACGCCCGCGATGCTCGTGCGGGCCGCGGCGATCGCGCGCGAGGCCGGCCTGCGGTACGTCTACGCCGGCAACGCACCCGGCCGGGTCGGCGCGCTGGAAGACACCTGCTGCCACGCCTGCGGCGAGCGGCTGATCGCCCGGGTCGGGTATCACATCCGGGAGTACCGGCTCACGGAGCGGGGAGCCTGCCCGCGGTGCGGCACGGCGATCCCCGGCCGCTGGGGCGCACGCTTCGAAGGGCAGCGCGCCAGCCGCCCGTTCCTGCCGCACGATCGCACGCGGCTCGCCGTGATTTGACCCCTGCGCGGCCCGGGCGAGGCTGCGGCCGCGGCGTGCGACAATCGGCGAACCGGCCGTGGTCTACGACACCTTCGCCCGTCCGCTCCGCAACGTCCGACTCTCGGTCACGGATCGCTGCAACCTGCGCTGCAGCTACTGCATGCCCGAGCAGGAGTACGTCTGGCTGCCGCGCGAGGACATCCTCCAGTTCGAGGAGATCGATCGGCTCGTCGACCTCTTCCTTGGCATGGGCGTGGACAAGGTGCGCATCACGGGCGGCGAGCCGCTGCTGCGTCGATCGCTGCCCGATCTCGTCCGTCGACTGGCGGTGAAGCCCCGGCTGCGGGATCTGGCCATGACCACCAACGGCGTGCTGCTGGCGCCCGCCGCGGCCGATCTCCGCGAGGCCGGCCTCCATCGGCTCACCGTCAGCCTCGACACGCTGCAGCGGGACCGGTTCATGGCGCTCACACGCTCGGACGAGATCGAGCGCGTGCTCGATGGCGTGGCCGCAGCGGCGCCGCTCTTTCCCGGCCTGAAGCTCGACACCGTGGTCATGCGCGGCGTGAACGACGACGAGATCGTGCCGCTGGTGGAGTACGCCAGGACGCACGGCGCCGAGATCCGCTTCATCGAGTACATGGACGTCGGCGGCGCCACGCGCTGGTCGGCCGACCGCGTGGTACCTCGCACCGAGATGCTGGACGCGCTGACACGCCACTACGGCCCCATCGACCCGGTGCCGGAGGACTCCTCCGCCCCCGCCGATCGCTTCCGCCTCCCGGACGGCACCGTCTTCGGGATCATCTCGTCCACCACGCAGCCGTTCTGCGCGCAGTGCGACCGGAGCCGCCTGACCGCCGACGGCCTGTGGTACCTGTGCCTGTATGCGACCGACGGGCTCGATCTCCGGGGACCGCTGCGCGCCGGTGCCTCGGCAGACGCCCTCGAGGCTCTGGTGGCCGAGCGCTGGTCGAGCCGCGCGGACCGCGGCGCCGAGGTCAGGCTGGCCGATCAGGATCGTGCGCTGATTCCCCTCTCCTCACTGCGCCAGGATCCGCACCTGGAGATGCACACGCGGGGAGGCTGAGCGCACACGCGCTCGGCCTCCCCGCGTGTGCGAAACCCCGAAGCCCGAAGCCCGAAGCCCAAGCCAACGCCCACCTTCCGAATCCCAACCGCGAGGGTCCCGCTGCAGGGTTCGAGCCACCGAGGCCCACGGTGCCGCCTGACCGGGTCACTCCGGGCCATCGAGGCGTAAGGGCCGTGTTGGGATTCGGTGCTTGGGATTTGGCTTGGGATTCGGGTTCTGGGATTCGGGTATTCGGTCGCGTTCAGGCCTCGCCGTCCTTGCGGGGCCTGAACGCGAGCGCGTCACCGTTCATGCAGTACCGCAGCCCTGTCGGCTCCGGGCCATCCTCGAAGACATGTCCGAGGTGTCCGCCGCAGGCGGAGCAGAGCACCTCGGTGCGGCGCATGAAGAAGCTGTTGTCGGCTTCCGTGTCCACCGCGCCGTCCATCGGCTGGTAGAAGCTGGGCCAGCCCGTGCCGCTGTCGAACTTGGTGTTCGACGCGAACAGCGGCTGTCCGCAGCCGGCGCACTGGAACGTCCCGGCGCGCTTTTCGGTGTTGAGCGGGCTGGTGAACGCCCGTTCGGTGCCCTGCTCGCGCAGCACGTGATACTGCGCCGGCGTCAGCGACGCCTTCCACTCCGCTTTCGACCGCTGGACCCGGTACTCTTTCTTCCCACCGCTCATCTCACGCTCCTTCACCCGAGCTGGCGGCCGTGCGTGCGCAGCCAGCGCCGGGCGTCCCGGTAGCCGGGACAGCAGGCAGCCACGAGCCGCCAGTACGCCGGGGAATGATCGAGCCGCTTCAGGTGCATCAGCTCGTGAATCAGGACGTACTCGCTCACCCAGTCCGGCATCAGCACCAGGCGCCAGTTGAGCGTCACGTGCCCGTCCCGGCCGCACGATCCCCACCGCGATCGCTGGTTCCGGATGCTGACGCGCGCCACCGTGAGCCCGTGCAGCCCGGCCAGGGCCAGCAGACGCGCCGGCAGCACCTTCCGTGCGAGCCGGCGCCACCGCGCCACCTCGTCCCCGGGCATCGCCGCGGATCGTACCCGCGCCCGCTCGCGCTCGATCCACTCCACGTGCCGCCTGGCGAACGCCTCGGCATCGCGCGTCGATCCGCCACGCGGAACGGTCACGCGCACGAGGCCATCACGGTCCACGCGCACCACGTACCGCCGGGCCCGGCGATGACGGACGAAGTGCAGTTGCAGGGGCTCGGCCGAGGCGTCGTCGGCAGCCACGAGCGGCAGCGCCATCTGCATCAGGACGGAAGAGTAGCAGAACCGTCGTCCGGGGCCTCGTCTTCGACGACGGTGATCAACGCTGACAGGTCATCGGTGCCACGCCCCTCTTCCATCAGCCGGCGCAGCCGGGTCATGGTGAGCGTGCCGGCCGGCGTGGACGCGCCCAGCGACCGCGCCGCGTCGAGGACGATCTGCAGATCCTTCCGGTACAGCCGCACGGAGATGCCGTCGCTGAACTCGCGCGCGGCCATGCGGCGCCCGAAGCGATCGAGCACGCGGCTGGACGCGACGCCGGTCATCAGCACCTGCCGCACCTGCTCGGGATCCACGCCGCCACGCGCCGCCAGGGCCAGCGCTTCGGCTGCACCCTCCGCCGTGATCAGCAGGAGCAGCTGGTGGCACGCCTTCGTCACCTGACCCGCGCCGTTCGGTCCCAGGTGAAACAGATTCGACGCGAAGCACTCGAGATGCGGGCGCGCGCGCTGGAACGCCTCCGCCGGTCCGCCCGCCATCACGGTGAGCGTGCCCTGCTTCGCGCCGTCGGGCCCTCCTGAAACCGGCGCGTCGAGCATCGACACCTGTCCCCGATCGAGGCGTGCCGCGAACTCCCGGGCTGCATCCGGGGCGATCGTGCTCATGTCCACGACCAGGACACCGGACCGCGCCCCGGACGCGATCCCCTCTCCGGCGAACAGGACCTGTTCGACGTCGGTCGTCGCCGTCACCATCGTGAACACGATGTCGCTGACCGCAGCGACCGCGGCCGGCGAGTCGGCCGGCCGCGCACCCCGGGCGACGACGGGGGCCAGCGCCTCCGGCCGTCGCGCGTACGCCGTCACCGTCCGCCCGTGGGCGAGGAGGTGGCCCACGATGGGAGCCCCCATGGTGCCCACGCCGATGAACCCGATGCGCTCCATCAACAGATCCCGTGGGAATTGTCGCGGATATCGACGCCCGAGATCCAACCCGGATCGCGACGTGCCGCTGTGATACGATGCGGTAGGTTTGGTGTTCGGAGGGACTTGCATGCCGTTCTGTCAGTCACGGGTGGCCCCGACGCGGTGGACCGCCTCTGTTGCCGGCGCTCTGGTGATTTTCGCTGGCACGATGTCGTGGAGCCTGCTCGGCGCGCAGGCGAAGACCTCGAACGACGCCGTCTACAGCGCCGCCCAGGCGACGCGCGGTCAGGCACTCTACAACGAACAGTGCGCGTTCTGTCACGGCGACGACATGAGCGGGGGCAGCGCGCCCGGCCTGGCGGGCGGCGAGTTCCTGGGCTTCTGGAACAAGACCCCGCTGTCGGACCTGCTCGAGAAGATCGTCGGCACCATGCCGGCCGGCGCACCGGGCTCGCTGACCAACGCCCAGGGCGCGGAGATCACCGCCTACATCCTGCAGGTGAACAAGTTCCCGGCCGGCCAGATGGATCTGCCGGACGACCCGGCTGCCCTGAAGGCGATCACGCTCGCGGAGCCGACGAAGGTCGCGGCCACGCCGGTGACCCCGCGACAGACGGCGGCGGCGCCCGCCGGCAAGACGGTCAAGGACAGCGTGTACTCGGAGGCCCAGGCCACGCGCGGTCAGGCGCTCTACAACGAGCAGTGCGCGTTCTGCCATGGTGACGACATGAGCGGCGGGAGCGCCCCCGGCCTCGCGGGCGCCGACTTCCTGGGCTTCTGGGACAAGACGCCGCTGTCCGACCTGGTCGACAAGATCGTGCAGACGATGCCGGCCAGCGCGCCGGGCTCGCTCACGGCGGAGCAGGGCGCCGACATCACGGCATACGTCCTCCAGGTGAACAAGTTCCCGGCCGGGCAGGCCGATCTGTCGGCTGACGCCGCCGCGCTCAAGGCGATCGCGATCGCGAAGTAGCTCGCCCGACGTAGGGGCGGTGACTCACCGCCCCTACCCGATGACCCAGGTTCTCACCGTCGATCCGGCCAGCCCCGATCCAGGCGCGGTGGCGCACGCGGCCGCGTGCCTCAGGCGCGGTGGCCTGGTGGTCTTCCCCACCGAGACGGTCTACGGCCTCGGCGCCAGCGCGTTCGACCCTGCTGCCGTCGCGCGCATCTTCGCCGCGAAGGAGCGACCGTCGACCGATCCGCTGATCGTGCACATCGCCGAGGCATCGGCCCTCACGACGGTCGCAGCCCGGTCACCTGCCGTGCTGGTGCCCCTCGCCGCGCGCTTCTGGCCTGGCCCGCTGACCGTCGTGCTCGCGAGGGGCCCGGCGATCGCCGAGGCGGTCACCGCTGGCGGCGCGACCGTGGCCGTGCGCATGCCGGCGCACCCGGTCGCCCGAGCCCTGATTGCCTCCGCCGGCGTCGCCGTGGCCGCGCCCAGCGCGAACCGTTTCTCGCGGCCGAGTCCCACGACCGCCGCACACGTCCTCGCAGACCTCGATGCGCGCGTGGACGTCATCCTCGACGCAGGCCCGACCCCTATCGGCATCGAGTCCACGGTGCTGGACCTGACCGGGACGCGACCGCGCGTCCTCCGACCCGGCGCCGTGACGCTGGAGATGCTGCGTGAAGTCCTCCCGGACGTGGTGATGGACCGGACCGCCGGCCCGGTGACAGGCCCCATGCCGTCGCCAGGGTTGCTCGGCCGGCACTACGCACCGCGTGCGCCGCTCACGTTGTACACGGGCGATCCGGCGAAGCGCCTTCCGCGAATCGTTGAAGACGTGCGCCGTCTCGTGGCATCCGGAAGACGCGTGGGTGCACTGGCCGCTCCGTCGGCCGAGAAGGCGTTGCAGGACGCCGGAGCCACGGTCGTGCCCCTGGCCGAAGCAGGAGATCTCGAAGGGACCGCCGCACGGCTCTACGCGGGCCTGCGCCACCTCGACGCGCTCGGCGTGGACGTCATCCTGGCCGGCAGTGTCGAGAGCGAAACCGGCCTCGGCGCCGCACTCGCCGACCGTCTCCACCGCGCCGCCGAAGACATCGTCCGCGTCTGAAGCGATCGGGTCGGCTGAAGCCGGCCCCCACGTCCGTTCCCCATCCCCCCCCCCCGCCCTCCCCCCCCCCCCCCCCCCACCCCCCCCGCCCCCCCCCCCACCCCCCCTCCGCCGGCCCCC
>Ga0194132_10012692_pt1 | contig 10419 bp, 6 predicted proteins | sample TA2KigOf80mmetaG_FD_148612 | JGI IMG/M metagenome (GOLD analysis project Ga0194132, IMG submission 148612) | Freshwater microbial communities from Lake Tanganyika, Tanzania - TA2015054 Kigoma Offshore 80m | ecosystem: Environmental > Aquatic > Freshwater > Lake | place: Tanzania: Lake Tanganyika... | reverse complement strand
CTCGTTTGTCGAGGTGGAAAAGCTGGCCGAAGAAGTCGAGTGTCTCCTGCGAGTTAAGAAACTTGTAAAGGTAGGACTCCTCCGGGAGATAGCCGATTTTCTGCTTGGTTTGGACGTGTCGGGGCGAGTGGCCGAAGATCTCGATATGTCCGCGGGTGGCATGGAGAAGCCCGAGCAGCATTTTGACGGTCGTGGACTTGCCGGAGCCGTTGGGACCCAGCAGGCCGAAGACCTCGCCCTTGCGGATTTCGAAATCCACACCATCGACAGCACGGGCTTTGGGGCGACCCCAGAAATCATTGAAGATCTTGGTGAGCCCGCGGACGGCAACGACCAGTTCGTCAGCAGGCACCCGAACCGTCCCCATTTGCGAGGCATCAGAAAGCTTCATATGTAGGCGAGCTCAAAAGCGCAACAACGGCGACACGCTACCAAGCGTGATCCTTTGCAAGAAAGCCAAAAAGGTCCGGAAGTCCAGGCATCCTGGAGGATGGACAACAAGCCTGCTAGCCAATCGATGTTTCGCGTCGGATGCCGAATTTTTCGATGCGCTTCCTGAGCGTGGCGCGCGTGATTCCCAGGAGCTTGGCGGCCTGCACCTGGTTGCCCTGGGTTTCCAACATCGATTGTACAATCAACTGCCGCTCCACGGCTGGCAGGATCTTGAGTTGGTTCTGGTTCCGGGCGCGCTGAAACAGGAGTTTGGCCAAGGTCTCCACGTCGAGATCCGTTGGAAGCGGATTGCCTGACGTTGGCGGATGACTCCCCGGCTGGGACGTCTTCAACTCGGGTGGTTTGGATTCCAGCGCGCGAGGATCGGAAGCGGCGGTTTCCTGCGGGAGGTCGTCGGGGAGAATCACGTCGCTCTTGCAGACGACCATGGCACGCTGCAAGGCGTTCTCCAGCTCGCGCACATTCCCGGGCCATGCATAGGCTTCCAGGCGCTGCACGGCAGCCTCGGAGATGCTTCTCACCCCCAAGCCCGTGCGTTGGGAGAGTTTTTTCAGGAAGTAGTCCACCAGGAGCGGGATATCCTGCCGCCGCTCACGAAGTGGAGGCAGATGGATGCGGACCACGTTCAGCCGGAAGAACAAGTCCTCGCGGAATTCACGCCGCGCCACCGCGTTTTCCAGCGGCTTGTTGGTTGCTGCGATCACTCTCACGTTCACCGTGAACGACTGACTGCTACCCACTCGTTCAAACGTACCGGACTGCAGGACCCTCAAAATCTTGGTCTGTGTGGGCAAAGACATATCGCCGATCTCGTCCAGAAACAGCGTTCCGTTGTGACATTGCTCAAACTTGCCAATCCGCTGATGGGTGGCTCCTGTGAATGCCCCCTTCTCATGGCCGAAAAGCTCACTCTCCAGCAGGTTCTCAGGTATGGCGGCACAGTTAATTGCCAGGAAGGGCTGGTTGCTTCGACGGCTGTGGTGGTAGATCGCACGGGCCACCAGCTCTTTGCCCGTGCCGCTTTCACCGGTGACCAGCGCCGTGGCATCTGTGGCCGCCAGCTGGCCGATCAGCTTGAACACATTCTGCATCGCCTCGCTTCGACCCACGATCCCAAGATCATAGTCCTCGGACTCCAGGAGAGGCTGGTAAGACACCACACGGCGCATGTCCTGGGACGCCTTCAGGGCAGCAGCGATCACTTCCTTGAGGCGGGGAACGTCGAAAGGCTTGTGGAGATAGTCGTAAGCCCCGAGCTTCATGGCCTCAATCACGGTCTGGGTGCTTCCGTAGGCGGTCATCATGATGACCGGCAGCTTGGGGTCCAGCTCGCGCATCTGACGCAAGGTTGCCATCCCACCGATGCCAGCCATGCGGATATCCATCAGCACGAGGTCGGGTTTGACCGATCTGATTTGTTCCAACCCCTCCTCGCCGCTGGAAGCAACGTAGACCCTTAGGGAAGGGGATTCGAAAATCCTCTGGAAGGAGTAGCGAACGTCGGCCTCATCATCAATTAGCAGCAGCTTGTCCATGTCGGCAGGGGTGAATCTGCCACTCCATGGCCCTTGCAGCCAGCAAGAAAGGGGCGCTTGATCCCCATGAAGGCCTGTGTTAGGTAACGCGTGTAGACTCAATAAAACTGAGGCAGGAACGACCGTCTGCTTTTCCCTGAGGCGAAACGGTGATGCTTCAGCCTGTGGAAAGCGAAATATGAAACTTAGAAGCCTCCTCTCACAAAGGCTTTGTCTTCTGGGCTTTGCCTCCCTTCCCTTCCAGACACCGCTCATCAAAGCTCAAGATATCCAGGCTACCTAGGTCAGTGTCACCGCACCGGACACACAGGGAGCCGAGCCCAACCCCCTCGTGGCGAGCCCAACGGCAAACCCGGCGGTCTTCGTCATAACCCGCAAGGGGCCCACGGACTTTGACCTGCCCGTGTTTTACACGCTCGGCGGCACGGCCGAAAACGGGGTGGACTATGCCCGGCTTCCAGGCCGCATCCTTATTCCAAAAGGCAGCTCTGCGGTGCGAGTCGCAGTCATGCCCCTGGCGGATGCTCTCAAGGAAGGCGCGGAGACCGTTTCGATCCGGGTTGATCCACCGGTGTGCATCGAGATTTTCCCGCAGCCCAAGGAGTGTTATCGGGTGGCGGAGCCGTCAGCCGCGAAAGCCGAGATCCTCGACCACGCTCCTGTGATACCGGACAACCTGCCACCCCGGGTGATGATTTCGAGCCCGACCTCCGGACAAGTATTTCGCGCTTCATCAGACATCGAGGTTACGGCGGTGGCTGTCGATGCGGACGGGTATGCAGCTCGAGCAGAGTTGTATGCAGGCCAGGAGAAAGTCGCCGTGTCGGAACCTGTCTTCATCCAGCCTCCGGCACCGGGAAGCCCGCTCAAACATTCGTTCCTCTGGAAAGCAGTCCCCGCAGGCATTTACGAACTGGTGGTGGCGGCCTATGACGATGACGGAGCGGCCACCAAGTCGGCTCCGGTACGGATCCAGGTGCTTGAGACGCCTCGTTTGCCCGTCGTGACCATCATCGCGGCAGACGCTGAAGCCGCCGAACCACCCACGCCCCTTCCCAACCAGCGGATCGCCATCAATCGCGGTCTGTTCCACATCTCCCGCACCGGCCCCACCTTAGCAGAGCTCAAGGTCTATTACTCTCTCACTGGCACTGCTCAGAACGGGATTGATTATCAGCGGATCGCTCCTCCCGCAGTGATTCCAGCGGGAGCAGAGACAGCGATCGTGGAGGTCCTGCCCATCAACGATCAGGTGCTCGAGCCCACGGAGACGATTTCAGCAACCCTGATTCAGCCCAGAATCGGTCTCCCAGGGGATCCTGTCGTGCTGCCGGCAGAAGACGGAACACTTCTCATTGATCCCGTGATCGTCGAGCCCACCTATACAATCGGTTTGCCCAGCACCGCAGGCGTCCGGATCCTGGACAACGGGGAGGGACCTTCGAATGAAATCCCGATCGTGACGGTGGCAAAGGTGGATGCGAAGGCGGTTGAGCCGCCCACGAATGATCCAGCCGTGGATTTGGAAACCGACAACGGCAGGTTTACGATCAAGCGCACCGGATCCACGGATCGAGCCTTGGACGTTTACTTCCGTGTGGCGGGTTCAGCCCTGCCGGGCGTGGATTACCACAACTTCGGAAACAAGGCCACGATTCCGCCGGGCGCCTCGTCGGTGGACATCGAAGTGATACCGCTTTTTGACCGCCTCGCTGAATCCGAGGAAAGCGTCGTGTTGGGCCTGGTTCCGTGGCTGATAGCACCGGAGCCGGTGAACAACGACCCCACAGTCATCCTTCCCCGCCAGCCCATTCGCCCGGCCTATCGCGTCGGTCAACCTGCCGAGGCAAAGGTGGTCATCCTCGACACTCCGCCGGCTCAAAACCGGCCTCCGAAAATCGCGATTGTGAAACCGGAATCGGGATCCAGTTTCCCAGCCGGACAAGCAATCACGCTCACGGCTCAAACAGCAGATTCCGACGGGTACGTCCCATGGGTTGAGTTCTTCTCGGGCCGGACAAAAATCGGAGACTCGCGGATCGATTTCATCCGCCCCCCTGAACCGGGCGCGTTGATCACCCACACCTTCGGGTGGAAAGGTGCGCCGGTCGGGTTGCACGAGCTGTTCGCAATCGCGCACGACGACGGAGGCGCATCGACACGCACAGAGCCCGCTGTGGTCATCAAGGTAACGGAGACCACGGAACGGACCGTGGTCATGGTGGAAGCCGTGGACGCATCAGGTGCCGAGCCGGATCCTGTGCCTCCCGGGATGGGCCGCCCCACTATCCTGGATCCACTCGTGTTCGTGTTTAGGCGAAAAGGTGACCTCAGCGTGCCGATCACGGTCCGTTATCACTTCGAAGGCTCGGCGACTCCAGGGCGGGATTTCGAAGTCTCCTCCAGGGTCATCGAGTTCCCGGCCGGCTCGGAAGCGACCCGTCTGATGCTCACACCCATCGATGATGATCTGGTCGAGGGAGAAGAGACCGTAGCTGTCATCATTGATCCGGTGTCCTGCATCGCGATCGCCAACCCCCCGCCCACCTGCTACATCGTGGGAGAACCGGGAGCAGCCAAGGGAGTCATCCGCGACAATGATCCGAATGAATCAGTGCGACCGACCGTCACGCTCTTTGCGGCGGATGCGACCGCCACCGAAGGCTCCAGTGAGTGGACGACTCCGACGGCCACCTTTGTGGTCAGCCGGACAGGTCCGGTGACCGCATCTCTGACGGTGTTCCTCAAGTCAGGGGGCACTGCGATCCCGGGGAAGGACTACGAGGCGCTTCCGGAGAAGATCGAACTGGCTCCCGGCCAGAGCTCAGCACGTCTGGTGGTGAAGGCTCTGGGTGATTCGGAGGTGGAACCCATCGAGACAGTGCTCCTGGAGTTACTGCCGCCGCAGAACGCGATCAGACCCCTGGGCTGGCCTTCCTATGAGCTCGGACGTCCCAGCAAGGCGGTGCCAGTGATTCTGGATAACGACCGCTCCAGGCCTCCCTGCCTCCGACTGCCGGATGGTCGGTTCCATATCTGTCTTCCCGCGAGAGACGGCACCCGGTATCGGATCCTATCCTCCAGCGATTTGAAAAACTGGTCGGACCGGGGGCCGGCGGAAGCGAACGAAGGTTCCGTTCACTATGTGGATCCGGAATTGAATCAGAATTCCGGGGCCATCTTTTATCGCCTGGAACCCGAGCAGGCCCTGAGCCTGGAAGCAGCCAATTAAGCGCGGTCGGCCTGCCGACGCACTCAGGCTTCCAACAGGGCTGTCTGTATGAAGCCTGATCTTTCGAATAAAACCGACTCGACCGCCGCAGTGCTCATCACTGCGGCGGTTCTTTGTCTCTCGGCGCATTCCTCAACAGCGGCTTATCCTTCAGCCCCTGAAATTCGCAAGAGCTCGCTCGTCGTGGCTTTGGAGGATTACGCGGTGGCCCCCCTGTCCAGCCGGACTCTGCTCGAGTATCCGCCTCGGCTGAACCCAGCCGGCCCATTGGCAAGGATCAACTTCCTGCGACAGGAAGCCGTGCTTCAAGGGATGCCTCACCAGCGCTTCTTCGTGTGCGACCTGAACCGCAACCTCTACATTCTCGATCCAACCCAACGCGAGTTTGTCCCATACATCAATTTCGAGGAGGTCTTCGGGCGGTTCGACAACAATCCAGGTTACGCGGGAGGTTTGGTCACTTTTGCATTCGATCCTGACTATGCCTCAAACGGCCGCTTCTTCACTTCTCACACCGAGGATCCGCTGAAGCCGGGTCCAGTGATCATCACGAACGGATCTCTCCCCGGGCTGAGCCTGGCCGCCTACTCGGCCTCCCCTTCCGTGGACCCGCCGGTCGGGGACGTCGTCCGTCACGCCGTTGTGATTGAGTGGACTGATCTCAACGTCTCAAACAGTTCGTTCGAGGGAACAGCAAGGGAGATCCTGAGAATTGGTTTCTCCGGAAACGTGCATCCGGTGGGTGACATGCTGTTCAATCCAACGGCCAGGCGAGGGGATCCGGACTGGGGTAATCTCTATATCGCTTGCGGCGATGGGGGAGCGGGCGAATCACCCGATGAACGGCATCACCTTCCCCAGCGGCTGGATGCCCTTCAGGGAAAAATCTTGAGGATCACTCCGGATCTTGGGTTGCGGCCCGACGACTTGTTGTCAGCCAATGGTCGATATCGCATTCCAAGCGCAAACCTCGATCAAAATCCGTTTTTAAACCGGGTGTCGGGAAACTTCAGACCCGAGATTTATGCGCTCGGCTTTCGTAATCCGCACAGACTCGCGTGGAGCCCGGAGTTGGGAGGCCTGTTGACGAGCGACATCGGGCTAAACTCGTGGGAGGAGGTCAACCTGGTGCGCAAAGCCGACAACCATGGATATGCGGAGAGAGAGGGGCCGGAGCAGCTGTTCATCGGCGGAGATGTGCATGGCAGGACAGGAAGTCAGGTCGGCATCCCCTTTCCAGAAGCTCATGACGAACTTCGGGTGCCTGGACTCGATCAGCCTCTCGTCCCCCGCTACCCGGTGTTGCGCTACAGCCATTGGGATGGTGATGCGATCGCTGGAGGGTTTGTGTACAGGGGCACAGCCATCCCGCCGCTCCAGGGCAAGTTCGTTTTCGCCGACATCACCACCGGGCGCATTTTCATCAGCGACGTGCGCGCCATGAAGGAAGCCGACGGTGGAGGTCGTAGAGAGTCCGGAACGATCGAGGAACTCCGGGTTTCCCAGGGTGGACTGGAGGTGAGGGTCTTCGACCTGCTGTCGAGGGAGTATCGGAGGAGGGGAGGCACGTCCCGCGATGCACTGCCCGGAGGGTGTGGAGGCCTCGCGACATCGGGCGCTGATTCCGAGGGACTGCCTTACGGTTGCGGGCGGGCGGATGTTCGCATCGCAGAGGATGCGGAAGGCGAACTGTACCTCCTGAGCAAGAGCGATGGAGTGATCCGGAAGCTGGCGGGCACCGCAGTCCCTGTTCAGTTTGAACCTCCAAAGCTTCACCCTCAGGGATTGATGCTTCGATGGCGTCGGCTCCAGGGCATCACCGTCAGGCTCCAGACCATTGATTCCCTGGGCTGGGGACAGTGGCGAACTCTCGATGTGCCCGTCGTTCAGAGTGGTGGCTGGGCGGAATCGATCGTGCCACGTGACCCGGGCGACCGCTTCTACCGACTCCAGCAAGCGGGCGATGAGTAGCGGCAAGGAGGCGGGAGATTCATTTGATGCGGAGAACCGGACGCGGACGCGGTGGAGGTGCGCCATCGCCCGGCGTCAGAGTGATCGCGCGCAACCCGGATGATGAGGTCCATCAAAACATTCCGAAGCGGATCACATCCAGGCGGTTCGTTCGGAGGATCAAGAACTGGTTGTTCAGGAAGTCCACGGATTCGGGATATCCTCGGCTGGCATGTTCCCAGAGAAGTTTTCCGGACTTGTGGTGCAATCGGCAGATAAGAAGCTGGGTGACAGGAATCGCGTCTGGATTCAGGGGACCACCGCCGGATGTCACGGTCTCCGACGAGTAAACATACTTGCCCTCCAAGGCTGCGATGGATCCACAGTTCTCAGTTCTCCAAAGGACTTTGCCTGAAGCAGCCACCACCTTCATCACGACCCGCCGGTCCTTGCGGCCGATGTCGATCTGGTCTGTGAGCCTGAGCTGCTGTTGGCCCATGGTCGTGGTGTCGATGAAGATGTTCCCTTGCTCATCAAAGATAAGTCGGGAGATTCCCACGCTCGGGAGACGCCATTTGGCTGCTCCAGTGACTTTGTCATAGGCACCCAATGAGCCAGGATCGATGAGGTAAAGCGTGTCACCTCGTTCGATCATGGGTTCAGTGATCGCGATGCCTTCATCGTTGCCTCCCAAACTCCATCCGCTGGCCGCACGATCCATCGGATAGGCCAGCTGGGTCTGCCAGAGCTTCTGCAGGTTCGCGTCGAAAACATGGATGGTGGTGTCGGCCATGAGCAGGATGAGCGACGACAGCACAGTAACCTCCGGAGGGCTGGTGACGTCGCTTTCCCACTTCACCGGAGCACCCGTGGGCTTGTGCAGCTCCAGCTTCGCCAGGTAGATGCTCTTGTCATCCACCTCGACGCCTCCCGTGTTCTCCCTTCGCATCTCGTTCAAAACCTCATTGGCGACCTTCGCTGTCTGAGCCTGTCCCACGGGATCTTCCAGCGCGGACTTCGTTGGAGCATCCTCCATGGTCTTGCGCAGGACCGGCTTGAACTCCTTGAGCTGTCGGCTGAACTTCAAGGCTCCCTCCGGAGAAGGAGCCCAACGGCTGCCCGATTGATCGGTCAACTGGGGGTGCCTCTTGCGCGCACCCATCTCAGGATCGTCCTCCATCGCCTGATTCCAGCGATTATTGGCACGGATGCCGATGGCCGTAATCAGGGCTTCAGGGCCAGACATTCCAGGGCGGAAACCATCCAGCTCATTCCCTCGGGAACGTGTGTTACCAGCGGATGCAGCGCCGGAACGCACATTTGTGTTGGTTGCGCCGCGAGTCGCAGCCGAAGCGGCAGCAGCGGCTTCCGCCTGGGGGAACACCTTTTCCTCAACAGCTCCTGTGCCAACCTCCGTCCAGGCCATCTTGACGTCTCCGTTGTCGATACGTCCCACGGAGAGAATCCGATGGCCATCGCGTTGATGAAGGGCGTTTCCGCCGGGAACAGGAACGGTCTTGGTCTCGGCGCCGTCGGAGAACTGGTATTAAGCCAGCTTGTCGGGATGCCCGACCCAGATGGCCGTTCCCGTGCCCATCAGCTCAACCCGGCTCCAGGCCTCAGCCAGGAGCTCATCCAAAGGTTCCTGGATGGCTTCGGCCTCGGTCGGAACAGGTTCGATGTAGATCGGGTTACCGAATTCGCTAAGCCTTGGGCCTTGCCTGATTCTGCGTTCGTACCACCGGGCGTACTCGGCGCGTTCGCGCAAACCCTGCTCCCGGGCGGAGGGGCCTCCGATGGAGCCGCGACAGCTGGATTGTTCAGGCGGGCACTGCCGGCTCCCGAGGGTGGTTGAATGGGAGCGGCGTGCGACCCTCCAGCCGACGCGGCAGGTCGAGCCACGGAAGGAACTGGCACCGCTATGGGGGCAGGACGCGGGGGTGCAGAGGCCGGCGGAGTCGGGCGCAGTTCAGCCAGCGCCTGCTGGATCAGAGGCTGGACCGCACACGAGAGATCCACGTTGCAGGTCTGGCACACCAGCGTGAAGGGCTGCGAGGCCATCTCGGGAGTGACGTCAAAAGCGTATTTGGCACCGCAGTGGCATTGGATTTTCATACTCGTGCTGTTCGGTTCGAGCTCGGGCTCCTTGTCAGTTTGCGGGTCACCTGGGATTGAGGAGCTTGAGCCCCGGGTGGTGGGGGACTGCCGAAACTGCTTTCCGGCGAAGCTCGACAACGGAGCCATCCACTGCCAGCCCGTTGCCTCCAAACTCGTGATGATTACTGCCGGGACCCTTGCCATCCTCCGAAAACATCTGCGAACCCACCGCTTTCTCGGACGTGTTCACCTGCGCATCCGTGAGCAGCAGCGAAGCCCCTTCCGCACTTGAACGCCCCATGTAGTAGGCGTAGCTGATGCCGTATCGGGTCAGCGAGCCTCCTTCGGGAATCAGCCTGCGTTTCGTTCCCGGGCAAACGAAGGGCTCCGTCGTGCTGATGTAAGCCGGAAGCAGCAGGGACAGGGGCTCCTCCGAAGACAGTGCATTGGTCACCACAGGAAACCGACCTTCGTGTTCATTGGCATAGAGCTGCAGACCCAGGTGAATGGTCTGAAGGCGTTCACGACACAGGTTCTTGGCTCGCGTCTGAAAGCTCTGAGCACCCCGGCCCTGCAAGAGAACAAAAAGCAGAACCAGCATCACAACCGTGATGAGCAGTTCGAGAGGCGAAACGGCTTGGGTCTTCTTGTTATGATACAGCGGCATGTCCGGGGAACTCCTTGGCTGATGAGCCAAATCGAAGCTTTCCCCGGCGCAGAGGTCGAGCGTTTTGGTTCGGAACAACGGATCGTCAGGGCGACCGCGGAAACCCGCGGCTCTTGACTTCGCGATCAACAACTCCTTCCCCCTTGGAATCCAGAACAATGAACCGTCGTGGATACCTGTCTCCCAGGAGCTCGTCGGAACGCGTGGGGCCAAGAACGAAACAGGCCGTGGCCCAGGCATCGGATTCTGTGCAGGTTGGTGCGATCACGGAGCATGACGCGATCCCGCCGACCGGTAATCCGCTCCGAGGATCGATGATGTGGCTATACCGGCGGCCCCCCGCCTCAAAGTAGTTTTCGTAGTTGCCCGAGGTTGAGATGGCGGCATCGCGCAGACGGATGATCGTTCTCTTCCCCGCCCGATGATGATCCTCCAGCTGAACAGTCCACGCCTCCTCGCCGGGCGGCGAACCCGACACCCGCAGA
>Ga0194132_10012690_pt1 | contig 10421 bp, 9 predicted proteins | sample TA2KigOf80mmetaG_FD_148612 | JGI IMG/M metagenome (GOLD analysis project Ga0194132, IMG submission 148612) | Freshwater microbial communities from Lake Tanganyika, Tanzania - TA2015054 Kigoma Offshore 80m | ecosystem: Environmental > Aquatic > Freshwater > Lake | place: Tanzania: Lake Tanganyika... | reverse complement strand
TGGCACGAATCAAGGATCGGACATCGGCCGGGACTGCCGGTCGCCCCGGCCTCCCCCGCCGAATCTTCCACGTCCAGAACAGCCGGAAGCCCTTGCGATGCCAACCGATCACCGTCGCCGGCTTGATAATGATGGAACTCGGTTGCCAATCCGTCCAGACCGCCGCCAACAAGGCCCACAGGAATCGATCCGCAGCCGTCAACTTCGGCCGCTGCACCGACCGCTGCAGAACACCGAGTTGATGACGGAGGGCCAGAATCTCAAGCTGAAGCGCCGTTCGCTGGCGAAAGAAAGCCAGGAAAGCCGCCGCCAGCGCCACCAACGGAGGCGAACAAGGGAATCGAAGGATGAAGGACAACCCCCAATTTATCAGCAACTTCGGGGTTTGCGAGAACCACAATTTCAACGACTACCTGAATTTCCACCGGCCGTCGGGACAGGCAGAAATGATCACCGGCAAGAAAGGTAAGCAGCGCAGAGTTTATCGTAAGTTCGAGACGCCGTGGGAGGTGTTTCGCCAGTTATCCGGGGCGAGCGAATATTTGAAGAGCGGGCAGACCTTGCGAGTGCTGGATCAGTTCGCCAAATCGGAGAGCGACACTTCGGCCGCCCGCCGCATGCAGGAAGCCAAGCACAAGCTGTTTCGCGATGTCGAGCCGACGAGGCGCTCGGCGTGAAGGGCTTCTCAATGGCGACCGCTTGGGAGGATGTTCCTCCTACCAAACCCTCCTCCCGCTCGCCGCTTGGCAGGGTTGCATGCGCTACGCCCATGCAACCGCACTCTCCAGCGTGGCGGCCGACAGGCGGCTGTCAAGGCAGCCCTTCGGCTGCGCTTCACGCAGCCTTGACAGCCGCCCCTCGGCCAGAACACCCGATCCCAAACTCGGATTCAAAACAGAAAGGAGCCCTGTCAGCTACCGTCCTTCAGGCTCATCGTTCGATGAGAATATGCTCGATGGCCGAGAAAACTATGAAAAAATCCTGCCATCGCGAGTGAGCTTCAGTTGTCTGCCGCCCCATTCCACGGTGTCGCCAACAAGGCCAGCACACCAGATCAGCACCGCCGACAAATCTCGGAGAGGCACCAGCGACAAACGCCACAAAACGTTCTTGTCTTCGAGAATCATCAACCCAGCCAGCACGCAGACGTTGAAACGCAGCGCGAAGAGAATCAGACCCATCATCGGATTCCCGGTGAAAAATGCAACGAATGCCCACAGGGTTCCGAACGTCACGGGTAACCCGAGATAGCCGACGAGACCACCGCGCGACACGCGGATCGTGCGCGCCCATCGCACTTGATGCGCCCAGGCCTCGTTCCAGGTTCGTGCACCAAGACTTGTCTCTACAATGCACGCCGACAGCACCGCGCGCTTGCCCGATTGGGTGATCAATCGCCCGAGTTGATAGTCGTCGGCGAGGTAATCGGCTAGCGCCTCGAATCCGCCGACGGCCTGCAGATCGACCTTGCGGAAGAATAGCGTCGATCCCATCGCGAATTCCGTGACACCGACCAGAGGCGCGACGAGCGTGCTGGGCGCAAAATCAGTCGACACACCGAGCGCTTCGAACTGGCCTGGAAAGTATCCGGCGCGCGCGCGATAGAGCGCCGTGACCAGGCCCACGCCGGGTTGATCGAGTTCGGCGGCGAGCGTCCGCAAGTATCCTTGCGGCACGCGGATATCGCCATCGTTGACGAGCCACGTGTCGTAGCGGGCTTCGCGCGCCAAATCGATCAATGCGCCGACCTTCGGGTTCGGGGTCTGTGTTTTTTGGAAGATCAATCGCACGCGGCCTTCGGGCGCTTCTTCGATAACCTTGCGGATAATCGGCACAGCCGGGTCGTCCTCGGAGGCCACGCAGAACAGCAGTTCAAAATGCGGATAGTCCTGAAACGCATGCGAGATCACGGCGCTTTCGAAGGCCGCATCGGCGCCACGGACGGATTTGAGGATCGAGATCGGCGGCATCGCGGTTGGCTCACGGCGCTTCACGAACACGCGCTGCACGCACGCGATCAGGGCCACGAACTGGTAGCCGATGGGGACGAGAAAGAACCAGTCGATCACTGCGCGAGTAGTAGGACGCCGATGGCGACGAGGATAGTCCCGCCCCAACGCGCCGGCGTGACGCGTTCTTTGAGCAGTAGGCGGGCGAGGATGGTTTCGATGACGAGGCTCAGCGCCGTCGCAGGTACGGCAAAGCTGAGGTCGGCCACCGATAGCAGGGCGAGAAACGCATAAAACGAGATGGCAAGAAACACGATGCTGCCAATCAATGGCAGACGCGTCAACAGGAGCTTCAACAGCCAGCCGGCGCCGGTCGTTTCGCCTTGTTTTTTCATCTCCCAACTCTGCAGAAGATCGCTGGCGACAGTTGAGCCAACGATTATGGCTACATAGATCCACGCCGTCATTTGTGAGCATCCGTCCTTCCGACGATCACCGTACCGCCGACAATGCAGAACGTGCCGAGCCAACGCATCGGCGTGATGACTTCATTCAAGAAAACCGCGCCCATTACTGCATTCAGCACGAAGCCGATAGAGGTCACCGGAATCACGTACGACAGGTCGGCCCAACTCAACAGCGCCATGCGCGAGAGCACCCAGCCACTGAGCAGCAAGATGCCGCAAAAAACGTAGGGATCGAAGATGACGCGCACGAAGCTCAGCGGCGAGCCGTCGAGCGATGCGCCATGCTTCATTCCCCAGCCGAGTGCGAAGTTACCGGTGACGTTCGTGATCACCACGATCGTGGCGTACAATCGCGTCTTCCACTGCAACCGGCTACTGTTGGGCACTGGCGAGCGAAGCCTTATGATCCTTGATGAACTGCTTCCGCTTGCTGCGCAGGGCCAGGTATTCGCGCGCTTCCTTGTAGAGACGCTTGCGTTCCTTATTGTCGAACATCGCGTTGCGCGCAATGCGCCAGGCGGCCTTCGGGCGGAAGTAATACTCGGAGTAGAAGCGTTCGACGGCATCGACGAGTTCGCCGCGATCGAGGCCCGGATAAATGATATTCGGCAACTGATGGCCCGTATCGTCGGTCATCGAATCGAGCGTGATCAGCCCGTTCTTTACAACGTGATCGTAGAACTCGGTGCCCGGATACGGGTGCGCGATCGACACCTGAATCGTCTCGCAGTCGAGTTCTTTCGCGAAGTTGATCGTCGTATCGATCGACTCCCGCGTTTCGCCCGGCAAACCGATGATGAAGTCGGCGTGGATCTTCATGCCGAGCTTGTGCGCGTTGGCGGTGAAGCGGCGCGCCATGTCGACGTTCGCGCCTTTCTTGATGTTTTTCAAGATCTGCGGATCGCCCGATTCGTAGCCGACGATCATGAGCCGGCCGCCTGCGTCTTTCATCGCCGCGAGCGTGTCGTAATCGGTGGTCACGCGCGACGTACAACTCCAGGTCACGCCGACTTTGCCGAGCTCTTTGCAGAGCTCGATTGTACGCTCGCGCTTGTAGTTGAACGTGTCGTCGTCGAAGAAAATCTCGCGCAGACCGGGGAAGTTGTCCTTGATCCAGCGGACTTCGTTGACTACGTCGGCGACGGAACGCAAGCGCCAGCGATGGCCCGAATGCGTCTGCGGCCACAGGCAGAACGTACACTGCGCGGGGCAACCGCGCGACGTGTAGATCGAGACGAACGGATTCAGCAGGAACGGCACGTTGTAGCGCGTGAAGTCGAGATCGCGCTTGTAGACCTTCGACGCCCACGGCAATTCGTCGAGGTTTTCAATGACAGGGCCATCGGGGTTGTGCCAGATACCGCCGTTCTTGCGGAAGCTCACGCCGGGAAGTTCGTCCAGCGGCGTGCCAGTGGCGTATTTGACGATCTGGTGATCGAACTCCTTGCGCACGACGAAGTCGATCGCCGGATTCTCACGGAGCGATTTCTCAGGCTCCACGGTAATCGGCGGTCCGACGAAGCACACCTGCATCTTCGGATTGCCGTCCTTCATCATCTGGGCCATCTTCACGTCGACATGGAAACCAGGCGTCGAGGTGAAGAGAACGAGAAGCTCGAAGTCTTTCGCCATCGCCACTGTCTCCTCGATTGAGACCTTATGCGGAGGGGCGTCGAGCAACTTTGAGTCCGGCAACATCCCCGCGGGATAGGCGAGCCACACCGGATACCAATACGATTCGATTTCGCGCGAAGCGGGCCAGCGCGAACTCGCGCCGCCGTCGAAGCCTTCAAATGACGGCGGGTTCAAGAAAAGCGTGCGCATCTACTACTAGGTTACGGTACAGCCCGCTACGGATTCAACACAATCGATCCGTTGTCATTGGTCAATTTCAGCGGGCACCCGCCGCGGCCGATCTTCGCGGTCGCTGAAGGCCGTTCATTGGCGCCCTCCACGGCTAGCTTCAATTTCGACTCAATCTTGCCGAACTGGGTCCGCGCCGAGAGGTCGTAATCCGAGTTCTCGGGGATGGTAATTCGCATTGGCCCGAAGCGCGTTTGCGCCAGGATCGGTTCGCAGCCCTTGGCCGGGGACTTCGAAACTTCAATCGCTCCGTTGTCGTTCGACAGATCGAGGGCTCCGCCGACCGCTTCCAGTTTGATCGGCGCGAATTTCGTCTTCGCAATTACGCCGGCGAGGGCACCGGTCACCTTGATTTCTCCGTTGTCGTTTTCGGCCGTGACCGATTTGGCTACGTCACGCACGTGGATGTGTCCGAACTTGCTCGTCAAACGCGCCCCGCCTCGTACGCCGCTTAATTCAATCACACCGTTGTCATTCTCAGCCGTCACGTCGCCGCCGACGTCGTTCAACTTCGCCGCGCCAAACTTCGTCCGAACCATCGCAGCGCCGCCAATCTTCGACGCCGCGACACCACCGTTGTCGTTCCGCGCTACCAATTCGCCGGAAACGTTCGCGACTCGAATCTGTCCGAATCTCGACGTTAGGTCCGCACCGCCCGTGATCTCGGAGACTTCGATCCCGCCGTTGTCGTTTTTCACGGTTACACTGTTCTTCAGTCGAACCGCGACTACCGGCCCGAAAGACGTTCCGATTTTCACTACGCCGCCCGCATCGGTCACTCTAACGGCGCCGTTGTCACTCGTGGCAGCCACATCGCCGCTGGCGCGTTCGATTTCCGTCTCACCGAAGCGGGTCCTTGTCGTTACAGCGCCTTTCACATCCGAGACAGAAATCGCACCATTGTCATTTGCGACCGACACATCGCCCTCATTGCGGGTTACGTTCACAGCGCTGAACTTGGTCGATAAACGCAGCGCGCCAGCGGTCTTGCGCGTGTCGATCCCGCCGTTGTCGTTCCGCGCTGTCACGCCGGAGCGAAGGCTATCCACCTCAACGCGCCCAAACGCGTTTTCGATATCGAATGCCGCGGCCTCCGGCGCCAGCACTTCCAATCGCACCGAATACCCTAGATTTTCCGATTTGAACAGCCGGTCCCAAAAACCCTGCGCCGGGCGCCGCTCCGGATACCGCGTACGAAACGAGATGCCTTCTGTGACATCGAACTGAATACCATTCGAATACTGTTCCGCCTCGGCGCGAGTATTCGCCGACACTCGCACAAAAGCGCGGAACGAAACGTCCTTGCTCCCTGAGACGCCGCGGACGACCACGTCGCCGTGCCGGTGGGAAATCGTGACCGACTGCCCCGCGCGCCACGAAACCGTCTTCGAAAATTCTCGCGACACTTCCTCACGCGCTGACGCACCGGCGCAAACAATCCCAAAGGCCAATCCGAGTAATCTATTCATGGCGAACTACCTTCTCCAATGTCTGTTGTTTGTCCCGATACAAGGCCGCCATCTGCACATGGAGATGGGCGCTGAAGTCGTTCGACTGCATCTCGCGGTCAAGCTGGGCAATCGCCGAGTCGAGCACGCGTAACTTCTCTCCGTAGGCCGCCAGCAGCGGCGACTTCCCCGTGCGCAGTTTTGCCGCTGCCAGGCGGTCGAGCCGCTCGATCGACGCCCGATAGGCGCGCTCGGTCCGTTCGACATCGGCCATCGCTTCTTCAGTCAATAGCGGAGAAGCCGACGGAGCGGATACGCGGCGCACCGGCGTCAACAACAAGCCAACCAAGATCCCCGCCGCGATCAATCCACCGATCGCGCCCACACGCCGCCACCAGATACGGCGCTGAATTTCAGCCCACAAGTCCGGCGACTCCCATTCATGGCGCAGCGTTCGAGCGGTGCGGTCCAACTCTTCGGGTGTCATAACAACTCCTGCAATCTCCGACGCGCTTCCAGCAACAGCGTCCTGGAATTCGTCTCCGTAATTTCGAGCATCGCCGCGATCTCGGCGTGCGAGAAGCCTTCGACGGCGGACAACAAGAACACAGCTCGCGAGCGCCCATCGAGCGTGCCGATCGCCCGTCGCAGCTCGACTCTAAGATCCTGCCGGGCATCGGTTCCGGTTTCAACGAATTCGGCCGCCGGCCTCCGCGCTCTCCGACGGCCTTCGTCCAGGCACGTGTTGATCAGTGCGCGATAAATCCACGTGTGCAGCGCCGCGCCCCCGCGAAACGAGGCCAGCGACCGGTGTGCCTTCAGAAAAGCCTCCTGGACCGCGTCTTCCGCGTCCGCCTCGGAGGCGAGCATGTTAAACGCTACCGATTTCATCCGCGCACAATGAGCGGCGAACACGTCCTCCAGCGAGGCGCGCGCGCCGCCAAACATGTCGATGCGAAGGGCCAGAAGTTCTCCGGGCAAACTGCTTCTTCCTACTTTCGCCGTTTAGACGATCACGGTGTGTCGTTTGTTGGAAAATTTTCTAGCTAATTCACATAGCACTCGGCGGCTGCTCGCGAAACGGTTCGGGCGGCCATTTTCAGGCGCTCGTTTCCTCACAGAGAATTCGATTGACGGGGCAATTCCGCGCAACCCGCGTCGAAAAATGCTGAGACACCAAGAAACGCCCCGGTTGGAGGCGCCGTAGCCGCCGCTAGCTGTACGTTTCCACTCGGCTTTTCTGAACACAGAGGCATCAGCGCCCATAGAAGGCTCCCGAAGTTTCACCAGGCCATTCTTGCGCCGTCCTTGCGGAAGGCTTCGGTAGGCGAGCAGACGCAGAGGCGCTCATCAGGTCACTCGTGACCGCCACAACCAAATCATTTCCGTAAAGGTTCTGTCTCTGTATTAGAATTACATCACCATGTTCAGCCGCTGCGCGGTCGGCGCCCTCTTCGCTCTCGCTTTGTCCGGCCAGAACTTCGATTTGGCCAAACGCCGCGACACGCACTGGGCATGGCAGCCACTTCGTCCGCATGCGAATAGATCTGTCGATCAACTGCTGAACGAGCGGCTATCAAAGGAATCCCTCACACCCGCGCCGCGCGCCAACGCGAACACGCTTCACCGGAGGCTGGCCTTCGATCTCACCGGTCTTCCGCCTGATCCGAACGCGCCGAACAACTACGCGGCACAAGTCGACTTCTACCTCGCCAAGCCGCAGTTCGGCGAACGCTGGGCGCGACATTGGATGGATCTCGTTCGCTATTCGGAGTCGCACGGTTCGGAAGGCGACCCCGATGTCCCCGAAGCTTGGCGCTATCGCGACTATCTCATCCGCGCTCTCAACGGCGACGTGCCTTACAACCAACTGGTGCGCGAACACATCGCCGGCGATCTTCTTGCGAAGCCCCGCATCGACTCCGCCACGCGCACCAACGAATCGATCATCGGCACCGCTTTCTACCGCTTTGTCGAACACGGCTTCCAGCCCGTCGACCCCTGGGAAGACCGCGTAAAGTGGGTCGACAATCAGGTCGACGTTCTCTCGAAGGCGTTTCAAGGTCTGACGGTCTCCTGCGCGCGCTGCCATGATCACAAGTTCGACGCCATCAGCCAGCGCGACTACTACGCGCTGTTCGGCATCATGGCGAACACGCGCCCGACGCAGCGGACCATAGACATTCAGCCGGACTCGTCAAAGCTGCGAACACTGAAGGCGAAGATTAAACAAGAGTGGATCGACCAGCTCAAGTCGGCCAACTGGGCCGGCGCGAAGCTGCCCGCTCAAATCAGTGTCACTCCCAAAACCGAGAGCTTCGAGAACTGGATCTCGCACGGAAGCGTCACCGTCACAAAGCCCGGAGAACACTTCGATACCGCGATTCATCAGCAAGGCGCCTATTCCAACACGATCACGGACAAGCACGCCGCGGTCCTCACTTCGCCGCGCTTCAAGATCGACACCGACTACATCAGCATCAAAGCCTCCGGCGGCAACTACGCCTTCGCGCAGATCATTGTCGAAAACTACGCCGTACCGCGCGGCGGCATTTACAACCTCCGTGTGTCGCTCACCAATCCTGAACTCGCGTGGCACACCATCAAGACGGAGTTCTGGAAGGGCTTTACGGCCTACATCGAGCTCGCCACGCGAGACGACGCCACGCACTTTTTCGTCGCCCCGGCAAAGAACAGTACCAAGCCTGATCGCAACGGCCGGTCCTGGTTCGGCGTACAAGCCGTTGCGTTTCACAACACCAAAACGCCGCCCGCCGATGAAGTGAAGGACACCGCGGCATTCCGTAACGCCGCATACGTCGACTCCGCGATCGAAGCATGGCGCAGCAACACACTCTCGAACGAGCAAGCCGTGTGGCTCTCCGCCTTGATGCAACCGGGCCAGAGCGAGTTGCGCGCCGAGTACGCGCGGCTCGAAGCGGAACTACCCGCCCTCCGCCGCGCGCCCGGCGTCGTCGAAGAGGCCGGACCGCCGCAACCGCTGCTGGTGCGCGGCAACATCAAGTCACCCGGCGATCCGGTCCCTCATCGATTTCTTTCCGCGCTCAACGGTCCGGCGTTCGCTGATGCAAAGTCGGCGCGGCTCGATCTCGCCAACGCCATCGTCGCCGATTCAAACCCTTTGACCGCACGCGTCTTCGTCAATCGCATCTGGTCCAAGTTGTTCGGCAAGGGTATCGTCGCCACGGTCGACAACTTCGGACTGCTCGGCGACCGGCCTTCGCACGCCGATCTGCTCGACACACTGGCCCGCGAACTGATCAGCGACGGTTACTCGATCAAGAAGACGATTCGAAAGCTCGTGCTCACCGACGCCTATCAACGCAGTTCGCAGCCCAGCGCCGAGGCGTTGTCAAAGGATCCCGCAAACCGGTTCCTCCAACACATGCCCGTCAAACGGCTCGAAGCCGAAGCGATTCGCGACACAATCCTAAGTCTCTCCGGCCAATTGCGCGATGAAATGTACGGCCCCAGCGTCGACGTTTATTACACGCACGATACCGGCTCGACCAAGGGCGACCGGCCGAAGGGTCCGCTCGACGGCAAAGGCCGCCGAAGCGTCTACCTTGAGGTCCGGCGCAACGCGACGAATCCCTTCCTCGAAGTCTTCGACTTCCCGATCCCCGCGTCAACACGCGGCGAGCGCGACATGACCAATGTGCCAGCGCAGTCGCTCGCGATGCTGAACAGCCCATTCGTGATCCAACAGTGTGAACACTGGGCCGCGAACATCGTAAAACTGCCGGTGGACGATCGCATACCGCAACTGTTTCAGGCAGCCTTTTACCGCGCGCCAACGCCAGCCGAGATCACCCAAGCAAATCTACTCGCCGATGAGATCGCCGCCGAACACAAGGTCTCGCGGGACGACGTGAAGGTTTGGCGAGACGTTGCGCAATCGCTACTCAATCTCAAGGAATTCATCTACATCCAATGACCCGACGAGATTTTCTCGCACGCAAGTCGACCGGCTTCGGACTTCTCGCTCTCGAAGGATTGCTGAACGCCGCCCCCCATCATGCGCCGAAGGCCGACGCGGTCATCTTCGCCTTCATGTCCGGCGGTGTTTCGCACATCGACTCTTTCGATCCCAAACCGCGCCTCGATATAGACGCCGGCAAGCCAATGCCCTTCCCCATCGAACGCACGATGTTTAACCAGAACGGCAACATCATGCCGAGTCCATGGGCCTTCAAACGGTACGGCAAGAGTGGCATTCCTGTGAGCGATCTCTTTCCGCGCATGGGCGAAATTGTCGACGACATCGCCGTCATCCGTTCCATGACGGTGAAGTTCATGGAGCACGCACAAGCCAATTTCTATTACCACGCCGGGCAGCCATTCACGGGATTCCCGAGCCTCGGCGCGTGGACGACATACGGCCTGGGCAGCGGCTCGAAGAACCTGCCCGGCTTCGTTGTGCTTTCCAGCGGCGAAATCCCGCTTGGCGGCATCAACGTCTATGGAAGTGGCTTTTTGCCGGCCGTTCATCAGGCGTCGTTCATACATCCCGACCGCGCCGAACCGTTGCAAGACATCAAGCCCAAGGAAGCGGACTCGTTGCAACAGAAGCGGCTGCGATTCATCGAAAAGATGGATCAGAGTTTCACCAGGGAAACGGGCAATCATCCGCAAGTCGAAGCGGCCATCAAGAACTATGAGACGGCGTATCG
>Ga0194132_10012689_pt1 | contig 10423 bp, 8 predicted proteins | sample TA2KigOf80mmetaG_FD_148612 | JGI IMG/M metagenome (GOLD analysis project Ga0194132, IMG submission 148612) | Freshwater microbial communities from Lake Tanganyika, Tanzania - TA2015054 Kigoma Offshore 80m | ecosystem: Environmental > Aquatic > Freshwater > Lake | place: Tanzania: Lake Tanganyika... | reverse complement strand
TGATGTCGAGACCAGCGGTGGGTTCGTCGAGCAACAACACCTCGGCTTGTCGGGCCAGAGCTTGTGCCAGATGGGTGCGCTGTTGTTGACCCCCCGAAAGATCGCGGATCGGATTGTCGGCCTGGGTGTCGATGCCTGTCGATCGCATCGAAGTACGATTCGGCTGGGGGTTTGTTGCGTCGTTTCCCCGCGCCGAGGTGCGCGCCGCTGCGCATCGTACCGAGCGGGTATTTGAGTGCGGGGTGCACGGGTTTGCGCAACGGTGGGTGGTGAATGGGTCGTATCGTGGCCTGGTGCGCATCGTTTTCGCTTCGCCCCAACCCGGGCGAGTCGGCCTGGTATCCATCCGTGTGCGCATCCTCACGCTCTCGCTCGAGGAGCCTGATTCGTTTCTCGCCGCCCTCTCCGCCACCTCGCGTTGACCGGGTCGCCCTACCGTTTCGCCAGTATCATAGCGTTCACGTCCGCTATCCCTTCGGCGAGCGCCCCGGCGTCGACGGCTTCTATGTTGACCCGTACGAACGGTTCGGTATTGGATCTGCGTACGTTCCCCCACCATTTTCCAGCGTCGAGTGATACCCCGTCGAGGAGATCGGTCGTGATACCCACCGCCACGTGTTCGACATGTGCAAGGGTTGCAGCCGTGTCTGCGACTTTGTGGTTGATCTCGCCGCTCGCCACGTAAGGTTCGTAGCGCCCGCGCATTGTGGCCAGGTCGCTCTCGTGTGCGGCGACGATTGTGAGCGCGTACAATGCCGCCATGATCCCCGAGTCGGCGCGCCAGAAGTCCCGGAAGTAGTAATGCGCCGAGTGTTCGCCGCCGAACACCGCGCCGGTTTCGGCCATGATGCGCTTGATGATCGAGTGGCCGACCGGCGTGCGTATGGGGGTCCCGCCGCATGCCTCGATCGTCTCGCGCACCGCCCTGGAGCAGATTAGGTTGTACAGCACCCGTTCCCCAGGTGTCCGCCGTAAGATGCCTTCGGCGACGAGTGATGTGGTGGTTGAACCAGAAACGCCCACTCCGTGTCCGTCGACCAGGAATGCCCGGTCCGCGTCACCGTCGAACGCGATACCTGCCCAGGCCTGTTCGCCCACGACGTACGCTTGTAGGTCCCGCAAGTTCTCCGCTTCGAGCGGGTTGGCGGGGTGGTTTGGGAACGTGCCGTCCAGTTCGCCGTACAAGATACGGTGTTTGATGCCTGCCGCCTCGAGTACCGCCGGCGCGATGAGCGCACCCATGCCGTTTGCCGCGTCAACGGCGACGACCTTTCCTTGCAGTTTCCTGGTATCCACTGAGGTGAGGACGAGTTCGACGAACCGTTCAAGCCACGACTCGGTCCGCTTGCGCCCGCGCTGTGCCGCGCGTGGCGTGCCGGCTGCGGCGATGATTTCCCTGATGCCATATTCGCGGCTCAGCGGTGCCGCACCCGGTCCGGTGAGTTTTATGCCGTTGTACTGTGCCGGGTTGTGTGATGCGGTGATCATCGCGCCCGGTGTGTGGCTCTGCCCGCTCGCCGCGTAAAGCATGTCGGTCGATGCCAGGCCGATATCCACGACGTCGCATCCTTGGTCCAAGACTCCCTCGATGAATGCCTCGCTGAGGCGCGCGCCTGACACCCGGCAGTCGCGTCCGACGACGATGTATCCCGCCCCGATCCGGCCGCTCTTGGTGCACCATGCCGCAAATCCGTTTCCCAGGGCCCTTGCGTGCCTTTCGGTGAACGTCGCATCTGCAATCCCGCGGATGTCGTACTTGGTGCAAATTGCGTGCAGTTCCTTCCCAAGGTCGCCCATGAGTGTGTGATTGTCCGTCCCCGTCCGTTCCGTTCCGCAGGCTTCCCCTGCCGCCGTCCCGACGCCCCCGCCCCTGCCGCGATCCGCACCCCGTCCCGCACCGCCCGGCCGGCGCTTCCGGTGCCGATACTGGTGCACCACCCCACAGCCGCAAAATCTGCACGGTGGCATTTCAACCATGAGCACCTCCAACCAGCCGTTCCGTCTCGGTACCCGCCAGATGCTGGTCTACGCCGGCTCTCTGCTTTCGGTGTGCCTGTTTTTGACGCTCCCAGCCGCGATCGTCGCCGTCAGTGTGTGGTTCGCGATCGGTCGCACGTTGAAGCGGGTTGAGAACGCGGTGCTTTGTCTCGGCGGCCTGCTGTTGTTGTTCGCCGTCGGTTTCGGTGCTTCTGTGAAAGACCAGGCGCGGTGGGTGGGGGGTATGATCGGTTTCGGTGATCGAGGTTGGATGCCGCCATTCGTCGGTTCCGTCGCGCTTGGGGTTTTCTACGTCGGTTTCTACGGCCTCGTCGTCTCCACGATACTTTGGGGTAAGGTAACAACCCGTACATCCTCGGTGTTCCGCGTCTTCCGCTCCCCGTTCGCCCAAGACTCGCTCGTGCCATCTGAGGCGGAGAAGAGCAAGGTCCGTCTCGTACAACCCCCCGGCGGCATCATCGCCAACCCTGCCCTCCTCCCCCAAGCCGGCACCGAATCGGGGAAGCGTTCGTTCGCGATCGGCCTGGACCGTCGCAAGGAGCCCGTGTACCTAAGCGAGCAAGAGATCAGTATGCACGGTATGATCTTGGGGTCCACAGGTTCAGGTAAGACCGAGACGATCAAGGTGCTCGCCGCGAACCTCGCCGACATGGGTTGGCCGGGGATGGTGCTTGACTTGAAGGAGGACACCGCCCCCGGCGGTCTCCGTGATTTTCTCGAGAGCTACTCGATGAACCACACCACTCCGTTCCAGCAGCTCGCCATCTCTGATCAATCTCCCGATTTCTGGTTCAACCCGCTCGAGGGTATGGGCCCTGACGAGGCTCGAGACACGATCCTCTCGCTCACCGACTATGACGACGAATACTGGAAAAACATCAACAAGAAACTTCTCGGTCAGATCGTCACTTTGGTGTTTGATGCGCACCATGCCGACCCGCAGCAGTTCCCGTACCCCACGATTCTCGAGATCGGTCGAATCCTCTCTGCGGGGGATATATCTGCTGCGACGCGCAAGATGCGCGGTGTGATTGCGAGCGCGACGGGCCGGGTGGATGATGAGCGCTACTCCGCGCTCATCCAACCCACCCCTGACGAGGCCAAGTCCGCCTCCGGGTTCGGCGCCAAGCTCACCCAGATGTACAACACCCAGGCGGGTCGCACGATGTTGCGTCCTGACCCGGCAAAATCTCGCCCGTCGCTCGACGTCACCGCCAAGGGCCTCACGTACATCGGCCTGGATACCCAGTCAAAGAAGGACCTCTCTATAATTGTTTCGTCAGCCGTGCTCCAACGCATGTCGGTACTCTCCGGTCAACGTACCCGTGGTGAACTCGGCGCCAAAAAGACGCCGCGTTTCATCATCATCGACGAGGCGAACGTGATCAACCGCGACATCGTCAAGACGATCTTGCAAAAAGCCCGCGGTGCCGGCTTGGTGATCGTGTTATGCACCCAAGGGCCCGAGGACTGGATCGATGCCCGTGGGGACGACTGGTCCGCAATGTCGAATAACATCAATTTTGCCGTGATCATGGCACAAGGCTCCTCGGTGTCGGCCGAGAAGTGCGCCGAGTTTATCGGGGAGAAGAGCAAGTTGCAAGTATCTCAACAGGTGGACATGATGGAGTACGGGCAGCGCTCGACGTTGCGAGAAACCGTGGATTACCTGGTCCCTCCCCACGAGTTGCGTGCGCTCTCGATCGGTGAGGCGATCTTGCGCATCAACAAGCCTACCGAGAAGGTGACGTGGCTGACGGTGAAGCGTCGGGATCCTACCGCGCGCCTGCGGTCCGGTTCTTGATCCGGTTTCTGCCCCAGACGCTCTTCATCGCCACGAACGCTCCGGCCACCAAGGCCCACGCACCGACCTGCCACACCAGCAAGTTCGCCCCCGCTCCGGCGAGTGCCGTCGCCGCGATCGCTGCCAATACGCCGGTACGCACGGCGCGGTGTTTGGCTCCCGGTCGCAGTATTTCTGCCCACGCCTCGATGCCGCAAGCGGTGATGATAGCAAACCATGTCCAGCGGTCGCCCAAGCCCGTGGCGAGGATCGATGCCGCGACATCGTCCCTGCTTGCTACCCCTTTCTCTCCGATCTGTACCCACCGCAGGGTGCTCGCGATGACGCCCGCCGCGATGGCCGCCGCCGCTCGCCGCTGCACGCTCCGTCGGTTTCTCTGCGGTTCGCTCGTTGTTCGACGCGTCCGTGCACCGACCTCTCCGTCGTCTTCTCCGCGTGTTCGTGCCGTGCGCTGTTCTCGCTGGTTGAGCCAGTCGCGCAGGTCGCGCTCCCAGTCGGGATGCACCCGCTGGTACGCCGCGTCGTATCGTTCGTCCTCGCTCCGCACGCCGGGTTCGCGTACGTCGTCGCGTACGGTGAAACGTCGCGCCTGTTCGCGTCCCCGGTCGTACGAGGCACGCCGCTCACTGCTGCCGATCGCGTCGTACGCGTCTTGTATCTCGCGGAATCGTTTCGCGTCTCCGCCCCTGTCGGGGTGGTGGAGTTTCGCCAGGTGTCGGTACATGACGACGATTTGAGAGTCCGTGCAGCGCGGGTCGAGCCCGAGTGCGGCGTATGCGTCGTCAGTTGCCATCAACACTCCCTCCTCACGGGCTAAAACCAAACCCCCTGGTTACCCCGGGGCCACCGACCAGAACCCCAATACCCGCCCCGCCCGTTCCCGTCGGTGGTCAAGGGCGCCCGACGATAAATGGCGCCTGCGCGCATCTTGGCCTGGATCTCGGGTGTGCCGGCACTGGTTTCGGAAAACTCGGTTCGCCCGAGGGCCGATACTCTGTATATGGCGCGTCCCTCGTGGTCTTCGATTCCCGCCGCCCGAAGTTCGCTTCCGGTTTTGCGGTTGCGGCTGTGGCTGGTGCTCGGGTCGCTGATAGCCGCCGCCGCGCTCGGCCTCTTCTCTGCCGTGGCGTGGATCGTTGACGAGCCGGCCCCCGTGGATTTCTCCCAGGCACGTCCCCGCGCGCAAGGCCATGCGGTCGCGATCGCCGAAGCATGGCTCGCCGGCCGCGCCACGTCGCTCCCCGTCGCCCAAGGCATCGATCCGACGTTCAATGAACTCTCCGCCGGCGGCGCGTATGTTTCCGTGCTCTCTATCACGCCGGTGCGTTGGACGCGTTCTAGTGTGACCGGTGTCGAGGTGGAGACCCACTATCTGCTCGTCGACGGCAAGGAAGCTGATTATGTGGTGGTCGTGCCGTTCCGTTTCGTTTCCGGGTCGGTGAACCGTGCGTACCCGGCAGTGCCGGTGCTTGCCGCGTACCCCTCACTGATGCCGCCCGATCCGGCCACGGTCGCCGAGGCGCTCGAGTATCAAAACGTGGAACTCGCCGTCGAGGGTGGACCGCCCGCCGAGGTGCAAGTGCGTCTTGAACAGTGGGGTCAGGCGTACGCCATGAACGATGGCGCGTCACTGCGCGACCTTGCCGATGACACCGCCGCCCGCCCCGAGTCATATCAGGGTCTTGGTGGGATGTCCTTGTATGGTTCACCCGAAGTGCGTGCCACGGTCGCCACCGAGGACGGGTTGGTGCTACGGGTCCGTTTCGGGTTCATCCCTTCCGGCGCCCCCTCCGGGTTCTCGATGGATCTTGACATGCTCATCACCGCCGCCGATTCGACCAAACCCCGTATCGTAGCATGGGGCCCCCCAGGTGCAGGTCCCAGCCTCCGTCCGTACGGAAATCGCCGCTGATCGGGGCCTTCGTGAGGGGGCCGATACTGTGCCGCAAGGGTCTTTGGCCATCCCGGCCGTCTTCTCGACGCGGGCTTGTGTTAAGACTTGCGCCGCCCAAGTGTGTGGGTGCGGACCAACCAGGTCCGATCAATAACACACAGGAGCAACACACATGAACATCATGAACAGAATAAACACAGTGATCACCGACATCTACCTCGCCGCCGACAACGACGGCGGTTTCGACGGTAAGGTCGGTTCGAAGGATTTCTGGAGCACTTCGATGGGAGGCACGCTACGGACCATAATGGGTGTCGTCGCAATTCTCATCGTCGTTTACGCAGTACTCAAAGCCGTAAAGAACATGGCCACTGGTAAGGTCGCAGATTCCGTGAAAGGGATCATCGGCGCCGTCTTGCTCGCGGCCGTCCTCTTCAACCCGCCGCTGATCCAAAGCGCGATCAGGGCTGGCGGCCAAATCATCAACTCCGTGATCAACACGGTGTCTGAGGTCGGCGGTGGTTCCCCGTCAAGTACTGTTCCCGCATCAGGCGACCAGCCTGCAGATTCGCGCTCGGGTAACTGAGCCTGGTTCGTCCAGGTTCGCTGTTCGCAGCCTCGCTCCAAAATGTGTGTCGCATCGACCAGGTCCGCAAGGACCTGGTCGTTCGGCGTTACCGGGCCCGATACTCTATCATGACGTTCTCCCCGCCCGTGCGTGTTGTTGCACGACTTCTCTGTCAAGGGGCCACCCGTGGCTGACCAATATGAAGGCCCGTTGATGTTGGTCGCCACTGAAGCGCTGCGTCCGCCAAAGTTGCGTATCGGTCGCCTCGGTAACAACATCACCCTGCCTCGTACCGTTCCCGCCGCCGCGCTCTTCGCCGGCGCCTCTGGTGCGTTGCTCGGCATCGCGCTTTTCACGGTGATCGTCGGTTGGACGGTGGCCTCCGTCGCGTACTCGGCCACGATCGGCGGCGTCATCGGCGTCGCACTCGTGACCTACTCGCCGTTGCGTGGTGAGTCGTTGTTGCGTTGGTTGGGTTTGAAAATAAAGTCTTCACGCAATCGCACCCGGTACATGGCAGGCTCGCCGGTGCGTCTCGCGGTGGGGATATGCTACATCCCCACCCCGAATCAAGGAGCGCTGCGCCTTCGCGCTGGTGCGGTGCAGGTCCGCCCCGGTCTGTTTGATGAGCGTGGGACCCGTCGCCGCGAGTCGCGTCGTGTGCTGCCCTCGTGGTTCGTCGAGCAGGTGCGCGCCGCCAATCCCGACCCTTTCGCCGCCGCATCACCCTCCGGTACAAGATCCACGCCCGGTTCCCGCCTTGAGGCATACCGGGCCGTGGCTGGGGAGCGTGCCGTGCCGGAGAATTACGTACCGCCTACCTCCTCCCCCACCCGTCGTTTTGGCCGTTGGGAACAGGATCGGGCGACCCTGCAGTCGATGTACGATGCCACCTCCCCGTCCCTCGACGATGGTGTCTCGGACCCCGACGACGCCCCGTCCTCCTGAGCCTCCTCGGTTCGCCCACCCACCGCCCCGCCGTGCCGACACTGGTGTGGTGAGGTGCTGGCCGTGTCTTTTTTGCAACAATTGAAGTCAATCCCAAGGGTGCTCACGATGCGCCAAGCGGGCGGCCGCGCCGGGTCGGTGGATACCGACGCTTCGACGTTTTGGACGACGCCGTGGGCGTGGCGCGACGAGCAGGGCCTGTACATCGGCTGGAACAAGGAGGCGTGGTTGTACTGGCAACTCCCGATCAACCCGCTGCTCTGGGAGGACCCGAACCAGCGTCTCGAGGTGGGTAGTTCGCTCGTTGGTCTGCTCACCGAGCTCGGTGATTTGAATGTCGACAATTCAATGGGTCTCGCGATTCTCTCCAACGCCCGTCAAGTGCACGTGGTCTCGGTTTCGTGGGAGGAACCTGGCCGCCCCGCCCCCGATGTAGCCTCCGATCTCGCCGATTTTCAGGCGGCCTGTCTTGATTTTCTCATTCCCCACAAGGCGCTTTTTGTCGGCGTGCGCCTTCGTTCCGAGAGTGCGATCGCCGCGGTGAAATACAAAGGGCTCAAGGGCCTGTTCGAACAGGCGAAGGACCTCGGGTCTCGCACCCTCGGCGAGGAGGTCCCCGATCGGGAGTTGTTCGACACCGATCGCGAGAAGGTGGAACGGATCTTCCGCCGCCACGGCGCTTTCGCTCCGACCCAGACTGCTGCGTTGCAACTCGAGGCGTGGTACAACCAGGGCCGCACCCCTGACGTGTTGGTGCAGGTCGCCGATGAGTCGTTGTACATCGCTGATTTTGATCAGTTCGAGTTCTCCGCGGTGATGCGATTCAAAGAAAAGACGATGACCGCCCCGCATTCTCAGTGGGTGCTCGACGCGGTCACCCACCCTTCCGGTCCCAAGGTGGTCTCGATACGCGGCGAATTGCAAGCACCTTCTATCGCGCGCTCCCGTGCCCGCCAGGCCCAACGCCGGATCCGTGCCCAGATTGAAGAAGAGCTGGCCACGGGCGACATTGAGCGTATGGAGGATACGATCGCGTTCGAACAAGCCCAGCAGACCGAGCAGTTCATCACGCTCGGCCAGGCTCCGCTCTTTGCGAACTGCTCAATCATCATGGCCCGTTCGGTGACCGAGGATGGTGAGGAGACGTACATGGATGAACTCCGCCAGCGTTACGGCATCGAGATGAAGCCGCTCGTGATGCGTCAGCTCGAGGCGATGGACGAGACGCTCCCCTGTTCGCCCCGTCGTGTGAACCCCTTCTTGCAAGACGTCTCGCTCGAGATGATCGCCTACTGCGGGCTGCAGGGATGGTCCAATATCGGCGACCAGACCGGTGCGTTTATCGGCCTCGCCGACCCGGACTACACCCCCGTCTGGCTCGATTTCTTCGGCGCACCGACGAAGAACGAACCGCCTGCGATGGGTATTTTCGGTGAACCTGGTTCGGGCAAGACCTACCTCTGTCAGATGATCGCGACCCAGGCCGCTCTCGCTGGTTTGCAGGTGATATTCGTCAACCCGAAGGGGTTCTCGACGCTCTCCCCGTTCGCCGAACTGGTGGACGGTTCGGTGGTGAAGATGAGCGAACTTGAGGAGTCCCGCTCTGGGTATTTCGACCCGTTTCGTTTCGCCGACCCGGAGATGGCCGCGGAGATAGCGACGAACTTTATCCTGCAGGTGCTTGGCAACACCGGCGTGGCCGGAATGGGGTTCTCCGCCGAGCAAGAGTTGCGTCTCGGCGCCGGGCTCAAGCAGGGCGCACGTTCTGGTGCGCGTTGCGTGATGGACGCACTGCAGTACGTGGATGACGCCGACGTGCGCCGCATGGTGGTCGAGCAGATTTCCTCCTCTGCGCTTTTCTCCATCGGCATCTCCGCCACCGCCGCCCCGCGCTACCAGGGCCGGAAGGGCTTGACGCTCATCGAGTTCGACCGCAAGCTTGATTTCCCCGAGAAGGGAAAATCCGCGTCCACGTACACCCGCGCCGAGCGCATTTCGCTCGCCGCGGTGCGTCTCGTTACTCGCGCTTCGATGGAGATCTTGGTCGGATCCGGCGGTGGTGTGATGGTGGTGGACGAGGCTTGGACGTTCCTCTCCTCGTCTGAGGGTCTCGCCGCCCTGCAGCAAATCGGGCGCGAAGGTCGAAGTTTGAACCTGCTCCCGATCTTTGCCACGCAGCGTGTGGACGATCTTCTGCGAGACGGCGTGGACATGGAAGGTTACATGTCGCGTGTCATGGTGATGAAACTTACCGACGATCGCGAGGCCCGCGCCGCCTTGAAACTCTGCGGTCTCGAGCAGACCCCCGACCGGGTCGCCTGGCTCCGCAGCGCCGGACCCCGCGACGGCCGCCCGGCAATGGGATTGCATCGGGACTTGCAAAAACGGCACTCGGCGGTGTACGTGGGCCCCGTGCCGCCTGCCGCACACCAAGCGTTCACGACGAACCCGGCCGAGCGCCGAGAGTTGGATCGAGACTCCCTGCTCGTACCGCTCGGCGATGACGTAGGTAATGGCGTCAACGATGACACCACCGAGGATTTCTGAGGGTGCCTGTGTGCGCCCGCCGCACCCTCCGCCCCGGTCGAATCGGGTTGGTTTGAGCGTCTCGGCGCGCAAAGTATGTATCACCGGGCCTGATTTAGCAAGGTCCGGTCTGAACAGTGGAGTAACAGTATGCACCGACCAATGATACGAGGTTCAAGAACCACCCCGGCGACCCCGCTTGCTCGCCGCGAGCGTTGGTTCCGCACCGTGCTCTGGGTCGTGTTCGCGGCCGTGCTCGCCTCCGGTTTCTCCGTCTCCACTGTCTCCGCCTCCTCCCCTGCCTCTTCCCCCGCCTACTCGCCGATTCCGGCAGTATCAAGGGAGGATCTCGATAAGAAGCTCGCCGACATCAAGGGTAAATTGTCACGTAAGGAATCCGAGCGCAGTAACGCCATCGGCGAAGATTTGCGCGCGCGTCTTCAAGGTGAGATCGACCAATTGAAGCGGGATCGCGACACCGTGCAGGGCCAGATCGATGAGTACGACTCGCTTACCAAGAACCTCGAGTGGCACCGCACGAACTATCAACAGAGCGGGTTCACGTTCAAAGGCAACGTATTCAACGACGCCACGCACGATTCCATACAGGCCTATGCCCGCATTTTGTATGATGCCGAGTTCGCCGTCACCTCGAAAAAGTACGACCTTAAGCCTACCACGAAGA
>Ga0194132_10012688_pt1 | contig 10424 bp, 10 predicted proteins | sample TA2KigOf80mmetaG_FD_148612 | JGI IMG/M metagenome (GOLD analysis project Ga0194132, IMG submission 148612) | Freshwater microbial communities from Lake Tanganyika, Tanzania - TA2015054 Kigoma Offshore 80m | ecosystem: Environmental > Aquatic > Freshwater > Lake | place: Tanzania: Lake... | reverse complement strand
TATCAAGCGATCGACTGCCGTGCTCGGACGCTGGTCGCGCATCCTGAAGGTTATTACGCTTGGCAGGGAGTGCCCTCCGAGTGACATGAGTTCAGAGAAGTCGAGGTCGTAGGTCAAGACAATTCTGTTCTCAGTTCTGGCTTTGACAAGTATTTGAGGGTCGGGGAGTCTCTGGAGGCCTATGTCCCTCAAGTGCACGGCGTCGTGACCTCTGGCATTCAGAGTCCGGACGACTAGCCCGGAGACGCCCATGTCTGCCAGGAATTTCAAGGCTTCTCTCCAGCAAACATCACCATTCGGTCTGAGACGAGGTCTGCAGCGTACTGGAGCGCCTGGCGAATATCCTCGGGCTCCAGGTCGGGATACTCTGCGATTATTTCCCTGGTAGTCATTCCGCTAGCTACGAGCCCGATGACCAAGGAAACCGTAATCCGCATACCCCGGATGCATGCGCGGCCGCCCATGATTTGCGGATCGTACGTTATTCGATCATACATTGCTTCCCCTCCTCCATTGGCCTAGGTACCACTGCATAACTCAGAGTCACTCTTGAGCAAAGTCTACCATTATCATACTCGCCGCTCCACTTCTGGCAAACGGTAGGCAAATTTTGTAAACTACCTGCGTTTGAACGCTACCTTTCTATTCTCAGGAGCCCTTAATGTCTTTCGCTAACGCAAGTCTTTTCCCTGTGACCGCCGGCGTGAACGGCAAGGGTCATCTCACCCTTGGAGGGGTGGACGCTCTTGAACTGGCCGCCGAGTACGGTACGCCGCTGTATGTCTACGATGAGGCCACCCTGCGTGGCATGTGCCGCGAGTTCGTGGGCGAGTTCACAAAGCGGTACCCGAAGACGAAAGTGCTGTTCGCTTCCAAGGCGTTCGTGAACCCGGCGATTGCGAAGCTGGTGACCGAGGAAGGGCTCGGCATGGACGTTGTGTCCGGCGGCGAGATCGCCGTTGCTCAGGCGGCCAGGGTGCCGGCGAAGGGCCTGTATTTCCACGGCAATAATAAGACGCCGCAAGAGCTGGAGATGGCCCTGGAGGTGGGGCTTGGGAGGGTGGTAATAGACAGCTTCCACGAATTGAAATTGCTGAACGATCTGGCGAAGGCCCGCGGCGTGAAGCAGGACGTGATGCTCAGGATTTCGCCGAACGTGGACCCGCACACGCACGTGATGACGACGACAGGCACCCTGGACAGCAAGTTCGGCTTCGCAATTGAGACGGGCGACGCAGCGAAGGCGATCAGGCAGGCGTTGAAGTCGTCCAACCTGAACCTCATCGGTATTCACTTCCACCTGGGCTCACCGATTTTTGAGCTTGAGCCTTATTCGATCGCGGTGGACACCATCCTGACCTACCTGGCGCCCTTCAAGAAGGAGGGGCTTAACCTGCAGGAGTTCAGCCCGGGCGGCGGGTTCGCCATCGGGTACCTGCGCGACAAGCTGCCCCCGCCGATTTCGTCGTACGCCGAAGTGATCACGACGGCGCTCAAGGCGCGGCTGAAGGACCTCGGCTTCGGCGAGCCGACGCTCGTTGTGGAGCCCGGCCGGTCCATTGTGGGCCGGGCCGGAGTGGCGCTTTACACGGTAGGAGGCATCAAGAGCATCCCCGGCGTGCGAAAGTACGTCTCCGTGGACGGCGGCATGGGCGACAACATCCGCCCTGCCATTTACGGTTCCAAGTACGAGGCGGCAATAGCGAATCGCATGGGCGCGAAGCCGGCGGAGAAGGTCACGATAGCCGGCAAGTACTGCGAGTCCGGGGATGTGCTGATTCGCGACATCGAGCTTCCGACGCTGGAGACAGGCGACATTCTTGCCATGCCGTCCGCGGGCGCCTACGCGCCATCAATGGCGAGCGTATACAACCTGAACCCTCGCCCGGCGATAGTGATGGTCGCGAACGGGAAGTCGAGGCTCATCCGCCGCCGGGAGAGCTATAAGGACATGATGATCAACGACGTGGTCTAGCGAGGGGGCCAATGGAGAAGGTTGCGGTGCTCGCAAGCGGTGGGCTGGACAGCTCCGTGCTGCTAGCCGACCTGGCCCGGAGCGCGCTCGTCTATCCCATCTACGTCAAAGTGGGACTGAAATGGGAAACGGAAGAGAGGAAGGCGGTTGCGGCTTACATAACCGCCCTGGCCAGCCCCAACGTTCAGCCGATCACGGACATTTCAATGCCCGTGCGGCCGCTGTATGGCGACCACTGGGGTGTGACGGGGAAGGGGGTGCCGCAGGCGGGCGAGGCCGACGAGGCAGTCTTCTTGCCTGGGCGCAACATCATCCTGATCGGGCTGGCGGCGGTGTGGTGCAGCACGCATGGGGTTTCCCGCATCGCAATCGGCTCACTGGGCGGCAACCCGTTCCCCGACGCCACGCCGGAGTTCTTCAGGGGCTTCGGAGAGGTGCTCAGCCAGGGGCTGGCGCACAGGGTGGAGATTGAAGCGCCCTATCGCGGGCTGCACAAGGCCGACATCATCCGGGCGAACCCGGGCTTACCGCTGCACCTCACGCTGACCTGCATGGCGCCTGCAAACGGCCGTCACTGCGGCCGGTGCCAGAAGTGCGAGGAGCGGCAGAGTTCGTTTCGCGAGGCCGGGGTTGAGGACAGAACGCCTTACTCCTGAGGATTATGACCGGAATGCCGGACCGCTCAGTCCCTTTTGGTGAAATTTTGCGTTGACCACGTTTGTTTCACGGTGTAACATACTTACCGCGACGTGAATATTCCGACACCTACTGAGGCGGTGTGCCCCAAAGATGAAGATGTTTCTGCGTCTGGCCGCGTATGGAATGCGGCACAAGTGGCAGATGATCGGGGCATACATAGCCATGGTGGGTGCTACCCTAGCCGCCCTGGTCATTCCGCGTTTCCTCGGCACTGCAATCGACGTCGCCATCCAGAGCGGCGTCCAGCGGGACCTATACCTCTACGGCGGCGCAGTCCTTGCCTCCAGCGTCATCAGGGGCGCCTTCTCCTACGGGCAGGCGTACTTCAACGAGTCGGTATCCCAGCTCGCCGCTTACGACCTCCGCAATGCCTTCTTCAAGAAGCTGCACAGCATGAGCTTCGGCTTCCATGACAAGCAGCAGACCGGCAACCTGATGGCGATGGCCACCTCCGACGTCGACGCTGTGAGGAGCTTCATCGGCAGTGGCCTTATGCAGTGGCTGTCCACGATTATTACGCTGGTCGGTGTTGCAGTAACCCTTATATCGATGAACCCGCGCCTGGGCCTCATCAGCCTCATGATCATCCCAGTGGTAGTGGTCAGGTCCTTTGTCCTGATGCAAAGGCTGAACCCGTTGTGGACCCGGTCATCGGCGGCGAACGGCCGCATGGTCACCATCCTGCAGGAGAGCCTGACCGGGATGAAGGTAGTGAAGGCGTTCGGCGGGCGCAAATTCGAGGAGGCCAAGTTCGAGAGCGCTGCCCGCGAGGTTGCCACATCTACCTACGCTTCATCGGTTGTCTCAAATAACCGCCAGGCCACGTGGGGACTTCTGATCGCCGGCGCCACGGCCCTCATCATCTGGTCGGGCGGCCATGAGGTAGTGGGGGGAGCGTTAACGCCGGGCGAGCTGGTCGCGTTCGCCCTCTACGTGGACCTGCTTACGCAGCCCATACGCAAGATTGGCTCAGAGGCCAACGGACTGGCCAGGACGCTCGCCTCAGGCAAGCGTCTTTTCAGCGTTCTTGATGCGGAGTCCCCGGTGAAGGAGCGGCCGGGCGCGAAGCCGATGGGCAAGGTATCCGGCCACGTCCGGTTCCAAAACGTGACGTTTGGCTATGATCCCGGGACGCCGGTGCTCAAGGGACTGGACTTCGAGGCGAAGCCGGGCAAGCTCGTCGCGATACTCGGCGGCCCCGGCTCCGGGAAGAGCAGCGTGGTGCAGCTAATACCGCGCTTTTACGATGTGAGCAGCGGCGCCATAACGATCGATGGGACCGACATCCGTGATGTCCAGATAGAGTCGCTTCGTGAGAACGTGGGCATTGTGCTGCAGGACGTGTTCCTGTTCGCCGCGACCATCCGTGAGAACATCGCATACGGCCTGGCCGATGCGTCCCAGGACGACATCGAGCGTGCGGCGAAGATTGCGCAGCTACACCAGCACATAGAGAGCCTGCCCGCGGGCTATGACACCCGCGTGGGCGAGCGTGGCGTGACTCTCTCCGGAGGCCAGCGCCAGCGGCTGGCGATCGCGCGGACCATACTCATTGACCCTCCGATAATGATCCTGGACGACTCAACGTCAAGCGTGGACATGGGGACCGAGTACCTTATCCAGCAGGCGATGGCCGAGGTGGTGAAGGGGAGGACGACGTTCGTCATCGCCCACCGCCTTTCGACGGTTCGCAAGGCCGACCTGATCATAGTGCTGGACAACGGGCGCATTGCTGAGCGCGGGACCCACGACGAGCTGATTGCGCGCGACGGCCAGTACCGCAGGATATACGACCTCCAGTTCAAGTCGCAGAAGGACGCCGAGGCGCCGGTGGACAGCGCGATCTCATCCCTTGGGAACGAGACGACCCAGCGGGGCGTCTCTATGGGGAGGCCGTCCTGATGTTCAACCCACGGATGCACGGCTTTGGCCATGGCGGTCTTGAAGAGGAGCACGGCAAGGTTTACGACCATACCGTCGTGTCCCGGATGATGAAGTACATCTGGCCGTTCAAGTTCCGGGTGGCCGTGATAGTCCTTTCGATGATCGTCTACTCCACGTGCATGGTGGTATCGCCCCTCGTAATCAAGTGGATAATAGACGACCACATAACCCCTGCGGTAACGACAGGCAACGTCGGGAGTCTGAACTGGGCCATCCTGGTATTCCTGGGAGTGGCGCTGGTCCAGTTCCTGGCGAACATCACGCACCTGCGGTACCTCAACTACGTCGGGCAGGAAGTCCTGTTCCGCTTGCGCGTGGACCTGTTCAAAAAGATACAGAGCCAGTCGATGTCGTTCTTCGACAAGAACGAGACCGGCAAGGTGATGTCCCGCATACAGAGCGACGTGCACCAGTTGCAGGACGTGTTGCAGATCGTCGTGCATTCGCTGGCGGACTTCTTCTCGCTGGCGGGCATAGTTGTAACGATGTTCGTTGTGGACTGGAAGCTGGCCATCGCTACGTTATCGGTTGTGCCACCGCTATTTGTTGTGCTTATCGTGTGGCAGAAGTATGCGCGGGCGTCCTTCCTGCGCGTGCGCAAGTCCGTCGCGACGATCAACTCCGGGCTCCAGGAGAATATCGCAGGTGTGCGGGTTATCCAGAGCCTGAACCGCGAGAAGGTCAACGCGAGCAAGTTCGACCAGACGAACGCGGAGAACCTCAAGGCCAACCTGCAGGCCACCCGGATGTCGGCAATTCTGCCGCCGTCGGTGGAGCTTATGACGGCGCTGGGACTTGCGATAATCGTCGTCGCCGGCGGCAGCATGGTCATCAACGGGCGCATCGAGGTGGGCGTGGTTGTGGCGTTCGCGCTTTATGTGCAGCGCTTCTTCGACCCGATCAGGGGACTGATTTCCCAGTACGCCAGCCTGCAGAGGGCGATGGTTTCCGGCGCGAGGATATTCCAGCTACTGGACCACAAACCGGACGTGGAAGATAAGCCGGACGCCATAGAGCTGCCCGAGGTTAAGGGCAACGTCCACTTTGAGAAGGTGAACTTTCATTACAACCCGGACACGCCTGTTCTCAAGGGCGTCAACCTGGACGTCAAGGCTGGTGAGACCGTTGCGCTGGTGGGGCCGACGGGGGCCGGGAAGACCACCATTGTGTCCCTCCTCATGCGCATGTACGACGTCACAGGCGGAAGCATAGCGATTGACGGGCACGACATACGCGACGTGACGATGGAGTCGCTGGCGAAGCAGATGAGCGTGGTGCCGCAAGAGCCGTACCTGTTTTCCAACAGCACCGTGGCGGGCAACATTCGCTACAACCGCGAGCACGTGACGCAGGAAGAGATCGAGCGCGCCGCGAAGGCTGTTGGCGCGCACGACTTCATCATGAAGCTGGAGAAGGGCTACGACACGGAATTGCAGCAGCGCGGCGGCAACCTGAGCGTGGGGCAGCGGCAGCTGATCAGCTTTGCACGCGCGCTCGTCGTTAACCCTCGGATACTAATTCTTGATGAGGCGACGGCGAACATCGACACCGAGACCGAGGTGCAGATCCAGAAGTCGCTGGCCGAGATGCTGCAGGGGCGCACGGCGTTCGTGATTGCGCACCGCCTTTCGACCGTGAGGAATGCGGACAAAATTGTGGTGATAGACAAGGGCGGCGTACTGGAGATGGGCACACACGCGCAGCTAGTGGCGATGGGCGGGCTGTACGCCCGGCTGTACTCATACACGCTCGACCCCTCCGAGGCGGCGCGGGCGGCGGCGAAGTAGGGCGCGGTCGCAGAATACGTTGATTGCAAGGGACCCTGTCACGTGCAGGGTCCCGTTGTTTTCCCCCGAGGCGGCGTATGCGGGCGGCCGGAAATCACAGAGTTCTGGGATGCGTAACGGTTGTGGGAGGCGTAAAGTTAGGGGCGTAGGGGAGTGTGTTGTTGCAGGCCGTCATCCTATTTGTCATCCTGAGGCGCTCTGGCCGAAGGATCGTTCAGGTTACGTTCCAGGGGAAGATACCCTCTTGATCAGGCTACAATCCAGGGACATGCCTGAGAGCGTTGACCGATAGTGATCGCACATCACCGAGAGTCTCGCCTGAACGATGCTTCGCTCCGCTCAGCATGACAAATAGGGTGACGGGTTAACCGGAACTGATGTTTCACAGGGGTGCACCATGCGTTTCATGAGGACCGTTACCGCATATGTCCTTGGGTTCGGGTCTTTCATTGTAATCGGCGTGGGGTGCATGGTGGCCTTCGGGAAGTTTGCTGACGCGAGGGTGGCGGAGACCAGGCCGGACGCTGCGATGGTGATCTTCGCGGTCACGATAGCTGCATCGGCCGCGATGATGTGGGGTTCGTGGGAGATGGGGAGGGAGAGAGAATTGTGAATTTAGAATAGTGAATAGTGAATTGAACAGCCGGGTATTCTTCGGCTCGATAATTCACTATTCGCTATTCATAATTCACTATTCCTAACTCCGCCCGGCGTACGCCAGCCATTTGCCGTCGTGGAGGGCGGCTTTGCCGTCGCGCTGGAGCTTGAGCAGGTGGGCGCGGACCTGGCCTTTGGCCAGATCCACGTGGGCGGCGTCCACCTCGGCGGCGTAGATGGCGTAGAAGAGCGAGTCCACCGTGTTGTGGCCGGCGGAGAGCAGGTCCAGTATCTGTGCCTCCCGCGCCAGGCGGTGGGAGATGAGGCCCTGTATGTTGATGCGCGGCGAGCGCATGAGGGGGCCGTGTCCGGGGGCAACGGTGCGCGCGTCGATGTCCGCCAACCTGCGCAGGGAGTCGAGGTAGAGGGACATGTCGCCCTGGTCCGGGCTGATGGCGGTGGGGCTGGAGCCAAGGACGGTGTCTCCGGTGAAGAGGACGCGGTGCTCGCGGTGGTAGACGGAGAGGCTGCCCATCGTGTGGCCGGGGGTCTCAAGAATCTCCAGCGTTGCGCCGCCCAGGGAAATGCGTTCGCCGTCGCGCTCCGTCCTGTCCACGCGCACGGGAGTCTCCGCCGCCTCGATGAATGGCTTTTCAACTGCGGTGGCCAGCACCTCGGCCCCCGTGACATCCACGATCTTGCTTGCGCCGGCGATGTGGTCCCAGTGGCGATGCGACAGGACCAGGGCCTGCACCTTCGGCGCGCCGATGCCCCTCCAGTAGTCCAGGATGGTGTCCGCGTCCGCAGCCTTGCGGCCGGCGTCGATGATGGCCGCGGCGTTGTCACCGCGGGCGATGTAGACGGTGTTTGCGCCGTCGCTGACGGGGATGGCGTAGATGCCTAGGGCGAATTCCATGGTGGTCGAGGGCCTGACTCCGTTCTACTTGAGGTTTGCCGTCGGCTGGTCGATCTTCCAGCGTTCAGCTTCTTTCTTGGCGGCGCGCTCCACGCGGTTGGACAGATGCGTGTCGATCTCCACTATGCGCGCCCCCGGCAAATGGGCGATGTGGAGATTGAGCTCTTCTCCGTCTTTGGCCATGCCCTCGACATGAAGTTCAAATGCCTCGCGCGCGTTTCTCATCGCTTCCTCGACGGAGTCGCCGGACGTTGCTATGCCGTCGTGGAATGGGAAAACTACGGTAAATTCGCCGTCTGCATGCGGCACCAGAATCACGGTAACCTTCTGGTCCATGTTTGACCTCCTCAGCTCCCTCTCGTCACACTTTCCCCTGGCGGCTGACTATAGCACCCTATCTGCTATCCTATCCCATTCTTCTCGAGTTGTCCTAGCCTGTCGAATCATCGAGCTAAGTTTTTCAGGCTTTATCTAGCCTTTCTTCATCCGCACAGTCACCTTGCCGCTCCCCTTCTCGGGCTTCTTAAACTGCTTATGGTCTCCAACGTGGCCCGCTTCCACGAATCCCAGGGATCTGGGGATTTTGATGGCCTCGGCAGGAGTATATCTACGCGGCACGCGACCAGCCTCTTACTTCTCCCCGAGGCGGGCGGGGAGGATGGCCAGCTCGTTGGCGATAAAGGCGGTGGGGTCCGTTACCTCCGGGCCGTGGCCGACGCCTATGAGCGCGATGTCCCGCTTCTGCAGCTTTTTGAGCGTTTCCAGGTGGACGGGCAGGCTGCCGTTGACCTTGTCCCACCGGAACGGCGCGGCGGTGCGGATGGAGTCGCCTGCGAAGAGGATGCGCTGCTCGCGGTGGTAGGCGCTCAGGCTGCCCATCGTGTGGCCGGGCGTGTGAATGAGCTCGATCGTCTCGCCGCCGATGTCGATCGTCTCGCCGTCCTTCGGGTTCACATCGACGCGCTGCTCGGGCTGGTCTGCGGCGATGAGCGCCTGGTCGATGGCCGTTGCGTAGACCTTCCCGCCGGTGGCCTGGGAGAGCTTGAGCGCGCCGCCGCTGTGGTCGCGGTGCTTGTGGGAGAGGACGATGGCGGCGATCTTCGGACTGCCGGCATCTTTCCACATCGCCAGGACGCGCTCTATGTTGTCGCCCTCGTCCCACCCGCTATCGAAGAGCACGGCCGCCTTCTTGCCTGTTATGAGGTAGACGTTGTTGACGCTCGTGCCCAGGATGGCCTTGCGTACGTTAGACGCGACGGCTATAGACATGTGGCCTCCTCACGGGTTCGTCCCGGACCGGCCCAGGACGGCGTCCCCGAGGATGAACTCCTGTCCGGCCGGGATGATGATGGTCTGGATGCCGGGCGTGAGGTCCTGGGCTATCGTGTAGCGAATGAGCTGATCGGTAAGCGTCTCGCTGAGGACGCGGTTGGCCTCGCTCTGGGCGATTGAGCGCAGGCGGATGGACTCGGAATCGCCCTGGGCGCGGAGGATGGTGGACTGCTTCTCGCCCTCGGCCTCGGCGATGCGGGCGTCGCGCTGACCTTCGGCGGCGGCCTTGACCTGCTGCGCCTCGACCTCAATCTGGCGGAGCTTGTTTGTGGCCTCGAGCGCGCGCTGGGCTGCGACCTGCTTGGCTTCGATTGCGGAGCTGAAGGCAGCGCTGAAGGCGAAGTTCGTGATTGAGAGCGTGATCATCTCGATGCCGTCCTTGGCCAGGCGTGTGCGGAGGGCATCCTCGATAGCGATTTTGACGTTCGCCCGCTCTGTGATGAGCTGCTCGGCGTCGTAGCCGGCGGTGATGGCCTTGACCGACTCCTGGATGGCGGGGTTTATGACCCTGGACTCGTACTGGCGGCGGAGGTCCCTGTAGACCTGGTCTACCTGGTCGGGGAAGAGGCGGTAGTTCAGGGTGACCTCGGTCTGCACGTCCTGGAGGTCCTTCGAGGCAGCGTTGACCGGGACGGTGTGCGCCTGGGTCTGGACGTCCATGATCTCGACGGACTGGACGAACGGGACGATGAAATAGAGGCCTTCGTTCAGCGTTTTGCCCGTGATGGCGCCGAATTGCAGAACGACGCCTCGTGTGCCTGCCTCTATCTGGCCTATGGATGTGCTGACGGAGATGAGGATGAGGAGGATGACGCCTCCGACGGCGACACCGATGGGGCGGAACTTGACGCCCTGCTGGTAGCCCTTGGCGTCTACCTTGATGGAGAGGGCGAGGAAGATAATGACGCCGAGGACGGCGAGAGCGATCTTGACGGGTATCATGGGGCCTCCGGGAGGGGTTCTGGGTGCTGGGTCATAGGTGCTGGTGGAAAGCCAAGGGCAAAGAGCTTTTGGCCGTCTAACTAAAGAGGATATGGGCAACGGCCCCGCAAGTCAATTAACTCGTTGTCAAGATGTCTTTGCTCAGTGATATTGTCAGTAGGTAACTGCTCAGTGAATATGTCAGTCCATGAGAGGACTACATTTGACCGAGCGAGAAGCGAAGAGAGCACAG
>Ga0194132_10012687_pt1 | contig 10425 bp, 9 predicted proteins | sample TA2KigOf80mmetaG_FD_148612 | JGI IMG/M metagenome (GOLD analysis project Ga0194132, IMG submission 148612) | Freshwater microbial communities from Lake Tanganyika, Tanzania - TA2015054 Kigoma Offshore 80m | ecosystem: Environmental > Aquatic > Freshwater > Lake | place: Tanzania: Lake Tanganyika... | reverse complement strand
CGGTCGCCTGCGCCGACAGCACCACCGCGACCAGCAGCTGGTAGACGTTGTCGTACTCGAGCTCGGTCTCGGGCGCCGGATTGGCGGCCGCGAGCCGCGCATAGAACTCGACGATAGCCTCAGGCTTCATGGCCGCAGTCTTAACCGACCCCTCTCGACGCCGCCATCCCGCGCGCGAACGGCGACCGCGGCCGGGAGAGTCGCTATTGTCGGCCTCGATGACAGCGCCGCCGCTGCCGCTCCTCGAGCTGACTCTCACGCCGCATCGCAGCCTGCCACGGGCGGGTTTTCTGGCGTTGATGGCCGCCCTCATCGCCTTCAACTTCGTCGCCGGTCTGGTGTTCATCGTCGTCGGCGCGTGGCCGGTCATCGGCTTCCTCGGGCTCGACGTGCTCCTCGTGTGGCTTGCCTTCCGGCTCAGCTACGCGCGCGCAAGGCAGAGCGAGCGGCTGGCTTTCTATGCCGACCGGTTGTGCATCGAACAGCGAGATTCCCGGGGACGTACAAGTCGTTTCGAGCTGCAGCCCTATTGGCTCCAGGTGCGTGTGCAGCGCCTCAACGGCGAAGCACGGCGGATCCTGCTGACCAGTCACGGTCGAAGCCATGTGATCGGCGGCTTTCTCGCGGCGGAGGAATGCGAGCGCCTCGCCACCCATTTGCGCGACGTGCTGGCCGCGTTGCGCGATGGCCGGCCGTTGCCATCGCCGCTGCCCGACGTTTCCTCTCTCGCTTGAGCCGTCAGCCTCGCCGCAGATAGCCGTAGGCGAGGATCGGGGCGGCGATCGCCAATGCCGCGAGGTCGCTGTAGGTGCCGGGCGATACCAGCAGCAATCCCGCGAACCCGAGCAGCAGACGGACCGGCATGACCAGGGGTCGCGTGTGATAGCCGGTGAAGGCGATTCCGAGCACGAACACGCCGGCGGCACAGCTCAGCGCCGTCTGCATGAAGGCGCTCCATGTCGTTTCCGGAAGCACCAGCAGCAGCGCGGGCGAGTAGCAGAACACGAACGGCACCATGATCTTCGCGTTCGAGAGCCGGAACGCGGCGAAGCCCGTCTTCCAGGGATTGGAGCCCGCGATCGCCGCCGCCGCGTAGGCCGAGGTGCAGACCGGCGGCGTCACCTCCGAGATGATGCCGTAGTAAAGGACGAAGAGATGGGTCGCGAGCGGCGGGATGCCGAGATTGGTGAAGGCCGGCTGCGCCACGGTGACGAGCATGATGTAGAGCGCCGTCGTCGGCACGCCGGCGCCCATCAGAAGACAGGCGATGCCGATGAACAGCATCGACAGGAACAGCGTGACGTCCTTCAGGCTGAAGACCTCGAACGGCAGGATCGCGATCACCTGATGCAGGGTCTTGGCGATGTCCTGGGCGGCACTCGTCACCATGAAGCCCATGCGAAATGCGAGGCCGGTCAGCGTGATGACCGCGATGACGATACCGACCGCCGCACAGATCGCGCCGACGGCGAGCGCGTTGCGCCCGCCCTCGTGGAAGGCCTCGAGCAGATCGCGCGGCGTCATCCGGTTCATCGGATTGAGGAAGCCGACGACGATGCAGGTCGTGATCCCCCAGAACGCCGCCATGTAGGGCGTGAAACCGCTGAACAGCACGTAGAGCAGGACGACGAGCGGGATCGCGGAAGGCCAGCCGCGCGCGAGCACGCGGCCCAGGCGCGGAATGTCCTCGGCCGCTTCGCCCTTGAGGCCGAGGCGCTTCGCCTCGAAATGCACGATGGTGAGAACGCCCAGATAGTGCATCGCCGCGGGCACGGCCGCTGCAAGCGCGATGCTCGAATAGGGCATGGCTAGGTACTCGGCCATGATGAAGGCGGCGGCCCCCATGATCGGCGGCGTGACCTGGCCGCCGGCGCTTGCGGCAGCCTCGACGCCGCCGGCGAAGTGGCCGGGATAGCCGAGGCGCTTCATGTTCGGGATCGTCAGCGAGCCGGTCGATACGACGTTCGCCACCGCCGAACCGGAGATCGTCCCGAACAGTGCGGAGGAGACGACCGAGACCTTGGCGGGCCCGCCGACATAGCGGCCGGCGACGACGGTCGAGAGATCGACGAATAGCCGCCCGAGCCCCATGCGTTGCGCGACCGTCCCGAACAGCACGAAATGGAACACGACGGTCGAGACGACCCAGAGCGGGATGCCGAAGATTCCCTCGGCCGGGAAGTAGACGTTGTTGACGAACTGGCTCCAGCTGACGCCGGGGTGCTTCAGGATGTCGAAGGGCATCTGCGGCCCGAACAGCGCGAACACGACGAAGAGCAGCACGATGATCGGCAGCACCCAGCCGATCGCGCGACGCGTCGCCTCGAGCACGATGCCGATCAGGAGCGTGCCGAGGATCACGTCGATCGTGCCGGGATCGCCCTGGCGCATCGCCTGCTCGGCGAGGCGCCAGCGCCGGTCGAACAGCGTGAAGTCGAAGCCTTCCCAGGAGATACCGATCCACAGCGCCGCAGCGGCGCCGACGAAACCCAGAAGCCAATCGGTGATCGGCACGCCGGCGATCGTGAAGCGTTGCGACGCCGCGCGCCCGCGCCGATTGGTGCGCGGGAAGAGCACGAACACACCGATGAGCACGCCCGAGAGGTGGATGCCCATGTGCCAGTGATCGACCGGCACGCCGGTGCCGGCGGTGATGTAGTGGTAGATCGCGAAGGCGATGAGTGCCACGAACAGCAGGCGCGCGAGGCCGGGTCCGAGCGCGCGCATCGGCCGCTCGCTTTCGAACCGCTCCTCGATCTCCTTGGCGCGTTTGGCGTCGATCGTTGCCTCGGTCATGCCGTCCCCGTCGCTCTCAATCGAAAGGGCCGGCCACCGCCTGCGCGATGGCCGGCCCTCCTGTGGCCGTCGGAGCTGGGCCTTACTTGATCAGGCCCTTCTCCTTGTAGAAGCGCTCGGCGCCGGCATGCAGCGGCGTGTTGACCGCCTTGAGCGCCGAGGCAAGCTGGATGTCACGCGCCTTGGCGTGGCCGGCGTCGAACAGCCTGCGCGAGTTGTCGTTCCACAGCGCCTTGGTGATGTCGTAGACGAGCTGGTCGGGAACCGTCGAGCCGACGACCCATTGGGCTCCCACCGCCACGGTCTTGATGTCCGCGCGCTGGCCCTCGTAGGTGCCGGCCTTGATGACATCCTCGTAATAGTAGGGCACCGCCTTCAGGAAATCGGCGCGTTCCTGGGCGCTGAGCTCGTAGAGCTCGATGCCCTTGGTCGCGGCGAGCTGCGCGATCGCGGCGAGCGGCGTGCCGCCGACGATGAAGAACGCGTCGAGCTGGCCGTCGGCCATGCGATCGGCGCTCTGTTGCGGGTTAAGCTCGGCCGCCTGGATGTCGGACTTGGCGATGCCGTAGATCTTGAACAGCTCGAGCACCACGACTTGCGTGCCGGAACCGGCCGTGAAGATGCCGACTCGCTTGCCCTTGAGGTCCTTGATGCCGCCGAGCTTGCCGCCCTTGGGCAGGACGAGGTGCATGTGCTCGGGAAACAGGTTCGCGATCACGCGCACGCGGTCGAACTTGCGGTCGAAGCGGCCGAGGCCGTTGACCGACTGGTACACGATGTCGGCGGCCGCGAGGCCCGACTCCATCTGCCCGCCCTGCACACCGGTGACGTTGGCGACCGAGGCGTTGGTCGTCTGCGCGATCGCGACAAGTCCCGGGACGCCGCAAGCCCCGCCCTGATCGCAAGGCGTCGATCCCGGCGGCGCCGAGATGGCATTCGCCATCAGGCCGCCGATCGGAAAGTAGGTGCCGCCGGCGCCGCCGGTGCCGATGCGGAAGAACCTGGTCTCCTGAGCCCGTGCAACGGGCGAGCCGACGAGCAGCGTGCTCGCGGCGGTGGCGGCGGCCGTCAGGCCGAATGTACGTCTCTTCATGGAACCTCCCTGTTCGATGCTGGCCGGATGCTAGCAAACCGGACGGCGCTCTCGCCACGTCCGGAGCCGGGCGTCTCAAAGTCCGAGCACATCCTTCATCGAGTAGAGGCCCGGCTTGCGGTCCTGCAGCCACAACGCCGCGCGCACGGCGCCGGCGGCGTAGATCGCCCGGCTGTGCGCGCGGTGCGTGAGCTCGAGACGATCGGCGCCGCCGCAGAACATCACGATGTGATCGCCGACCTCCGCGCCGCCGCGCGCGACCGAGAAGCCGATCGTGCCAGGCTTGCGCGCGCCGGTGTGGCCGTCGCGCGCGCGCACGGCGTTCTCCCCAAGATCGATCTTGCGGCCGCGCGCCGCCGCCTGGCCCAGCCCGAGCGCCGTCCCCGAGGGCGCGTCGATCTTGTGCTTGTGGTGGATCTCGAAGATCTCGATGTCGTACTCGGGACCGAGCGCGCCGGCGACGCGTTCGGTCAGCGCCATCAGGAGATTGACGGCGAGGCTCATGTTGGGCGCCTTGACGATCGCGGTCTCGCGCGCGGCCTCTGCGATCGCGCGCTCGTCCTCGGCCGAGAATCCAGTCGTGCCGATGACCATCGCCTTGCGCGCCGTCGCGGCGAGCTTCGCGTGTGCCACCGTCGCCGCCGGCACGGTGAAGTCGATGACGACGTCCGCGGTCGTGAACAACGACTTGGCGTCGGAACCGATGCGCGTGTTGGTCGGCCCGATTCCGGCGAGTTCGCCAGGGTCCTTGCCCTGTGCGGCACTCCCGGGCGCCTCGGTGCCGCCCGCGAAGAACGCGCCACTCGTGCCGGAGATCTCGCGCACGAGCATCTGTCCCATGCGGCCGGCCGCGCCGACCACGCCAATACGCCTCGTCATGTCCAGTCCCCTCAGATGCTGAGCTTCTTGAAGATCCGTTCCGGGATGTTCCGGATGATCGTCATGATGCCCCGCCAGAAGAAGGGAACGTAGATCTCTTCCTTGCCCTTTCGGGCGGCGGCATAGCAGGCCCGCGCCACGGTCTCCGGACTCGCGACAAGGAAGAGTCCCGGCAGGCCCCAGGTCATCGCGGTGTCGACGAAGCCCGGCTTGACCGTCGTCACCGGCACGCCCGCGCGGAAGAGCCGCGCGCGCAGGCCCTGCAGGTAGGTCGCGAGTCCGGCCTTGGCCGCGCCGTAGACGTAGTTCTTGAGCCGGCCCCGATCGCCGGCGACGGAGCCGATGGCGACGACGCGCCCGGCTTTGCGCGCCTCGAGGATCGGCGCAAGCCGCTGCAGGATCGACACCGCTCCGACGAGATTCGAGTCGAGCGTCGTCCAGGCGATCGCCCAGTCGGTATCGATCTCCGCCTGGGTGGGCATCGTCCCGAAGGCGAGGAAGACGCTCAGCGGCTTGCCGGCGGCGAGCGTCTCGGCCCGGACGGCGATGCCCTCGTGGCTGCCATGGTCTCGCGCGTCGAAGGCGATCGCCTGCGCCTGGCCGGGCCCGCGCAACGTCACGTCGGTGGCCGCGATGGCGAGATCCGCGGCGTCGCGCCCGGCCAGGATCACGTCGTCGCCGGCCGCCGCCGCGACACGCGCGAAGGCGCGCGCGATGGCTGACGAGGCGCCCAGGACGAGCCAGCACTCGCTCATTGGCGCCTCCCGGCCTTGAGTCCGAGTCGGCGCGCGAGGTCGGACTTGAACCGTCCCTCGGGATCGATGCCCGCGACGATCTCCCGGAACTCGCCGGCGCGCGGATACATCGCGTCGAACAGATCGCGGGTGAGCAGCGAGTCCTTGGCGAGATACACGCGGCCACCGTGATCGGCGGCGATCCTGTTGAGGGAGCCGACGAGGTCCTCGGTGCCTGGGCGCCGGGGGAAGTCGAGCGCCAGCGTGACGCCAGGCATCGGAAAGGACAGCAACCCGCGGCCCTCGCGACCGAGCGTCTTGAGCACGGCGAGGAAGGACGCGCGGCGCGAGCGTGCGATCTGCTCGAGCATCGCGCGGATCGCGTGCGGCGCCTCGGCATCCGGGATGACGCATTGAAACTGGTGGAAGCCGCGCCTGCCGTAGATGCGGTTCCAGTCATGGACGGCGTCGAGCGGATAGAGGAAGACATCGAACCGGCGTGCGACATCGCGGCCGGTCGTCGTGACGCGCGCACCGTAGAGCGTGTTGAACGCGCGCACCGTCAGACCGTTGAGCACGAATCCCGGCATATCGATCGGAACGGTGCGTGGTTGCGGCGCCGGTCGGATGCGTTCGTCGGGCGCGAACTCGGCCGTTTCGAGTATTCCCGATCCGAGCCGTGATCCGGTGGCGAGCGCATCGACCCATCCGACCGAGAAGGTCGAACGCGCACGTGCCTCGACGAGGCCGGCGAGATGCTCGTCGAGGTCGCGCACCGCGCGCTCGCGCACGCGCACCATCGGCGAGGCGCCGGGCAGCATCGTGAAGGCGATGCGCCGCGCGATCCCGGTCAGCCCCATGCCGCCGATCGTGGCTGCGAGCAGCGCTGGATCATCGGCCGCGCTGATGCGCCGCGTGCAGCCGTCGGCGGTCAGAAGATCGATCCAGCGCACCGCGTCGCCGAAACTGCCGTGGCGGTCGTGGTTCTTGCCGTGGACGTCCGCGGCGACGGCGCCGCCCACCGTGGCGAAGGCCGTTCCGGGCGAAGCCGGCGGCATGAAACCGCGCGGCACGAAGGCGTCGATGAGGTCGCGGAAGGTGACGCCCGGCTCGCACACGACTTCGCCGCTCTGCGCATCGAACGACAGGAGCCGATCCAGTCGGGTCGTCAGGATCGCGTCGCCGCCGTCGAGCACCGCCGCGTCGCCATAGCTGCGTCCAGCGCCGCGGGCGATGGCGGACCCGGAGGCCGCGCCGAGCGTCGCGTCGAGTTCGGGCGCCCGCTCCGGTCGCCACGCGGTCATCGCGGCGTGCTGAGTCCGGCCCCAGCCCGACAGCGTGAGGGCCTTGGATCTCATCCGTAGATCAGCCATGCGAAGGTCGCCGCCCAGCCGAAGATCGTCACGATCAGGAAGCGGTCGGTGACGACGATGTCGGTCGGCGATCCAGAGCGCTCCTCGACCAGCGTGATCTGCAGGTAGCGCATCACGCCCGCGATGACGAATGGCGCCGTGAGCCACAGGTTCTCGGTCCTGAAGCGGCGGATCGTCTCGCTGTCAGTCGTGTACATCAGATAGCACACGAGCAGGGCGCCGAGCGTGACCGCAAGGCAGGTGTCGACAAAACGGAGGTTGTAGCCGGCAAGGCTGGCGCGATGATCGCTGCTCATCGTCTTCACCAGGTCGTCGCGGCGCTTGGCGATCGCCAAGAACAGCGCGAGCAGTCCGGTGGCGAGGCTGATCCAGACGCTGGGCGTCACATCGATGACGCTGGCCCCGGCGTCGATGCGGAGCACGAACCCGGCGGCCACGATCATGACGTCGAGGATCGCGACGTGCTTGAGCCAGACCGAGTAGAGGAGATTGAGGACGAAGTAGACGCCGGCGAAGACGAGGAAGGCGCGCGGCAGCGCCACCGCCGCGCCGACCGCCGCCATCGTCAGCAGCACTGCCGCCAGGATTGCGCCCTGCATGGGCGTGACGTCGCCGGACGCCAACGGACGCAGCTTCTTCTCTGGATGGAGCCGATCGGCCTCGCGATCGCAGAAATCGTTGATGACGTAGACGGCGCTCGACAGCAGCGAGAACACGGCGACCGCGATGACGACCCGAACGACACTCGTCGCGTCGACCGCCCAGGGCGAAAAGAACAGCGGCGCCGCGACGAAGGCGTTCTTGACCCATTGACGAGGGCGGATCAGTCGAATGAGGGCAGGGATCTGCATCCGCGGGACTTTGTAGGCGATCGGGACTCCCCCCACAACGCTCGCGCGAGCATCGTTCATCTCCGGCCGTCGATCGGCTACGTAGGCGGCCTCGAACCCGCGATCATCGAAGCCTCAGCGTCCGCATGTCCGACCGGAAGGGCCCTGCCAAGACCACCGCCCTGCCCATGGCCAGCGGCCTGCCCGTGGCCGGCGGCCTGATCGTGCTGAGCTGCGCGTTGTGGATGGCGATGGACTCCATCGCCAAGCATCTGGGCCGGGACTATCCACTCGGGCAGATCGTCTGGGCGCGCTACGCCTGCAGCCTGGTACCGATGGTGATCTATGCCGCCGCGGCCGGCCGGATGCGTTCGATGTGGGTCACCCGCCGACCGGACCTGCAGCTCGCGCGGGCGGCGCTTGTGCTGGTGTCGACTTTCTTCGTCTTCGGCGCTCTCAAGGTCATCGCGCTCGCGCAGGTCACGGCGATCATCTTCATCTCGCCGATCATCGTCGCGGTGCTCGGCGTGGCGATACTGGGCGAAGCGATGACGATGCGGCGATGGGTCGCGGTCATCCTGGGGTTCGCCGGCGCGCTGCTGGTCATCAAGCCCGGCTTCGAGGGGTTCCATTGGGCGCTTCTGATCCCCCTCGTTGCCGCCTTCACGCGCGCCCTCTACGTACTGACCACGCGGGCCCTCGGCACCTTCGACGATCCGTTCACCACGCTGCTCTATTCGGGTGTGATCGGCACGCTCGTGTCGAGCGTGACGCTCGTGTTCGACTGGCGGATGCCCGATCCCGTCGGAGGCGGCCTGCTCGTGCTGCTGGGATTGTTCGGCGCCATCAGCCACTTCATGATGATCCGAGCCTACGCGATGGCGCCGAGCTCCACTCTGGCGCCATTCACCTATGCCGAGATCGCGTGGTCGGTCCTGTTCGGCATTGTGCTGTTCGCCGAGATACCCGACGTCGTCACGATCGTCGGCGTCGCCGTGATCATCGCCTCGGGCCTGCTCGTCCTGCGCGCGGGACGATGAAACGTCGTCAGTCGCGCAGGTCGTCCCACAGCTCCTTCACTTTGCTGAAGAAGCCGGCCGATTCGGGACTCGTCTTGTCCGCCGCGCCGGCCTTCTCGAACTCGCGCAGCAGCTCCTGCTGACGTTTGGTGAGGTTGACCGGCGTCTCGACGATCGCCTCGACGAAGAGGTCGCCGCGCTGCTGCGAGCGCAGCGCGCTCATGCCCTTGCCGCGCAGACGGAAAGCCTGGCCCGACTGGGACCCCGGCGGGATCGTCACGCGCGAGCGCGTCCCGTCCACCGATGGCACCTCGATCGTTCCGCCAAGGGCGGCCGTCGTCATCGGAATGGGCACACGGACATGGAGATCGGTGCCGTCGCGCTTGAACAGGCGATGCGGCGCAACGCTGAGGAAAATGTAGAGATCGCCCGCCGGCGCGCCGCGAACTCCAGCCTCGCCCTCGCTGGCGAGCCTGATGCGCGTACCGTCCTCGACACCCGAAGGAATCGAGACGTTCAGCGTGCGCTCGCGCTTCACGCGCCCTTCGCCCGAGCAGGCACGGCACGGCTTGTCGATCGTCTGGCCGCGGCCCATGCAGGTCGGGCATGTACGCTCGACCGTGAAGAACCCCTGCTGGGCGCGCACCTTGCCGTGGCCGCGACATGTCGGGCAGGCGACGGGCTTGGCGCCACGCTCGGCGCCCGAGCCTCCGCAGGGCTCGCAGGCGGCGAGGCTTGCCACGCGGATGGTCGACGGCTTCCCCTTGAACGCGTCCTCGAGCGTGATTTCTAGATTGTAGCGGAGATCGGCGCCGCGCCCGGGCGCTCCATTGGCGCCCCCCCGCCGGCCGCCCATGAACTCGCCGAACATCTCGTCGAAGATGTCGGCGAAGCCACCGGAGCCGAAATTGAACTCGAAGCCTCCGCCGGGACCGCCGCGACCACCCCCGGCGGATTGGTCGAAGGCGGCATGGCCGAACCGGTCATAGGCGCCGCGCTTCTGATCGTCCTTGAGGATGTCGTAGGCCTCGTTGATCTCCTTGAACTTCTGCTCGGCTTCCTTGTTGCCAGGGTTGCGGTCCGGGTGGAGCTGCATCGCGAGTTTGCGGAAGGCCTTCTTCAGGTCGTCCGCGCTCGCGTCCTTCTTGACGCCGAGCACCTCGTAGAAGTCGCGCTTGGCCATGGATCGTCGGTCCTGGAATGAGCGCGGCGCGACGGCTCAGGCCATCGCGCCGCGTGATTGTTCGTGTTGGCGGTGGCGCCTCAAGCGGACTTCTTCTTGTCCTTGTCCTTGTCGTTGACTTCCTCGTAGGTCGCGTCGACCACCTTGTCGTCCGGCTTCTGGCCGCCGGTGCCGGAGCCAGGGCCGCCCTCGCTCCCGGGAGCAGCACCCGCCGCTTCGGCCTGCCCGGCCTTGTACATGGCCTCGCCGAGCTTCATCGCCGACTGCAGCAGCGCCTGTGTCTTTGCCTGGATGGCATCGGCGTCATCGGCCGTCATCGCTTCCTTGAGTGCGGCGAGGTCGGCCTCGACGCCGGCCTTCTCGCCCGGAGTCAGCTTCTCGCCGTGCTCCTTGAGGTTCTTCTCGGTGTCGTGGAGCACCGAGTCGGCACGGTTGCGCGCCTCGACGAGCTCACGCTTCTTCTTGTCCTCGGCCGCGTGCACCTCGGCGTCCTTCACCATCTTGCTGATGTCCGCCTC
>Ga0194132_10012682_pt1 | contig 10427 bp, 8 predicted proteins | sample TA2KigOf80mmetaG_FD_148612 | JGI IMG/M metagenome (GOLD analysis project Ga0194132, IMG submission 148612) | Freshwater microbial communities from Lake Tanganyika, Tanzania - TA2015054 Kigoma Offshore 80m | ecosystem: Environmental > Aquatic > Freshwater > Lake | place: Tanzania: Lake Tanganyika... | reverse complement strand
GGCCGGAGCTGGCAGTCACGATCAGAGAACGGCGCTGTATCGATTCCCAGTCCGGGTCGGTGTTCGCCTATGCTGTCGAGGTGAGGAGCGAGGGGCGGACCTATGTCGGCTGCGCCGCCCACAACCTGGCCATGCCGGCGCCCTGACACTACGGGAGGGGGAGATGGACGACATCGAACGCCTGACGGCAGCGATCGGCACGGCCAAACGCATCGTGGCTTTCACCGGCGCGGGCATCTCGACCGAGTCGGGCATTCCGGACTTCCGATCACCAGGCGGCATCTGGACCCGTTACAAGCCGATCTACTTCGACGATTTCATGTCCTCGGAGGAGATGCGCCGCGAAGCTTGGCGAAGGAAGTTCGCGACCGACGAGGCCATGCTCAACGCTGAACCGAATGCGGGACACCGGGCGCTCGCCAAGCTGGTCGAGCAGGGCCGCATGAGCGCCATCATCACCCAGAATGTCGACGGGCTACATCAGCGCTCGGGCGTGCCCAACTCCAAGGTGATCGAGCTGCACGGCAATGCCACTTATGCCACCTGCCTGGACTGCGGCCGTCGCCACGAGCTCAAGCCCATCAAGAAGGCATTTCTGGGAACCGGCAGGCTGCCGATGTGCGAGAAGTGCGACGGCATAGTGAAGACGGCGACCATCTCTTTCGGCCAGGCGATGCCGGAAATCCCGATGGCGCGCGCCCAGGATGAGACGATGCGCTGTGATCTGTTCATCGTCCTCGGCAGCTCTCTGGTGGTCTATCCGGCGGCCGGTTTTCCGCGCATCGCCAAACGCCAGGGAGCCAAGCTGATCATCGTCAACCGCGACTCGACCGACCAGGATCCCGACGCCGATCTAGTGGTCCATGCCGAGATAGGCCCGACCATGAGTAAAGCTGTTGGCGTGAATTGAGCGTTACCGTTGAAGTGCGACCTTGGACGCGGTTTAATCGCGATCCTGCCAGGGAGGGCTTCATGGTTGTCAATCGCAGGAGCGCAATGCTCGGCGGCCTGGGAACGGTATTGTTGGGCTCGTCCGCGACCGCCCAGGACATCACTTTCTTTCGCATCGGCACGGGTGGAACCGCCGGCACCTACTTCCCGATCGGCGGTCTGATCGCCAACGCCATCTCGAACCCGCCGGGTTCGCGCGCCTGCGCCGAAGGCGGTTCATGCGGCGTGCCGGGGTTGGTCGCCACGGCAGTTGCGTCGAATGGTTCGGTGGCCAACGTCAATGCCATCAACAGCGGCTCGATGCAGTCGGGGTTCACCCAGTCGGACGTGGCCTATTGGGCATACAACGGCACCGGCATCTATGAAGGCCGCCCCAAGGTCGACGCGTTGCGCGCCATCGCCAACCTCTACCCCGAGAGCTTCCATCTGGTGGTGCGCAAGGGCTCCGGCGTCAAGACGATGAAGGATCTCAAGGGCAAACGCATGTCACTCGACGAGCCCGGATCGGGCACGCTGGTCGATGCACGTTTGATCCTCGCGGCCTATGGCATGACCGAGAAGGACATCAAGGCCGAGTATCTCAAGCCGCAGCAATCGGCCGACAAGCTGAAGGATGGCGCGCTCGATGCCTTCTTCAGCGTCTCCGGCTGGCCGCAAGGCGCTATTGCCGAACTGGCGGCGACCACCGGCATCGACCTCGTGCCGATCGACGGGCCGGAGGCCGAGGGTTTGGTCAAGCAGTATAGCTTTTTCGCGACCGACGAGATTCCTGACGGTGCCTACAAGAATGTAGCCGGTGTCAAGACGGTGAGCGTCAATGCCATCTGGGCGACATCGAGCAAGCAGCCGGACCAGCTGATCTACAACATCACCGCCGCACTGTGGAACCCCAACACCCGCAAGCTGCTCGATTCGGGCCACGCCAAGGGCAAGGCAATCAAGCTCGATTCGGCGCTCCAGGGTCTCGGCATCCCGCTCCATGCCGGCGCCGAGAAGTTCTACAAGGAGAAGGGGCTGATCAAGTAGAGGTCTCTTCGGTCTGCAGCGCGCGGCGGGAGAGCTCTTGAGCCTGCAAGTCGACCATGCCAAGGCGGCGGAGCTTGAGCGCGAGTTCGACGCCGAGATGCGTTTCCGGCCGCTCGGGTCGAGCGGCACCTGGATCGTCGCCGTTCTGCTCCTGTCGCTCTCGCTGTTCCATTTCTACACTGCAGGCTTTGGCCTGCTGCGGGAACAGACGCACCGCGGTATCCACATGGCCCTGGTGCTGGGGCTGATCTTTCTGGTCTTTGCCGCCAGTCGCAAAGCCCCGGCGCCGGCAGAGGGCTTCGTATGGTGGCGGCCGGCAGGTGTGCCGCTTTACGATTGGGGGCTGTTCGCCGCGGCCGTCGTCTCGTCGCTTTACCTGCCGGCGATTTTCCACGACATCGCCTTCAAGACCGGCAACCCCGAGCCGATCGACGTGGCGATGGGAACGCTGTTGATCGTGGTCGTGATCGAGGCGACCCGGCGAACCATGGGTTGGGCGTTGGTGGTGATCACCCTGAGTTTCATGGCCTATGCGTTCGCCGGCCCGTGGATGCCGGGCATGCTGGTGCATCCGGGTACGACCTGGTCGCAGCTCGCCGACCACCTCTACCTCACCAGCCAGGGCATCTACGGCGTGCCGATCGGTGTGGTGGCGACCTATGTGTTCCACTTCGTCCTGTTCGGCGTGGTCGCCATGCGCATCGGCCTCGGCCGGCTGTTTTTGGCGATGGCCATGGCGGTGGCGGGCCGTTTTGCCGGCGGCCCTGCCAAGGTGGCGATCTTCGGCTCGGCGCTGTTCGGCATGATCTCCGGTTCGTCGGTCGCCAATGCCGTGACCGTGGGCTCGCTCACCATTCCGATGATGAAGCGTCTCGGCTACCGGCCGCACTTTGCCGCTGGCGTCGAGGCCACCGCGAGCACCGGCGGCCAGATCACGCCGCCGGTCATGGGGGCGGCGGCGTTCCTGATGGTCGAGTTCCTGGAGACGCCCTACCAGACCATCCTCATTGCGGCGATTGTGCCGGCTTTCCTGCACTTCTTCGGCGTATTCATCCAGGTCCACTTCGAGGCCAAGCGTGTCGGCCTGCGTGGACTGACGCCCGAGGAGATGCCCGACTGGCGGGCAGTGCTACGGCAAGACTGGGTGACACTGATCCCGCTCGCTGCCTTGATCTGGAAGATTTTCGACGGCTCGACGCCCTATCTCGCAGCCTTTTGGGGCATCTACCTTTGCATCATTGTCGGCCTGATGCGCTCGACCCGGCCGCGGTGGCCGGTCATCGATATCGTGCTGGTCGTCGCCTGGGCGCTGCTCTTGTCCTTCGGGCGGCAATGGCTGCCGGGTGCCGCAGCCGACTGGTTCAACGAAATTGCCTTCGGCCTGTTTGTCCTGCTTTGCCTTGCACTTTGGCGCCTCAACCCGGCGCCGGCCCTGCATTGGCGCGAATTGCTCGATGCCTTTACCGTCGGCGCCAAGTACGCACTGGCGGTTGGCGCAGCAGCGGCGGCGATCGGCATCATTATCGGCGTCGTTACCTTGACCGGCACGGCGCTGAAATTCGCGACCATCATTGTCGGGGTGGCGACCGACGCGACCAACCTGATGCAAGCCTGGCTGCCGTTCGACAAGGTGACGCTCGTCAAGTTCTTCACCTTGGCGATGACCGCGCTGGTTTGCATCCTGATGGGCTGCGGCGTTCCGACCACTGCGACCTACATCATCATGGTGACCATCGCGGCACCGGCACTTGGACTGCTTGGCGTCGCGCCGATCGTGGCCCACTTCTTCGTCTTCTATTACGGCGTGCTGGCTGATGTGACGCCGCCGGTAGCGGTTGCAGCCTATGCCGCGGCAAGCATGGCCGGGGCCGATCCGTTCCGCACCGGCAACACCGCCTTCCGTCTGGCGCTGGCCAAGGCACTGGTGCCATTCGTGTTCGTCTTTTCTCCATCGTTGCTGATCATGGTGCCGGGGTTCAGTTGGCAAGAATTCCTGCTGGCGTTCGCCGGATGCCTGGTCAGCGTGACTTTTCTCGGTGCGTCGTTGTCGTCCTACCTATTGGCGCCGATGAGCATTTGGGAACGCATTTGGCTGGCTGTTGCAGCGCTGCCCGCCATGGCGTCCGGCACAACGGCACTGGCGGCCAGCCTGGTGCTGAGCCTGCCTGTGCTGGCAACGCAGCTCGTGCGCTACAGGAGACGTGATCATGCGCCTGAAGGGTAAGAGCTGCGTCGTCACAGCAGCGGGGCAGGGGATTGGAGCCGCGACAGCCAAGGCCTTTGCCCGAGAAGGCGCCGTTGTCTGGGCGACCGACCTCGATGAAGGCAAGCTGAGGGTACTTTCGGGCGTCGACAGCATGCATGTCCGTCGCTTGGATGTGCTCGACAAGGGCGCAATCACCGCACTTGCCGGCGAGATCGGCGATGTCGACGTGCTGTTCAATTGCGCCGGCTTCGTCCACCACGGCTCGGTACTGGATGCCACGGACGACCAGTGGCGCTTTGCCTTCGATCTCAATGTGCGCAGCATGTTCTGGACCATCCAGGCCTTCCTGCCCAGCATGCTCCGCAAGGGTGGCGGATCGATCATCAACATGTCGTCGGCCGCTTCCTCGGTAAAAGGCGCCGCTTTGCGCTGCATCTACGGCACGACCAAGGCCGCTGTCGTCGGCCTCACCAAGTCGGTCGCCGTCGACTATGTCGGCAAAGGTATCCGCTGCAATGCGATCTGCCCCGGGACGGTCCAGACCCCTTCGCTCGACGAGCGTATCGCCTCGCTGGGCGGGGGCGCCGACGCCCGGCAGTTCTTCCTCCAGCGCCAGCCGACCGGCCGCTTCGGATCGGCCGAGGAAATCGCCGCTTTGGCGGTCTATCTAGGCAGCGACGAAGCGGCCTTCACGACAGGGACGGTGAACGTAATCGACGGTGGCTGGAGCGTCTGACGGTGGATATGTCGACCATTGTGGGCCCGCGTCGGTCATGGCGGCGCCGACCATCGCCCGGTTCGAGAGTGGCATGCCGCTGACTCGTCGAGTCTGGCCGATGGCAGAACTGTGGCAGAAGCAGAATCCCCAACCGAGGGGGAGTAGGGGGCGATGTTCTTCCCGGGCAAAGCCGTAGGCGGCCTGGACCGATCGGCATTCTGACTGCCCAAGGTCGAGCGGCTTGCTGCCGCAGCCCCAAGCTCAAACGGTCCTAGCGCGCGGCGGCGAAAGGTGCTTTTAATGCCGGCAAGGGGCTCCCATGAAAGGCTTGGCGCTAGCAGTCGCAACGTTTGTTCTATCTGTTGCAGAGGTTGCCCGTGCCGACACCGTTCTGGTCCTGAATTCAGACGAAGCGTCCTACAGCGTGCTCAGCCGGGCGAGTCGCACCGAGCTGCAGCGCCTTCCGGTCGGTCGCGAGCCACATCACCTCATCATTACACCCGACGGCAAGGAAGTGCTGATCGGCTCGACGGTCACCAACGAGCTGCTGGCTCTCGACTCGACGACGGGCGAGAAGCGGCGCGTCGTCCGCGACATCATCGACCCATACCATCTCGGCTTCAGCCCCAACGGCAAGTGGTTCGTCACCGCCGCCTATCGTCTCGACCATGTCGATATCTTCCATGCCGACGGCTTTCGCCTGGCCGGCCGTATCTTCATCGACGGCCTGCCGAGCCACATTGCATTCGACGCTGATTCCAAGACCGTGTTCGTGACGTTGCAGCAGACCGGGCGGCTGGCGGCATTCGATCTCGCGACCCAGACGTTGAAGTGGAATGTTCCGGTCGGCAATGCGCCGGCCGGTGTAGTGATGCTGCCGGACGACAAGCGTCTGCTGGTGGCGTTGACCGGCGAGGATGGCATCGTCGTGGTCGACCCCAAAGACGGCGCCAACATGGCTCGTCTGCAGACCGGTAAAGGCGCACACAACTTCTGGCCCAAGGGTGACGGACGGCACTGGTTCCTCAGCAACCGCGTCGAAGGTACCGTGTCGGTGCTCGACACGCAGGACTTGCGGGTGGTCGGCACCGTCCGCGTTCCGGGTGGGCCGGACTGCATGGATGTTACCGCCGACGGCAAAGAACTGTGGGTCACGCAGCGCTTCCTGCGCCGCGTTGCCGTGATCGACCTCGACCAGCTCAAAGTCGTGGCAAGCATTCCCGTCGGCAAGTCGCCGCATGGTGTATTCATGCTGAAGTCGCCGCCAGCCGCGCCCACGGGTCCCGGCGCCGGGCCCGTCCGCGCGGTATCGACGGGGGCTGGGTCTCGCTAGCAGGCAGCGCCAATGGGCGAACTCACCGACTTCTGGGTTGGCATCCAACACTGGTTGTTCGAGACCTTTGTCGGACCGGTCCTGTTCTGGCTCGGCAAGATGGCGTGGTACGAGCCCGGCTTCAACGCCGTGGAGTTCGTCATGTTGGGCGCCGTGCAGATCGCGGTCATCGCCGTTGGCATGCGCTTCTTCGAGCGCCGTTGGCCGCTCGAGAGGGACGGCGATGATCGCCTGATCGCCGTCGATCGCGTCTACACCGTGCTGAACAAGCTCGGCATCGTGCCGTTCGCCATTTTCGTCGTCACCTACCCGCTGACGCAGGAGATCGAGTTCCTGCTGCGGATCTGGGGCTATGCGCCGCCGCGGCTGGAGCGGCTGTTGCCGTGGCTAGGCGACAATGTGCTCGCCTCGTTCCTGGTCTACTTCGTGCTGTACGACTTCGCGTCTTATTGGCTGCATCGCGCCCAGCACGCCATTCCGTGGTGGTGGGCCCTGCACAGCCTGCATCACAGCCAACGTCGCATGACGGTGTGGGCGGACGACCGCAATCACGTGGTCGACGATCTTTTGGTGACGCTCGCTTTGGTCCTGTTCGCCCAACTGGTCGGCGTGCAGCCCGGCGAGTACGTCTCGATCCTGATGGTCGGCCGGCTCATCGAGAGCTGGAGCCATGCCAACGTCGACGTGAGCTTCGGGCGGATCGGCGAACGGCTGATCGTGGGACCGCGCTTCCACCGCCTGCATCATGCGCTGGCCAATCCCGACGAGCGGCACATCCACGACCACAATTTCGCGCCGGTGTTCCCGATCTGGGACATCCTCTTCGGTACGGCGATCTACGACGGCAAGCACCGGCCGACCGGGGTCGACGATCCGGCTGTCGACGCCGACAACGGTCGCGGCTGGCTAGCCCAGCAGGCAACCGTGTTCGGTCGCTTCCTGCGGGCGCTCACCCCACGTTCTCTGCGCGCGCCAGCCCAGCCCGGACTCCCGCCGCCCGCGGAATAGCCGTGACGGCGCCGTAGCCCAAGGTCGACAAGGCGGCGCCGACATTGGCGTAGCGCGCCGCAGCTTCCAGCGTATCGCCGGCGATCAAGCGCGCCAGCAGGCAGCCATCGAACGTGTCACCGGCGCCCGTCGCATCGACCGCTTCGACGTGATGCCCAGGCAACCGAAACCGGCGGTCGGGAGTGGCGATCAGGCAGCCGTCGGCCGACATCTTGAGGGCAACCACCGGCGCGCCGAGCCTGAGGTAGTGGTCGGCGATGGCGTGCGGGTCGGCCAAGCCGGTGAGCTGTCGTGAGTCGTCCAGACTCGGCAGAACGATATCGCAGGTCGCAATGGTGGCGTCGATGGTGTGCCGCGCGCTCTCGAGATCCCAAAGCCTCAGGCGCAAGTTGGTGTCGTAGGAGACCTTGACGCCGGCTGAACGCGCCATCGCAATGGCGGCGGCGCAGGTCTTGCGGGCGCTGACGCTGATCGCCTGACTGATGGCCGAGAGGTGAAGGAAGCGTGCGCCTGCTACATATGCCGCTGGAAGGTCTTCCGGCGTCATCAGCGAGGCTGCGGAGTTCTTGCGCAAGTAGTCGAACTTGTGGCCGGCCGGACCGTGGGTGACGAAGTAGACGCCTGTCGGCGCGGTGGCGTGGCGTCCGACGTGGGAGGCGTCGACCCCTTCCGCTTTCCAGAGGTCGAGAAAGGCCTCGCCCATCCAGTCCTGGCCGAGGCAGGTGATACAGCCCGCAGTGACGCCCTGGCGGGCGGCGGCGATGGCGACATTCTGCGAATCGCCGCCAAAGCTCTGCAGCCAAGTCCGGCCGTCGTGTGGGCGGCTGAACTCGATCAGAGGTTCGCCGATCGAGAGGAGAGCGGGAGCGGTGGACATGGCGGCACAAGTTTCCCATGGTGCATGCGAACGCTCAACAGCGACGATGGGAGGAGACGATGGCCGATGGGAAGACCGGTAAAGCGCGGCGGCTGCGCAGCCGCGAGTGGTTCGATTCGGAGTCCGACCCGACCATGACCGCGCTCTATCTCGAGCGTTACATGAACTTCGGCTTGACGCTTGCCGAGCTGCGCAGCGGCAAGCCGATCATCGGCATCGCCCAGACCGGCAGCGACCTGTCGCCGTGCAACCGGCATCATCTCGACCTTGCCTGGCGCGTGCGCGACGGTATCCGCGATGGCGGCGGCATTCCCATCGAGTTCCCCGTCCATCCCATCCAGGAGACCGGCAAGCGGCCGACGGCAGCGCTCGATCGCAACCTCTCGTATCTCAGCCTGGTCGAGAGCTTGTATGGCTACTTCTTCGACGGCGTCGTGCTCACCACCGGCTGCGACAAGACCACGCCGGCGATGATCATGGGGGCGGCCACAGTCGACATCCCGGCCATCGTCCTGTCGGGCGGACCGATGCTGGACGGCCACTTCGAGGGCGGCTTGGCAGGCTCGGGCACGATCATCTGGTACGCCCGCCAGGAATTGGCGGCTGGCCGCATCGACATGGAGCAGTTCATCGAGCTGGTCGCGTCGAGCGCACCCAGTGTCGGGCATTGCAACACGATGGGAACGGCGCTCTCCATGAACAGCATGGCCGAAGCGCTGGGCATGTCCTTGACCGGCTGCGCCGCCATACCCGGACCCTACAAGCAGCGCGGCCAGATCGCCTACGAAACGGGCAAGCGCATCGTCGATATGGTCTGGGAGGATCTGCGACCATCGAAGATCCTGACCCGCCAGGCATTCGAGAACGCGATCGTCACCGCAAGCGCTCTCGGCGCGTCGACCAACTGTCCACCGCACGTCAACGCCATCGCCCGCCACGCCGGCGTCGACCTCGTCAACGCGGATTGGGACCGGGTCGGATATGACATACCGCTGCTGGTGAACTGCATGCCGGCGGGCAAGTATCTCGGCGAGGCCTTTTATCGCGCAGGCGGCGTCCCCGCTGTGATGGCCGAACTGCTGGCCGAGAAGAAGCTGAACGGCGGTGTGCTCACCGTCACCGGTAGGACGATGGCGGAGAACCTGGCGAGCGCTCCACGGGCCGACGGCGAGGTCATCAAGAGCTATGACAGGCCGATGCTGCAGCAGGCCGGTTTTGCCGTGTTGAGCGGCAATTTGTTCGAGTCGGCGATCATGAAGACCTCGGTAATCTCGCCGGAGTTCCGCCAGAAGTACCTTGAGCGGCCGAACGACCCCGGGGCCTTCGAAGGCACGGCGATCGTGTTCGAGGGCCCCGAGGACTATCACCACCGCATCAACGATCCCAGCCTGCCGATCGACGAGAGCAGCATCCTGTTCATTCGTAACGCCGGGCCGGTCGGCTACCCAGGTGCCGCCGAGGTCGTGAACATGTTGCCGCCCGATCGTCTGGTGAAGGGAGGCGTGCTGCTGCTGCCGTGTGTCGGCGATGGGCGGCAGAGTGGAACGTCGGCCAGTCCGTCGATCCTGAATGCTTCACCTGAGGCGGCTGTCGGCGGCGGCCTGGCGCTGCTGAGGACGGGCGACAAGGTGCGCATCGATGTCGACAAGCGACGCGCCGATATCCTGGTCTCTGACGCCGAACTTGCACGACGCAAGTCGGCTTGGAAGCCTGGCATCAAGGAAAGCCAGACGCCGTGGCAGGAACTGCAACGCAAGTTCGTCGGCCAACTTGCCAGCGGCGCATGCCTGGATTTTGCAGTCAACTACCAGCGGATCGCCGAGAGCAAGGGGGTGCCGCGCCACTCGCATTAAATCTGCTTGTCGCAGCATGCATTCGGCTGGAAGCAACCGAACAGATGGTGCCCTGTGGAACTGTCGGCGAAACAAGCGCGTTTCCGTTCAAGTGGAACCGCGAGCGGCTCCACTTGAACGAAGGCCGCTCTAGCGGAACAGGCGCTGCTCGACGGAAACCGGCAAGTCGGCGCGGTGGATCAGGATAATGGCCCACGGCGAGGTTGGTTGACCAACCGGCCTGGCGGCCGGTGCGGGAGGTGGCGGCGGGGCCAAGCTAGCAGTGGCGTTGGGCGGTGCGAAACCCGCGCCAGGTCCGCCGAAGGCGCCAGGATTGCTGGCGACGGGACGCGGCGGCGCAGGCGGCTGGCTGGAGCGCTGAGCCGTCATGAGGTCGGCCGGCATACGTTCTTCGAAGACCACGACAATGCGGTCGCGGCGCCGGCTGGCCGACAGGAAATTGACCGCATAACCTT
>Ga0194132_10012681_pt1 | contig 10427 bp, 7 predicted proteins | sample TA2KigOf80mmetaG_FD_148612 | JGI IMG/M metagenome (GOLD analysis project Ga0194132, IMG submission 148612) | Freshwater microbial communities from Lake Tanganyika, Tanzania - TA2015054 Kigoma Offshore 80m | ecosystem: Environmental > Aquatic > Freshwater > Lake | place: Tanzania: Lake Tanganyika... | reverse complement strand
CCGGGCTCGCGCTCGCCGGACTCCACGTCACCGCGGTGACCGGCTCACCGCTTCGGGGCGCCGACGGCAACCGGGAGTTCCTCGTCCGGGCCGACCGGGTCGGGCCCCCGCTGTCGACGGTCGAGCTGGCGCGATGCGTCCGGGCCGAGGTGACCGCGTGAAGGTCGGCATCCTCCCGCACCGTGACCGCGCCGCGGCGCTCGACCTCGCGGGACGGGCGGCGGCCTGGCTCGAGGCGCACGGGGCCACGCCCGTGATCCCGGGGCCGGAGGCGGCGCTGGTCAGCCGTCCCGATCTCGCCGCCGACGGCGCGTTCCCGAGCGGCCTCGACGTCGTGCTGTCGCTCGGCGGCGACGGCACGATGCTGCGCACCATCGACCAGGCCTACGAGGTCGGGGTCGCGGTGCTCGGCGTCAACGTCGGCCAGATGGGCTACCTCACCGAGGTGGAGTCCACCGACCTCGACGTCGCCCTCGAGCGGCTGCTCGTGGGTGACTACCACGTCGAGGAGCGCATGATGCTCGCGATCGAGGTGGACTCCGCCGGGCCGGCCGGAGGGCGCTGGTTCGCCCTCAACGAGACGGTGCTCGAGAAGTCCCGCACCGGGCACATGGCCCGGCTCGACGTCGCGATCAACGGGGCGCTCTTCACCACCTACGCCGCCGACGCCCTCATCGTGGCCACGCCCACGGGTTCGACCGCCTACTCCTTCTCGGCCCGCGGGCCGATCGTGTCGCCGCGCCACCGCTGCCTGCTGCTCACCCCGGTGTCGCCCCACATGCTGTTCGACCGCGCCCTCGTGCTCGACGCCGCCGAGCAGGTGGGCATCACGGTGACCGGCTCGTTCGGCGCGTCGATGACCGTCGACGGCCGGGAGGTGGGCCACCTCGACCCGGGCGACCGCATCGCCTGCTCGGCCGCCCCGAAGCCCGCCCGAGTGGTGTCGTTCGTACCCCGTGACTTCCACCAGATCCTGAAGGCCAAGTTCGGCCTCTCCGACCGGTAGGCGCGGATGCTGCTGGAGCTGCGGGTCGCCGACCTGGGGATCGTCGAAGAGATCACGGTGGAGCTCGGCGTGGGGCTGACCGCCATCACGGGTGAGACCGGCGCGGGGAAGACGTTGCTGGTCGAGGCGCTCGAGCTGCTGCTCGGCCGCCGGGCCGACCCCGCCCTCGTACGCGACGGCGCCGGCGAGGCGCGGGTGGAAGGCCGCTTCGTCGGCGCCGACGACGAGGAGCACGTGCTCGCGCGGGTGCTCCCGGCCGACGGACGCTCACGCGCGTACATCGACGGGCGCCTCGCGACGGCCGGCGAGCTGGGTGAGATCGGGGCCACCCTCGTCGACCTGCACGGCCAGCACGCCCATCAGCACCTCCTCGTCCCCGCGGAGCAGCGCGCCGCGCTCGACCAGTTCGCCGGCACGGCGGCGACCGACGCGCTCGCCGCCCTGCGGGCCGCGCGGGCCGAGGCCCGGACGCTCCGGACGGAGCTCGATGCGCTCGGGGGCGACGACCGTGCCCGCGCGCGCGAAGCCGACCTGCTGCGCTTCCAGATCGCCGAGATCGACGACGCCGCGATCGTCGACGCCGGCGAGGACGACGCGCTCCGGGCCGAGGAGGCGCTCCTCGCCGACGCGGTCGCGATCCGCGAGTCGTTGCACACGGCGTACGACCAGGTCGAGCGGTCGGGGCTCGACGCGCTCGGCGCCGCCGCGGCCGCGCTCGGCGACCGGCCGACGCTCGCCGAGCTCCACGACCGCACGAAGGCGCTGCAGGCCGAGGTGGCGGAGCTCGCCCACGATCTGCGGGTCGTCACCGACGGCGTCGCCGAGGACCCGGAGCGACTCGAGGGGGTCCGCACCCGGCGCCAGCTGCTGCGCCAGCTGCGACGGAAGTACGGCGAGACGCTCGCCGACGTCCTCACGTACGCCACCGAGGTCCGGGACCGGCTGGGCCAGATCGAGCACCACGAGGAGCACGCGGCGGCGCTCCAGTCGCGGATCGCCGCCGCCGACGGCGCCGCGATGGCCGCCGCGCGGGACCTGCGGGCCGCTCGGGCGGCCGCGGCCGGGCCGCTCGCGGCGGCGGTCACGCGGCATCTGCGGGAGCTCGCGATGCCGCGCGCCGAGGTGAGCGTCACGGTCGAGCCGGGCGACCTCACCGACGACGGCGCCGACGTCGTCACATTCCTGCTGGCGGCCAACGCCGGCGAGTCGGCGCGCCCGCTCGCGAAGGCCGCGTCGGGCGGCGAGCTCGCCCGCACCATGCTGGCCCTGAGGCTCGTGACCGCCGACGCACCGTCCACGCTGGTGTTCGACGAGGTCGACGCTGGCATCGGCGGTGAGGCCGGCACGGCGGTCGGGCGCCTGCTGGGCGTGCTGGGCGCGAAGCACCAGGTGCTGTGCGTCACCCACCTCGCCCAGGTCGCCGCGTTCGCCGACCACCAGGTCGTGGTGGAGAAGGGGGACCGTGACGGCCGCACCGTCGCCCGCGCCACGCCGGTCGAGGCCGAGGCCCGGGTGCGCGAGCTGTCTCGCATGCTCGCGGGAGTGGGGGAGTCCGACCACGCCCGCAACCACGCGGCCGAGCTCCTCGCCGCCGCGCACGAGACGGCCCGCCCGGTGAAGGCGGGGCGACGCTGATGGCCGTCTTCCGCCGCACCCGCGACGATGCGCCGGCGTCGCTCCACGTCGTCGGGCGTGCCGGGGTCGACCGGCGCACCAAGGATCTCATCAAGCGGCTGGAGGGCGGCGAGATCGTCGTCATCGACCACGAGGACCTCGACCGGGTCGCGGCCGACGGCCTCGTCGAGAAGAAGGTCGCCGCGGTCGTCAACGCCGCGCCGTCGATCAGCGGTCGCTATCCGAACCTCGGCCCGCAGCGCGTGGTCTCGGCCGGGATCCCGCTCGTCGACGAGGTGGGTGCGGACCTCCTCGACCGGGTGCAGGAGGGCGACGAGCTGCGGATCGTCGGCGGCGAGGTGTGGAGGGGCGACGAGCTCCTCGCCACCGGCAAGGTGCGCGACGAGGCCGAGATCGAGCAGGCGATGGAGGTCGCCCGCTCGTCGATCGGCGCCGAGCTGGAGCGCTTCGCCGAGAACACGCTCGAGTACATCCGCAAGGAAGCCCGCATCTCGTTCGAGCCCCTCGAGCTGCCCCCGCTCGTCACCGAGATCCAGGGTCGCCACGTGCTCGTGGTGGTGCGGGGCCACGACTACCGGAGCGACCTGGTGGCCCTGCGGCCCTACATCCGCGAGTACAAGCCGGTCCTCATCGGCGTCGACGGTGGCGCCGACGCGCTGCTCGAGATCGGGCTCAAGCCCGACATCATCATCGGCGACTTCGACTCGGTGTCGGAGGCCGCCCTCGGGACCGCCAAGGACCTCGTCCACCACGTCCACCCCGACGGCCGCGCGCCCGGTCGAGAGCAGCTGCTCGAGTGGGGCGTGCCCTACCTGGAGTTCGTGGCCGAGGGCACCAGCGAGGACGTGGCCATGCTCCTCGCCTGGGACGCCGGCGCCCAGCTCATCGTCGCCGTCGGCACGCACGCCACGATGGTCGAGTTCCTCGACAAGGGCCGCAAGGGCATGTCGTCGACCTTCCTCACCCGGCTGCGGCTCGGGCCGGTGCTCGTCGACGCCAAGGGCGTGAGCCGCCTCTACGAGGGGCGGGTCCGGCGCCTCGACGTCGTGCTCCTCATCGCGGCCGCGCTCGTGGCGATCATGGTCGTGGCCATCGTGGCGCGGCCGATCCACGCGATGTTCGACGCGCTGCGCATCACCTTCGAAGACCTCTGGTTCTCCATCACCCGCTAGGGCTCCCGTGATCAACTTCCGCTTCCATCTCATCTCCCTCATCGCGGTCTTCCTCGCCCTCGCGGTGGGCGTCGTGATGGGCTACGGCGTGCTCGGGCAGCCGACCGTCGACACGCTGCAGAGCCGGGTCGACACCGTCGAGCGGCGGGCCGACGACATCCGGGGCGAGAACGACCAGCTCCGGGCCGAGCAGGCCCGGCTGGAGTCCCTCCTCGGCGACGTCGAGCAGTTCGCGGCCACAAGCCGGGCGCTCTCCAACGAGCCCGTGATCCCGATCGCGGTGCGGGGGGTCGACTCGGGGAAGGTGACCCAGACCGCGAAGCTCGCCCGACTCGCCGGCGCCACCGTGCCGGGGATCGTGTGGCTGGAGGACAAGTGGAACCTCGAGTCGCCCGACGACGCTGCCGAGCTCGCCGGCCTCGTCGGCTCCACGAGCACCGCGAAGGCCGCGATCCGCGACGCGGCGGCCCAGGCCCTCGCCAACCGGATCATGGTCGGCCCGACCACGGGACGCGCCGACCTGCTGACTGCGCTCGACAATGCCGGCTTCGTGTCGTTCGAGGAGGTCGACGGTGTGGCGTTCGACCCGACGAAGCTCGACGGCCGGTCGAGCCGGATGCTCGTGATCGGCGGGAGCGACACGGCGGTTCCGTTCGCGCGCGGCGTCCTCCCGCTCGCCACGGCGTTCGCGGCGTCCGGGCGGCTCGTCGCCGTCGCCGACGAGTGGCGGCTCCGGGAGGAGGGCCCGGCTCGGGGCGATGACCTCGCCGCCATCCGCAGCGGTGACCTCGACGACCAGGTCGCGACCGTCGACGACTTCGACGCGGTCGACGGCCCGCTCGTCGCCGTCCTCACCCTGGGCGAGCTGGGCCAGGGGATCATCGGTCACTACGGGTTCGGGTCGGGCGCCGACCGCGCCGCACCCGAGTGGTGGGGCGTGTGACCCAACGGCCGGAGGCGCGCCGCGCCGCGACCGGGATGGGGATCGCGACCGCTGTGTCGCGTTCGATCGGATTCGTGCGCGTCCTCGTGGTCGCGGCCGTCCTCGGCACCACGTACCTGGGCAACGCCTACCAGTCGACGAACTCGGTCTCCAACGTCCTGTTCGAGCTCATCGCCGCCGGGGCGCTGTCGGCCGTGCTGGTCCCGACGTTCGTCGACCTCCTCGACCGCGACGATGGCGCTCGGGCGGAGCACCTCGCCGGTCGCCTCCTGGGCCTGGCCCTCGTGGTCCTGGGCGCGGTGTCGGTCGTGGGGATCGTCGCCGCGCCCTGGATCGCCCAGCTGCTCACCCGGGGCGTCACCGAGGCCGAGAAGGCGGCCCAACAGGAGCAGCTCTCGACCCTGCTGCTGCGCTGGTACATCCCGCAGGTGATGCTCTACGCCGTCGGCGCGATCGCGGTCGCGGTGCTGTACGCGAAGCGCAAGCTGACGGTCACCGCGCTCGCGCCCGTCGGGTACACGGTCGTGACCGTGATCACCATGGTGGTGTTCCGCCTCGTGACCGGGCCCGATCCCACCGTCGACCTCACGACGGGAGAGGCGCTGATCCTCGCGATCGGCGGGACGCTCGGCGTCGCGGCGTTCGTCGGCATCCCGACGGTGGCGCTGTGGCGCTCCGGGTTCCGGCTCTACCCCCGGCTCGGGCGCCACGACGCGGAGGTGCGGCGCGTCGTCCGCCTGTCGGGATGGGCGGTGTTCCAGCACACGATGGTCGGCCTGCTGCTCGGCGCGGCGATCGTCGTCGGCAACAGCGTCAAGGGTGGCACCGTCGCGTACCAGGTCGCCTTCGTGTTCTTCCTCGCGCCCTACGCGATCCTCGCCCAGCCGGTGCACACGGCGATCCTCTCGGACCTCTCGCGGGAGTCGGGGGAGCCCGGCGCCTTCGCCCGGTCGTTGCGCTGGGCGCTCGACAACATCGTCTTGCTGGTGGTGCCGGCGACCGCGCTGATGATGGCGCTCGCGTACCCGCTCATGCGGGTCGTGGCCTTCGGCGGTGCGGCCAAGGGTGACGGCGCCCAGCTGCTCGCGGCCGGACTGGCGTCGCTCGCGCTCGGGCTGGTGGCGTACAGCGCGTTCCTGCTGTTCGCCCGGGCGTACTACGCGCTCGGCAACAGCCGGGTGCCGGCCGTCGTCGCCCTCGTCGCCGGCGTCGTCGGCGCGCTGGTGATGGTCGTCGGCGGGCGGGCGTTCGACGGCAGCGCCACGGTGGGGATGCTCGGGATCGGCCACTCCCTCGCCTACGTCCTCGGTGCGCTGGCCCTCGGCGTCGGCCTGCGGCGGCGGACCGGGGCTCCGCTGTGGCCCGCCGCCCTGCTCCCGGCGGTCCTCGTCGCGCTGCCGATCGGCATCGTGTGCTGGTGGGTGGGCGCGGCGGTGGAGCCGCAGTCCCGGCTCCTGACGGCGCTGCTGGTCGCCGGGCTGGGTCTGGCCGGTCTCGGGTGCTACCTCCTCGGCCTCCGCCTCGTGCGCCGCCAGCCGCTCCCGTTGCCGCGGCGGAGCCGCACCCGCGACCTCGAGCCGGCCGACCCGGCCCTGGAGCCGTGAACGCGGCGCGGGGACGGGCGCGGCGGAGGGGCGGCGGGCTGCGATGGACGCGCCTGCTCGCGATCGCCCTCGGCGGTGTGGTCGCCGCGGCCGGAGTCGTGGTCGGCGGGGTCGCCGGTGCCCGTGCGGCCGCCGACGACCGCCCGGCCCGCCGGGTGCTGGTGCTGAGCCTCCCGTACGTCTCGTGGGCCGACATCGAACGGGCCGACACGCCCCACCTCGACCGCTTCGTCGAGCGGGCCGCGGTGGCGGGACTGTCCACCCGGGTCGACGCGCGTATGACCCCCCTCGGGGACGGCTACGCGACCATCGGCGCCGGCACGCGCACGGTGTCGATCGAGGCCGCGACCGGCGGGGGGCTCGGGGTCGACGAGCCCTTCGGCGCCCCCACCGCCGGCGACGCGTTCACCCAGCGCACCGGGCTGGCCCCGCGGGCGCCGATCGTGCAGACGGCGATCGTCGGCCTGGTGGACGAGAACGCGGGGCTGCACTACGACGGCGAGGTCGGCGCGCTCGCCGACGCACTCGCCGCGGCGGGGATCGGCCGGGCGGTCGTCGCCAACGCCGACGGCGAGGAGCCCGACGCCGCCCGATCGATCCTCGACGATGCCGCACCGCCGGCCCGCCAGCGCCTCGCCACGCTCGGGCTCATGGACCACGACGGGCGGGTCGCCGGCGGTCGGGTGGATCCCGGGCTGCTCGCGCCCGATGCCGCCGCGCCGTTCGGGGTCCGCCTCGATCGCCGGGCGGTCACCGACGCGTTCGCCGACGCGTGGTCGGACCGGACCGTCACGCTGGTCGAGGCCTCGGACCTGGTGCGGGTCGCGCGGTACGCGCCCTATGTCACCGACGCGCAGCACGCCCACCAGGTCGACGCCGCCCTGGCGGACGCCGACGCGCTGCTCGGGGAGCTCCTCGGCGCGGTCGACCTGACCCGCGACGTCGTGATGGTCGTCGGCCCGGCCCACGCCCCCGACCGCGTCACCCTCACGCCGCTCGCGATCCGGGGGCCCGGGTTCTCACCCGGCCTGCTCCGGTCGGCGACCACGCGTCGCGACGGGTTCGTGCAGATCCAGGACATCGCCCCGACCGTGCTCGACGCGCTGGGTGTCCCCGTGCCCGACTCGATGGAGGGGCAGGCCGCCGAGGTCGGGGGCACCGGGGGGAGCGCGCGCGATCGGCTCGAGCTCCTCCGGCGCGAGGACGCGGCCGCCCAGTTCCGCGACGCGCAGATCGGGATCGTCTATGTCGGGCTCGTCGCGATGACGCTCGTGGTGGTCCTGCTCGGCTTCCGGGCCCTCCGGCGCCCGCCCCGGGGCGGGACCGCCGCGACGTTCGCCGCCCTCCTCGCGATCTCGCTGCTCGCCGCCGCGTTCCTCGTGCGGGTCGGGCCCCTGCACGAGGCGGGCCGGGTCGGGTTCTTCGCCGCCTTCGTGGGCATCGGTGTCGTGCTCGCACTCGGGTGCGCGTGGCTGGGCCGCCGCCGCCCGCTCGACGGGCTGCTCGCCGCGCTGCTCGTGGTGGTCGCGCTGCTCACCGTCGACGCCATGCGGGGAGCGCCGCTGGTGCTGAACTCCACGCTGGGCTACTCGCCGACCGTCGCCGGACGCTTCGCCGGGTTCGGCAATCCGGCGTACGCGGCGTACGCGGCCGCCGCGCTCTGCGCGGCGGTGCTGCTCGCCCACCGGTTGGGTGGCCGCCGCGGGCGGGCCGCGGCCGGCGCGCTCCTCGGCCTCGCGGTCGTGGTCGACGTGGCGCCCATGTGGGGTTCCGACGTCGGCGGCATCCTGTCGATGGTGCCGGCGTACCTGGTGACGATGGCCGTGCTGACCGGTCGGCGCATCCGGGCCCGTACGGTCGCCGCGGCCGGCGCGGTGGTGGTGGCCGTCGGGGCCGTCGCGGCGCTCGCCGACCTCGCGCGCCCGGCCGACGAGCGCACCCATCTCGGGCGGCTGGTGGCCGACGCGGGCGAGGAGGGCGTCGGGGCGTTCACGGCGGTCGTCCAGCGCAAGCTGGCGTTGAGCCTCGCCACCATCGGGACCAACCTCCTCGGGCTCGTCCTGCTGATCGCGGTCGTGGGCGGGTACCTGCTGTGGCGCCGGCACCGGGACCGGGTCGTCGCGGTGCTGGCCGCCGTGCCCGAGTGGCGGGCCGCCTGCCTCGGGTTCGTGGTGCTCGCGGCCCTCGGCTTCGCGCTCAACGACTCCGGCATGACGGTTCCGGGCATCATGCTCGTCGTGTTCGTCGCCGCGTGGGTGCACCTCCTCGTCACGACCGCCCGCACCCAGGTGAGCGGCGCTCCCGGCGTCGCGGCGGATGACGCGTCGGGTGACCCGTCCGCGGCGGTCGCCGCGCCCGACTCGACGCCCGACCCCGTGGGGACCGCACGGTGATCGTCGTCCTCGGGCTCCTGGCGGGCGCGCTGGCCGTCGTGTTCCTGCGGGTGGGCGCGCCCGACGTGCTCGCGTCCCCCGTGCTCGAGCGCGAGAACTACCGCGGGCACCGGCTCCCCACGGCCGCGGGCATCCTGATCGTCCTCGCGGTGCTGGTGGTCGAGGCCGGCCGGGCGGTGCTCGGTGCCCTCGGGGTCGGGGAGCAGTCGGGGCTGACGATCGACCGCAGCCTGGTGCTGTTCGCGGTGTTCGCGTTCGGGCTCCTCGGCCTCCTCGACGACCTGCTGGGCGATGGCAGCGCCCGTGGCTTCTCGGGGCACGTGGGCGCGCTGGCCCGCGGTCGCATCACCACGGGGTTCCTCAAGCTGTTCGGCGGTGCGGCGGTGGCGGTGGTGCTCGTCGCGACCCCGGGGTTCGCGAGCGGACGGCGCCTCATCGTCGACGCCGTGCTGATCGCGCTCGCCGCGAACCTCGGCAACCTGCTCGACCGGGCGCCGGGCCGCACGATCAAGTTCGCGCTGGTCGCCTACGTCCCGCTCGCGCTCGTCCTCGGGACGGGTGCGGCCGGGGTCGCCATCGCCCCGGCCATGGGCGCGGCGATCGCGCTGCTGCCCGACGACCTCGCCGAGCGGGTGATGCTGGGCGACACCGGCGCCAACGTGATCGGGGCGGTGCTCGGGCTCGGGGTGGTCCTCGGTCGGGGCGAGACCAGCCGGGTCACGGCGCTGGTGATCGTGGTGGTGCTCACGATCGTGGCCGAGGTGTCGTCGTTCTCGCGCGTCATCGACCGGGTGGCGCCGCTGCGGTGGTTCGACCGGCTCGGATCCACGCCCGAGCGCAAGGCGCAGTAGCGCGCGGCGCCGTCAGCGGCAGGGGCGCAGGTAGAGGGTGCGGTCGCCGTCGCCGTCGCGCCACGCGACCTCGTAGCCGGCGTCCCCGAGCAGGCCGGGCAGGCGCGGGTAGCGGCCGAAGCGCTCGTCGCTCGTCACCAGCACCGCGCAGGCGCGCGACGCGCGCGCCGCGTCGAGGATGTCGGCCCGGGTGATGCGGCCCTGCTCGAGCTGCTTGACCGACACGTCGACGAACGACTCCGGTACCCGGAGGCCGGCCCGCCACGCGAAGCCGGGCTCGTCGGTGACGACCACCGCGTGAGCGGGCAGCGCGTCGAGCCGGGCCGCGAGCCTGGCGTCGTCGCCCCGGTAGCCCCCCGGGCGGACGATGCCGCCCACGCCCAGGATCCACACGGGGAGCGCGACGACCCACGCCACCACGAGCGGGCGCCAGGCGGGCAGGCGCAACGCGGCGAGCAGGCACAGCGGCACGATCAGCTGGCTCACGTGTGTGCGCCACATCGCCGACTCGACGAGGAGCGCCGCCGTCTGGAGGCCGAGCCACGTGCCGAACAGCGTGCCCGGTCGCTGCCACCACGGGTGCTGCGGCGGGCGCCACTGCGACCGGGCGACGAGGGCGCCGACGAGCACCACGACCACCGTGACGACCACGAACGGGTTGCGCTCCACCAGGGTGCTGACCATCCGCCACGCGGCCTCGCCGACGGTGTAGCGGCGGGCGTCGCGGTGGTAGTCGACCGACTGGTCCCACACCCGCCCCCAGCCCCACGGCGCCGCGAGCAGGAGCGGCATCGCGACCGCGGTCGCCGCCGCGGCGATGGTC
>Ga0194132_10012680_pt1 | contig 10427 bp, 5 predicted proteins | sample TA2KigOf80mmetaG_FD_148612 | JGI IMG/M metagenome (GOLD analysis project Ga0194132, IMG submission 148612) | Freshwater microbial communities from Lake Tanganyika, Tanzania - TA2015054 Kigoma Offshore 80m | ecosystem: Environmental > Aquatic > Freshwater > Lake | place: Tanzania: Lake Tanganyika... | reverse complement strand
GCGCCGGGCGGCGGCGCCGCGCCGGGCGGCGGCGCCGCGGGCGCGCAGACGCGACCCCCGGCAACGTTCACCCTCAATGCTGCCACAGAGCCTGGAAGTCCGATTATCGATCTGCGCGTCACCGTCGATGAACGCACCAACAGCCTCGTCGTCGCCGGCAGCAAAAGCGATCTGTTAATCGTCGAGTCGATCATCGGCAAGATCGAGGACGCCAACGTCCCCGAGCGAAAGAGCCGGGCGGTCAAGCTGCGCAACTCGCAGGCCGCCGACGTCGCCAATGCGGTGACCGATTTCGTCACCAAGACGCAGAACCTCATTCGCCAGTACAACCAGGAGACGAATTCGCTGGGCCTCATGCGCGACATCATCGTCGTGGCCGAGCCGATCAGCAACTCAGTGCTCATCAACGCGACGCCGGAAGCGTTCGCGATGATCCTGGACCTGATTTCCAACATCGATACGCCGCCGCCGCAGGTGGTGATCCAGGTGTTGATCGCGGAAGTGACGATGAACGGATCGGAAGAGTTCGGCATGGAGATCGGGTTGCAAACGCCGGTGCTCTTCCAGCGTGGCACGGTGGCGGGGGCCCCGGCGGCCGCCGGCGCGAGCTACGCCACGTTCACGCCAGGCTACGCGTTCACGAATCCACTTACGCCGCTCGGAAACAACGTCCTGGCCAATCCGGCGGCGGTCGGCTTCCAGAGCTTGTCTAGCACAGGCGTCGGCCGCGTGTCGCCCACGTCGAGCGTCGGCGGCATGGTGCTGTCGGCCGGCAGCGACACCGTCAACGTGCTCATCCGCGCCCTGAAGACGCAAGGCCGGCTCACGGTGCTGAGCCGTCCGCAGATCATGACGCTGGACAATCAGACCGCTCTCATCCAAGTTGGGCAAACGGTCCCATACCTTGAAGGCGCCGCAACCGTGACAACCGCGGGCCTCATTACTCCGCCGCCCATCGCCCGACAGGCGACCGGCGTCAATCTGCAAGTGACGCCCCGCATCACGCCCGATGGTCGCGTACTGATGCGCATCATTCCTGACATTACGTCCCTATCGCCGACCACGGTTGACCTGGGCAACGGCGTTCGCGGCCAGATATTCAACACACAGCACCTTGAGACAACAGTGGTCGCGTCCGACGGCGAAACCATCATGCTCGGCGGGCTCATCACCAAAAGCGACGATAAGAACGAGAACAAGATTCCGTGGCTGGGCGACCTGCCCGGTATCGGGGCCGCGTTCCGCTACCGCACCTATGTCAGCAAGAAGACCGAGCTCATTGTCATCATGACGCCGCAGATCGTTCGTAATCGCTTCGAGGCCGAGCGAATGCTCGTGGACGAGACGCGCCGCATCGACTGGAAGCTCTCGGATGTGATGCGGATGCATGGCAACGTCGATGCGATTTGCGCTCCGGGCATGATGCCGCCGGGGCAGTCGTCGAGCCGGCCCTACCGGATTTACCCCGCGGCGCAACCGCAGGCGGAGCGTTATCCGCAGTTAATCCTGCCGGTCCAGGCGCAACCGCGGCCCACGCCAATCTCGATGCAACCGGTGGAGTGGCAGCCGCGAACGTTCGTGCAGCCGGTGGAGTACTCGACGCCGGTGACGATGGAGCCGGCGCCGAACCGTGCGATCGGGCAGGGCAAGCTGCTCCAGACGCTGTTCGTGAAGCCGGCGCCGGTGCAGGAGACGATCGTGACGCGCGAGATTCCGATCGGCACGCTGTCGATGCCGCTCCCGGCCGCCCCGTTGCCCGAGGTGATTCGCGAGGTCCGCCCGATGCCGCAGCCGATAGTGATGCCGCGCGAAGGGGAGCTCCAAGGGCCTATCATCACGGACATCGGCGGCGGGACCGTCATTCGCAAGTAAACAGGCTTTTTCGTTTAGCGCTCGCGCGGCGCCCGGCGAACGCTAAACGAATCATCGGTGATACCAAGGAAGGGAGACACCGCCATGACGTCGATCATTCGCCGAGCCTACTGGCTCGCTGTGGTTGTTGCTATTTTGCCGTCGATCGGCTGTACGACGTTTCAGACGTTGACGACCAATAAGTGGCTCGACGGCAGCTGGGTCGACGGCGGCGCCGACCATGCGGTTAACGACGTGATGACGCTCTGGGACAATCGGGTGCGCATCACGCAAGATTCGGTCAATTCTGGTCGCCCGCTACCGGGCCTGGTCGGCCGCATTTATCTGTTCAGTAACGATCGCAACGTTGACGCCGCCGGCTTCCTCGTTGTCACCATGCACGACGCGTCGAAGCCGAACGGCGAGAAGCTTGCCGAATGGCGTTTCGACCCGAAGAGCCTGAAGCTCTTGAAACGAAAAGATCACCTTGGCGATGGCTACACGTTGTTCCTGCCGTGGGAGGACTATCGGCCGGAGATGAGGCAGGTGAAATTGCAAGCGTGCTACGTGCCCCAGAAGGGCGCCCCGCGCTACACCGATCCGTCGCGTGTGACATTGCAGACCGAGGAAGAGGCGATTCCGCCGATGATCACGCACGGCCAGATCGTGCCCGGCGCTCAGCGGCCGACCGGTACGCCGGTGACGTTGCAAGGGCGGTGATGGTGATCAACAATCAGAGGCCCGATTCTTCGTTTAGCGCTCGCATGGCGCCACGCGAGCGCTAAACGAAGAGGGGCGATACTCGCCTTCACTTCGTTACTTGTCCGCCCTCTCACCGGCGCCCAGCGCCGCCTGGGCGGCAGCCAGACGTGCGATCGGTACGCGGAACGGGGAGCAACTCACGTAATCGAGCCCGGCCTTGTGGCAGAAGACGACGCTGTCCGGGTCGCCGCCGTGTTCGCCGCAGATGCCGACTTTCAGATGCTGGTTGTGCTTGGCCTTTCGGCTCTCGCGACCTTTCTGCACGCCGATCTCTATCAGTTGGCCGACGCCGTTGACGTCAATCGACTGGAACGGGTCGATCGGGACAATTTTCGCCTTGAGATACGTCGGCATGAAGCCCTTGATGTCGTCGCGGCTGAAGCCGAACGTCATCTGCGTCAGGTCGTTGGTGCCGAAGGAAAAGAACTCCGCCTCCTCGGCGATCTTGTCGGCGGTGAGGGCGGCGCGAGGCAACTCGATCATTGTGCCGATCTGATATTCAACTTTCACGCCTGCCTTTTTTATGCACTCCTCGGCAACGGCGATGGCCCGCTTTTTCAGCAGCGTCAACTCTTCGACGACGCCGACGAGCGGAATCATGATCTCCGGCAAAACGGACTTGCCCTTCTTCTTGACTTCGATGGCCGCCTCGATGATGGCTCGCACCTGCATGTCGCCGATCTCGGGAAAGACGATGGGCAGGCGGCAACCGCGGAAACCCATCATCGGATTGAATTCGTGCAACTCGGCGACGCGTTCCTTGACTTTGGAGATCGGGATGCCGAGGCTGACGGCGACTTCGTGCTGACCGGCCTCGTCGTGCGGCAAGAACTCGTGCAACGGGGGATCGAGCAAGCGGATCGTCACAGGGTAGCCTGCCATCGCCTCGAAGATGCCGATGAAGTCTTCTCTCTGAAACGGCTCGATCTTGGCGAGCGCGGCACGTCGGCCCGCCTCATCCGACGCCAGGATCATCTCGCGCATCGCCACGATGCGCCCTTCGCCGAAGAACATGTGCTCAGTGCGGCAAAGGCCGATGCCTTCGGCGCCGAACTCGCGCGCCTTGACGGCGTCGGCCGGGGTGTCGGCGTTGGTGCGAATCTTCAGCTTCCGCGCCTTGTCCGCCCAGGCCATCAGCGTCGCGAAATCGCCGGTCATCTGGGGCGCCACCGTGGGCACTTTGCCGATCATCACGTCGCCGGTCGTGCCGTTGATCGTGACGTATTCCCCTGCATTGACGGTTTTTCCTGCAATGGTGATCCAGCCGGCCGCCTCGTTGATCTTGACGGCTTCGCAACCGACGACACATGGCTTGCCCCAGCCGCGCGCCACGACGGCCGCGTGGCTCGCCTTGCCTCCGGTGCTGGTCAGGATGCCCTTGGCCAGGTGCATGCCGGCGACGTCCTCGGGGCTCGTCTCGGCACGAACCAGAAGAATCGGCTCGTTCGGGAATCTGTCGTAATGCTCGACCGCCGCTTCCGCCGAGAGCACGACCTTGCCGGACGCGGCGCCGGGGCTGGCCGCGATGCCTTGCGCCACCGGCTTGACATTGGCCTTCGGATCGAGTTGCGGAAGGAGCAGGTGGTTCAGTGAATCGGGATTGACGCGTTTGACGGCGGTGTGTTCGTCAATCAGCTTTTCGCGCACCATCTCGACGGCGATGCGGACGGCCGCGGTTCCGGTGCGTTTGCCGCTCCGCGTTTGCAACATGTAAAGCGTGCCTTCCTGCACGGTGAACTCGATGTCCTGCATCTCCTTGTAGTGCTTCTCCAGCGTTTGCCGAATCTCGCAAAGCTGCGCGTAGACCTTGGGCATGTCCTGCTGCAAGCGGGCGATGGGCTCGGGGTTGCGAATGCCGGCGACGACGTCCTCACCCTGAGCGTTGATGAGGTAATCGCCGTAAAAGACGTTCTCGCCGGTGTTGGGATCGCGCGTGAAAGCGACGCCGGTGCCGGATGTGTTGCCCATGTTGCCGAACACCATCGCCTGCACGTTAACCGCCGTACCTTTGAGGCCTGTGATGCGTTCGATGCGGCGGTACTCCTGCGCCTTGTTGCCCATCCAGGAATTGAAGACGGCATTGATGGCGAGCATGAGTTGCTTTCGCGCGTCCTGCGGGAAATCGTCGCCGACGTGCTTTTTGTAAACGGCCTTGTAACGCTTGACGAGTTCCTTGAGATCGTCGACGGTGAGATCGGTGTCGAGCTTAACGTTCTTTTCCTTCTTGAGATTGGCGATCTCGTGCTCGAAGTGCTCATGTTCGACGTTCATGGCCGTTGAGCCGAACATATCGATGACGCGGCGATAGCTGTCGTAGGCGAAGCGAGCGTTCCCGGTCTTCTTGGCGAGGCCTTCGACGCTGGCGTCGGTGAGGCCGAGGTTGAGGATGGTGTTCATCATGCCGGGCATGGAGAGAGCGGCCCCGGAGCGGACAGAGACGAGCAAGGGGTCTGCCGGGTGGCCGAATTTCTTGCCCGCGAGGCTTTCCATTTTGGTAAGGGCCGCGTTGATTTCGGGGATAGCCGCTTCGGGAATTTTCTTGCCTTGTTCGTAATAGGCCGCACAGACTTCGGTGGTGATGGTGAAGCCGGGAGGCACTGGGATGCCGATCTTGCACATTTCGGCGAGGTTCGCGCCTTTGCCGCCGAGGAGTTCCTTCATCTTGCCGTCGCCGTCGGCCGACTTGCCGCCGAAGGAGTAAACGTGCTTGGTCATTTCTTTTTCCTGTCGAGAAGAATTTGCTTGACAACGAAGGAAGTATACGGATAGGAGGTGCATTCTCAAGGGGCGTGCGACGGGCGCGCTGAGCGGAAAACCCTCGCAAAATGCGGGCGCTGATCCCCTTGGAGGAATGTGGTCACGGCGCGAGTCGCGGCTGATCGGCGAAGAACTTTCGCAACTCCGCAAGGCGATCGGTGTTGATCAGATCGACTTTGGCGGCTCGCAGTTCGCTCCAGACTTCGACGCGTTCCGGCGTTGCCCAGAAGCGCACCAGACGGCCGTGCTGGTGCGCCTTGGCGACGATCTCGCGCAGCTTCCTCTTCTCGGCGTCCGGCATCGGGCCGTCGCCGCGCCATCGGAATTGCGAGCCCCAACTAGCGCTGATCCACGGGATGAGATGTTTTGCAGCTGTTGACTCGAGATCGGGGAGTCGGCCATCGATGGCGGCATAGCGGCGTTTCTGAGCCGTAATTAGCGTTCGGGCACAGTTCCCGCTGATGACGACCGTGATCGCGCGTTGCAGAAACTTGCCGTCCTCGGTAACGGAAAGCATTTCCGCGTACTTTGCAAGCACCTTGTCGAGAACAACGTAGGTGGCGTCAGCCTCGGTCTTGACGTCGATCAGCAGATAGAACGGCGGCCCCTCGCGAAAAACCTTGCCGCCGTTGGCCTTGACCCGTTCCCGTAGCGGATCAAGGTAGAGCTTTTCCAGTGTTCGCTCGGCGCGCAAGTCAAGAAACGTATGAGCCACCAGCAGTTCGCCCTTGCGCAGAAAGATATCCGCTTCAACGCTGCAAAAGCCATGATCGAGCGCGTCGAAGAGTGGGCGCTTTTGCTCGTAATCGTTGTGAGCGTGCGCATGCCTGAGCGGCACAACGACGAGCTTCTTCGGCTGATCGTTGCCAGCGGCGGAGATTGCGATGAATGCAACTAGCAAGGCAATGGACACCAGCCAGGATTGTGACATGTCGGTCCTCCGTAGATCTTTGTCGCCCGTCTCTACCTCCTCGGCGGTGAGAAACATGGCCTAACCACCGCGGCGAAGGTGTTGCGTCAAGTCGATTTGCTGGGCGCCATCCAGATGGTCGAAGCGATCCGCGTGGCAGGTCAGAATGATGAGTTGTAGCGATCCAGTCGGATGCGGGCCCGTGCTATCGCCGGCGACCGCTCGCGTCAGGATGTCGAGCATCTTGCGGTGCTTGCCTGGATCGGAGTGGGCCAGCGGATCATCGAGAATCGCGACAGTCGGCTCCTTGCGCGCCAGCAATCCGCCTATCGCCAAGCGAATCAGCAGGCTCAATTGCTCGACGGTTCCGTACGATTCTTGATGCAACTCGAATGCGTCGACGCCAAGGGCCGGAACCAACGCTTCGGGCAACAACTCGCTGAACTCCAGCCGCGCGTAGTCGGTGAGCCCAAGTTGACGGCACCATTGCATGACGCGATCGTTGATCGGCCCGAAAGTCGTGCGTGTCGCCTCCTGCTTGACGTGCTCAAAAAGCTCCTTCAGATGGCGATGCGCGTCAGCATGGAGCTTCTCGCGTTGGTGAGCAGCTGCGCGGTCCTCGACGACTTTGCGCCCTTGGACGCGCTTGTCAAAAAGGCCCTCGGTGCCGTCCAAGTGCGTGCGCAAACGCAGGATCGCATCCTCGGTGTCGCGCAGCCTTTTGGCGCGATGGTCTCGCGCGGATTGTGCGGCGCGAAATTGGGTCTCAACCTCCCGCTCCGTGACTGTCAACGTCATGCTCTCAACGGTCTTCGCGGCTTTCGCGCGCTTGGCTCGAGCCTCTTCGAGGTCGCGCAGGAGCGCATCACGATCGGCGCCGCTCACGATTTCATCCAATCCCTTGACAGCCATCTCCTGGGTCGCCAATTGCTCCCGCACGCGCTGCACCGACTCCGTCATTGCCGAAAGATGACCCTCGGCGGCGTCCTGTTTTTCTTTTGCCCTCGTCACAAGAGCCTTCAACGAGGCCTCGCGTTCATCGAACTCTGCTCGCAGCCGTTCGACTTCCAGCACCGTCGGCAACCAGTCGTTTAGCTCTGGATGACGTTCCACGATGACGCGGCGTTCTTCTTGCTTCTGTTGAAGCAAGGCATCGAGAGTGGGGATTCCGTCGGGGGCAACTTTGGCGAAGTCGGCGCGCACACGCTGCAAGTCCTGTGTCAAGCGTTCGCGCTCGATGCGCCGGGCTGTCAGATGATCCAGCACACTCGGGTCTGACGGATCGAGCTGGGCGGCGACGATGGCGTCCTTATACGCGCGATCCAATTCGGCAAGCTCGCGGGCCAGCACGTCCAGATTGCGATCCTCCGCGCCCCGGCTAATCTGCACGATCGCCACGTCGCCGATGTGAATCTCGGCACTCTGGCGGACAAGCCAGCCGTGTTGCTCGTCCGCGGCGAGAGGCGCCTTCTCAACCGCAGCGCCATCCGCTGCGACGTCGGCTTGCAGTGGCTGCTTGGCTCGAACAATGACGCGAATCTCATCGGCTTCGAGCTTGCTGCGTTTCTTGGCCGCCTCCTCGCGATTTTTCCGCAGAGCTTTGATGTCCGCTTCCGCCAGGGACGGCGGACCGACGAGCTTTTGTTCCAGCTCCCGACGGCGATCATCGAGTTCCGTCGCCTCACGGGTTTTTTCTTGAATCGCAGTCTGCCCCTGTTGAATCGTCAACAATCGTTGCCGATCGTCGAGGAGCACTCGTGTTTGCTGGTGCCGCTCCAGGTTGCGATCGGCATCGGTCCGCGCCTTGCGAGCGTCCTGGGCCGATCGGTCGGCGTCGCCACGTTTCGCCTCGGCCTCGCACAATTGTTGCCGCAACACTACGAGGCTCGCCGAATCCGCGTCGCGGCGTCGGACGGCGTCGTCGAGACCGGCCAGGCGCTGCTCGGCTTTTTGTTCCAACTTGGTGCATTGCTCGAGTATCTGCGCTGCCAACTCTTGCAGCGATTGCCGTTCGCGAACCTTTTCCCACTCAGCCTGCAGGTGATCCGCTTCGGCATTAGCTTCGGCAAAGCTGCGCTGAAGTTCCGGCAGGCGAGCGACGGCGGCGTCGTATTCGTTCAGCGACGCTTCGGCGCCGCGCCATTGCGACTCAACGTCGGCGGCGTGCGCGCGGGCCTGCTCCAGCTCCCCCGCCAGCTTGACGACCGGCGAATCCTTCTTGTCGTTCATCGTCTTGGCGGTGAACCAACGCTCGTTGGCTTTGTCCAGACGTTCCTTGAAGTCGAGATCGCGACCGGTGATAAGTGTGCCGAGAACCGATTGAAGCGCGCCTTGGAGCGTCGTGTCCAATTCGCGCGGGCTGGGCAGGTGAAACGACCGTTGATCGAGCCAAAGCATCTGAAAGACTCCGGCTTGCGATGACTCGACGCCGATGATCTCGCGCAGTCGTTTCGTCGCATCTTTGCCGCGACTGAGGGTGGACCAACCGCCGCCCGATTGCTGTTCGAGGATCGATTGGCCTTCTTTTGTGCGAGCGTACGTCTTCATGATGCGATAGCGCTGGCCGGCATGCTCGAACTCGATGACAACATGCGGCGTCAACTTGCTTTGCCGGGGGATGGCGTTTTGGAGCGTATTTTCCTGGCTGTCGTGCAAATGATCAAAAAGGGTGCTGCGGAGCGCCTGCACCAGGCTCGACTTGCCCGTGCGGTTGGGGCCGTGCAGGACGACGATGCCGTCGGCGAGATCGGAAATCGCCACCGATTCGATGCAAGCCCAGTTATTGACCTGGATTTCGCGCAATATCATCGCCGGGCCTCCTTCGCGAAGCGGTACAGGAGCAACAGCGATTGTTGGGCGAGGTCCCTGACCGCAAGATCGGGACTGTTGGCCTCGGCCTTGAGGCGATCATAGACGGCTCGCACGACGCCTTCACCGGCCAGTTCATGCAGTTCGTCGTCGGTCGGCTCGGCGTAGAGCCGGCTCGTGTCGAGTTCGAACCAGCGATAATGCGACAGGATGCCGCCTTGATGGCCGCTGCGTGTGGCGTCGAGCGTGTCCAGGCGGAGCATTTCCTCCGCGGGAAGCGTGCCGACCAGATGCAAACGCAGCACTTGGTTATGCTTGTCGTCGCGACGATCGAGATCGTTGATTAGCCGATCGAGATCGTCGCGCGATTGCAGCGTTCGCGTTTCGTCACGCCACTGCAACGAAGCGGTGTTGATCGGTTCGATCGTGGGCGCGGCTCCGGCGCGGTCGATCGTGACGAGGAGCGCTCTGCCCATGCCGTCGCCGGTGAACAGCTCGCGAGCCGCATTGCTGTATGCCGACCAGCCGACTGAGACATCAGGCGCTTCGTGAAAACCCCACGGCTCGTGCGCGCCGGGATAGACGGTCCGCACGATGCCGGCTTGATCGACGGCCTCATAGTAGCGATGCCAATGGCCAAGCGCAAGATAATCGAGTCCCTTGGCGTCGACGGTGTGCCGGTCGATGAGATGATCATCGGGATGCAGCGTGGCGCGATCGTGGAAGCTGCCGTGGGCCAGACCGATACGGATCGTTGTGTCACCCGGCTTGCGCGGCGGAATCCAGCGAGCTGGATCGTCGAGCGAGTTCTTGGCGAACAGCGGACATGGATAGAGGATGCCGTCGGCAATCGGAACCGGCTCGTGACGATGCAGGACGCGTACAGGGCCATCGGCACACGTGCTCCAGGGCGGACGTTGGTAGACGCTGTCGGCGGTCCACGGATCGTGGTTGCCGGGGATGACGTAGACCGGGGCATCGGCCGATTCGAAAAGTTCGAGTGTGCGGCGGGCGGTCCCGAAGTCGACGTGGTTGTCGTCGAAGAGATCGCCGGCGATGAGGAGGGAGTCCACGCGATGCTGCTTGGAGGCTTCGATCAGCTTGCGCAGCGAGGTGAAGCGAGCCTCTTGGATTTCACCGTTTTTGACACCGAAGCGAGTGACGGAGAGACCCAGATGCAAGTCAGCGGCATGAAGAAATCGCACGGATGTCGTCCATGAAAAAGAAAACGCCTCGGGTTATTATACGCCGAGGCGTTCAGGTTGGTTTATCCCCACGATTCGCTGCGCTCATCAAGGGGGTTGGCGGCTACTTCTTCTTCTCTTCTTTCATCGGCGGT
>Ga0194132_10012675_pt1 | contig 10430 bp, 10 predicted proteins | sample TA2KigOf80mmetaG_FD_148612 | JGI IMG/M metagenome (GOLD analysis project Ga0194132, IMG submission 148612) | Freshwater microbial communities from Lake Tanganyika, Tanzania - TA2015054 Kigoma Offshore 80m | ecosystem: Environmental > Aquatic > Freshwater > Lake | place: Tanzania: Lake... | reverse complement strand
GCGAAGACCGGCTTGCTGATGCAGGCCTCGGTCAGTTTCATGGCTTGCCCTCCTGGGCCGGTGCAGCCCCGCTGACCTTGACGCCGGCCCCTTCGAAGAGGGCCTCGGCCCCGCGCACCACCAGTTGCTCGCCCGGCTGCAACCCGGAGCGCACCTCCACCAGGCCCTCGGGGGTGCGCAGGCCGAGGGTGAGGATGCGCTCGCGGGCGGTGTTTTCCTCCACCACGAAGGCCAGAAAACCCCGCTCGCTGGGGCGTACCGCGATCTGTGGCACCACCGGGGACTGGGCTCCCTGACCCACGGCCACCGCCACCTGAGCAAAGGCCCCGGCCCGCAGCCGGTCCCGGCCAGGGTCGTCGATCTGGGCGGTGACGGCCACCATGCGCGAGGCCAGGTCGGCACTTTCGGCCACGTGGGTGATGTGGGCGCTGTAGTCGTGGCTGTCGTCGCGCACCGCGAAGCCGACCCCCACCCCCGGCCGCAGCAAGGCGGCGTCCTGCTCGGGCACCTGGAAGCGCAAAAGCAGCGGGTCGCGCCGCACCAGGGTGGCCAGGGTGGCCCCCGGCTGCACAAACTGCCCGGTCTGCACCGTGCGGGTCTGGATGGCCCCGCCCACCGGGGCGCGCACCAGGGCGTCGTGCAGGTTCAGTTCCGCCAGTTCCAGGGCCGAGCGGGCCTGAGCCACCTCGGCCTGGGCGGTGTTGACCCGGGTGCGCCAGGTCTCCAATTCCTCGCCGGGGATCAGACCGGGGTTCTGGATGACGGCCCCCTCGCGGCGCTTGAGGCTGGCCTCGGCCTCGGCCTCGGCCGCCTGGGCCTTGGCCAGGGTGGCGCGGGCCGCCTCCACCGCCAGGCGGTAGCGGTCCGGCTCCACCTCCACCAGCACCTGGCCCTTCTTCACCGCCTGCCCCTCGCTGAAACGCACCTGCTCCACCACCCCGGCCACCCGCGCCGTCACCTGCACCACTTCAAATGCCTCCACCGATCCCACTGCGTCCACCCGGTACACCACCCGCCGCGCCTCCACCGGGGCCACCTCGACGGGGAACTGCAACTGCCGCCGGCCTCCCTGGGCCTGGGCCGGCGGGCCACCGCCGCAGCCGGCCGCCAGCGCCGCCAAAAGCACCATTCCGACAACACCGCGCCACTTCATGGGGCGGACTCCTCTCCGACAGGGTTCAAACCACGGGCGGAACGCAGGTCCAGATAGGCCAGGGCCACGCTGTACTGCTCCCGCGCCAGGGCCACCTCGGCCTCAAAGAGCCTGGCGCTGGCATCGGCCACGGCCAGGGCGCTGGTCAGTCCCTGCCGGTACAGCTCGGCGATCTGGGCGGCGTTCTCTCGGGCCACCTGGGCGGCCACCTGGGCCTGGTCGCTGGCCGCCTGCTGGCTGGCCATGGCCACCAGGGCGGTGCGCACCTCCAACTCGGCGCGGCGGGCCAGGGCCTGGGCCTCCAGGCCGGCGATGCGGGCCTGGGCGCCCCGCTCGGCCCGCTCGGCCCACAACTCACCCCGGTCGTAGAGGTTCCAGGTCAGGTCCATGCCCGCCGACCAGTCGCGGGTGCGGCCGCTCAGACCGCCCTCGTTGGTCATCCGATACTGGGCGTTGGCGCTGAGGCTGGGCAGGAGCCGGCGCAAGGGTTCGCTGGCGGCGGCGGCCTGGGCCTCGGCCCGGCGCTGGCTGGCGGCCAGGTCCAGGCGCGCCCCCAGGGCCTCGGCGATGAAGGGGGCCGGCGGACCGGGGGCCAGGGACGCGGTTTCGAGCAGTTGCCCGGGCGGGGTCAGGGGGCCGGCCACCGGGGCGTCGAGCAGATAACCCAGATTGAGGTAGGCGTCCTCCTGCTCGCCGCCGGCCCGGATGGCCTGGTGCCGGGCGGTGGCCAGTTCCAACTCGGCCCTGGTCACGTCGTTGGAACTGACCAATTGGGCGGCGAAACGCGCCCTGGCGTCGGCCAGGCTCTGCTCGGCCAGTTCCAGGCGGCGGCGGGCCGCCTCGTGGACCTGCTCGGCGCTGAGGGTGCGCAGGAAGGCGTCGGCCGCCTCGAAACCCAGCAGGCGCTGGCTCTCGCTGGCGCTCAGCTGGATGGCATCGCGCTCGCGCCGGGCCTGGCGGTACAGAGGCAGGGAGCGGGCGTCGAAGAGGGTCAGGGTGGCGGTGGCGCGGGGGGCCAGCACGTTGAGCTTCTGGATGGTCACCTCGTCGTCGCCCACCTTGCGCACCGTCTCCTGGGCGCGGCGGGTATAGGCGCCCACCAGGGTCAGTTCGGGAAAGAAGAAGGCCCGGGCCCGGGCCACCCGCGCCTCTGCGGCCTTGGCCTGCAACTGGGCCGTCTGGGCCCGCTCATTGCGCTCCAGGGCCAGTTGCACCGCCCGCTCCAGGCTCAGGGGTTCCTGGGCCAGGGCCGGGAGGGCCAGCCACAGCCACAGCCACCCGGCCCGGCTCATCGGCCGCGCAGCCAGATGCTGGCGATGATCTGGCGGATATTGGGAGAAGCCATCTGGAAATCGCGGCCCACCGGCCGCGGGTTGGGGAACCATTTCCAGAGAAAGGCGCCGACGATGCTCGGCTCGTCGGCCACCACTTCGAGGGCGGCGCGCATGCAGGTCTCCTGGATGGGGCGGGCGTCCTCCCCGTCCACCTGGTAGTTCCACGGTTCGACCGGGGCCAGATGGGACTGGTTGTAGCCCAGTTCGGTGAAGAGGATGTACTTGCCGGTCTGCCGGGCATAGGCCCGCAGCTCGCCCACCCTCAAAGCCCAGCCGGCCTCGATCTCCTCCGGGGTGGGGTTGAGGTGGGCCACCAGCGGGAAGTACGCCTGGATGCCCACCACGTCGAGGGCATCCCAGAAGGGCACCCGGGCGTAGTCGGTCCAGTTGGCCGCGTAGCTGAGGGGGGCGTCGCTGAGCCGGCGCACCTGGGCGATGAGGCTGCGCCACTCCTGCTCATGGTCCAGGGTGCGGTCCAGTTCGCTGCCCACCACCAGGCCGTCGGCGCCCTGGCAGGCGGCGGCGAGGCGTTTGATCCAGTAGGTGTACCCGCTCCAGAAACGCTCCCACTGCTCGGGCTGCTCAAAGCCGATCTCCCCCCGCCACGAGAAAGGGGAGCCCCAGTAGGCCAGGTGGGGGATGATGCAGATCTTGAGCCCTTGGCGGTGGGCCTCCTCGATGGGGCGGGTCAGCTGCGCCGGGGGAGAGGCCGGGTCAAAGTCGCGGAAGACCACCTGGCCGTCGGCGTGGATGCCGGCATAGGGGTGGATGGCCACCCAGTTGGCCCCCACCTGGCGGATCTCGCGCAGGGTGGGCGCCACTTGATCGCCGCCCCAGTCCTGGCCGCTGCCGTGGGTGGAGAGGGTGATGCCCAGCACCTTGTCGCCAGCCCCGCAGGGGGCGGCCAGGGCGAGGGCGACGAGCAAGGGAAGGAGGCACATGCCCACATAATAGGCAGGCACCATGCCTCCGGCAAACGCCCTGGGCCGGCTACTCCTCAAACTCCACCCGCTGGCCGAACTGCTCCAGGCTCAGCTCGCCCTTGCGGTAGGCGGCCAGGTCCTCCTGCCGCACGCGCAGCAAGAGATGGATGGACATCTGCTGGGGCCCCCCCGATTGCACCTCGGCCACCAGGGGCTCGCCGGATTTGAGGGGAAGGGTGTGGCCGTACTCGGCCACCGCCCGCACCAGTTCTTTCTTGAGCTGGGTCTTGTGTTCCCCGGCCACAGCCGCGATCTGGGGCAGGACCGGCCGGGTGCGGTCGATGCGGGGCGGGGCCAGGGCAGAGAAGACCTTGCCAAAGCCCAGCTCGACGAAGAAGAGCGCCCCCAGGCCCTCGTGGTACACCCCCGCGCAACGGAACCCCTGTCCCTCCCCCACCAGGGCTTTTTCGAGGATGCCGGCCATGATGTCCACCTGCTTGGCCGCGGCGGGGTCGGGGCGATGCTGCATCCAGGTGATGCGCCCGGCGAACTCCTCCTCGCCGAGGCGGCCCCGGTGCAAAGCCCGCAGGTCCGCCTTCTTGACCGTGCCCTCGTAGAGGGCCGGCTCCCGGGTCGCCACCTCCAGCTCCCTCTGCACCCGGACGAAGAGATCCTCCTCCGGGCCGCCGGGTTTGGGCGGCAGCTCCGCCTCAAAGGTCTTGTGCTTTCCGGCCGAATCCGCCGGGGCCCCGTTGCCCAGGATCCTCTTGATCATCCGCTTGCCCCGCCCCTGCCCCCAGCCCATCCACCCCATACCCCCCATGCCCAGATCACCGCTGAGCACCGTTACCCGCTCCTCCTCCCCGACCTGGCCGATGGCGTCGGCGTAGGACCGGAAGAACTCGGCGGTCTGCGCCTTGAAGACCCCGAAGTCGTCGGCCGGGGCCTGCCGGGCAAGGTCGGCCTGCTCCTGGGGGCTGCCCATCAGGGCCACCAGCAGGTCGCGGTTGCGGCCGGCGCTGAGGAAAACCGCCCCGTACCCTTTCAGGTAGACCCCCCGCACCGGGTTGGCAAAGGGGAACTGCTCCCCGCCCTGCAGGTGGGTCAGCACCGCCTCGGCGATGCCCAGGTCGCGGTGCATGCGCCGGCTGTCGAACTGCTCGGCCCGGACCGCCGGGGCCAGCAGCAGCGCCCCCAGAAGCACGATTCCCAAGCGCCTCATGGCCTCCTCCTCAGCGGTCCACCGCTGCGATCAGCAGTTGTTGCAGCAATCCTTCGGTGCGGGTGAAGCGGTCGGCGGTGGACCAGTCGATGGCCTGGAGCCCCTCGCCGAGGGCCTGCAGATCGGACTGGCGCTGCTGGTCCAGCTCGCCGGCAAAGGCGGTGAGGGCCTGCTCCAACTGCCGGCGCTGCTGCCCCTCAAGGGTGAGCAGGGCCTTTTCCAGGTCCTGATGCTGCTGGTCCTGTGCCTGTCGCAGGGCCTGCTGCACCAGTTCGGTCAGCCGCCGCTGCCCCGCTTCAAATTCGGCCCGGGTGAGGGCGGGGGCGGTGCTGTCGGGGGCGGGAGCGGTGCCAAAGGAGAGTTGCAGCCGCGCCTGTCCCTGGCCGTACTCGACCTGGACGCTGCCCAGGACCAGCAGGGCCAGCGAGGCGGCCGCCGCCAGCGACACCCCCCAGCCCAGCCGGCGCCACCGCCCCAGCCCAGCCTGCCGCCGCGGCAGGAAGACCAGCTTGGCCGCCGGCTCCTCGTCGGGCCAGGTCCCCAAGAGGCGGCGGGTCTGCTGCAACTCCTCGTACTGGCCCCGGCAGGCGGCGCACTGCTCCAGGTGGGCGGCGATGGCCCCCTTGCGGGCGGGCTCCACCTCGCCGTGGACGTAGGCGATCAGGTCTTCGGGGGTCAGATCACAGCTCATGGTCGAGCGCCTCCTGCGAGAGTTGCCAGCCGGCCAGGACTTTTCTCAGGTTGTTCAGGCCGTAGTACAGCCGCGACTTGACGGTGTTGACGGGCACCTTGAGGATATCGGCGATTTCGGTGAACTTCAGCTGCTGGTATTCCTTCATCACCACCACCAGGCGCTGCTCCTCGGGGATGGCCTGCAGGCCGCGGGCCAGCCAGTCGCGCAGGTCGCGGCGCATGGCCCCCAGTTCCGCCCCGGCCTCGGCGGGGTCGGCCTGCTCGCCCACCTCCTCCACCGGGACCGTGGGGCGCCCCTTGCGGCGGCTGAACTCGTCGCGGCAGGCGTTGACGGCGATCTGGTAGAGCCAGGTGGAGAAGCGCTCCGGCTCGCGCAGCCGGCCCAGCCCCTGGTAGGCCCGCAGCAAGGTCTGCTGGCACAGGTCCTGGGCCTCCTCGCGGTCCCCGCCGATATAGCGCAGGATGAAGTTGTACAGGCGGCGCTGCCAGCGGCCGGCCAGCAGGTCAAAAGCGCCCTCCTCTCCGCCCAGGCTGCGGGCGATCAGCTCTGCGTCGCTCATCCCCATCTCCGGTTCTGGACTTAAGACGGCCTGGCGGCGGCAAAAGTTTTGCTGCGGCTGGTGGGACAGGGACTATTGTCTATATTTGGGGGCAATTTCCCGCGACCCCATGCCCAAAAATAGGGGTACCGACGCGGCGCGGCATCCCCCTTGCCCCGTCCTTGATGGAGTCCCGATGTCCCCGAAAAAGGTGCTGATCACCGGCGTGGCCGGCCTGATCGGCTACGCCACCTACCGCTGGCTGCGCCGCCACCCCGAGCGCTACGAACTCTACGGCCTGGACCAGAGCCGCAGCCTCTCCGACCGGGTGCCCCCCGACTGGGCCTTTGAGATCCCCGCCGAGCGTTTCTTCCAGTGCGACCTGCTCGACGCGGCGGGCCTGGACCGGGCCGTGCAGGGCATGGAGGCGGTGGTCCACCTGGCCGCCGACCCGGCCGGACGCGGCTGGGAGAGCCTGCTGCACAACAACATCATCGGCGCGTACAACGTCTTTGAAGCCAGTCGCCTGGCCGGGGTCAAAAGGATCGTCGCCGCCAGCACCATCCAGGTCTCCACCGGCAACATGCAGGAGGAGCCCTACCGCGCCATCGTCGAGGGCCGCACCGCCGAAGTGCCCGCCGATTTCCCCAAGGTGGGGGGCCTGGACCTGCCCCGGCCGCGCAACCTCTACGCCGCCTCCAAGGTCTGGAGCGAGTCCCTGGCCCAGGTCTACGCCTACAGCCACGGCATGTCCTGTCTGTGCGTGCGCCCCGGCTGGGTGGTGGCCGAGGACCGCTCGCCCCGCGCCGACTCCGCCCACCTGTGGTGCAGCCAGGCCGACATGGCCCAGCTCATCCAGCGCTGCCTCAACGCGCCTGCGGACCTGCGCTTCGCCATCTACTACGGCATGTCCGACAACCAGTGGCGCTGGGTGGACCTGGAGGAGGCCCGCCTTCAGGTGGGCTACCAGCCGGCCGACCGCGCCGAAGACCGCCTGTGAGGATTTGATGCGCCCCGTGATTCTCGACGTCGATCCGGGGGTGGACGACGCCCTGGCCATCCTCATGGCCCTGCACTCCCCCGAGCTGGAGGTCGTCGGCCTGACCACCACCAGCGGCAACGTGCCCCTGGACCAGAGCACCGAGAACGCCCTCAAGGTGGTGGAGCTGGCCGGCCGCCCCGAGGTGCCCGTGTGTATGGGGGCGGCCAGGCCCCTGGCCGGCGAGCCCCTGCACGCCTACGAGGTCCACGGCTCCGAGGGCCTGGGCGAGGCCCAGTTGCCCGACCCCGAGGGCATGCCCGCCGGCGACGCCGTCGATTTCCTCGTCCAGGGCATCGAGGCCCGTCTGGGCGAGGTGATCGTGGTGGCTATGGGCCCGCTGACCAACCTGGCCCTGGCCGAGGCAAGGCGGCCAGGCATCCTCCGCCAGTCGCGCCGGCTGGTGATCATGGGCGGGGTCCTGCACGAGCCTGGCAACATCTCCCCCCACACCGAGTACAATTTCCACGCCGATCCGCTGGCCGCCCGCCAGGTGATCAACTCGGGGGCCAACATCGCCCTGGTGCCTCTGGAGGCGGCCCGCCAGCTCTGGCTGGACCAGGACCTGCTCGAAGCCCGTCTGGCTGGCCGCACCGATCCCCTGGCCCGCTTCTGCGCCGAGGCCACCCGGTCGGTGATGGCCTTCGAGACCCAGCTCTACGGCCGCCGCGGCATGCACCTGCACGACCCCCTCGCCGTGGGCCTGTCCATCTTCCCCGAGCTGTGCCAGGTGGAGCCGATGTGGCTCGACGTGGAGCCCGAGGGCGAACTGACCTCGGGCCAGGTGGTGGTGGACCGCCGGCCCTTTGTGGCCGACGCCCACCTGTCGGGCCGTCCGGTGGAGTGCGCCGTCAAAGTGAATGTCCCTGGTTTCATCGAAATGTTCCTCGACCGCCTGTTGCTCTAGGCGGCTCCTCACCCTGTATCCCCAGCAGAGGTTCCCATGTACTCGCGCCGCCAACGACTCGCCGAGGCCCTAGACCGGGCCGGGGCCCAGGCCTTCCTGTCCCAGAGCCGGTCCAACCAGCTCTATTTCCTCGACCACCCCGATCCCAGCACGGTGATCTCGCGCGGCAGTGCTCCCGCCATCCTCTTCAGCGCCGAGAAGACGGTGGTCTTCCCCGGCATCTGGATTTCCAACGCCTGCCGGGACATGCTGCCCAACTGCGAGGTCATCCCCTGCGACCTGGGCGATCCCACCCCCATGGAACAGCTCGAGGCCTACCTGAAAAAAGCGGGCCTCAAGAAGTTGCTGTCCGATCAACTCCAGCCCCAGATCCCCGGCACCGAAATCGTCGTCGACGACGTGGGCGCCCTGCTGCGCCGCACCAAGGACGAACGCGATCTGGCCTTCATGCGCGAGGCCGCCCGCATCGCCGACCTGGGCATCCGCACCGCCTTCCGGGCCGTCCGCCCCGGGCTGACCACCCTCGAGGTGACCGCCGAGGGCACCGCCGCCATGCTCAGGGCCGGCGCCGAGTACGCGGTGATGAACCCCGCCGTCGGGATCGGCACCTACTACCTGGACAGCGGCGAGGACCCCCGCCGGGTGATCCGCGAAGGGGACATGCTCTTCATCGACATGGCCTGCTACGTGCATGGGTACCTGGGCGACATGACCAGGGCGGCCATCATCGGCGAGGGCACCCCGCAGCAGCGCGAGTTGCTGGCCACCGTCCACCAGGCGTACCGCACCGCCTCCCAGGCCATGGTCCCCGGTGCCGATGGCCGCCGGATCTACCAGGGCGTGGTGGACACCTACGCCGCCAAGGGTTGGGCCAAGTACTTCGTGCACCACCTCAGCCACGGGTTGGGCCTGGGCGCTGACCGGCCCGGCATCAACCGCGAGAGCGGGGACGTGCTGCAGGCCGGCGACGCCCTCTCCTGCGAACCAGGGGTCTACGTGCCTGGCATCGGCGGGGCGCGGGTGGAGAACATGATCTACGTTTCCCCCTCGGGGCCGGAGGAACTGACCAGATGTCCCATTGTCCCGGAACTGGGCTTCTAGGGGAAAAACTGGCGGCGGGCCGCACCGCCGAGATCTATGCCTGGGGGGAGGGGCAGATCCTCAAGCTCTTCCATTCCTGGGTGGGGAGCGGCGACGCCGAAGTCGAGCAGCGCAAGACCGCCGCGGCCCGGGCCCTGGGCCTGCCGGTGCCCGCCGTGGGTGAGGTGGTCCAGCTCGGCGAGCGCTCCGGACTGGTCCTGGCGCGGGTGGAGGGACAGTCGATGATGGCGCAACTGGAGCGCGAGCCCGGCTGCTCTGAGGAGGCGGCGCGGCGTCTGGCCCAGCTCCACCTAACCCTGCACGAGCGCACCGCCGCAGGCCTGCCCGCCCAGCGGGAGGTGCTGGCCGGCCGCCTCGCCCAGGCCCCCCTCCTCACCGTCACCGAACGCGCGGCCGCGCTCCGTGCCCTGGACCGCCTGCCGGCCGGCGACCGCCTCTGCCACGGGGACTTCCACCCCGGCAATCTCCTGCTCACCCCCGCCGGTCCGGTGATCATCGACTGGATCGATGCCTCGCGGGGAAACCCCGCCGCCGACCTGGCCCGCACCTCCCTGCTTTTCCACGCCCACATGGCGACCAGCCCGGTGCCGGCCGCGTGGCGCCCGATCCTTGAAGGATTCCACCACACCTACCTCGCCGCCTACCTCGATGCCGCCCCCCAGCGCCAGGGTGAATTCCGCCGCTGGTTCCCCCTCATGGCGGCCGCCCGCCTCTGCGAGGGCATCGCCGAGCAGAACGACTGGTTGCTCGAGCAGGCGCGTCAAGGGCTGGCCCAGTAGGGAAGGAACCGCATCCTCAGCCAGGTGCAGGCCGCCCTGCCCCTCGACGGGGTGCAGCTGGGCCTGCACGGGGCGATGGTGGCTCACGGGTACGCAGACGTGGAGGGGGATACGCCGAGCGGGTGCCTGCCCTGGTCGGTCCCGGCTGCGTCATCGGCAGGGAGCGGATGGACCTGGAGCGCATCGACCAGCTCGAAGCCTGGATAAAGCGGATGGCCGTCAGCGTGTGCGCCGGCGACGGGGTGCGGATAGACAGCTAGGGCTGGCTGGTCAACCCCTTCTCCGTCCCTGGCGGCTATTGCCCCAAAGCCTTGGTACGCAACTGGTCCAGCCCCACGGCCGCCAAAAGCACCGCCCCCCGGGTCACGTCCTGCCAGAAGCTCGACACGTCCAGCAGGGTCAGGCCGTTGTTGAGGGTGCCCAAAAGCAGCACCGCCAGCAGGGTGCCCCAGACGCTGCCCCGCCCCCCCAGGAGGCTGGTGCCCCCCAGGATCACCGCGGCCACCACCGTCAACAGATGCTTGCCCGCCGCGTCGGGCGCCCCGGCCCCCAGCATGGCCGCCAGCACCAGGCCGCTCAAGGCCCCGCTCAGCCCCGAACCCACGTAGAGCACCGTCAGGATGCGGTCCACCGGCACCCCCACCAGCCGGCTGGCCACCGGGTTGCTCCCCGCCGCGTACGCGTACCGCCCAAAGGCCGTGTGGCGCAGCACCCAGCCCAGCCCCCCGAACACCGCCAGC
>Ga0194132_10012674_pt1 | contig 10431 bp, 9 predicted proteins | sample TA2KigOf80mmetaG_FD_148612 | JGI IMG/M metagenome (GOLD analysis project Ga0194132, IMG submission 148612) | Freshwater microbial communities from Lake Tanganyika, Tanzania - TA2015054 Kigoma Offshore 80m | ecosystem: Environmental > Aquatic > Freshwater > Lake | place: Tanzania: Lake Tanganyika... | reverse complement strand
GCCGCTGCGATGCCAGCGCGCGAGGCGCTGGCACTGCCGGCGCTGCGTGCCGCGCTGGACACGCTGCGCGACCTCGCGCCGCTGCCCAAGGCCGTGCTGGTCAAGGCACTGTTCGCCACCGTGACGGCGGACGGGACCATCCGCGTCATCGAGGCTGCGCTGATGCGCATGGTCGGCGCCGTGCTGGACTGTCCGCTGCCACCCCTGCTCGAGGCGGCGGACCCGGGAGTGTTGCTGCCGTAGCGGAAATCGCCCGGGGAGCGGACGAACCCTGCCCCGGTACTTCGCTCGCGTGAACCAGGGGGCGTGGCGGCAGAAATCCGTTCCAGCAACGATTCCAAGAGCGTCGCACCGGGTCACCGGAAATCGGCAGCTTGGGTTAATCTGGCGTCGGCAGCTATGCGCTCCGTCCCGATCACGCGATGGGTGTGAGCCCGGAATCCGATCGCCAACCCCGTCCAAGACTCCTCCTGCTGGCGCGCACAGCCTTCGTGGCGGGCGCGCCATTTTTTACCGCCTTCGTTCGAAGCGGATTGGCAGCGCCCGCAGCGAGCGAACGATGAAATTCGGCAGGTATTCCTGCTTTGCGTCGGGAGCAGCGTAGCGAAACCCGTTCAGCCCCGTTGCCAGCGCGCGCAGACCTGCCTGAAGCTCCTCACGTGCCAGTGATGCTCCCAGGCAGTAATGCTCACCGATGCCGAAGCCGACGTGCGCGCCGGGATTCCTGCGCGTGGGGTCGAGCCGCTCGGGGTCTGGAAATTCCGCGGGGTCACGGTTAGCCGCGGCCCACCGCAAATTGACCATGGCACCCTTCACCAGCTTCACACCACCAAGCTCCGTATCCTGAGTCACCCAGCGGTAGGTGCCCTGTACCGGACATTCCAGCCGAACCAGTTCATCGGCAAACACCCGCAACGTCCGCTCATCGCACGTCCGCAGGCTCTCGACGATAGCGGGATCATCGATCATGCGAATCATGCCGGTGGCGAGCGTGTCCTTCACCGTTTCGTTTCCAGCAACGAGTATCTCCAGCAGGATGCCGAGCAAACCGGACATCTCCAGGAACTCACCATTCTTGTCGCGCCCCAAAGCGAGGGAAGACAGGATGTCATCCCCCGGATGCTTGCGACGATCGAGGATCATCTTGTCCATGTAGAGAAAGAATTCGATCACCCTGGCGGCGTTGGAAAGTTCAACGTCCAGGCCGACATTCATGCCTGTCGGCAAGGAAGCTTCCGACCACTCCCGAAAAAGATGGATGTCCGACCGAGGGACGCCCAACATGTCGGCGATGATGTAGACAGGCAGTTTCAGCGCGAAATCACCAACGAATTCGGCCTCACCACGCACGGCGATCTCATCGACCAATTCCCCGGCGATGCCTTCGATTTTCGGCCGCATATCACGGCAACGCCCCGCCGTGAAAAACCGGTCGACGAGGCTGCGGTAATAGGTGTGGTCCGGAGGATCCGTACCCAGCAACGGGTTCCAGCGGCGATAACCTGCCTTGGCGTACAGTTCGGCAACGGCATTGCTCCCCCCGTGAGTGGAAGTCTCGTGGTTGGGTATCCGATTCGAAAACAATTTGGTGTTCTTGACCGCTTCCATGACCAGGTCGTAGCGGCTGACGACATAGGCGCCGTTCTGCGGCATGCGAAAGACCGGCGCCTCTTTCAACAAGGTAGCGTAGGCCTGATACGGACAGGCTGCGAATCCGGGATCAAGCAGGTTGAGATCGTTCAATGCGGACATCGACTCCTCCTCGTCATTTGTTGCCGCGCCAGCGGGCGCCTCTCACGCGCACGCATATTTTTCCCGCCCTCAGAGAGCGATCGTTCTCATGGGTCGGCCATCAAGCCATGCCACGACGTTTTCGACAACGTCCTTGAAATGGGTATAGGGAATTCAAACGCCCTTTTGCCCGACGCGCTATGGTATCACCAGGCCGAAAGCCGATGAATCGCGTGGTGTCTGGTAAAAACTCCCCCGCTCGCGCGGGTTTGCCGGTCTGCGCGGCGAGCCGTGCAGACCGGCTTTGTTGCCCGCTGAGCGCCCCGGGCGAGCGTGGAGCGCGCTGGCAGGTCAGCCACGCGGTGCGGGGGCCGTTCTTGTCTTGAATCTCAGGCCGCCTGCAGGGGCGTGAGCGGGTTGTCGGAATCGAACTCGGCCAGGTAGCTCATACCATCCTCTTGCATGAGATAACCCAATCGGGTCAGTGCCTTCACGAGCCGCACGATGATCTTCTCGAGCAGCCCCTGCAGCTCCTCGCCGGTGGGCGCACGCGCTTCCTGGTAGACCGGCCCGCCCCCGGTGCGCCGATACACCCCGTCGAGCACCAGGCAGTGCAGGTGGATGTTCAGGTTGGCCGCCGAGCCGAAGCGCTGGATCAGCGTGAGCGCGCCGGTATCGGCCGTGGCGCGTTCGAGGCCCGCCTGCCTGAGCAGAAACCCCGCGATGACACGGTGCACGATCCGCAGCACCGGCGTGAGCAGCTCGGGCCGTGCGGCAAAGAGGATGCGAAGGCCGATTGGAAACGACAGCATCCACTGCCCGACCGGCACCCGGGGGATCACCTCATCGACCAGGATCGCAGCGCTCCGGGCCATGCGCCGCGCGCCGCGCGAGGGACAGAACCCGCGCCGCTTGCACGAGAACGCCACCAGCTTCTCGTGGGCGCAGCCGGCGCAGCGCACGCGCAGGAATCCGTGCGCCAGAACGCCGCATTCGAGAAAGGCCTCGAACTCGTCTTTGACAAACTCCGTTAAACCCGTGCCGGTCCTGGCCTGGACTTCGGCGAGGAACGTCTCCAGATGCTCCCGCACAAGGTGATGCAGGAGCGTCTGCTCGGGCTGCAGCCGCTCGTACCGGGCCGTGTGCGCCGACGCGGCGCGCAACACGGCTTTGCGCGCCAGTCCCATCCGGAGGCAAACGCGCGAACCACGATCGTGCGGCACCGCGACTTGGCAGCTGACGCAAAAGGCGAGCGCAAGTCAGCGGCGGGCGCTGCACGGGCGTTGACCACGAGATGCCGAGGCACGCAGGTAGCGGTCGACTTGGTACAGAAAAAGCCGGTCAGCTCAGTGTTGGCGCGAACGCAGATTTGACCCGTTTGGCGACCTTCGACCGATCCACCATCGCCGGCCGCAATCCCACGCCCAGCAACGATTCCAAGAGCGTCGCACCGGGTCACCGGAAATCGGCAGCTTGGGTTAATCTGGCGTCGGCAGCTACGCACGGCATCCTGTCACCGGCAATACCCGGTGCCGTCGCCCAGCGCGCGGTGCCCGTCGGCACGGTCATGCGGGTGCGGGAGCGAAGTGGCGGCCCGGAAGCGGTTAAGGCCAGCATCACTGCCACGTTCGCGGCGGTCAAGCGCGGCGAGCGTGCGCCGGCGGCGCGCGCTGGAAAATATCAAGGAGGCAGCAGGACATGCACAAGCCGGGGGCTCGCTTGGAAGGCAGGGTGGCCATCGTGACCGGCGCGGGTACCGGCCCGGGCGGAGGAGATGGTGGTGGTGGACCGCGACCGCGAGGCCGGCCGGCGCACCTGCGAGCTGATCGCCGCCGACGGCGAAAAATCCCTGCTGGAAGTGGCCGATGTCAGCGACGCGGAATCCTGCCGCAAGGCGGTGGCCGCGGCGACGACGGCTTATGGCTCAGTCGACGTGCTGGTCAACAATGCGGCAGTGACAAGCTTCATGCCGGCCTCCGACATGGCCGAAGAAGAGTGGTCGCGCGTCATCGGCATCAACCTCAAGGGCGCCATGTTCATGAGCAAGTGGGCCCTGAAGGCGATGATGGGCCAAGCGCATGGCGGCGCCATCGTCAACATCGCCTCCGGCGCCGGGCTGCGCAGTTTCGCCAGCCCCGCCTACGCGGCCTCGAAGACCGGCATCCTCGGCCTGACGGCGGACCTGGCCGGCACCTATGGCCGGCACGGGGTGCGCGTCAACGCGGTGGTGCCGGGCATGCTCAACACGCCCATGGCGCGGCGCATCGATGCCAGCGAGCGCGGGCGCAAGCTGCGCAGCGCGGCCAGCCCGCTCGGCACCGAGGGAACCGGATGGGACGTCGCGTGGGCGGTGCTGTTCCTGGCCGGTGACGAAGCGCGCTGGATCACCGGCGCGGTGCTGCCGGTGGATGCGGGAATGCTGGTTGCGGCGCCGCTGCCGACGCTGCCGTTCATGCGCGACGCGGAATAAGCTGCCGGCACGGCCTGAGCGCCTTGAACTCGTCTGGCTGGGCCTTGCGATTGCCATGCTTCGGCTGGCGGCGGATGCATTCGGGCACAATTCAGCATGCCGTCACGCAGCGAATCATTTTGCCGCCGGCCACCGATAGACTATTCGAGGAGGAACATCCATGCGCATTACTTCCCACGGCCGCTGGCCGGCCTACGGCGGCGATCCCGCTGACATGATCGAAATCGACCAGCTGCTGAGCGCCTATGCGTACACCATCGACGCGAACCGGTATGAGGAGAGCGCCGATCTGTTCACCGACAACAGCGTGTTCGAGCTGGTCTGGCAGGACGATAAGGGCAACCTGCAACCGATGAACGGAGGCAAGGGCATCCGGCTGACCACCCGCGCGGACCGCATCCGCTTCCAAAGCGCTGCTGTGGGAAATCCTCCCGCCCTGCCGCGCAAGAAGAACGCCGAAGGCCATCAGCTCATAAACCGCATCATCGACGTGCAGGGTGACAAGGGCTTCGTGCGTGCCTATCGGGTGGGCGGCGCAATGCAGTACGAGACCGATGTGGTGCGCACGCCGCAGGGCTGGAAGTTCAGCCGCATGCTCATCATTTTCGACAGGGATCGCAGTTTCCCGGCGTGATCGCGAAACTGCGCCGCTGCTGCTCGCCGAGGCGGATCCGGACACGCTCGTCGACTAGAACCCGCGGAAACGTCAATTCGTGATGTTACGGCCACGGTGCGCCTGAAGGCCGCATTCTCTCATCGGGCGATTTCCCGGCGGCGACTCCGTCAGGCGGCTTTCCTGTAATATTTCTGCCCGTTTCCGTTTGCCGAGGGGGCCTGCCGTGAACCAGATTGTCGTCGACCGCTACAAGACCGCCAATGAAACGCTGCGCGTGCCCGACCTGCGCCAGGCGCTGTATGACGAAGGCGCCATCATGTTCGAGAAGACGATAGTCAATCTTCACGGCGAAGAGCATCGGGTGCGTCGCAATGTCGAGATCAAGGTGTTCCGCCGCGATTTCTTCAAATGGTACGAAAAGGCGGTGTTCCCCTATACGCTTCGCGAGACCATCGCGCCCTATCTGGCGCAGGGCAGGGCCGACCTGGTGAACCTGGGTTTTCGCGTGATGATGAACCTGACGGCAGATTTTTCCGGCGTCGACCGTCCGACGCGCACGCCGGAGGAGACCGACAGGCTGCTGCGCCACCTGCTCACTTTCGGCAAGGCCGCGACGCTGGGACAGGCACTGGGCAACAAGGAGGCCATACGCGAGGAGATCCGCAAGGCCATGGCTGAGTTCGACACGGAGTTCTTCCAGCCCTCGATGAAACGCCGGCGCGAGCTGCTGGGGAAGTTTGCCAAGGGCGAGCTGCGCGAGGAAGACCTGCCGCGCGACATTCTGGTTGAACTGCTGCGCAGCGAGGCCGATCTGCCGCTGACCACCGATGTGCTGATGAAGGAAATCGGTTTCTTCCTGCTGGCCGGCGCCTTCACGTCGATCCACACGCTCAGCCACGCCATGCACGAATTGTTCTGGTGGGGCGAGTCGCATCCCGAGGACAAGCGGCGCCAGCGCACCGATCCCCTGTTCCTGCAGCGCTCCATCCACGAGAGCATGCGACTGCATCCATCGAGCCCTACCGCGGGGCGCAGGCCGACCTGCCCGATGCAGATCCCAGGCGGCCCGCAGGCCACGCCCGACGATTACGTCAGCATCGACCTGATGAAAGCCAATCGCGACACGGATGTGTTTGGCGCCGACGCTGCGGAATACAACCCGCACCGCCAGGTGCAGAAGGGTACGCCGCCCTACGGCCTGTCATTCGGCATCGGCATGCACTCCTGCCTGGGCCTCAACCTCGCCGCGGGCGCGCTGCCCAAGGCCGATACGGATCCCGCCGAGCACCAGCTTGGCACGGTGACGCTGATCGCGCAGGCGCTGCTGGCGAATAATGCCCGGCCTGATCTGGACAACCCGGGTGTGGTCGACCGCTCGACCATCCGCAACAACTGGGGCAAGTACCCGATCCTGCTCGGCTGAGGGCCGGGCGGGCCCTGTGCGGGCGCATCCGGCGCGTCGACACAGGGGTTCCAGCGAGAATTTTCGGCGATCACGCGCATGCAACATTGAAGGCACACTCGGGACCCTGATCCCGGCTTCTTGGAGGCAGTGAAATGAAACACGCATTCGTGACGGGCGGTGGCGGTGACATCGGCGCGGCAATCGGCGTGCGCGCCGCCGCGGCAGGCTATCGCGTGACGCTGGTGGACCAGGACGGCACCCGGGCGCAGGCGCGAGCGGAGAAGCTTGCCGGCGCCATCGGGCTGCAATGCGACGTCACCGACGAGAAGTCGGTCGAGGCTGCGCTGGATGCCGCGGAGGCGAAGACCGGGTCGGTCCCCGATCTGGTGGTGAACTGCGCGGGCATCGGGCGTTTCGCGCCGCTGATGGACCAGGACATCGCGGATTTCCGCCGCGTCATTGACGTGAACCTGGTGGCGGGCTTCGTTGTCGGTCGCGCGGCCGCGCGCCGCATGGTCAAGCGCGGCTCCGGCAGCATCGTCAACATCACTTCCATCAACGGCGTGCATCCGGCGCCCAACAGCGGCGCCTATCCGGCTGCCAAGCGCGGCTTCGCCGCGCTGACCGAACTGATGGCGGTCGAGTGGGGGCCGCTGGGCATCCGCGTAAACTCGGTTGCGCCCGGATTCATCGATGCCGGCATCTCGGCGCCGTTCTTCGCCAACCCGGCGGTGCGAAACCTGCGCAGCCAAGCCGTGCCGACGCGGCGGCTGGGGCTGGCCGAGGACATCGCCAATGCCGTGGTGTTCCTTGGCTCGGACGACGCCAGCTACATCAATGGCCAGGAGCTCGTTGTCGATGGCGGCGCCTCGCGCGCGCTGCTGGCGCTGCTGCCGCGCGAAGCGCCGACAAAATAAGAGGCCATTTCAGAATTGCCGAAATGGCCCCTGATGTAGGGGAGCGCGAGGGGATGTGTCCCCTTGCATTGTTAGACATGCTTAGGAGGCGACGCCATGCGCAACCTGCTGATTGGCGGCGGTGTCCATCACCCGCTTGAGAACAGTGCGCCTTCGCTCAGGGCAACGCTTGAGGGCGTGGGGATCGAGAGCGATGTCGTCGAGGATGTCGAGGAGGGTTGCCGGATGCTTGCGGGCGGGTCCTATGACCTCCTGACCTTCGGCGCCATCCGCTTTCGCATGCTGGCACCACAGTATGAGCAGTACCGTGCCCGCTGGGCGCTGGCGTTCTCCGAAGCCGGTCGCGAGGCCTTGCGCAACCACCTGCGGGGCGGCAAGGCCCTGCTGGCCATGCATGCAGCCAGCATCAGCTTCGACGACTGGCCGGAGTGGGGTGAGATCCTGGGTGGCCGTTGGGTGTGGGGACAGTCCGGGCACCCGCCTTTTGGTGCAGTCGACGTGCGATTCGCGCCGGGGCAGGCCAGCCCGCTGACCGCCGGACTCACCGATTTCGTCTGCAATGACGAGGTGTACGGTGGACTGTGGATAGCGCCGGACGTGAAGCCCCTGGCCGAGGCCCGCCCGGCGGCGACCGATGGCAAGCCGGGGCAATGGATGCCGGTGCTGTGGGCTCGCGAGTGGCAGGGGGGTCGCGTGGTGTACGACGCGCTCGGCCACGACGGCGCGTCCCTCGACCATCCCGTTCACCGGAAACTGATTACGCGTGCAGCCCTGTGGGCCCTTGGCCGCAGCGACGCGGAGGTCGCCAAGGCATGATGCGTCCCATTGAAGCAATGTCGGTGCTGATCACCGGCGGTGGTTCCGGCCTCGGCGCCGGCTTTGCACGCTTTTACGCGGAGCGCGGCGCGAAGGTAACGATCTGCGGCCGCCGCGAGGAGAAGATCAAGGCCATGGCGCGCGAACTCGGACCGAATGTGCGGGGCGAGGCGGCCGATGTCGCCAAGGACGCGGACCGGCGGCGCATAATTGCCGCTGCCGTCGAGCATGGGGGCGGCCTTGATGCACTGGTCAACAACGCAGGCAACATGCTGCACGGGCCCATCACGGGTCTTGAGGAGCAGGCGCTGATCGACATCTTCCACGTCAATGTCGTTGCCGGCATGCAGCTGACGGGATTGGCGGTGCCACACCTGGAGCAGCGGCGCGGCGCCATCGCCTTCATCGGTTCGGTGCACACGCGGCGCGCCTTTCCCGGCGCGTCGGCGTATGCCGCGACCAAGGGCGCACTGGAGGCGCTGACCAAGGTGCTCGCCGCCGAACTCGGGCCCAAGCAGATCCGCGTCAACTGCATCGTGCCAGGTGCCGTGCCGACGGAGATCAACATTCGCGCCGGACTTTTCACCGAAGAGCAGCACGCAAAGCGCATGGCAGGACTGGCCTCGTCGCATGTGCTGGGCCGCATCGGCAGCGAGGAAGACGTGGCCGAAGCCATGGACTACTGCCTGCGCGCCGACTGGTGCACCGGACATGCGCTGGTGATCGACGGCGGCCTTTCGCTAGGGCTCTCGAACTTCTGAAGCACCCCGCAGAGGCGGTGGTAGCGGGCTGGTTCGCGGCCCGGAGCAAACAAGAAGGGCCGGAAATGCGGCCCTTCTTGCTTTCCGCCCTTGCGGGCGGTGCTTGGCACAGGCGCTGCTACATGCGCGCGATCATGGCCTCGCCGAACCTGGAGCAGGGCAGTTCCTTCGCCCCTGGCATCAGCCGCGCGAAATCGTAGGTTACCTGCTTGTCCATGATGGCCTTCTCCATGGAGCTGATGATGAGGTCGGCGGCCTCCACCCAGCCCATGTGCCGCAGCATCATTTCCGCGGACAGGATGAGAGAGCCCGGGTTCACCTTGTCCTGGCCGGCATACTTCGGCGCGGTGCCGTGCGTCGCCTCGAAGCAGGCCACGCTGTCCGACATGTTGGCGCCGGGCGCGATGCCGATGCCACCCACCTGCGCGGCCAGTGCGTCGGAGATGTAGTCGCCGTTCAGGTTGAGCGTGGCGATGACATCGTATTCCGCCGGGCGCAGCAGGATCTGCTGCAGGAAGGCATCGGCGATCACGTCCTTGACGACCATGCCGCTGGACAGCTTCAGCCACGGGCCGCCGTCGATCGGCACGCCGCCGAACTCCTTCGCGGCCAGCGCATAGCCCCAGTCGCGGAAGCCGCCCTCCGTGTACTTCATGATGTTGCCCTTGTGCACCAGGGTCACCGATTTGCGCTTGTTGGTGATGGCGTACTCGATGGCCTTGCGAGCCAAGCGCTCGGTGCCTTCACGCGACACCGGCTTGACGCCGATGCCCGAGGTGTTGGGGAAGCGGATCTTGGTCACACCCATTTCATCCTGCAGGAACTTGATGACCTTCTTCGCCTTGTCCGACTCGGCCTGCCACTCGATGCCGGCGTAGATGTCCTCCGAATTCTCGCGGAAGATCACCATGTCGGTCTTCTCGGGCTCCTTCAGGGGTGAGGGCACGCCCCTGAAGTAGCGCACCGGCCGCAGGCAGACGTAGAGGTCGAGTTCCTGGCGCATCGCCACGTTCAGCGACCGGATGCCTCCGCCGACCGGTGTGGTCAGCGGGCCCTTGATCGAGACGACATAGTCCTTTACCGCGGTGAGCGTCTCAGGCGGCATCCACATGTCGCCGCCGTAAACCTTGGTGGCCTTCTCGCCGGCATAGACCTCCATCCAGTGGATCTTCTTCTTGCCCTTGTAGGCCTTCTCCACGGCGGCATCCACGACCTTGATCATGACCGGCGTGATGTCGACGCCGGTGCCATCGCCCTCGATGTAGGGGATGATGGGATTGTCAGGTATCGGCTTGCCCGGAACGATGCGGGTGCCGGCGGTTGGAATCCTGATCTTTGAGGGTGCGTTCATGCCAGCTCCGTTTCGGGGATTGGGGATATGCGGTGTTCCGTTGTCGGATGCCGTTGCGCTCCGATGGCGACCGGAAGGCTGCGCGGCGGATGTCGCAGCATTCCTGCGCGGCAAATTATCCTCTATCCGGGGTCGAAGTTCCAGCAGCGTGCGCGCATGCGCTCGGTGCCGCCGGAGAGCGGGAGCGGTCAACGCCGATGCTAGAATTCCGTTCACCATGGCGAATCCGACCGGTGACCTTGCCCACCGACTTCACCGTTTCGATGGTGAGGGCAGCGGAAGCCTTGGCCGTGGCGGAGCAGAAGCAGGCGGAGGAGGCATCGATCGATGAGGTCCCGGTGAACGGCGAAGCCACGATCGTGGA
>Ga0194132_10012673_pt1 | contig 10431 bp, 9 predicted proteins | sample TA2KigOf80mmetaG_FD_148612 | JGI IMG/M metagenome (GOLD analysis project Ga0194132, IMG submission 148612) | Freshwater microbial communities from Lake Tanganyika, Tanzania - TA2015054 Kigoma Offshore 80m | ecosystem: Environmental > Aquatic > Freshwater > Lake | place: Tanzania: Lake Tanganyika... | reverse complement strand
CGGCAGGATGCCTTTGACGGCGGCCTGCTGGCGCACGGGCGCGGGTTCAGGCGTGGCGGTGCCGGCCGCGGCTTTTTCCACTTCCTCCGGCACGTTCACCATCTCGTAGCTTGGCGGCAGCGGCTCGCTTTGATTCAAGTCGTCGTGGCGCAGGCGCGTGACGGTGTAATTGGGCGTTTCCAGATGCGTGTTGGGGATCAGCGTGATGGTTACGCGATGGCGTGTTTCCAGTTGCTGGATGTCCAAACGCTTTTCGTTTAACAAGAATGTCGCCACGTCCACCGGCACTTGCGCGTGCACGGTGGCGGTGTTTTCCTTCATCGATTCTTCCTGCAGGATGCGCAGGATGTGCAGCGCGGTGGATTCGCAGCCGCGGATGTGGCCGGTGCCGTAGCAGCGCGGGCAGGACTGGTGGCTCGATTCACCCAGCGAGGGGCGCAGCCGCTGGCGCGAGAGCTCCATCAAACCGAAGCGCGAGATCTTGCCCAGTTGCACGCGCGCGCGATCGTAGCGCAGCGCATCGCGCAGCCGGTTTTCGACTTCGCGCTGATTGCGCTGGCTTTCCATGTCGATAAAGTCGATCACCACCAGGCCGCCCAGGTCGCGCAACCGCAGTTGGCGCGCGACTTCTTCCGCGGCTTCGAGGTTGGTGCGAAACGCGGTTTCCTCGATGTCGTGGCCGCGCGTGGCGCGCGCGGAGTTCACATCCACCGACACCAGCGCTTCGGTGTGGTCGATGACGATCGCGCCGCCAGAAGGTAGATTGACCGCGCGCGAATGCGCGGTTTCGATTTGATGCTCGATCTGGAAGCGCGAAAACAGCGGCACATCGTCGCGGTAATGCTTGACCAGGTTGACCTTGTTCGGCATCACCAGCGACATGAAGTGCTGAGCTTGCTCGTGAATGTCGGCGGTGTCGATGAGGATTTCGCCGATGTCCTCGTGGAAGTAGTCGCGGATGGCGCGCACCACCAGGTTGCTTTCGAGATAAATCAGGAACGGCGGCGGGTTTAATCGCTTACCCTTGCCGATGACGTTGCCTTGCTCGTCTTGCTTTTCCTCGAATTGCGGCTGAGCCGCGCTGTCGATGGCTTCCCACAACTTGAGCAGGTAGTTCAAGTCCCACTTCAATTCCTCGGCTTCGCGGCCGATGGCGGCGGTACGCGCGATCACACTCATGCCGTTGGGAATGTCGAGTTGGTCGATCACGTCGCGCAGCTCGCTGCGGTCTTCGCCCTCGATACGGCGCGATACGCCGCCGCCGCGCGGGTTGTTGGGCATCAATACCAGGTAGCGGCCGGCCAGGCTGATAAAGGTGGTGAGCGCCGCGCCCTTGGTGCCGCGTTCGTCCTTGTCGACCTGGACCACGATTTCCTGGCCTTCGCGCAGCGCCTCTTTGATGGTGGCGCGCGAGACTTCGACGCCGGGCTTGAAGTAGGCGCGGGCGACTTCCTTGAACGGCAAAAAGCCGTGGCGTTCGGCGCCGTAATCGACAAAGGCGGCTTCGAGGCTGGCCTCGACGCGGGTGATGATGCCCTTGTAGATATTGCTCTTTTTTTGCTCTTTGGACGAGGATTCGATGTCGAGGTCGATCAGTTTTTGACCATCGACGATCGCCACGCGCAGCTCTTCGGCCTGCGTGGCGTTAAACAACATTCTTTTCATTTTCTTCTCCCGCGCTCAACGTGCACACGTCACGGGATGGGCAAACCGACACCGCCGCACAACGACACCATGCGGTGGTGTTACTCCTTAGTCAGCTACGGTATTGAACATGCGATACAAAGGCTGATTCGAGATCGAGGGTTTCGCCGGTTTTGGACCCGCTAACTTTTATAATGAGCGTGTCCGAAAAAATTAAACGGTAACTTGAGCGCGCTAATATACTACTGCTACTGACTACCTTAACTCCTATCGCTACTTCGTGGTGAGCGACATTAACCGGTGTTCCGGGCCTGGGGCTGCGCAACTTGCGCGCGTTATAAAACTAAGCGGCAGGGCCGGGACCTATCCTGGTGCTACGGCTACTGGTTTTGGTGCAGTTCCGATTCGTCCGTTGATTACAGGCCTGCAAGCCGCTTCGCACTGTGGAAGCTTAACCCTGCAATCGTGCGGTTTGAGTACTGACCCTACGCAAATCAGCTTAACCGAAGGCGGTTTGCCGCTTGCGCGGGGGCTTCCGTCAACGCCGCTGAGACGGGGAACCCGAATGGTGCACTGCGAAATAGTATAATCAAATGAAGCAGTTAAGTAAAGAATCGGTTAACTGGCTGGAAGTCGGCGCCGAAGAGGCTGGCCAGCGCATCGACAACTATTTGATCCGATGGCTAAAAGGGGTGCCCAAAAGCCATGTTTACCGGATTGTGCGTAGTGGCGAGGTGCGGGTCAACAAGGGGCGGATTGGGCCGCAGTATCGGGTGCAAGCCGGCGACCGGGTGCGGGTGCCGCCGATTCGGGTGGCCCCGCGCCCTGTGCTGACCAGCGTCAAACCGGTTGCTCGCCTCGCACTGGCACTGGATATCTTGTATGAGGATGCCGCCTTGCTGGTGATCAACAAACCGTCAGGTCTGGCGGTACACGGCGGCAGCGGCGTGAGCCTGGGCGTAATCGAACACCTGCGCGCGGCGCGCCCACAAGCCAGGTTTCTGGAATTGGTACACCGGCTCGATCGCGATACCTCGGGCGTGTTGATGCTGGCCAAAAAACGCTTGGCCTTGGTGACCTTGCATGAACAACTGCGCGAGGGGCGCATGCACAAAGTGTACCTCGCACTGGTGCGCGGGCATTGGCGCGAGGCCAAGCGCGCGGTGAAAGCGCCGCTCAGCAAATATGTATTGGCAAGCGGCGAGCGGCGGGTGTCAGTGTCGGACGATGGCCTGGCGGCGCACACGATTTTTCGGTTGCAAAAAAGCTGGCCGCTGCATGATCCACCATTGAGTTTATTGGAAGCCGAACTTAAAACCGGACGCACCCATCAAATTCGCGTGCATCTGGCGCACCTGGGGTTTCCGATTGTTGGCGACGAAAAATACGGCGATTTTGTCTTTAATAAAAAAATTCAATTAAATCAAGTACTTAGAAGAATGTTCCTGCACGCACGCGAAATCGCGATGGTTCACCCGGAGAGCGGCGAGACGCTGCGCCTTAGCGCGCCGCTGCCGCAAGAGCTCACGCGCTGCATCGCTCATCTGGATCACACCCATGCCGAAGCGGTTTAATTTATTGGTGTTCGATTGGGATGGCACGCTGATGGATTCGGCGGCGGCGATCACCCATTCGCTGCGCGCGGCGTGCGCCGATTTGGCGTTGCCGGTGCCGAGCGAGGAACGCGCGCGTTACATCATCGGCCTGGGTTTGCATGATGCGCTGAAATACGTGCTGCCGGATTTCCCAGTGACGGGATATCCCGCGCTGCTCGAGCGCTACCGGCTGCATTTTTTAAAGCAGGATCGCGACACCGCGTTGTTCGCGGGTGCCGAGCCGATGCTGCAAACCTTGCGCGACGCTGGTTTTTTGCTGGCGGTCGCCACCGGCAAAAGCCGCCGCGGCCTGGATCGCGCGCTGGAGGCCACCGGCCTTACCCAAGTGTTTCATGCCACGCGCTGCGCCGACGAGAGTTTTTCCAAGCCGCATCCGGGCATGTTGTTGTGGCTGCTCGATGAATTCAGCATCGAGCGCGAACGCACATTAATGATCGGCGATACGTCGCACGACATGGAAATGGCGATCGCCGCCGACGTGCCGCGCTTGGGTGTGGCCTACGGCGCGCATCCACGCGAAAATTTGGTTAAGCACGACCCCGTCGCCTGTTTGAATACCTTCGACGAATTGACGCAATGGTTGACCACCCACGCATAATTTGCGCCAGCGACGCGCTGGAAGAAGGCGCCAAGGGCGTGCGCTTCAAGGTGCGCAGCGGTGATGGCGACGCGCCGGCGTTTGCGGTGCGTTTTTGCGGCAAGGTTTACGCGTACATCAATCGCTGCGCGCATGTGCCGGTGGAGCTGGATTGGGAAGACGGCGCGTTCTTCGATTATTCCAAGCTATACTTGATTTGCGCCACCCATGGCGCGATGTATTTGCCCGAGTCCGGTGTTTGCGTGGCCGGGCCGTGCGCCGGGAAACGCTTGACGCCGCTCTCGGTCGAAGAACGGGATGGTCAAATTGTCTTGCTGAAGGAAGCTCACCATGTCTGAAAACACGCCGCCCGGCTGGGAACGCAGCGTGCTCGAAAAACTCGCGCTGGCGAGTGTGAACGAACAACGCCGCACGCGCCGCTGGGGCATCTTTTTCAAATTTCTCGCTTTCGCTTACTTGTTTGTCCTGCTGTTTATCGCCATGGGTTGGATGGGCAAGCGCGACCGTGCACCGGAAAAGCACACTGCGGTGGTGGATATCAACGGCGTGATCGCTCCCGGCTCCGCGGCGAGCGCGGAAAACATCGTGCAGGGCCTCACCGAAGCGTTTAAAGACAAGCGCACCCAAGGCGTGGTGTTGCGCATCAACAGCCCCGGCGGCAGCCCGGTACAAGCGGGCTACATCAGCGACGAAATCAAACGCCTGCGCGCCAAGTATCCGGAAATTCCTTTGTATGCGGTGGTGGAAGACGTGTGCGCCTCCGGTGGCTATTACGTCGCCGCGGCCACCGATAAAATTTTTGTCAATCAGGCTAGCTTGATCGGCTCGATCGGCGTGTTGATGAATGGTTTTGGTTTCACCGGCACCATGGAAAAACTGGGCGTGGAGCGGCGTTTGCTGACCGCGGGCGAAAACAAGGGTTTTCTCGATCCGTTCTCACCGGTCAACGCCGAGCAGCAAGCTCATGCCAAAAAGATGCTCAATGAGATACACCAGCAATTTGTCGACATCGTGCGCAAGGGCCGTGGCAATCGTTTAAAAGAAACGCCGGAAACGTTTTCCGGCTTGCTGTGGGTGGGGCAAAAAAGCATCGAGATGGGGCTTGCCGACGCGCTCGGCAGTACCGAGCAAGTGGCGCGTGATGTGATCAAGGCGGAAGAACTCGTCGACTTCACGCCGCGTGAAAATGTGGCGGAGCGTTTGGCTCGACGCTTTGGCACTTCGATGGGGGCGTCGATTGCGGAGTCGCTGGTGAAGCTGGGCGAGAGCGGAGCGGTGCAATTGCCGTTGCGTTAAGCGGTTTTGAGTATCATAAAATATTCATTAAAATCAAATACTTACGATATATACCTTTTTTCCGCATCGGTAGAGGTAGGGTGTTCACCGCGCACGCGGATTTTTTGTAACACGTGCGTGGTGCGCACCCTACGCTGCTCGCACTACTGCGGCTTTAGCCCGATCGCGCGTGCCACTTTGCCCCAACGTTCGATATCGCTTTGTATGGTTGCCGTAAATTCGGCAGGCGTTAAACCCGTGGGCTCGATTGCCAGCCCGGCCAATTCGTTTTTGCCCGCCGTCGATTTCGCATAGGCCGCCATCTCACGCGCCACACGCTCGACCACCGCGCGCGGCGTGCCCGCCGGCGCTACGATGCCGTACCAAAAACCGTGATTAAATCCTTTGAGACCTGCGTCTTCCAGCGTCGGCGTGTTGGGCAGCAACGGCGTGCGCTGGGTTAATGCAATCGCTTTTAACCGTCCGGCTTTCACCTGCGGTACCGAGGCGACCGGATTGTCAAAAAAAATCTGCACGCGGTTAGACGTGAGATCGGGATAAATCGCCGACGAGCCTTTGAACGCCACCGGCACGATGTCGGTGCCGGTGGCAAGCTTAAACGCCTCGGTGATGAGATAACCCAATGTGCCCGTACCGACATGCGCGACATTCATCTTGCCGGGGTTAGCTTTGGCATACGCGATAAGTTCCGCCAGCGTGTTCGCCGGCAGCGCGGGCGCGGCGACGATGATGTAGGGTGTTACGCCGATTTGCGTCACCGGCGCGAAACTTTTCAGCGCGTCGTAGGGAATTTTTTGCGTGAGTCCCGCCACCGGGTGCGTGCTGGAAGTGGCGATGCCCAGCGTGTAACCGTCGGCGTTCGCGCGCGCGACGATGTCGCTGCCGATCACGCCGCCCGCGCCGCCGCGATTGTCGACGATCACCGGCTGCGCCAGCGCTTCGGATAAACGATTCGCCGCCGCGCGTCCGGCGAGGTCGGTGCCGCCGCCGGGCGGGAAGGGGACGATCAGGCGAATGGGTTTGGTGGGCCAGGTGGCGGCGATCGCCGGTTGAACGATCAACGCAGCGGCTAACGCGAACAGTATTGCGAAACGTTTATGCATCGGCCGCCCCGTTATTGTTTGCGTATCAACCGCGGATACACCACGCCATCCCCTTGCCCAAACATCCATTCCATCTCCTCCTTTTTCAAATATTCCGGCTGCGTGCCTTTAGCGGCGCACAGCGCCTCGACCATGATCTGCCGCCGGCATTCGGCGTGGTAGACATTCACGCGGTGGTAACACTCGGAGACGTTGCGGCCCAAGACGGTGATGCCGTGGCGTTTCATGACGATGCAATTGGTGTTTTGGATAAACGTTTTGATCGGCGCCACGTCTTCTTCCACGTTCAAATGCGCCGGCAGGTAAGCGAGCGGTTTTTGCATCAGATACGCCAGCGTTAGCGAGTAGCTGCGGATTTCCTCGCAGCCGGCGGCGAGCAGCGCGATGGTTTCGTCGTGATGCAAATGGATCACGCAATTCACATCGGGGCGCAGGCGCAAAATTTCGCGGTTCATTTGATGGCCGACGCTGGTGGCGTGCTCGCCATAAATCACGCGGCCGTAGGGAATGTCGGTGATCACCAGATCGTTGACTTCCATTTCCTCCAGCGAAACCCCCGCGGGTTTGGCGTAGGCGAGGCCATCCGGGTAATCGGCGTGCGGCACGCGAATCACCATGCCGCCCAGCGTGCTTTGCACGTAGCCGCGCGCGGCGAGGCGATGCGCGTAGCGCACATAAGTTTCGGCAACGCCGCGCTCGAAGGTGACGCGAGGATCGAGCGTGTACTGGTTGACTTGGTAAAGCGGCTTGGGGTCGTTCATGGCGGGCTCCTGAGGGCGATCTGCAAGGTCCACGGGCTTGGCGAACACAAAACGTAATGTATTGATTTTAAATGATATTTTATTTAGGGCTAAACGACAGCCACAGCTTCGTTGGCGAGCATGCCGACCAGCCGCATCAAGGGCAGGCCGATCAGCGCGGTGGGGTCGTCGCTTTGAATTTTTTCCACCAGTGCCACGCCCAGTGTTTCGATTTTAGCGCTGCCGGCGCAATCATACGGTCGTTCGCGGCGCAAGTAATTTTCGATTTGCGTGTCACTGAGTTCGCGCAGCCACACCGTGGTGGGTACGTCATCGAGTTGATGGCGGCCGCTTGCCGCGTCAAACACACACAGCGCGGTGTGAAACACCACACGCTGGCCGCGCATCGCACGCAGTTGACGCACGGCGTTGGCATGATCGCCGGGTTTGCCCATCGGGATGCCGTTTAAGTCGGCTACCTGGTCAGAGGCGATGATCAGCGCATGGCCATGCGTCCTGGCCACCGCGTGCGCCTTGGCGAGCGCGAGCCGCAACGCGGTATCGCGCGGCGCTTCGTTGGCTTGCGCTGCTTCGTCGATGTCGGGCGACACCGTGGCGAACGGCAGGCCCAAACGCTGCAGCAATTCGCGGCGGTAAATCGACGATGAGCCGAGTATCAATGGGCGTTCGGGCATGTTTTGGGTAGTATCAAGCGTCGCTAAGTGTTTGCTTTAACTCGACTTTCGCTTGAGCGACTTTGACAAAAGTAGTCAAAAATACTATCATTATCCGTTTACTTGCGGCGGTGCTAGCCTGGTTTTTAAGTGGTGATGGTGTGGTTATGGCCGGCAACGACATTACCTTCGATAGTTTGGCGCTGGTCCGCGATAAGCAGGTGCTTGCGGGCACGCTGCCGATCGCGCGGCTGGAACGGCTCGCCGAGAGCTTGCATGAAGCGAGCGGCGCGCTCGATTATCGCGTGCACGGTGCGATCGATGGTCGGCAGCGGCCCTTGCTCAAGTTGCAGGTGAGCGGCAACGTGCGCTTGCAGTGCCAACGTTGCCTCGATGGCCTGGCGCATGCGGTCGATATCGATACCGCGGTGCGTTTGGTGGCGCCGCACGCGTTGGATCAGGAATACGACGATAATCCGGATGAGCCGGATTGCGTGGTGGCGAGTAAGGCGTTCGATCTCGCCGCGTTGATCGAAGACGAGGTGTTGTTGGCATTACCGGCGTATCCGCGCCACGCGGCAGGGCAGTGCACCTCGGCGGCCGCGGCTGGTGATGGTGCGGCAAGCAGTAAAGCGAACAATACGTTTGGCGTTTTGCAAACGCTCAAACAAAAATGATTCAATCGAAGGAGTTTTAAAATGGCAGTTCAGCAAAACAAAAAGTCGCCGTCCAAACGCGGCATGCACCGTTCGCACCACGCGCTCACTACGCCGCCGCTGGCGGAAGAGCCGACCACGGGCGAAGTGCATCTGCGTCATCACATCAGCCCCAACGGCTACTACCGCGGCAAAAAAGTCATTCGCGCCAAGGGCGAATAAATCGCCGGCGTTGATCCAGGCGTAAACCCAGCCCAGCATGCGCGTAACCGTCGCGGTCGATTGCATGGGCGGCGACCATGGGCCCTCGGTCACGGTGCCGGCCGCGCTCGCGTTGTTGCGCGAGGATCCCGCCACCGCGGTGATTCTCGTCGGCTTGTCGAGCGCGATCGAATCGCAGATACGGCGCGAACAACACGCGTTCGGCGACCGCATGGTCGTGCGTCACGCCGCCGAAGTGGTGGGCATGGATGAGCCCCCGGCGCTCGCCATGCGCAGCAAAAAAGACTCCTCGATGCGTGTGGCCATCGATTTGGTGAAATCAGGCGAAGCGCAAGCCGCGGTGAGCGCCGGCAACACCGGCGCGCTGATGGCAATATCGCGCTTTGTGTTAAAGACGCTGCCGGGCATTGACCGTCCAGCGATCGCCACCATCATGCCCACCGAAAACGGCCGTGTGTACGTGCTCGATCTGGGCGCCAACGTCGATTGCAGCGCGGAGCATTTGCTGCAGTTCGGCATCATGGGCGCCGAGCTGGTGTCGTGCGTGGAGCACAAGGCGCGCCCCACCGTGGGCTTGCTCAACATCGGCGAAGAGGCCATCAAGGGAAACGAAACCGTCAAGCAAGCGGCGGAGTTGTTGCGCGCAAGCGGGCTTAATTTCTACGGCAATGTCGAGGGTGACGATATTTTCAAGGGCACCACTGATGTGGTGGTGTGTGATGGATTTGTCGGCAACGTGGCGCTAAAAACCGCCGAGGGCCTGGCGCAAATGATCCGCAAGTTTTTACGGGCGGAGTTCGAACGCAATTTTTTGACGCGTATCGCCGCGTTGATTGCGCTGCCGGTGTTAAATGCGTTCAAGCGCCGTGTCGATCATCGCAGCTACAACGGCGCGAGCCTGCTCGGCCTGCGCGGCATCGTGCTAAAAAGCCACGGCTCGGCCGACGCCTACGCGTTTGAATGCGCGCTAAGGCGCGGCGTGGAAGAAGTGCGCACCGGCATGCTCGCGCATATTTCGGAGCGCTTGACACAGATGCACCGCGCGCCGGCGCCGCAAGACGAGCAACCTCCCATTGTTCAGGCCGTCTCTTGAGTATTTATTCCAAAATTATCGGCACCGGCAGTTATCTGCCGGAAAAAATCCTCACCAACAAGGATCTGGAATCGCGCGTCGAAACCTCCGACGAATGGATTTTTTCGCGTACCGGCATCCGCCAGCGTCACATTGCCGCGGATCACCAAACCTGCAGCGATCTTGCGTTAATGGCCAGCCAGCGCGCGCTGCAAGCGGCCGGCATTGGCGCCGCGGCGCTTGATTTGATCATAGTCGCCACCACCACGCCCGACATGGTGTTTCCCAGCACCGCGTGCATTTTGCAGGCCAAGCTCGGCGCCAAAAACTTTCCGGCGTTCGATGTGCAAGCGGTGTGTAGCGGGTTTGTTTATGCCCTCAGCACCGCGGATAACTTCATGCGCTCGGGGCAATACCGCCATATTTTGGTGGTCGGTTCCGAGGTCTATTCGCGCATTCTCGATTGGGAGGATCGCGGTACTTGTGTGTTGTTCGGTGATGGCGCGGGCGCGGTGGTTTTACGGCGCAGCGAGCAGCCGGGCATACGCTCCACGCATTTGCACGCCGATGGCAGTCATGCCGATATTCTGAACGTGCCGGGCACCGTGTGGGGCGGCAAGGTGAGCGGGCGGCCGTTGCTGCAAATGGAAGGCAACGCGGTGTTTAAATTCGCGGTGCGCGTGCTGGGTGAAGTGGCCGAAGAAGCGCTCGCCGCGAATCACATGTCGAAGTCGGACATCGATTGGCTGATCCCGCATCAAGCCAACATTCGCATTATTCAAGCCACCGCGAAAAAACTCGGTTTGCCGA
>Ga0194132_10012672_pt1 | contig 10431 bp, 11 predicted proteins | sample TA2KigOf80mmetaG_FD_148612 | JGI IMG/M metagenome (GOLD analysis project Ga0194132, IMG submission 148612) | Freshwater microbial communities from Lake Tanganyika, Tanzania - TA2015054 Kigoma Offshore 80m | ecosystem: Environmental > Aquatic > Freshwater > Lake | place: Tanzania: Lake... | reverse complement strand
GTCCGCGATCGCCTCCGCTGCGGCCGCCCGGTCGCGTCGACGGCGCACCGGTGCGGTGCGCGGGACGCTTCTCGCCAGGCGTTTGCCCGGACGCGCCGATCTCCTGCTCGATCGCGGCCCAGACGTGCTCGCCTGGAGCGCGCGGCGGCAGCGAGAGACCGAGGAGCGCGCTCGCCTCGTTCACCTTCCGGAGCTCCTCGAGGCAGCCCTCGTGCGGACCGGCCTCGGCGAGATGCGCCTCGCACGCGACGCGCTCCTCGTAGCGGAGCGCTCCGAGCGCCAGCGCGGCGACGTTCTCTTTGAACTCCGCGCAGGTCACGCCGATCCTCCGGCGCCCGCGTTCGCGAGGAGCGAGGCGAGCTTTCCGAGTCCGAGACGGACGCGGGTCTTGACGGTTCCGAGCGGATCGCCGAGCCGCTCGGCGATCTCGGCTTGCGACAGTCCTTCGAAGTAGGCGAGCTCGAGCGTCCTTCGCTGCTCGATCGGCAGCGAGGCCATCGCGTCACCGACGAGCCGGCGCATCTCCGACTGCTCGACGGCGTCGCTCGGCGAGGGAGCGTTTCCGGCTTCGGGCTCGTTTCGGGCGGAGGCGACGAGGCGCTCGGCCGCGCCGCGCGCGCACGCGATCGAGAGCGCGCGACCGGGCGATCGTGATGACCCACGCCATCACCCCGCCGCGGCCGGCGTCGAAGCGATCTGCCTGGCGCCACACTTGCACGAAGGTCTCCTGGACGATGTCCTCGGCTTCTTCCTGGTTCGACAAGACGCGGTATGCAACGGCGAGCGCACGACTGCCACAGCGATCGTAGAGCGAGCGCAGCGCAGCCGAATCACCCCGAGCAACCCGGGAGACCAGAGCGGCATCATCTGGATGACTGGCGATCTGGGGCAACGGCGCGGAAACTTTCGCTGGGCGATCTATCGTGAACCGGCTGTTGTTGCGAGCGGCATTCGTTCGCTGCAGTTACGTATGTCCGGTCCAGACTGGATTCGAGGTTTCTCCGCGCCTCCCGGAGCGACGAATCCGCAAAGAGCGCTCGAAACGTATCTGAGGTTGAACTCGAACCGACCTGAGCGTGTTCCAGGGACGCCCCGCCCGGGGCGAAGGAGGAAAGATGCGCCCGAAGCTCGTCGCCGTATCGGCGGCCATTGTGACCTGTCTCGTCGTACCGGGAGCCGGGAGGGCGGCCAGCCATCGCGAGGCCCCACTCATCTCGAACGATCCCGCTGCCGACAACACCGACACGTACTTCTTCCGGAGCTGGGAGAATCCGGCAAACCTGGTGATGGTGTTGAGCGTCATCCCGTCGCAGGAGCCGAGCGCCGGTCCGAACTATTTCAACTTCGACGACGAGGTCGTATACCGGTTCAGCCTCGACACGAATCAGGACGGCGAAGCCGAGGACGTCGTCTACGAGATCGTCTTCGAGACCGAAATTCGCGATCCGTTCAAAGATTTGCCGGTCGCGTACGCAGGCGTCGACGGCGTGCCCGGTCTGCCGCCGGCGATCACAGCGCTCGACGGGCCAGGCTCCGAAGGTCTCGGTCTGCGTCAGCGGTATACGGTGACGAAGGTCACCGGTTCGAAGAAGTCGGATCGGACGGATCTTGGCGTCGGGCCGATGTTCGCGGTGCCGTCGAACATCGGCCCGCGGACGATGCCGGACTACGAGTCGCTCGCCGAGAAGGGCCACTACGCCCTCGGAAACGGCGGCCGCATCTTCGCGGGCCAGCGCGACGAGACCTTTTACATCGATCTCGGGGCGACTTTCGACACGCTCAACTTCCGCGCGACGCCTCCCATCCTCGCCCCCGCGAACGACGCGAACGACGGAGCCAATCCGTTCGGTGTAGACATGTTCTCCGGCTTCAACGTGAACTCGATCGTCCTCGAGGTCCCGATCGCGGAGATCACGTCCGACGCAGGCGCGGTCATCGGAATGTACGCTTCGACGAGTCGGAGCCGCAGCACGCGCCGCAGGGGAGCGCCCGATCGCATCCGCGAACGCGACGACGGCTCGACGCTGGTGGTCGGCCGCAAGGAGAAGGTGCAAGTCTCGCGCCTCGCGAATCCGTTGGTGAACGAGCTCCTGATCGGTACCGGCTCGAAGGACGTGTGGAACGCGACCGAGCCGTCCGACGAGGGAAGGTTCGTCGACTTCTATCTGAACCCGCGGCTCGTCGCGGTCGTCAACACCGCGTTCGGAACCGCGTTCCCGACGACGAACCGAACGGACCTCGTTGCGGCCCTCCTCAAGTATCCGGGACAGGACCCCGCCGTCTGCTCGAAGGACGATCCCTGCGCCGAGCTCCTACGCTTGAACGTCGGCGTGCCGCCGACCGCACCGGCGGCGCAGAAGCGCCTCGGCGGCCTCGCCGGAGACGCGGCGGGCTTCCCGAATGGACGCCGGCCGAACGACGACGTCACCGACATCGTGTTGCGCGTTGCCGCGGGCGCGCTCCTCGGGCCGGTTCCGGCGCTCGGCGACGGCGCGCACTTCAACATCGGGGCGCCGGGAACGAGCGTCACCGCGAACGGCATCGCCACGTCGTTCCCGTATCAGCCGACGCCGCACGACGGGCGGAATCGGAGACACCTCGATCCCGGCGAATAGACCGGAACGAGATTGCGATCGCTGCGACGCGGGAGGGCGCGCCCCCTCCCGCGCGCGGCGGCCCTCAGCTCACGCAGCTCGCGCAGGAGTGCAGCGGCGGAGCGCTCGGCACGAGGCGCGGCAGGGCGTGCTCGATCGCGTGGATGATCTCGTCCCGTGCCGCCGCGAAGACGTCCTCGCCGTGTCCGGCGGGGTCGTCGATGTCGCCCGCGAAGCCGGCGAAAGCGCGCAATGTGAGGAGAGGAATCTCGCCGGGATCGTGATGCGTTCGCACCATGTCGATCTGCTCGGACGTCATGGTGAGGATCAGATCGGCCGTGTCGAGCAGATGGCGATGCCCGCGCTTCAGGTCGCGTGCGCCGAGCTCCTCCGAGAGGCCGATCCCGACATCGCGGAGGACGAGGCGCGTATCGAGCGACACGAGGCTCCCGTCGCGTGCGAAGGCCGCGATTCCGCCGGACTCGACGACGACTTCTTCCGGAGACACGCCGATCTCGACGAGCCGCCGTCGCAGGAGGTGCTCGGCCATGACGCTCCGAGCGGTGTTCGCGTGGCAGACGAAGAGGATACGGCGATAGGGATACGCCGAGCCTTCGGTCAAGCTCGCATCTCGGACGTCGACCGCGCGGGCTTCGCTCCGCTCGCCTCGGCGACGCCGAGCGCCTTGCCGGTCGCGTAGAACCAGCGAATCGTCGCGAGCTCGTCCTCGGTGATCGACTCGAGTAGGGATCGCGTCTCCATGTCCTCCTCGATCTGCGCGATCACCTCGCGGATCGGAGCGACCGCGGCTTCGCCCTCCGGGACGCGGCGCAGGAAGTCCGCGAGCTTCTCCTCGTCCGCGACGTGTGGCTAGCCGAGGCGCGTGCGCGCGGCTTCGCGGAAGCTCTCGGGGATGCTCGCGGTCGGCTGCGCACCGAGCTCGCTGAGCCGCGCGCCGAGGACGCGCCCGTGCATCGCTTCGCGCTCGCAAACGATGCGCAGGCCGCCGCGCAAGCAGGCGTTCTGCGTCACCTCCGACCAGAGCGCGAAGACGACACCGCCGAACGCTTCGCCGGCGCGGAACTGATCGACGAACTCGACGACCATGTCGCGCTCGCTCGAGTACGTCTTCTTCCCGGCGCGGTACGTCCGCTCGGGAGCGCGAACCGGACCGGCGCCGTTCCCGTCGCCCATCTGGATCTCCCGCATCTGCTCCTCGAAGAGCTGATCGGAGATCAAGCCCTTGCGATAGGCCTTGAGGAGCTGACGGAGCTCGAACTGCTTGTTCGCATCGGACACGATCGCCTCCTTGAGAGCCGCCGAACGAGCCGCCGCGCGCCGCCGCGGGACCGGCGGGGTGGCGATCCGCAACGACGATCTAAGCAGGTTCGCCGGCGTCGGGGAAGACGAGCACGATCGCGTCGCCCTGCACGTCCGCCCTGGCGTGGCCGCCGGAGCGGAGGCGCCCGAAGAGGATCTCCTCGGCGAGCGGCTTCTTCAGCTCCTTCTCGATCAGGCGGGCCATCGGCCGGGCGCCGAACAAACGATCGAAGCCCTTCTCCGCGAGGAGCTGCCGCGCCGCGTCGCTCAGCTCGAGCGTGACCTGCTTCTCCGCGAGCTGCTCGTGGAGCTCGGCGAGGTTCTTGTCGACGACGCGCGCGATCGCTTCGGGCGGGAGCGTGTCGAACACGACGATCGCATCGAGTCGGTTCCGAAACTCGGGGCTGAAGGTCTTCTCGATCGCGTTCTTCGCGGAGCCGGTCGCACCGTCCTGGCCGGTGAAGCCGATGCCCTTGGCGTTGATCTCGCGCGCGCCCGCGTTCGTCGTGAGGATGACGACGACGTTCCGGAAGTCGGCCTTGCGACCGGTGTTGTCCGTCAAGGTCGCGTGGTCCATCACCTGCAGCAGGATGCTGAACAGGTCGGGATGCGCCTTCTCGATCTCGTCGAGCACGACGACGGCGTAGGGATTCTTTCGCACCGCGTCCGTGAGAAGGCCGCCCTGGTCGAAGCCCACGTAGCCCGGCGGCGCACCGATGAGCCGCGAGACGGTGTGCTTCTCCATGTACTCGCTCATGTCGTAGCGAAGCACCTCGACGCCGAGGATGCGTGCGAGCTGTCGCGCGAGCTCGGTCTTGCCGACGCCGGTCGGTCCCGCGAACAGGAAGGAGCCGATCGGACGCTCGCCGTGGCCGAGGCCGGAGCGCTGCATCTTGATGACCGAAGCGAGCTGCTCGATCGCTTGGTCCTGTCCGAAGATCACCTTCTTCAGATCGGGCTCGAGCAGCTCGAGCTGCTCGCGATCGCGCGTCGAGACGTTCTTCTCGGGAATGCGTGCGATGCGCGCGACCATCGCCTCGATCTCGGGCGTGTCGATCACGTGCCGACGCTGTTCCTCCGGGCGGATCCGGTCCGCGGCGCCCGCTTCGTCGATCACGTCGATCGCCTTGTCGGGCAGGTGACGCTCGTTGATGTGCTTCGCGGAGAGCCGTGCAGCCGCGTCGATCGCGCCGTCGGTGTACTTGACGCCGTGATGCTCCTCGTAGTGGCTGCGGAGCCCCTTCAGGATGTCGATGCACTCCTCGACCGAGGGCTCGCGCACGTCGATCTTCTGGAAGCGGCGCTCGAGCGCGCGATCACGCCCGAAGGAGGCCTTGTACTCCGCGTACGTCGTCGAGCCGATGCAGCGGAGCTCGCCGCTCGCGAGGGCCGGCTTCAGCAGGTTCGAGGCGTCGATCGTCCCGCCGCTCGTCGCGCCCGCTCCGACGACGGTGTGGATCTCGTCGATGAAGAGGATCGAGCCGGGGATCTTCTCGAGCGCTTTCAGCACCGCCTTGACGCGTTCCTCGAACTGGCCGCGGAACTTCGTGCCGGCAATCAGCGCTCCCATGTCGAGCGCGTAGATGCTCGCGTCCGCGATCGCCTTCGGGACCGCTCCTTCGTGCAGCCGGCGTGCGAGGCCCTCGACGATCGCGGTCTTGCCGACGCCGGGCTCGCCGACGAGCACCGGATTGTTCTTGCGCCGACGAGACAGCACGTGGATCGCGCGCTCGACTTCCTCGGCTCGTCCGATCAGAGGATCGATCTTTCCTGCGGCGGCCTTCGCGCGGAGGTCCGTCGTGTAGGCTTCCAGCGGATTGCGTTCGGGCGCGTCTTCCTCGTCGCCGATCGGCAGCTCGTCGCCGGTGCGCGGATCGGCGGAGCCGTTCGCGCCGCCCTCGCCGTCTTCGCCGACCCCGCCGACGCTGCCGCGTCCGTGCGACACCCAGCGCAAGACGTCGAGCCTCGAGAGCCCCTGCTGCTCCAGCAGGTACAGGGCGTGACAGCTCGGCTCGCGGAAGAACGCGACGAGCACGGCCGGGCCGTCGATCGTCGAACGTTCGGCGTTCAGAGCATGCACGGCGGCGCGCTGGAGCACGCGCTGGATGCCGGGCGTCTCGTGCGGAGTGTAGTCGACCCCGACGGGCACCGTCTCGAGCGACTCCGCGAGGAAATTCTCGAGCTCCTGGCGGAGAGCGTCGCGATCGACCTCGAGATCGCGCAGGAGGTCCATGACGCTCGGGTTGTCGAGCAGCGCCAGAAGGAGGTGCTCGAGCGTCAGGTACTCGTGCCGGCGGCGGCGCGTGTCGTCGATCGCCTGGCGGAGCGATGCCTGCAGCTCCTGGGTGATCGAGGGAGGCGTCATTCCTCCGGCTCCATCGTGGTCAGCAAGGGATATTCGTTCTGCTCCGCGAGCTCGGTGACGCGGCGGACCTTCACGTCCGCGACGTCGTGGGGATACACGCCCGCCACTCCGATTCCATTGTTGTGGACGTGAAGCATGATCTGCACCGCCTCGGTCTCGCTACGGTGAAAGATGGTCTCCAGGATCCACACGACGAACTCCCGAGTGGTGTAGTCGTCGTTGTGGAGAAGGACCTTGTAGAGCTTGGGACGTTCGAGGCGCTTTTCTGTGCGGGTTCGGGTGACGACCGCGGTGTCTTCGCCGCCGTCTCCCGCCCGATGTGGTCTCGCCATCTGCGGCGAGCGTAACCATCCCCCCCGGCTGCTGCTAGGGGTTGCGGCTCCCGCGCCTCAAATGACGCCCGTGTCGACCATGTGCTCGGCGACGAGGACCGCGCCCTTTGCGGCTCCCATTTTCGTGTTGTGGGAGACGAGCATGTAGCGAAGGCCGTTTTCGTCGGAGCGGATCCGCCCCACGGACGTCGCCATCCCGCCTTCGACGTCGCGGTCGAGGCGCGGCTGCGGACGGTACGGGTCGTCGTGCAGGATGATCATGCGGCTCGGAGCGGACGGCAGGCCGCGCGCGCAGAACTCCCGGCCGAACTCCGCGAAGACGCTCTGGACCTCGTGCGCCGACGCCGGACGCTCGAGGTCGACGTGCACCGCTTCGGTGTGTCCCTCGCGGACGTTCGCGCGGGTGCAGGTCGCGCTGACCGGGACCTTCGCGGGCACGCACGCGCCGTTGCGGACCGCGCCGAGGATCTTACCCGTCTCCTGTGCGACCTTCTCTTCCTCTTTCGGGATGTACGGGATGATGTTGTCGAGGATGTCGAGCGCGGGAACGCCGGGAGAGCGGCCCGCGCCGGAGAGGCCCTGCATCGAGGTCATGATCACGCGGCGGAGCCCGAACGCGTCGGCGAGCGGCTTCAGCGTGATCACCATGCCCATCGTGGTGCAGTTCGGCAGCGGGACGACGAAGCCCTTCCACCCGCGCTTCTTTTGCTCCGCGACGATCGAGAGGTGATCGAGGTTCACCGCGGGGACTGCGATCGGAACGTCCGGCTCGTAGCGGAACGCGGAGGCGGTCGAGAACACCGGGCGCTGCTCGGCGAGCCGCGGCTCGATCTCCTTCGCGGCGTCGCTCTCGATCGCGGTGAAGACGACGTCGACGGTCGCCGGATCGAGATCGCGCGCGTCCAGCACCCGGAGTTTCAAGACCGCTTCGTCGGGCTCCTCGTCACAGTACCAGCGCCGCGAGCCGCTCGACGGATCCCGTAGAGCGTCGGCGTACGAGCGCCCCGCGGACCGCTCCGAGGCCGCGAGCGTCGTGATCCGGAACCACGGGTGGCCGCGAAGCGCCGCTACGAATTGTTGACCTGCCACACCGGTCGCTCCGACGACCGCGACTTTGCGCTGTTTGTCCGCTGCCAAGGCTGACTCCTTTTCGGTCCCGTATGGTCGAAACCAGCGACGGGCTTGTCAACCGACGCCCTCGAGCGCGTCTCCACGTGCGTCGACTTGCAACGAGCGCCGGGACACGGTGCACTCGGACCATGTCGAGCCCCGGCCGCTCGCCCCGCTGCGGCGTCTTCCTGCCCCTCGTCGGCTTCACCTGGGAGGAGCTGCGCTCGCGCGCCTCGCTCGTCGAGCGCCTCGGCTTCGACTCGCTCTGGCTCGACGATCATTTCTGGTTCCCGGGGGCTCCCGATCGCGATCATCTCGAGGTCTGGACGGCTCTGACGGCGCTCGCCGTCGCGACGGAGCGGCTCGTGCTCGGGCCGCTCGTCCTCTGCCAGTCGTTCCGCTCGCCTGGGCTTCTTGCGAAGATGGCCTCGAGCCTCGCGCGCGTCTCGTCCGGGCGTCTCGTCCTCGGCGTCGGCGCCGGGTGGATGGAGGAGGAGTACCGCGCCTACGGCTACGCGATGCCGCCCGCGCGGGATCGTCTGCGGCAGCTCGGCGAGACGCTCGAGATCCTGCGCCGGACGTTCACACAGGATCGCGCGACCTTCGACGGAAAGCACTACCGCGTTCACGACGCGCCTCTCCTGCCGAAGCCCGGGCGCCTCCCGATCCTCGTCGGCGGCGCGGGTGATCGTCTTCTCCGCCTCGTCGCCCGGCACGCGGACGGCTGGAACTGTCCGAACCCGGCGTGGCGCGAGCTCGCGGCGAAGCGCGAGACGCTCCTGCGCGAGTGCGACGGAATCGGACGCGACCCCGCGACGCTCGAGGTGTCCGAGCAGGTCCTCGTCGTCCTCGGCCGCGACGAGGCGGCGGTGCGACGCGAGAAGGAGCGCGCGCAGCAGAGCCTCGGCGCGTTCGCGCAGTTCGACGGCGACGTGCACGTCGGAACGCCGCCACAGGTCGCCGAGGCGCTGCGAGCCCGGCTCGATCTCGGCGTCGAGTCGCTGATGGTGATGTTCGGCGATTTCGGGAGCGCCGAGCAGATCGAGCTCTTCGCGAACGAGGTCCTGCCCGCTCTCCGCTCGCACCGGAAGAATTGATCGCGGCGACAAAGCTTCGGTCGTCCACATTGCGTCTTCGCCGACTCTCGCGTGCAGTCGCACCGGGAGGATCGCGATGTCGCTCAAGCACGTCGTTCTGGCACTCGTAGAAAGCGAGGAGTGCTACGGGTATCGGCTTCACGAGCGCGTCGCCGAGCTGCTCGCGCTCGCTTCGCCACGCGAGACGTCGCGCGTGTACGGCGTTCTCGTCGACCTCGAGGACGCGGGTCTCGTCGCGTCGCGCGCCGAGCAGAGCGATCGCGGGCGGACGCGCAAGCTCCACCACCCGACGAAGCGCGGCGAGGCGGAGCTGCGCCGCTGGCTCGATCGGCCGCGCGCGAGCGGCTCGCTGCTTCGCCGGAGGCTTCTCGTCGAGCTCGCGGTGCTCGAGCGCTCCGCGGCGCCCCTCGCGGGGAAGCGCCGTCGCTGGCGTCTCGAGCTCGACCGGCGACGCCGGGTCCGCGACGAGCTCGCGGCGAAGCCGGACGAGTCGGCACGCTCCTTTGCTTCGCTCCTCCGAGAGCGCACCCGCGCGCACCTCGAGGTGGAGATGCGCGCGATCGAGGACCTCCTCCGGACGGAGTGAAGCCGGGCTCAGGTTTCGAGCGGCGGAACGTCGCTCGTCAGGGTCTCGATGAACTTCTCGGCGGCGGGCGAGAAGTGGCGTCCTTCCTTGTGGATGATGCCGAGCTGCCGGATGAAGCTCTCGTCCGTGAACGGGATCGCGACGAGCGTCTTGTTGCGCACCTCGGGCCGGACGGCCGGCTCGGGGGCGATCGAGATGCCCGTGCCGACTTCGACGATCCGCTTGATCACCTCGATGTTGTCGACCTCGGCGACGTGGTGGACGCGGATGTTGTGCTTCTGCAGCGCGCGCTCGATCGCCTTGTGCGTCGGGATGTCCTTCTCGAAGCCGACGAAGTTCTGCCCGTCGAGCTTCCGGATCGGGACCGCGCGAAGCTTCGCGAGCGGATGCGCCGGGTTGCAGATCAGCACGAGCCGGTCCTCGCGAAACGGGATCAGCTTGATCTGTGGGCGCTTGCTCGGATACGCGATCACGCCGACGTCGAGCGTGCCGGAGAGCACGTCCTCGTAGATCTGGTTCGACTTCTTGTACTCGAGGCGGACGTTGACGCTCGGATACGCTTTGACGTAGCGCTTCAGCTCCTCGGAGAACTCGTACAGCCCGACGGAGTGCACCGTCGCGACCCGCACCGTACCGGCGACGATGTTCGCGAAGGCCTGCAGGCGGCCCTCGAGGTCGTGGTAGCGGGAGACGATCTCCTTGCTGATCTCGTAGAAGATCTCGCCCGCGGGCGTCGGTCGGACGCGGCGCTTGGCTCGCTCGACGAGCTTTCGGCCGTAACGCGTCTCCAGCGTGCGAATCTGCTGGCTGACCGCGGACTGGGTGACGAAGTTCTGCGCCGCTGCCACCGAGAAGCTGCCGGTGTCGACCAGGTCGCAAAAAACCTTCAGCGTCTCGATGTGCATGCTCGTCTTGTAGGGACGCTAACCTGCATTTCTCACCAGATCCCTACTGCGGCGGCCGATAGCACCGAATCTTCGCGAGCTTCTCCCTCCGGGCTCCTCGACGTACTGTTCAAGTACGCCTG
>Ga0194132_10012671_pt1 | contig 10432 bp, 11 predicted proteins | sample TA2KigOf80mmetaG_FD_148612 | JGI IMG/M metagenome (GOLD analysis project Ga0194132, IMG submission 148612) | Freshwater microbial communities from Lake Tanganyika, Tanzania - TA2015054 Kigoma Offshore 80m | ecosystem: Environmental > Aquatic > Freshwater > Lake | place: Tanzania: Lake... | reverse complement strand
CCCCGAGGGCAAATCGATGGCCGGCCTGTGGGAATTCCCCGGCGGCAAGGTCGATGCCGGCGAGACGCCCGAGCAGGCGCTGGTGCGCGAGCTCCGCGAGGAGCTCGGCATCGAAACCGCGACGAGCTGCCTGGCGCCGATCGCCTTTGCCAGCCATGGCTACGACAAGTTCCATCTTTTGATGCCGGTCTTCGCGTGCCGCAAATGGCACGGCCTGCCGCGGCCGCGTGAAGGGCAGGCATTGAAATGGGTGATGCCGGGCGAGCTCGCGCGTTACCCCATGCCGCCCGCCGACTTGCCGCTGGTCGGCCTGCTGCGCGATCTTCTATGAGTCGGCGGGAACGGGCAGCGGGTGGCCCTCGCGCCAGCCGAGCAGGCGGCGGAAGATGACCGCCTGTGCCGTCACCGTCAGCGCCGCCGCGCCGTAGGAACAGAGAAGCGCGACCGTCAAAGCAACGACGGCAGCGCCCTCGCGCGCACCCAGAAGGCCCCGCATCAGGCCGGCGGTGAAGGTGAGCGCCATCGCCGTCGCAAAGGCGCCGCCGAAAAAGGTGAGGAACAGGGCACCGATGATCGTCCAGGCGTTGCCGCGGCTCAGCGCCCATGACTGACGTGGCGAAAAGGGCACGTCGACTGCGGTCGCTGCAAGGCCCCAGCTCACGCGCAGCGCTAGCAGCAACGACACCACGAAGCCGATCGCGATCGGCCCGGCGAGCGCGTAGCGCCTAGCCGCTTCGGGGTCCATGGCGCGGCCACCGGCGCTCAACGTCGTCGGATCGACCGACCCGATGGTGGCGATGAAGATCGCGATCAGCGCGAACGTCATGCCGCCTACCTTGATGAGGTGGCCGAGATAGGCCGTCTCTCGCGCCGACCAGCCGGTGCCGGGCAGGCGGTCCAGCCGATGGGGACCGAGCAGCACGACCCGCTGCCAGGCGACCAGGAACATCACCGTCGGTATGATGTCGATGGCTCTTTCGGCCAGTACCGCGAGCGGTGTGTCCATGGCGAGCAACTCGCCACCGACGCGGATTGCCAACGACAGGATCCACGGCACGGTGACCAGGTGGAAGAAGAGCCGGATGTTGCCGAAGAAGAAGCCGGCGCTCTCGGAGACGACTTCGCTGAACGACAGTTTGACGGCAGGCACGATCTAACTCCGCTCTACTTTCTCGCCGGCGCTTCGCTCCGTGGTGCCCAGTGCTTCGGCCAGTTGCCGCGTGGCACTGCCGGGCTCGAGCGGCTTGGGCTGCGAGGCGTGTGGCGCCCAGCCATGCAGGAACAGGACCTCGAAGCTCGCGGCCACCCGCCCCGAGGGTAGCGCAAAACGCTCGCCGTAGATCTCGGCGGCGCGCAGCAGCGTGGCTCGCCGGGCAAGCCCGCGCCGGCGCTCGGCTACCAGGTTGCTTTCGCCCATGGCGCCGAGGTCGCGCATCAGCGCCAGGGGATCCGGGTATTCGACCTCGATCGTCTCGCTGTCGGCCACCGGCAGGGCAAAGCCCGCGCGTTGCAGCAGACCGGCGGCGTCGCGCAAATCGGCGAACGGCGAGACCCGCGGGCTGAGACCGCCCTCGACTTCGCTTTCCGCCGCCGTCAGCGCCTGGCGGAGCTGCCACAGGGTGGCGCCGCCCAGCATGGCCGCCAGCAGCAGGCCGTCGGGCCTCAGGACACGGCTGATCTGCACCAAGGTGCCTGGCAGGTCGTTGACCCAGTGCAGGTCCATGGCGCTCACGACCAGGTCGAAGCTCCGCGGCGCGAAGGGCAGCCACTCCTCGTCGGCGACGACCGCCGGTCCACGGGCCAGCCGGGCGAAGCCATGACCAAGGTCGGCGCGGACCAGCCAGCCGACGGTCTGTCGTTCGCCCAGCGCCGAGGCAATCTCGTCGCCATGCGAGCCGATGTCGAGGGCCGCGGCGAAGCTGCGGCGGACATCGTCGAGACGCTCGACCAGGCGCTGGGCAATCTCGCGCTTCAGGAACGCGCGGTGCCGCCAATCGCGCGCCGCCCGTTCGCGCCGTCGGCGCAGCGCGACGCGGTCGAAAATCAACAGGGGGTCCAGGCCGGCCACACTGCGTATGTAAGGCCAAAGCGCGACGGACGGTAGAGGAACGCCATCCTGTCGGCGCATTTGCCTGGCCCAATGCCGCCCATGTCGTCCACAGGCTTCGCTCACTTGTGCGCCGGCACCGCTCGCGCCGTGCTCGATGCCGTCCTGCCGCCGCTCTGCCTGGGATGCAGCGAGATCGTCGAGGCGCCGGGCGGGCTCTGTGCCGCCTGCTGGCGAAGCTTCTCGTTCATCGCACCGCCCTGCTGCGCACGCTGCGGTTATCCGTTCGTCGAGCCGGTGGGCGAAGGCGCGCTGTGTGGCGCCTGCGCGGCCCGGCCGCCGCGCTTTCGGCGCGCCCGGGCGGCACTGGTCTACGATGACCGCAGCCGGCGCCTGGTTCTGCCCTTCAAGCATGGCGATCGCACCGACATTGCCCGCGCCTGCGGCGCCTGGATGGCGCGCGCCGGCATCGATCTGCTGGCCGATGCCGACCTCGTGGCGCCGGTGCCGCTGCACTGGCGGCGCCTGTTCCTGCGCCGATACAATCAGGCGCAGCTTCTCGCCCGCGTCGCCATCGCCGCGGCTCCGTCGACGCACGGCCGCTTGATCCCCGATCTGCTGCGTCGCCGCCGCTGGACCGGCTCGCAAAGCGGCCTTGCTGCTCGCCAACGGCGCGACAACGTCCGACATGCGTTCGACCTGCACCCGCGCTGGGCCTCCGAGGTCTCCGGCAAGTCGGTGCTGCTGATCGACGACGTGCTCACGACCGGGGCCACGGTCGAGGCCTGCGTGCGCGTTCTGCAGCGCAGCGGCGCGGCGGCGGTCGATGTGCTGACGCTGGCGCGTGTCGTGCGCCCGGCGGTATAGTCGGCCAAAGGGGTTGATGATGGCCAAGGTCGAGATCTACACCACGCCGTTCTGCGGTTACTGCGCGCGCGCCAAAGGCCTGCTCGACAGCAAGGGCGCGGCCTACGAGGAAATCGACGTGATGATGGACGACAAGAAGCGGGCCGAGATGCGTGAGCGCTCCCGGCGCACGACGGTGCCGCAGATCTTCATCAACGGCCAGCATGTCGGCGGGTCCGACGAGCTCGCCGCCCTCGATCACTCGGGCAAACTCGATCCCTTGCTGGCGCAACCCGGCTGAGGCACCCGTCATGACCAGCACGTTCAAGGCCGGCTTGATCCAGACCAACGTCAGCAACGAAATGGCCGAGAACGTCGCCTTCGTGCGCGCCGAAGCGCGGCGAGCGCGCGATGGCGGCGCCGACTTCATCATGACGCCGGAGAATACCGGCCTGATCGGCGCCAACCGGGCCGAGACCCTGCAGAAGGCGGAAACCGAGGAGGCGCACGCCATGCTGGCGGCCGCGCGCGCCGGCGCCCGCGAGACCGGCGCATGGTTCCTGCTGGGCTCGATCCATGTCCGCGTGCCGGGCGAGGAACAGATCCGCAATCGGTCCTACCTGATCGATGCCGCGGGCGGCATCGTGGCGAGCTACGACAAGATCCACATGTTCGACGTCCAGCTCGCAGGCGGCGAGAGCTACCGCGAATCGTCGACCTTCCGGCCGGGCGAAAAGGCGGTGCTGGCGGAGACGCCGTGGGGCGTGCTCGGCATGACGATCTGCTACGACTTGCGCTTTCCCTATCTTTATCGCGATCTCGCGCATGCCGGCGCCACCATGCTCGCGATCCCGTCGTCCTTCACCGTGCCGACCGGCAAGGCTCACTGGCATACGCTGATGCGGGCTCGCGCCATCGAGACCGGCTGCTTCGTGTTCGCGCCGGCGCAGGTCGGCACGCACAAGGGCTCCAATCGCAAGACCTACGGCCATTCGATCGTCGTGGCGCCATGGGGCGAGGTGCTGGCCGATGCCGGCGGCGAGAAGGCGGGCTTCGTCGTGGCCGAGGTCGATCTCGGCAAGGTCGCCGAGGCGCGCAAGATGGTGCCGTCGCTGACGCACGATCGCAAATACGGCGCGCCCGAGTTGCACAAGCCGGCGATCGCCAAAGCCGCCGAGTAGCGCCCTACAGTTTGCGCGCGGCGATGCGCTGGACCATCGCCATCTTGGGCTCGCTGATCAGCCGTGCCTCATAGGCAACCACCGAGAAGCGGCCGCCCACGACCTCGAGCAGCTCGCCGTCCTTCAGCAGAAACTCCGGCCGGCTCGGCCGGCCGAAACGCTCGTTGCCGGCCATGAACGTCTCGTAGAGCAGCACGCCGCCCGGTTCGACGGCATCGAGCAAAGTGGGCAGCAGCGGCCGATGCAGATAGTTGGTGACCACGGCCGCGCCGAACCGACGGCCCGGCAGGGGCCACGGGCTGCCGTCTTCGAGATCGGCCGTCACAATTTCCAGGTCGGGGTGAGAGGGCAGAGCGGTGGTATCGCGGTCGACGGCCGTCACGCGATGACCACGTTCGACGAAAAACACGGCGTGGCGGCCGCCGCCGGCTGCGACGTCCAGAACCGTCGCGCCGGCTGGAGCCAGACCGGCCCATTGCACGATCCACGGTGACGGGACCCCTCTTGCGTCGGCCACGATCACACCCCATCATCTCTGGCACTCCAGGGCTCAGAGTGCCAACAGCCGAAATTCCGCATTTTTCATGATCCTATACCGACTGCGCTGCGCCAAAGGCCACGAATTCGAAAGCTGGTTCAAGGACAGCAAGACCTACGAACGCCAGGAAAAGAAATCTTTGATCGGCTGCGCGGTATGCGGCGACACCAAGGTCGAGCGCGCACTGATGACGCCGCGGCTCGGCACCAAGGGCAACAAGGCCAAGACCGGCGGGCCGGTCGAGGCGCCGCCCGCCGCGCCGCCACCACCACCGGAGCCGACCGCCGAGCGACAGCAGATGGCGGCGCTGACGCGCCGCATGCCCAAGGAGCTGCGCGAGGCGCTGCTCAAGGTCCAGACCGAAGTCGAGAAGAACTGCGAGCATGTCGGCGATCGCTTCGCCGAGGAAGCACGCAAGATCCACTACGGCGAGAGCGACAAGCGCGGCATCTACGGCCAGACCAGCGAGGAGGAGGCCGAGGCGCTGGCCGAGGAGGGCATCGAGTTCGGCCGCCTGCCGTGGATTCCCCGGGGCAATTGATCCGTGTCGTCCTCATCGTCGATTGCGGCGGACGTGGAATCCTTCGTTGCGCTCAGGATGCCGGCTTGCTTCCGTACAACATGTAGTTGACGTCGAGGTCGGCCTTGTCGAGCGACCAGGCCCGGCGGAGCGGGCTGTAGACAACGCCGACGATCTCCTGCGTCTCGATGCCGCCGGTGCGCAGGCCGTTCACGACCTCCGACGGCTTCAGGAACTTGCGCCAGTCGTGCGTGCCGCGCGGCAGCCAGCCGAGCAGATACTCGGCGCCGGCGATGGCCAGCGCCCACGCCTTGGCGGTGCGATTGAGCGTCGACAGGAACAGCAATCCACCGGGCTTCACCAGGCTGCCACACGACTTCAGGAAGAGGTCCACGTCGGCCACGTGCTCGACGATCTCCAGAGCGAGCACGATGTCGTATCGCGCGCCCATGCCGGCCAGCGTTTCCGCCGTCTGCTGGCGGTAGTCGATGGTCAGTCCCTGGCCCTCGGCATGGCGGGCGGCGACGCGGATGTTGCGTTCGGCGGCATCGATCCCGGTCACTTGTGCGCCCAGCCGCGCCATCGGCTCGCAGAGCAGGCCGCCGCCGCAGCCGATGTCGAGCACCGACCGGCCGTCGAGCGGATTGCCCGATAGCGCATCGCGCCGCCAATGTGCCGCGGCGCGGTCGCGCACATAGCCGACACGCAGCGGATTGAGCCGGTGCAGCGGCGCGAACTTGCCGCTGGGATCCCACCATTCGGCGGAAATCCGCGAGAAGCGCTCGACCTCGGCAGGGTCGACGGTGGTATGCGCGGGGTTGCTCATCGCTGGCCTTGACCCGACAGGTGCTCACGGTGTCTATACCCCGCTTTCGAGCAGGTCCATGGCGCGCATTGTCCTAAAGTTCGGCGGCACGTCGGTCGGCGACGTCGACCGTATCAAGAACGTCGCCAGCAAAGTGAAAGCCGAGGTCGAGCGCGGCAACCAGGTCGCGGTCGTGGTCTCGGCCATGTCGGGCGCCACCAACCAGCTCGTGAAGTGGGTCAACGAGGTCGCGCCCTTGCACGATGCCCGCGAGTACGACGTCGTCGTGGCGACCGGCGAGCAGGTGACGATCGGGTTGTTGGCGCTGGCCTTGCAGCAGCTCGGCGTGAAGTCGCGCTCCTGGATGTCCTGGCAGATCCCGATCCGCACCGACGCCGCCCACGCCAAGGCGCGCATCCTCGACATCGACACCGCCGACATGGCGCGCGCCATGGCGGCCGGCGAGGTGCCGGTCGTGCCGGGCTTCCAGGGCCTGTCGCCGGAGGGCCGCATCACGACGCTCGGCCGCGGCGGGTCGGACACTTCGGCGGTCGCCTTGGCGGCGGCGCTGGCGGCCGACCGCTGCGACATCTACACCGACGTCGACGGCGTCTACACGACCGATCCGCGGATCGTCGAGAAGGCGCGCAAGATCGACCGCGTGACCTACGAGGAAATGCTCGAGATGGCCTCGCAGGGCTCCAAGGTCCTGCAGACGCGTTCCGTCGAGCTTGCAATGAACCATCATGTCCGCGTGCAGGTGCTGTCGTCGTTCGACGCGGCCTTGGGCAGCGACCTGCCCGGCACGCTGGTAGTGGACGAGGAAGAGATCATGGCCCAGGGACTCGAGAAATCCGTCGTGAGCGGCATCGCCTTTTCCAAGGACGAAGCGAAGATCACGGTGACGCGCGTCGCCGACCGGCCGGGCGTCGCAGCGGCGATCTTCGGACCGCTCGCCGAGATCAACGTCAATGTCGACATGATCGTGCAGAACGTGTCGCTCGACGGCAGCTCGACCGACATCACCTTCACCGTGCCGCGCGCCGACCTGGCACGGACCGTCGAGCGGCTGGAGCGCGCCAAGGCCGAGCTGAAGTTCGCCGAGGTGAAGTCCGACACCAACGTCGCCAAGGTGTCGGTGATCGGTGTCGGCATGCGCAGCCACGCCGGGGTGGCGCTCAAGATGTTCGAGACGCTGGCCGCCAAGGGCATCAACATCCAGGTCATCTCGACCTCCGAGATCAAGGTGAGCGTGCTGGTCGCCGCCGAATACACCGAGCTCGCCGTTCGCGCGTTGCACACGGCCTACGAGCTCGACGCCGCCTGACGGCGCGGCCGCTTGCGGCGGCGGCCCGGCTTCGCATGAGTTTCTCTGCTGCTTATGCGAACTTGATGGGTAGGCAGTTCGGCGCGGGTCTTGCTATAAGGCCGACATGCGCGTCGCCCACGCTCACACCAACTGCGAAAATGCCCGCCGCTCGGCGGCCGCATGGTGTGTCGGCGCGCGCCTGATTGACCGCAGCTTCGTCGTCGTCCGACTCAAGCCGCCCGCGGTCTGACCATGGAGAGAACGACTCCTTCGGCCGGACCGCGAATGCTCCTCAAGCGGCTCCGGGATACGATGGCGCGTGCCGAGTCCATCGACGATCCGCTGGGCGAGGTCGTGCGCCTGGTCGCCAACGAGATGGTGGCCGAGGTCTGCTCGATCTACCTGCTGCGCGCCGGCGAGGTGCTGGAATTGTTCGCCACCCAGGGCCTCAACCCCTCGGCCGTGCATCGCACCCGCCTGCGGGTAGGCGAGGGTCTGGTGGGCGACATCGCCGCCCACAACCGGTCGCTCGCTCTGGACGACGCGCAGGCCCATCCGCAATTCGCTTACCGGCCGGAGACCGGCGAGGAGATCTACCATTCGCTGGCTGGCGTGCCGATCGTGCGCGCCGGCCGCGTGCTGGGCGTGCTGGTCGTGCAGAACCGCACGCGCCGGCAATATGACGAAGAAGAGGTCGAGACCCTCCAGACCATCGCCATGGTGCTGGCCGAGCTGATCGCCGCCGGCCACTTCGTCAGCCCCAACGAGATGCAGCAGGTCGACGGACTCGGCCTGCTGCCGCTGCGCGTCGAAGGGGTGCAGCTGACGCCCGGCGTGGCGATCGGCCGTGCCGTGCTGCACGAGCCGCGCATCTCGATCCAGAAGGTCGTGGCCGAGGACATCAAGCAGGAGCTGAGCCGCTTCGAGGAGGCGGCGCACGGCGTGCGCGAGGATGTCGATCGCATGCTCGAGGCACACGACATGCAGTCCGGCGAGCAGCGCGAGATCCTTGAGACCTTTCGCATGTTCGTCGACGATCGCGGCTGGCTGGAGCGCGTGCGCGAGGCGGTCGGCTCGGGCCTCACGGCGGAGGCGAGCGTGCAGCGCGCCTTCGACGACGTTCGCGCCCGCCTCGGCCAGTCGAGCGACCCCTACATCCGCGAACGGCTGAGCGACCTGCAGGACCTCACCAACCGGGTGCTGCTGCGGCTGTCGGGCCGTGTCGCCGCCGACCCCGCGTCGCTGCCCGACGACATGATCATCGTCGCCCGCGACATGGGGCCGGCCGAGCTGCTCGACTACGACCGCACCCGCCTGCGCGGCCTCGTGCTCGAGGAAGGCTCGGCGATGAGCCACGTCGCGATCGTGGCGCGTGCCCTCGATATCCCCGTCGTCGGCCGTGCCGCCGACGTCCTGGCGCGGGTCGAGCCTGGTGACCCGATCGTGGTCGACGGCGACAATGCGCAGGTCCTGGTGCGGCCGGCCGAGGACATCCTGCAGACCATTCATGCCACCATCGCCGCGCGCGACGAGCGCCGGCGCAAGTACGTGGCCCTGCGCGACCTGCCGTCGGCGACGCGCGACCAGGCGCGAGTCTCGCTGAATATGAACGCCGGTTTACTGATCGACATGCAGCACCTCGAGGAGACCGGTGCCGACGGCGTCGGTCTCTACCGGACCGAGATTCCGTTCATGGTGCGTTCGGAGTTTCCCGACGTCGATGCTCAGGCATGGCTGTACGGCCGCGTGCTCGATGTCGCCGATGGCCGTCCTGTGACCTTCCGCACATTGGATGTCGGCGGTGACAAGGTGCTGCCCTATGTCGGCGCGTTCGGCGACGACAACCCGGCGATGGGCTGGCGTGCCATTCGCATCGGCCTCGATCGGCCGGCGATGTTGCGCCGCCAGTTGCGCGCCCTGATCCAAGGCGCCAACGGCCGGCCGCTGTCGGTGATGTTCCCGATGATCGCCGAGGTCGGCGAGCTTCTGAGCGCGCGGCGTCTGCTCGATCTCGAGATGGAACGCGCCAGGCGGCGTGGTCAGCCGGTGCCCGAGCAGCTGCGGGTCGGCGTCATGTTCGAGGTGCCGGCGCTGGCCTGGCAGCTCGACAGCCTGTTGCCGCATGTCGACTTCGTTTCGGTCGGCACGAACGATCTTTTGCAGTTCCTCTATGCCGCCGACCGCGGCAACAGCCGCTTGGCCGGTCGCTACGATAGCTTGTCTCCGGCCCTGCTGAGATTGCTACATTTTGTGGTCGGCAAGGCGCGCCCCGCCGGCGTCGATATGGCGGTCTGCGGCGAAATGGCCGGCCGGCCGGTCGAAGCCCTGGCCCTCTTGGCGATCGGCGTGCGCACGCTGTCGATGGTGCCGGGGTCGATCGGTCCGGTGAAGGCGATGGTTCGTTCGCTCGACCTGAACGAAGCGACTGGTTTCATGAATGCTGCGCTTTCCCAACCCGATCGTCCCATGCGCGAGACGCTGCGTCTGTTCGCAGCCGATCACTCGATCGAAATTTAGAGCAAAAACTCGAATCGCTTTTGCCCTGCCACAAGGCCTCTGCTAGAACTCGTCGCGAGGGGAAAAATCGCAGGGGACATCATGCCAGATCAGGTCGATTGGCGTGCGTTGGAGCGCGAAGCCTCGCCGGGGCGCGCGGTCGGACGCCTGCTACGCGATCAGCGCGAGGCGCGTGGCCTTGGCTTGTCCGATGTGGAAAAAAGCCTTCGCATCCGTCGCGCCCATCTCGAGGCGATCGAGGAAGGTCGCTTCGACAAGCTGCCGGGTGCCGCTTACATCCCCGCCTTCCTCCGTGCCTATGCCGTGCATGTCGGGCTCGATCCCGAGAAGGTGCTGACCGCCTACCATCTCTCCGGCCCGGTGCCGATCAAGCGGCCGGTCGCTCTGCCGGCCGACTTCCCGATCGTCGAGAAGCGCGCGCCGATCGGCTTGGCAGTCCTGACGGTGCTGCTCGTGGTCGCCGCCGGCTATGCCGCCTGGCATTACCTGCCGCGTGATCGGTCGGTCGTCGCCGAGAAAGTGCCGCCCGTGCCGGATCGCCTGCTGGCGTCGCGCCCCGCTGCGTCCGCGTCGACCGACAGTGCAACGCCTGCCGCCGCGCCGAGCGCACCAGCGGCGCCTGCCCAGGATACGCGCAACGCCGCCCCCAGCCTGCCGCCCGAAGCGTGG
>Ga0194132_10012670_pt1 | contig 10432 bp, 11 predicted proteins | sample TA2KigOf80mmetaG_FD_148612 | JGI IMG/M metagenome (GOLD analysis project Ga0194132, IMG submission 148612) | Freshwater microbial communities from Lake Tanganyika, Tanzania - TA2015054 Kigoma Offshore 80m | ecosystem: Environmental > Aquatic > Freshwater > Lake | place: Tanzania: Lake... | reverse complement strand
GTCGTTCGGGAGGTCGTACATCGCGGAAGCAGCGGGGAAACGGGGTTGCTCGCCCATGGCTTCCCCGGAACAGGCCAGACTGCTAGGGTTTGCACCGTTCCACGGGGTCATCCGGGGAATGTCGGTTGAATCCCTTCGATGATCGCGCCCTGGACTCCTGGCCCTTGCCGGTCGCACTGGGCAGGATGTCGGGGAAAGTCGAGCGGAGAGCGTCGGCAAATCTTTGCGCCAAAGCTCGAGACAGGGTCTCGGCATAGTTCTTCTTATCGCCCTGCTCCGTGGCGAGTGAACGGTCACCCGCCTTCGCGAGCTCATCCCTAATCGACCGATCAGGCGGAGTGGGACTCTTTTCGGGCATAGTCGGACGATTGTTGCCGTACGATTCAGATCTCGTCCAGCGGCCAGACCGGGCGCTCGACCTTCTTGTAGGGGAAGCGCTTGATGTCGATGGTGGTCAACCCGCCGGAATCGACGTCGATCGAACGCGAGCCGATGGGGTCGAAAGCGGCGTGGTGGCCCTGCATGCACTTCACGACCAGGACCGATTTCTCGGTCGGCTCGATGCCAAAGATGCGGAACTGCTCGAGGTCGTAGATGCCCTTGTTGAGGGTCGAGAGGATGATCGCTATGCCGTTCACCTCGACTGCCGCCGACTCGCCGAAGCTGCCGCGCGTACCGGTGCCGTAAGGCCCCTTGTAGACGAAGGCGCCGTCGGAGAGCGCGGTGACCTTCGCCTCGACCTCCAGCGGCCCGCCGCCGAAATCCGGATCGTGCTTGCCGCCGAGCGTGAGCCTCACCGTGGCGCCGACACCGGCGGCGCGGGCCTTCCTGGCAGACTCAGGATCGTACATGGCGGCGAGCGCGGCGTTCTTCACGCCGGCGTCGAGCAGCGCCTTCAGGATCGAGGTCGAGTCGCCATAGGCACCGCCGCCGGGCGCATCGCCGTAGTCGCCGAGGATCAGCGGCTTGTCGCCGGGCTTCACGCTGAGCGCCGCCTCGACCGCTTCCTCGATGCCGACGACGCGCTCGGACTGGTAGTGGCGGTTCTGCCAGCCGAACTCCATGAGCTGCTCGCCGAACTCGCGGGCACGCTTGACCTTGCCGTTGCTGGTGACCGCGACCGAGGGACCGACCTCGGCGAAATCCGAGCGCGAGAAGCCGGAATGGACCGAGACGCAGAGCACGCCCTGCTCGCGCTCGATCTCCTCGGCGCGCTTGAGCGCCTCGATCATCGGTCCCTTGCCGGTGTAGGTGCGCGCACTGTCGAAGGCGTTGAGCGCGGCGCGTCGGGCGAGATAGATGCGCGGCTTCACCTCGCCCTTCATCGCGCGGTCGAGGATGGCGGAGGCCCTGAGCGCCGTCTCGTACTGGTCGACATGCGGGCTGGTACGAAAAGCGGTGATGACATTGGCGAGCTTCGCCATCTCGCGCGTGACGTTGGAATGCGGGTCGAGCGTGACCGCGATGGGCACGTCGGGACCGACCACGGCGCGCGTGCGCTTCAGGATCTCGCCTTCCGCATCGTCGTAGCTCTCGGTGACCATCGAGCCGTGAAGCGCGAGCGCGACGCCGTCGAGCGGGCCCGCCTTCTTCAGGCCCTCGACCAGGTGGCCGCAGAAGAACTCTAAGGCCTCGTCGGTGACGGAACCGCCGGGCGTGGCGAAGGTGCAGACCGGGTGATGCAGCTCCCAGCCATATGTCTTCGCCGCATCGAGGAAGCCGCCCATCTCCAGCCGCACGCCGGCATATTTCTTCGGGATCTCGTCGCCCAAAGCGAATTGCTGCGCCTTGAAATGGGCGAGCGTGGTCTTGAGGCGGTTGAACGCGTGCGTCTCGTGCTTGATCGAGGCGGCAAGGACTCGGTGGGGCATTCGCAATCCTTGCCCATCCCCGTTTCAGATCAAGCTTCAATTTCCGTCAGCCGCTGACTTCCTCGGCCAGCGCCTCGAAGACCAGGACCCGTTGGGCGGGAAGGACGATCGAGACCACCGTGCCGCGGCCGGGGGCGCTCTCGATCGCCAGCGTGCCGCCGTGCAGCTCGACGAGCCCTCGCGAGAGCGGCAGCCCCAGGCCAGTGCCGCCGTATTTGCGGCTTATGCGGTTGTCGACCTGACCGAAAGGGGCGAGCGCATTGGGAATATGCTCGGCGGCGATGCCGATTCCGGTGTCGGCGACGGCCAGGACGGCGGAGCCGTCCGAAGCGATCCTCGCGGTGACGGTCACGGTGCCGCCGGGCGGCGTGAACTTCACGCTATTGCTGAGCAGGTTCACGAGCACCTGCTTGAGCCGCAGCTCGTCCGCCATCAGCCGGAGGGAAGACGGCACGTCGACCCCGAGGGTAAGGCCGCCGGCCTGGGCGCGGTCGCCGAGCAGACGGAAGCATCCGTCGACCATCGCGGCGACGTCGACCCGATCCTCGGCCAGGTCGATCTTGCCCGCCTCCACCTTGGCCATGTCGAGAATGTCGTTGATGACGCTGAGGAGGTACTGACCGCTGTCATTGATGTCGTTGGCGTAGCCGCGATACCGCCGGTCGACAGGTCCGAAGAACTCGCCGCGGATGATCTCCGAGAAGCCGTTTATGGCGTTGAGCGGCGTGCGCAGCTCATGGCTCATCAGCGCCAGGAACTCCGACTTGGCTTGATTGGCATGGTCAGCCTGGTCCTTCGCCGCGCGCAGCTCGGTCTCCCTTTGCTTGAGGGCCGAGATGTCGCTTTCGATGCGAACGATGTCTCCCGATCGCGTGCGGATCTCGCTGACATGGATCCATCTGTCGTCCGGCAACGCGACCTCGCGGCTGACCGCCCCCAGCGTATCGGGCGGCACCTCGCCCGGCGCGGACAGCGGAAACCGCTCGGTGACGGCGGCGTAGCGCCGATGCGCGGGATTGCCGAGAACGAGCGCTCCCTGCGCGTCGTAGATCGCAAAGCCGTCCGCGAGGTTCTCGACGGCGTCGCTGAGCCGCTTGTAGATATCCGAGGCGAAGGCGCGGAACTGCAGAAGGAACACATAGAAGCCGAGACCGCAGGCGAGGACGAAGACGGTGCCGGCGATCAGGATGGCCTCGCGCCGCGTCGCGCCCAGGAAGGGAGCAAGCGGGACGTCGATCGCAAAGGCGCCCATCAGGTCGTTCAGCTTCCAATGCTGGCCCGGCTGGATCGCGTTGTGGCAGTCGACGCAGCTCGGCTGGTTGGCGATCGACGGATGAAGCGTGCGCAGCAGAGGCTGGTCGCCGATGACGACGTGCCGCGGCATCGGCCGGGTGTCGGGACTCGCGACAAGCGCCCGTACGGCCTCGGCCATGTCCGGGTCGCTCGGCGGGATGCGGATCTCGCGACCAGGCACGCCGACCAGCATCAGTCGCAAGGTCTCGTTCGGATTCCTCGCGCGGTTGAAGCGCTCGATCGCGTGGGCGCGGAAGGTCGCGGGGACCGGCACGCTCTCGCTGGGAAACTGGCCGCGCAGCTCCGAATAGGTCGAAAAGAAGGAATCCACGAGCTCGAGCGCGGTGAGCTTCTCTTCCGTCTTGCTGGCAACGAACCAGCGCAGGTTGGACTGATAGATCCCGTAGCCGATGACCGCCGACAGACAAGCGCAGAACAGCACGAAGACGAGGTATCCCCGTCCAGCACGCGAATGGAAGAAGCCCCGATGGTCGACCGTCAGCAATTCTGGATCCCCCGAGCCGAAGCGCCGGAACCAGGCTGTCCAATCCACCTAGGATCGTGCCGATTGTGTGAATTTCTGGTTAATAAAACCTAATCTTTATCCAGTTGAGGATCGAGGAGCGCGATCCGACTAGTAGACCGCCTCGATCTTCGCCTTACCGGTGCTGGTGCGGACCTCGGCGGCGGAGGCGGCGAGGTCGCGGAGGTAGTCGGATCGGGCATCCGCGTGCAGCAGCGACATCATCAGGTGCAGGCCCGGCGGGTCCTTCAGCATGCCGGGGACCCAGCCGCGCTTGGCCATGCCCTCGGCAACACGGCCCATATCGAGATCGGCGGCACCGAAGCCGAGCAAGGTGAGGTGCGGCTTGCCGAAGACGCGGAAGCCGGGAATCGCCGAGATGCCGTCGATATAGGCGTCGCGCATGGTCATGAGCTCGCGCGCGATCTTGCGATAGCCGGAACGGCCGAGCGTCTGCATCAGGGCCCAGGCGGCGGCGACGGCACCGCCGGCGCGGGTGCCGGTCAGGGTCTCGGTGACGAAGCGGCCGTTCGGCCATTCGTCGATCGAGAAGGTCTGGCCGGCGCGCTTCTCGGCGTCGCGATAGAACACGGTCGAGGCCGGCTTCGGCGCGAAGCCGAATTTATGCAGATCGGCGGAGAGCGAAGAGACCTCGGGCACGGCGAAATCGAAATCCGGGATCGGATAGCCTTCGTCGCGCACGAAAGGCGCGACATAGCCCCCGACGCAGGCGTCCACATGGAGCCAGAGATTCTTCGAGCCCGCGACTGCCCCAAGCGCGCGGATCGGATCGATCGCGCCATAGGGGAAGCACGGCGCCGAGCCCACGATCATGATCGTGTCGCGGTCGCAGGCGGCCGCCATCGCGGCGGGATCGGCGAGGAACTCCTTGGTCACCGGTACGCGGCGGACCTCGAGGTCCATCAGTAGCGCCGCCTTGTTGAAGGCGGGATGCGCGCTCGCCGGAAGAACCAGATTTCCACGATGCGCCTTGTCGCAACGCTGCTTCCTCGCGAAATCGCGCGCCGCCTTCACCGCCATCAGGATCGACTCCGACCCGCCCGTGGTCATGTTGCCGACGGCACCCTCCGGCGCGTGGAAGAGGTCGAGCGCCATCGCCGCGACCTCGTCCTCCATGCGCTTCAGGCTGGAGAAGGCGCGCTTCCCGCCCAAGGCGTTCTCGGTGAAGTACTCGTTGAACGCCTCCTGCCCGACCTCGGCTGCTTCCGTCGTCGCCTTGAACACGTAGAGCGGCACGCGGCCTTTTTTCCAATCGGCGTCGCCGGACTTCAGCCCCTTGAGCTGGGCTAGGACTTCAGCGCGGGGGCGGCTGTTTTCAGGAAAGCGCATCTGTATCTCCTGGAGGATGCAGGACGATAAGCCCGCGCGTCGGAAACGGCGAGTGGTCTAGTGACGCGCCGTTATGGCGCCCTCGCTTTCGCCCGGTCCTCGCCGCTTCGCGGCTGCGGGCGGGCCCCGCTCGGTCGCCGGCGCGGTCTTAAGACTTCGCGGCGTAGATCGCCGCGCCTGTTTAGTCCCCGAAAAGCCCGTCCTGCCTTTCCGCCAGCCAGTTCCCGAGCAAAGCGTCCTTGCGGAGCCTGCGCTTGACCAAACCGGCATTGGCGAGCTCGCGGCAGAGCGGGTTGACGGCGCTGGAGGCCGCGGCGGCACCCAGCAGCCGGCCGGCGATCTCGCGGTCGGAGATGCCCGGCTGCTGCGCGATCAGGGCCAGGACGTCCTCTGGGTGCGGCGTGGCGGTCTGCATGGGCATCCCTCGATGGGTGATGAGGCATCCTACACCAGTTTACCGCTCGCCCTGGTGACAAGTTAGCTACATAACAATGCGTTAGGGCGCGATGCTATTTTTATGTATGAGCCAATGAAGGAGAAAATACTTACTGTTAATGTGTATTAGAAAGAATATTCATTCTACACTGTGAATATGGATTGAAGCCGGTCGATTGAATGTTAAATCCTCTCGGCAGAACACCGGGAGTCCCGCCTTGTCCAAGATCCATGTCATTCACGAGAACAGCATCTGGGTCGAGCCGCTGCGCCAGCAGTTCAAGGCGATCGGCGCGCCCTTCACCGAGTGGCATCTGGACCAGGGCACGCTCGACCTGACCGAGCTGCCCCCGGAGGGCGTCTTCTACAACCGGATGAGCGCCAGCTCGCACACGCGCGACCATCGCTACGCCGCGGAATACACCGGCGCGGTGCTGGCCTGGCTCGAGCGCCATGGGCGGACCATCGTCAACAACGGCCGCGCGCTGCAGCTCGAGATCAGCAAGGTCGCGCAGTACGAGGCGCTGGCGAAGTTCGGCATCCCGACGCCGGCGACGCTCGCCGTGGCGGGAAAGCAGCATCTGCGCGCGGCGGCGGAGAAGCTCGGCTTCCCCGTCATCTTCAAGCACAACCGCGGCGGCAAGGGCCTCGGCGTACGCCTGTTCCATTCGCTCGCCGCGCTGGACGAGTATCTCGCCTCTTCCGAATACGAGCCCTCGGTCGACGGCATCACTTTGGTCCAGCGCTACATCAAGACGCCGGAGCCCTTCATCACGCGCGTCGAGTTCGTCGGCGGCAAGTTCCTCTATGCCGTGCGCGTCGACACCTCCGAGGGCTTCCAGCTCTGCCCGGCCGACGCGTGCCAGGTCGGCGACGCCGCCTGCCCCGCGGTCGCGCCGTCGGAGAAATTCAAGGTGATCGAGGGCTTCAGCCATCCGCTGATTCCGAAGTGGCAGGCCTTCCTGGCGGCGAACGGCATCGGCATCGCCGGCATCGAGTTCGCAGAGGACGAGCACGGCTATGCTTGGACCTACGACGTCAACACCAACACCAACTACAACCCCGACGCGGAAGCCCGCGCCGGCGTCTCGGGCATGGGCGCGATCGCCCGCCACCTGAACGCGCTGCTGGCGAAGGAGCAGGCGCAGGCGGCGGACTGACGTCGCCCTAGCGCGGCGTCCGCGCCCGTTCTTCCGGCGCTTCGGCCTCGCGCGGCTCCGGCGCGGTGCGGATCATGATCGCGCTGCGATGGCCGCAATCGACGCAGGCGAGGCGCGGCTGCAGATCCTCCAGCGTCAGGTGCGGATCGAGGGCGGAGAGATCGAGTTGGCGGCCCTGGCGGCGCCTGGCGCGCGCGCAGCGCGGGTTGTTGCAGTAGACGGTGAGCGTATAGCCCTGGTCGAGATGCTCGCCGATCGTCCAGGCGCCGCTGCGATGCTTTGCCATGCTCGCGGCGCCTCCAGGGTTCAGTCCGCGTCCCGATCCTCCCCCAGGCGATGCTCGCTGACAAGGATCGAGGTTCCGGCACGGGCGCGGCGGATCGCCTGCTCGACGGCGGCCACCTCGGCGCCGGCGATGCGGACGGCGGTTCGCAGCTGCTGCTCGGTCACGCCGAAGCGCCGGCACCAGCGCATAAGGTGGTAGGGATCGCCGATATCGACGCGGGGCGGGGTACCGATCGGGGGCGAGAAGGTCACGGTTGTCATGGTCGGCGAACAACCGAGCGGCGCTATGGACGTTCCAAGGCAAAACCGTGACCGCCGGTGCGGCGTCGGCTAGGGTCCGCCTCCCATGAGCTGGTTCACCACCTACCGGGGCCGCGTCGAATCCTCCGATCTCGACCGGCTCGGCCATATGAACGTGCAGCACTACATGGGCCGCATCAGCCTCGCCGGATTCGCCGTGATGGAGAAGATCGGCCTCGGCGAGACGGCGTTCGGCGGGCGCTACGGTCTCTCGATGCTCCGCTGCGAGATCGATTTCCGCCGCGAGCTCACCTCAGGCGAGCAGCTCCGCCTGGAGACCCGGATGCTGACCGTGGGCACCAAGTCGCTGACCTTCCGCCACCGCCTGCTGGTCGAGCCCTCCGGCGATCTCGCGATGGAAGCGAAGATCGTGGCCGTGTGCATCGACCTCGAGGAGCGGAAGTCGATGGCGTTGCCGGAGGCGGTCGCGGTAACGGCGCGAGGGTTGATCGGGGTTTAGGTTACGGGGCCGGCGGTACGACCGCGGAGCCGGCGATCACGGAAATCGCTCAAGCCCAAGCGAAGACGCTTGGGCACGCGATTTCCGCCGCCGGCAAGTATTCCGATTCTTCGACTGATCGGCGGCGCGGATCGCCGATTCCGCGCTATCGGCGCCTACCGAGCGTCACCAGATACTCCCGCGCCATGGCGACGCCGATGTCGTTGCGGTGCTTGTCGTGGAAAGCGATGAAGTCGCGCTTCAGGTCCTCCTTCCGCTCGCCGGCATTGGCGTAGAGCATCTTGGTCGGGCCATAGCCGGTGACGAAGAGGTTCCGCGCATCCTCATGGTTCCCCCTGGGTCCGCCGGCATTAATGGCCATTTGGTAGAGGGGGCAAAGCGCGGCAGCGCAACGGTAGATCGCTACCGCATGATTGATGCCGCGACATCGGCTCTTGCGGCGATTGAGCGAGCTATTCACCGCATTATATGCGGTGAATAGGGTTGCAAAGGCGGTGAAATCGAGCCATAATCACCGCAAGAATTGCGGCGATTATGGCCTACATTCACGAGCATAAGAGCTGGCCTCTTCTCCTTTGGAGAAATGCCGATCTCGCAACCCCGCTAGCCGAGGTCCGACACCGGCAGGGACGACTGCTCGGCCGCATGCAGATGCTGGGGTTCGAAACGCGCACCGAGGCAAGCCTCGCGACGTTGACGAACGACGTCGTCAAAAGCTCGGCGATCGAGGGCGAAATCCTGAATCCTGACGAGGTCCGATCATCGATAGCGCGCCATCTCGGCATGAATGCCGCCGGCCTGCCGCGGGCAGGTCGAGACGTGGATGGAATCGTCGAAATCATGCTCGACGCCACACAGCACTACGACAAGCCGCTCACCGAGGACAGGTTGCTCGGATGGCACGCCGCGCTATTCCCCACGGGACGCAGCGGCATGAAAAAGATCAGGGTCGGCGCCTGGCGGACAGGCGATGCCGATCCCATGGAAGTGGTCTCTGGCCCCTACGGTCGAGAAAAGGTCCACTTCGTTGCGCCGAAGGGCGAACGGCTCGGCGACGAGATGAGCCTGTTTCTCGGCTGGTTCAACAAAGCAGAAGGCATCGACCCTGTTATCAAAGCCGGTGTCGCGCATCTCTGGTTCGTCACCATTCATCCATTCGAAGACGGCAACGGCCGCATCGCACGCGCCATCGCCGATCTCGCGCTTGCTCGCGCGGACGCCTGCCGCGAGCGGTTCTACAGCATGTCGGCGCAGATCGAGGCGGAGAAGAAGGACTACTATAGCGAGCTGGAGTCGCAGCAACGTGGCGATGTCGACATCACGGCGTGGCTGCTGTGGTTCCTGGCCTGCCTCGACCGTGCGCTGGTGGCAGCAGACGAAACCCTATCGAGGGTCCTGTCGAAGGCGCGATTGTGGGAAGAGATCAACAAGGGACCGATCAACGATCGTCAGCGCGTCGTCATAAAGCGCCTGACCGATGGATTCGAAGGTCATCTGACGACATCCAAATACGCGAAGCTGGCGAAGTGCTCGGAGGATACGGCGCTGCGCGATATCCAGCCTCTGGTCGAGCGCGGCATTCTGATTCGGAACCCGGGAGCGGGCCGTAGTACCAGCTACCGGCTGGCCGGACCTGACGAGCTCCGAAGCTGATGGCAGCTCACGTCCCGCGCCGGATCCGCTTCACGATCACCCAGCCGCCGCCGAGGACGATCAGCGCGGCGCAAGCGAGATCGAGCGGATCGCGGCTCGGCGGCGGGACCAGGCCGGTCAGCGACATCAGCACCTCGGCGATCAGCGTCGTCACCGGCAGTGCGATGCTGACCAGCATGTAGCCGTCGGCGCCGAAGAGGCGCGTGAAGTGGAACGCCATGTAAGTGAGCGGCGCGCGGAGGAGGCCGCCGAGCACGAGTGCCGCGAGCCAGAGCCAGGGCGAGGAGAGCGTCGAGGCGACCGCGGCCGAGCTCGGGCCGAAGCGCATCTCGGGCAGGGCGAGCGCAACGAGGCTCCACAGGATCAGCAGCGTGCCGGCCGAGAGCAGCGTGACGAAGCCGGTGAGCGCCAGGCGCTGGCGATAGGTGCCGAGATTGTCGGGGTGGCGCTCGGCGAGCAGGCTGGCGAGCACGACGCAGGTCTCCGACGCGACGATCAGCGGGATCGCGGGGTTCGAGAATCCGCCGTCGAGGCGCATGGCAAGCAGGGCGACGCCGAGGGCGATCAGGAGGAAGCCGGGCGTCTCGCCCGCGCCGGGCCTGCGGCCGAAGAAGAGGAAGACGCCGAGCGCGGCGATCAGGATGTTGCCGGTGGCGAGCAAGGTGACCGTCGTCGCCGCGCCATGCAGCAGCGCCGCCGAGAAGCAGGCGGTGGTGACGACGCGCAAGCCGCCGATCGCCCAGGTGGCAGGACGGCGGATCGGATCGGTCGGCAGCGAGCGGAGGCCCGCGGCGATCAGCAGCGAGGCGCCGGCCGCGATCTGCACCGCCATCGCCAGCGACCACGGATCGAAGCCGAAGGCGAGCAGCGCCGCGCGCGTGCCGACGATGAACACCGCCCACCCGGCCTCCATGCCGAGCGCGAGAGCAAGCGCGACGGGTTCCATCTATTTCCCTCCCACCGCGAAGCATGGGGGAGCGACTGTGTTTGCAAGATGGTTTCATAGTCTTTCAGGCGTTCTTCCACGGTGCGGAAGTTTTGAGGATTGCATTGAGAATGCCGAGCAGCTTGCGCATGCAGGCCGTGATGGCGACCTTGGGCA
>Ga0194132_10012669_pt1 | contig 10432 bp, 10 predicted proteins | sample TA2KigOf80mmetaG_FD_148612 | JGI IMG/M metagenome (GOLD analysis project Ga0194132, IMG submission 148612) | Freshwater microbial communities from Lake Tanganyika, Tanzania - TA2015054 Kigoma Offshore 80m | ecosystem: Environmental > Aquatic > Freshwater > Lake | place: Tanzania: Lake... | reverse complement strand
GTGTGTATGCCGACCACCTTGGTGACTGCATGGAGTGTAAGCGCCCATATCTTGATCATGGAAAAGTAGATACTGAACATGGAGTGGTTAAGGTGTGCCCAGGAGATTGGATTGTGAAGACGTTCAGTGGATTTTATATGCCGGTCAAACCAGAACTGTTTGACCGGCTTTATGAACCTTACGCAGGAGCGTAGTTTTTATTTCTCGTTGCTGTGTAACTTGATTCTTCTGCGCGAGAGTTGGGTTTAGTTGCGATAATATTATTATTCGTAGGTCCTTGTGTGTTGACATTTGTTGTTGGTGCGTTCACAACATTAGTGTTATTCTTCTCTTTTTCCGATCTTTCTTTTTCTTTGGACCCCTCATCTAGTTTTTTTCCTTCTGTCGGAGGAACATTTGCTGGAGTCGGGGTTTCACCTTTCGCTTCTGCTACTTTTTGTTTAGCTGCTTCCTCTTGCTTGGCTCGTCGTTCGATGTTTGCATCTAATTCAGCATGTCTTTCTTCTTTTGCAGCTGCGCGTTCATCAATACCTTCTTGTAATTTTGCATTTACAGTTTCTCCTGCTTCTTGTACAGTACTGGCAGCACCCTTTACCGTTTCAGCAATACCGCCCAAAAAACTTAACGGTTTTATAGAGGCAGGTAAACCGAATTTTTGAAGAAAGTCTGGCACAGAAATTTCAAAGTCTGCCAGTGCCGTCATTATATCTCCAATGACATTCATAATTCCAGATACAAGCCCAGTAATGACTTTTGTATAAAGTTGCCCAATTTTATTTGGCACATCTGCAAGTTGATCTGTGAAATCTAACAGATCAACAATTGTGCTGTCCCACCAATTAGCAATTCCATTTACAGCTTGTTCCACCCAAATTGCAATTTGACCTGCACCAAACCACCCCATAATACCACCTAGTGCTGCCCCAATAATTCCTCCAATAATTGTACCTACGATTGGCACAAACGATCCTATTGTGGCGCCAAATATCGCCCATTTTCCAGCATTTTTGAACGCATTGAGCATCCCACCTTCCATGTCACCGCCAAATATCGCTCCAACTATTCCCGCACCTTTTGAAACACCTAAAACTTCGGAGAATTCTAACCCTTTGAAGAAATCATTGATTAACAACCCAATTGATGCAATAATACCTAACGGACCACCAAATAAACTCTTCAGCATCGGCATGATGATGTTGCTAATGGCGCCCTCTAGCATCGGCATAAGTGGGCCCAATAAATCAGAGATCCCAAACATATCTGCTGCGCCAGCAGCTAAAGATTTTTTTTCTGGTTCTTCTGGTTTTTCACGTTTACTTTTTTTGTTACTTTTTTCTGTTTTCTCTTTTTTCTCATTGCCAAACCCAAACATTCCTTTAAAAGAAGATAAAAGAGATTGTTCTTTTTCTTTCTTTTTATCCTCCTCTTCGTCTTGTTCTTCATCGAGCAAAAACGCTCTCAGTTGATGAACGTCTTCACGAATAACTTCAATATTTTCAAAAAACTTTTTTGATGAATTTTCAGCTCCGAACGCAAATTTTTTAATAGATGTATCCTCGGAAGAAGATTCTTCAGATGGAGAATCCATACGTGATAAAACGTCACGCGAAGGCTCTTCAGACGGAACATCTGTAAATGGTAAAACGCCCTGCGATGACGCCGACTCATCAGTTTCTTTTTCACCAAACCCCAGCATATGTTTCATTGCCTCTCCTGCTGCTCCCAACAATTTCATCGCTGAAGGTTTGTTTGTTTCTTCAGATGAGGGTTCTTCAGATGAGGGTTCTTCGGGTGAAGGCTCTTCTGGTGCCAGTTCTTCTGGTGCTGTTTCTTCGGATGAAGGCTCTTCTGGTGCCAGTTCTTCTGGTGCTGTTTCTTCGGATGAAGGCTCTTCTGGTGCCAGTTCTTCTGGTGCTGTTTCTTCGGATGAAGGCTCTTCTTTAACTCCACCTAATATTTTCTCAATAGCTAGTGTGGATATTTCAATTTGTTGTACTTGGCGCCATTGAGATTCTGCAACGTATTCTAATCTGTCAAGGTGAAAATCAGATGATTTTAATATGCTTTTTATTTGTAATATTTGATCAAACAAATTGGAAAGTTGTTCATACGAATCACCTCTTTCAACAGAAATCGTGCGGCTCAAATCAAAGAAATTTTTTTGAACTCCCACCAAACGAGAAACAGTCTCGTTTAGTTCTTTAAGTTCTGCGCCGCCACCTATTTCCATACGGATTTTCCTTTACTTTTCATTTTCTGTATTCGTTCGTTTTCTTCTTTAATGAACGCATTTAGCATACTCACATAAATCATGCGTTCCCATGGAATCATTCCCTCTAATTCACTCAAAGAGTATTTGTGGTGCTGCATCATAGCAAAATTAGTTCGGTAATGATTTTCCAAGGTTTCATGTACGAAAGTTACTTGAAAAAATGGTTTATGCCCTGCAAGACAATATCTTCTTTATGCCCACATTTTGGGCAACTAAAATGAAGCGTGTATGTAATTTTGGGCATAGTTTCAAAATATTGACTAATAAGTTTTTGTTGTGCCGGATTCAAGGAATCAACGAATTGTTGCACTTCTTCTTTTGGCACATCTTTAGTATAATACACCGTATCCTGATCAAAAATAGATTCAATACAATCTTCCAACATTGTTATTAAAAATTCAGCAGCATTGTGATCTTTTTGTTTATCGAATTTGTTAACAAGATCAAATTTTGGAGGTCGCAGAATCACTCCAATTTGCGGAGTCAATTGAATTTTATTATTATGTAGAGGATTCTTTGTTGGTTGAATCTCTAACATATTAATTTGATACTCTGATGATGTTCCACAAGATTTTCCTGTTTCATCTTTTTTATTGCATCGATAACGCAGATCAACTATTTCCCCCACTGAACGGGCACGAAGTTGTAGAAACAGAAACTCGATGTCATAGATTGGCAGCGCAGTTATTTTAATTGATTCTTGAACACAATTCGTTAAAATTTGAATGATCGCTTTTAAAACAGCAGCGTCATCTTTTGATTGCGCTGCCATTAAAAGAATTTTTTCTTCTTTGACAAGAAATGGACGAAACGAGACTTTTGTTCCAGATGGAAGCGTCGTTTCGTAAATGGGCACATCTAATTTTGGTAATGTCATAATTCACCTCACGCTAAAGATTAATAATTTCTCCGATAAATTTCAATCGGCTCCTGAATAGATACTAACATCTGTGTCGCCTCGTCCTTCTTCAGTTTTTTGTTTGATACTCTGAATCTCTTCTTGATGTTCTGGATCCGGAGGACCAGCAAAAGGCGCACCAGCATCGCTTCTGCTCTCTTGAACATCCTTTGCGATTTCTGTAGCCTCATCAACATTTTTAACTGGTAGTAAATGACGTGGATTCACCGGTTGAGTGGCTTGATTTTTATTTTGATACCCTGGTAATTCCTGTTCAATTAGCGCATCTCTTACAATTACTCTTCCTACTCCCTCTTGTTTTGGACCACTATTTGGACCACCCTCATTAATCGCTTGTTTGGCGGGACTGAAGCGCGGCGGGTCCTCTTCGTATCCAGGTAATTCACGCTCAATCTGCGCGATTCTTTCTTCTTTTCGTCCTTGTCCTTCCTGCACGGTGTCATCTATGAAATCGTTAACTGTCGCTAAACTCTGTGGTTCATAAGCTTCAATAGTATAATATTCATAGAAGAATGCCACGGCCAGTTTGTGGGGTGCATCATCACTCCACGATGTAGTTAAGGAATTCAAATTAGTTGGAAACGCTCGAAATAATGTAAACTCAAGAATCTTATTCAGAGACTCGGTGACACCACTACCACTAACATCATACTGTGTTACAAAAATACTACTTACGACATTATCAATGTAATTTATTTCGTTGGTTTCAGAATCAAAGATTTGGTTCATCCAGTTTTCAAAAAAGAGACGAATGTCCATTTTTGCTGTGTCTATAAATGTGAGCGTAATCTCAGCATAACTAGAATCAAAGGGTGTCTTATAGATTGGTCCATAGATTCTATTATCTGTTGCACCGATCTGTCGTCCAGGCAATTCAGCTGTGTCACACCGAAGTGTTAAAAGTGGTGCGATGCCTGTTGATCCCCCTCCGCTAATAACCACTGGTGGAGTCAATCGCACATCAAAATGACTGGTTTTCGCTATTCCGCGTTCGCGAATATCTGCTAAAAATTGACTAATATTACCAGACATTAGATACTCTCCACTGATGCTCGTTGTACAAAGTCTTTGCTCTTTTTGGCAAACTGTTCAGTTGGCAACAAACACGCAATATCCCATTCTTCAGCGGGAATTTCCAGAAAGCGCGACTCCACATGAAGATACAAATATCGTTTCAGACAGGGTTCAAACTCAGGAAGATTGGTTGCTCGTTGAAGTATACTATACGACAACCGAAACCGTGTCTTTTCATCATATTCGTCGTTTGTCAAATAGGCACTCAGTTTATTTAGTAGACGAACTCGCCTTTTTGGTGGAAGATAGTGTAGGTTAAGCCCCAGAAATCCATCTGAGTATCGCTTAATAGGAATGACCAGCGGGAATCGATCATAGTATGGCAACGTCTCTTTGAGTTTAGGATCATAGAAGAAATGGTACATTCTACCCACAATCGTTTTGTTTCGATGTTGTTCGCGATCCCTCATCATGGCGAGGCGATTTGGTTTGAGACTCTTGGTTTTTTGTACCAACCATGCTTGAGCCTTTCGAGTCCCTGGCGCCAATCCCTCTTTTTTTAGGGACGCATCAAGTCGCTGAAGTAGTGTTTGAACCATAGAAGTATTTATTAGAGTCCCAGATCATTTTCAGTGATTATTTTGAATTCCCAACCATGGTCCTTACAGAACTCGTCGGCTGCTTGCCACTTTGCTTGGTTGACTGCATATGTCTTGACTTCCTGTAGAAACTTTTGCGTCTGTCGTTTGGGGGTCCGTAGGGTGGTCTGAGCAAGGGGTTTGACCTCTAGAATATAGGTGACAGTGGACCCGTCTTGCCTCTTCACTTTGACGATGAAGTCAGGAAAGTACCGATGCACACGGTGGTCAACAGGTGAGACATATTTAATGGGCAGTTCTTCTGACGCCCACCACTCCACCTGGGGGTGTAGATCCAGCTGACGCATGACTCGTTGTTCCCAAGATGATCGATAGATAATCTGGTGGGGGTTGCCTCGATACTTTTGAGGATGCTTGGGGACGAATTTACCACGATAGGTCATATAAATACTCTTAGTTGTATTTATTACAAGGACTCAACAATGGCTGAACCCAATCCAATTAATCCGCTGTTTGCTCAAAAAGGTACAGGGGCACTGAGTGCTTTAGAAGAAAGTAAGTTTGAGTATACTGAACTCAAATATCCACTTGATATTGATTCCAATGCTCGCTATCGCTACTATATGAAGTTTAATGTTTTAATGAATATGCGCAGTAAATATGCTGAACAATTAAGTTTTGGAAATGAGAGTGTTGCCGAGGGAATGAAACAAAAACAAGCAGAGTTCTTGTCTAGTCGAATCACTAAAGTCAAAAACATAGTAACAGGTGTGGTAAAGAATGAACAAGTAAAAGACAAAGCTCAAGGCGCTGCCCCCACCGATTCAACCGAGTCGCATGACGCTGGGGCTAATCATGTTAGTCGAGTATTCAGACCTCAAGTTATTAAAACTAAGCAAAGCATTCGTTTATATATGCCAGATACGTTGAATTGGAATTTTCAAAATAGTTGGGGCGACGTTAATGTTCAACAAAAGATGGGGAAAGCGGGGCTGGGCTTAGCAACCATAGCGGCGGGCGGGAAGCTGGTTTCTGATGCGGTTGCCGCTGCAGCGGCGGGTTCTGCGGATCAGGCTATGGATGCGGTAAAAAATTCTGCGAACGGTGCCGCAGGGGCAGTGATCGGAGAAGCCATTGGCGGCAAGCTGGGTTCCGTGGAATTGGGTGTTGCTGCGTTTGGATTTGCTTCAAATCCAGGAGTTGAAGTTTTATACCAAAGCCCCAAATTACGCGAATTGCAATTTGATTTCACTTTTGCTCCTCGCAATAAAAAAGAAGCGGATGCTGCTATCGAGATTATTCAAATGTTTAAGTTTCATTCGGCGCCTGAATTTTTAAGCGGAGGCGACATAGGAAGATATTATATCCCACCATCTCAATTCGATATTGAATTTTATGGGCGTGATGGACAGATTTGGCAATTAGGAAAAATTAAGTCTCAGTGTGCGCTAACAAACGTAAATGTAAATTATGGGCAAAGTGGGAAATTTGCAGTTTTTGCAGACGGCACCCCAACAAATATTCAATTGCAATTGTCATTTAAAGAGATAGCTTTTATTACAAAAGAGGATGTGGAGGAAGGCTTCTAATGTCTATTCGATATTTCAGAAATTTTCCTATTATTACATATTCATTGGATCCATCAGCCACAGACACTCCTGATTTGCGCACGAATATTTTTCGTCGTGTCGGGTTTCTCGAAACTGTTACTGAAAACGCTCAACTGTTTTATCCGTATAATATCAAAGAGAGCGATTTGCCAGAAATTATTGCGGATAAATTGTATGGCAGTGTAGACTATTATTGGGTGGTGACTCTCTTCAACAATATTGTAGACCCCATTGTTGACTGGCCAAAGACTTATCAAAATTTGCAATCATATATTATCAATAAATATGGGTCGATAGCAGCAGCCAAAAATCAAATTCATCATTACACAAAAACGATATCAAAGGTGAACAGTGCGGGCAATTCAACGTCAGCGACATATATCATTGATCTGACTACCTATAATTCGTTGTCCTCAGTTGTGCCTCAATCGTTCGCATTCTCTAATGGCTCTACTGTTACTGTTACAACCACTCGTGCAAGCGTATCGAGTTATGCTTACGAAGAAACACTGAATGAGAAAAAACGCGAAATTCGACTTTTAAAACCTGAGCATCTTTCGTTAGCCAAGGCGCAACTCGAAAGACTTTCCTTGTAGTACACTATGGCACAACCTCAAGAAGAAGGTGTTCAATTAGCGACTGATTATCGTCTTGTTGCGGCAAGCATTATTAGTGGCACCGGCACAGTGACAGATGTTCGATTGATTTTGAATGAAATCAATATCTATGAAGATATGTTCAGTCCCGTGATTACTGGCAACATTATTTTACATGATTCGAATGATTTAATTAATAAATTGCCAATCACAGGATTTGAGTATCTCAGTATAGAATTTGAAAAACCATCAAGTTCTCAAAAATATTCAAAAGTCTTTCGCATCTATAAATTAACGGATAGACAGCGCATCAACGCACAGAATGAAATGTTTGTTCTTCATTTTTGTTCTGAAGAATTAATTATTAATGAATCGTGCCGCGTCTCCAAAACGTATCAGGATAAAACTATTGATAGTATTGTTCGCGATATCGCACTCAATTATTTAAAAGTTGATCCTAAAAAAATTCCCACGTCTCAGATAAAGCCGACAGTGGGCACCCATTCTATTGTTATTCCTAATTGGCATCCATTTTTTGCTATTAGTTGGTTGAGTCGAATAGCGATGCATTTCTTATATTCGAGCCCGTCTTATGTTTTTTTCGAAGATCGTGACGGATTTCATTTTACGCCATTAGAACTCTTGAGTCAGCAAGAACCAATTAGAGACGTATTAATCTCACCAAGAAATTTAGGATTTGAAACAGATAAATCAGAATCCGATTTGGAGACTTCTAGAAAAACGGTGTATGAATTAGATATGCCGTGCGGATTTGATATTGTTCAAAACATTTCTTCAGGGATGTATTCTGGATCAGTGATTACCGTTGATCCGATTCGTCAGCGAATAGGAACCACAAAGCTTAGTTCATCGGAAATGTTTAGAAGGACTAAACATCTAAATGATAAAAACATGGCGAGTGATCTTATTTCAAGACGCGGTGTGACTCTTGAAAATGAATTTAATTCTTTTTTGAGAATGTATCCAACAACATTGGGGCACGACAAGTTGGGTTATGGAAATATTCTCGGAAAAACGTCTCCTAATAAAGTCGAACAATGGATGATTCAGCGCAATATGTATTTGTCATTGCTTCATTCTTCTCGTGTTAATATCTCTATGCCCGGCGATACGGAGTTTCGAGTGGGGCAAGTTTTGAATGCAAAATTTCCATCATTTGTTATGCCGGATAAAACAGAAAAGCCACTTGATGAATTGTATAGTGGAAAATATTTTATTTCTTCTCTTCGTCATTCTCTTAATCGTCGAACTCATATGTGTTATTTACAATTGGCGAGAGAATCCACTCAGTCTGCTTATCCAAAGTCACTCAATGCTTTAGAATTAATTAAAGCAGCAATTGGTCTCTGATGTTACAAGAATCAAATTACATGGGGTATGATGGGTTTGTGTGGTGGGTTGGAGTGGTGGAGGATCGTTTTGATCCACTCAAACTGGGTCGGTGTCGTGTTCGCATTGCTGGCGCGCACACAGCGGACAAGTCTTTGATTCCTACAGCTGAATTGCCTTGGGCGCATCCATTGATGCCACTCACTGATTCATCTATGTTAATGTTTAAAGAGGGTGACTATGTGATGGGCTTTTATTTAGATGGACCTAATGCTCAACATCCCGTGATGATGGGAATTTTGCCAGGCATTCCTGATCGATTATTAGACAAGACTGTTGGGTTTTCAGATCCACGAACTGATTCTCAATTAAAAGAATCTCCAAGGCCACCTCAAAAATTACAATCTACTTCGGGTGTGGGGGTCAAAATTATCGAATTCCCTAGCGCCCAACGATACCCAAACGTGATCAATGAACCGACAATCAGTCGTGTGGCTAGAAATGAGCAGATTAAAGAGACTATCGTTCAAGCTAAAAAAGACTCTGCGGTCAAAAATGCACCAACAACCTATGGACGATCATTCGATGAACCTCCAACTCCTTATTATGCCAAGTATCCTTATAACAAGGTAATTGAAACGGAATCGGGGCATTTATTTGAATATGATGATAGTCCAGGAGCAGAGCGGATTCATTTCTATCACCGATCTGGAAGTTTTATCGAAATGCACACCGATGGCACAGTGGTGGTGAAAACAAGCGGAGATGGTTATGAGTTCGTATTAGCCGATAAGAAAATTTACGTGGCAGGTGATTGCAATATTACATCATCTCAAAACATCAACATTAAAGCTACCAAAAATATTGTGATGGAAGCAAATAGCATTATTATGACTGCCAACGATTCTGTGAAAACATATGCTGGACAAAATATATCTGGAGTAGCAGGAAATAATATTGATTTGGGCGCTCTCTCTTCCTTTATCTTGTCAGGAAGCTCTTCTGTTACATTGTTTAGCGAAGGGACCGCCACCGTACAGGGTGCGACTGCACAAATCAATCCCGGCATATCATTGGTTAATCCATCGCTGCCGAGTTTGCTGAAACCACCTCAAGATGTAATCGATGTATTGAGCGACGAATCAGAGCAAAAATTAATTGCACTAGAAGGATCAGAAGCAGCAATCGATGGGGGCGCAAATGCGCAGAACGCAGCAAGCTTAAATTCGCCAATAAATAGCCCCCCGATAGGAGCACTTCCAGAAGGATCTGCTATTGATACTCGTCCTATACCAAACGTGACTACCCCAACAACAACGTGTGATGGCGTTTCGTTGTCTGGAGGAAGTATCAATTATGAATTACAGTTATCAACACACTTTAAACTTAAACATTTAACTACTGCAACAATTTTTGCAAAACAGATTCCTTTGGAGGGGCAGTATGGTAAAACTGCTGAAGAGATTATTTGTAATTTGAAAGCGTTGGCTGAAAAGATTCTAGAGCCGTTGCTGAAGCAATATCCAGGATTTCGAATCAATTCTGCATTTAGAACAGAGCAGTCTGCTGGAGGCAAATCACAACATCCAGCGGGGCAAGCAGCCGATCTTCAATGGCCAGACCAGTCTACTAAACAATTGTATGAGAAGGCTATATGGATGAAGGCTAATCTTCCCTATGATCAATTGATTTTTGAATATGGAGAATCAGCATGGATTCATATAAGTTTTAATCGTGACGGTAATCGCTCTTCGACGGAGGCTAATAAAGTTTGTTCATATCATCCTCAGGGGTGGCCAACAGTTGCTGGACGGCAAATGGCTATAACCCCTGGTGGATTGTATACAAAAAATTTGGTATTATTGGCGAATAGGGAGAAGGATAAGCCTGGTCCTGGTGGCACTATCTTTACATAATCTATGGGGTCTGCTGCACGATTAGGAGATATGTGTACGGGGCATGATTGTTTTCCGCCTCGTGCAGCGATTTCAGCGTCCTCAGATACGTTCATTGATGGTATTCCTGCGTTGAGGGCGGGCGATAAATATGAAGAGCATTGTTGTGTCACTTGT
>Ga0194132_10012667_pt1 | contig 10434 bp, 6 predicted proteins | sample TA2KigOf80mmetaG_FD_148612 | JGI IMG/M metagenome (GOLD analysis project Ga0194132, IMG submission 148612) | Freshwater microbial communities from Lake Tanganyika, Tanzania - TA2015054 Kigoma Offshore 80m | ecosystem: Environmental > Aquatic > Freshwater > Lake | place: Tanzania: Lake Tanganyika... | reverse complement strand
GCAACTATCTGCTGGCGGGAGTTCATGGTCTGCCGGCGGCGGAAGTGGACGCGCGCCTGATCGAACGTATCAAACTCGAGCTTGTGAAAAATCCGGCTTTCAACGAGGACATCAACACCGTCACCGGCGTGCCGCACGGAAACACGCCGTATGCCGACTACTCCGTCTATGTCTGGCTGCGGAAAGAAATCCGCCGTCGCCTGGGACAGACCGGCCCGGATCCTGTGAACGTGGCCATCGATGCCCGGCTCGGTGTCGTCCGGGATCACAGCGGGTTGCGGCTTGTGCCTTAACTGCCGATGGCTCACGCGGAGGCGCGGAGACGCGGAGGTGGGGAGATAAGGCAAGACTCGCTTGCTGAGGACGACCACCCGGCCTTCTAAAAGCAGATCAGTGCGGAGTGCAGAAACCCGTCTCAAAATCATCTCTCCGCGTTCTCCGCGCCTCCGCGTGAGTCTCGTCCGTTTTCAACCTGCGACCGTCGTTCATTCAAGGAACCGGCGCCGCTGCGGTCAGCGTCCGGCGGCGGAACACCTTGTCGCTGCTGCACGCGTAGAGCCACGCGCGGCCGGGACCGGCGAAGGCGCAGCTCACCGTCCCCTTCTCCTGCGGACGGGAGACGATGCCGCCCATGCGACCGTTCGGATCGAACAGTTGAATGCCGAGGTGGCTCGTGATCCAGTACCGGCTCTGAGCGTCGGTCGTCAGACCGTCTCCGCCGCTGTCCACCTTCCCGACAGGCGCGCGCAGCTCCATGTTCTTCTCGCCACCGCGCAGCGTGCCGTCGTCCGCGATCAGAAAACTCCACGCGTTGGTGCCCCCGTATTCGCTGACGATGAGCTGGCGTTGGTCGGGGGTGAGGCCGATGCCGTTGGGCTTGTTGATCCCGCCGGCGACAGGGGCCGGGCGCGACAGGTTGCGAGCCGACGTGGGCACGCCGACCACCTGCCCCGCTCCCGTGTCCGTGAAGTAGATCCAGCCCGCCCGCGACACAATCAAATCATTCGGCTGCACGCCGGTGGCGACAGTCTCGATTTCCTTTGAGGCCGGATCGATCACGACGATTTCTTTGGCGTTATTCGTGCCCTGCCCCTGCGTTGCGGCGTAAATCTTGCCGTCCGCCCCGAACTTCATTCCGCTGACCTTGGGCCCGTTTTCCAGCCAGACCACCGGCGTCATATCGTTCACGCCGAGACGGTAGAGTTTCGATTTCCCAAGATCGCTGAAGTAGAAATTGCCGTCCGCGTCACCGCACGCAGCATCCGTGAAGCCGTAGCCTGCCCCCACGAGTTCCCAGTCGCCGGGTTTGCCGCCGTCAGCGAGCACTTTGGAAAGAGCATCGTCGCCGGCAAGGTTGTCTTTGGTTTGCGGCTTCGGCAATGCAGTGAGCGCCGGCCGCCACAGCCACCGAAGCGAGTCCGGCAAAATGGCGCCGCCGTGCTGGCCGTTGTGACCGCCGGTGCCGAACACGAATTTGTGGTCGTAACCCATGAAGGCCAGCGCGCTTGCCATCTCTTGATTCGCCAGCGGCCAGTTTCCGTGGAGATTGTTCAAATCGTTGGCGCCGTCCTGCAGGAACACCCGGATGGGTTTGCGTTCGGTCTTGCGAATCCACGACGGATACACATGGCCCCCGCGAATATTCGTAAAGCTGCCGATCTGGGAGAGGACTTTGCGAAATGACTCCGGACGTTCCCAGGCCGCCGTGAAGGCACAGATGGCACCGCTGCTCATGCCGCAAATCGCCCGGAGCTCGGGATCCTCGGAGATCTTCACGTCGAACTTTCGGGTGACAAACGGCAGCAACTCGCTGATGAGGAACCGCGCGTAAGCGTCACCAAGCGAGTCGTATTCGAAGCTGCGATTGCTCCGGTTGCCCGGGCCGGCAGCCCGTCCTGTTTCGACCGGCGCCCCCGGGATGGCTCGATTGCCGGGGTTGATGAACAGCGCGATCGTCACCGGCATGTCGCCTTTGGCGATCAGATTATCGAATACGATGGGCACCCGCTGACCGCCGGTTTCGTTCACATAGGTCATGCCGTCCTGAAACACCATCAATGCCGCGGGCTTCGACCCGTCGTACTGCGCCGGAATGTAAATCCAGCAGTCGCGCGTCGTGTCCGGAAAAACTTTGGACTCCGAGAACACGAATTTTTCGACCCGCCCCTTGGGAACGCCCGGGGCGCGCTCGACGGATTCCGGGCCGAGCTTGTATTCCTCGGCGGCCGGAGCCGCGTGGGTTGCGTAAGGCAAAGCGAGCAGAACGAGAATCGGAATGACGATGAACCGGGACATGGCAGCAATTCTCGTTGTGGAAAGCCGATGTCCCCTTCCCCTGCCCTCTTCCCCCGCCACAGTCTCGACAAACGGCCCGGGCGCGGGGAAAGCAATGTGGCCATCAGGCCGGGTGATGGATCTTCCTGGTTTCAAGATGAGGGCTGCTGGTGACATGGCCCGCGTTGTAACGGGTGCTTGGAATATTGGCAACACTGTTGACCGTCACAGCGGTGCATCCCGAAGTTGTTGGTGGGGACCCCGAGGCTACACCAACAACTTCGCGATCCGCTGGGTGGCGAGGTGGCGAAGGTTTCCACAAAAAGTTCTTGAGACGGTATACCGTTTTGTTTCAGCTTGGGGTAGTGACAATGAAACTAAGCGCCACACTCCGCTCTCGTTCTGATCAGGCGTTAGCCTTCCTTCGTGCTCGGATCCTCGACGGCGATCTCAAACCCGGGGCGCTGCTGGCGGAATCGGCCGTCGCGGTGGATCTGGGCGTGAGCCGCGTTCCGATCCGCGAGGCGCTGTTCGCGCTGGAGCGCGATGGGCTCGTGGAGTTCAGCGAAACCGGGCGGGCGTATGTGAAGGATCTTTCGCCGCATGATTTTGAGGAGTTGTATGTGTTGCGGCTGACGCTCGAGCCGGTGGCGGCAAGGTTGGCGGCTGCAGCTTTGCGGGAGGATCCTTCCGCGCTGGAGAAAAACATCGAGGCCACAAGACGGGCGTCTTCCCTGATCAAGGTGACGCATTTGGACCTCGATTTTCATGAGATCATTCTGGAGGCGTCCGGCAATGCACGGCTGCTCAAGCTGTGGCGGTCGTCGGGCCACGAACTGGAGCTTTGGCTCGGACGGTTGCATCGTTCGAAGCAGATCCAGACTCACGGCACGCGTGAAGAAACCGTGTCCACGCACTGCGATCTGCTGGAGTGTTTCCGCACCCAGCCTCCGCCGGTCTGCGAGCGCAAGATGCGCGAGCACATCCTCGGCTGGCGTGAGTGGCTGCCAGCGGGCATGCCGGTCGCCGCGCATGATGGAACCAAGTCCACCACGAACCGGAGGTAAGCCGCCAATTCCGACGCACTTCGAAGCATGAATACCCGCGTATCTCTAAAAACCGCCGCCATGCTTCTCCAGGCTTCGGCACTGGCACTTCAGGCTGAGGATTACGCCTTCTTTGAGTCCAAGGTGCGCCCGGTGCTGATCGAGCACTGCTACGAGTGCCACTCAGGAGTGAATTCCAAAGGCGGCCTGCTCCTTGACACCCGGCAAGGTTGGACCAAGGGAGGCAACTCCGGGCCTGCCATTGTGCCGGGCAAGCCTGACGAGTCCTTGCTCATCAAAGCCGTCCGCTACACGGATCAGGACCTCTCGATGCCGCCAAAAAAGAAGGGCGGCAAACTCCCGGACGCAGACATCGTGGCACTGACTGAATGGGTGCGTCAGGGTGCGCCTGATCCACGCGTGGCAGCGGCGAAGATCGCGGGCATGAAAGCGGACGAGGCGAAGGCGTGGTGGGCTTTTCAGTCGCTGCCGCCTGTAGCTGCCTCCAAGAGCATCGATGACTTCATCAGCTCCAGGCTGACCGAGGCCGGACTTAGACCCGCGGCGTCAGCCGACCCGCGCACGCTCGTCCGTCGCATGACCTACGACCTCACCGGTCTGCCGCCCAGCGCGGAGGAGGTGGAGTCATTCGTCGCCGCCACACTCCGCAATCCGAAGTCTGCAGTTCAAAATCTCACGGAGCGCCTGCTCGCCTCACCACAATACGGCGTGCAATGGGGACGCCGCTGGCTGGATGTCGTGCGTTACGCGGACACAGCGGGCGAGAACACCGACCGTCCGCTCATGCATGCGTGGCGGTATCGGAACTGGGTCTTCGATGCCTTCAATCGTGACCTGCGCTACGACGAGTTCGTGCGACAGCAGCTCGCGGGAGATATTCTTTTCGACAGGGCAGAGACCAGGGAGCGCGCGGAGGGCATCGTCGCCACCGGCTACCTCGCCATCGCGCGGCGGTTTGGTCACGACATAGAGAAGGACATGCATCTCACGCATGAGGACGTGATCGACACAGTGGGAAAGAACTTCCTCGGCCTCACCACCGGCTGCGCCCGCTGCCACGATCACAAATACGACCCGATCACCGCCGCAGACTACTACGCGCTTTACGGTATTTTCAGCAGCACGCGCTTCGCCTTTCCCGGCTGCGAGCCGAAAGGCCAGCCACGCGACATGGTGCCGCTGATCACGCAGGCGGAGGCCGATGCGCTGATGAAGCCCTGGCAGGAAAAGAACGCGAAACACGAAGCCGACAAGAAACAGCGACTCGAAGCCTCCAAGTCCGCCAGCGCGGCCATCGCCAGCCTCGGCGGCATGAACAGCAAGGTGCTGGGGGAATCCAAAGTTGGCGAAGGAGCCAGCGTGCCTTTTGAGCATCGCCTTCGCGTGCGCAAAGGCGAGGTCGTGCAGCTCGCGGTGTCGCCCAATGCCGGCCACGGCGCGGACACGACTCTTGTCGAGTGGCGCATCGCGGAGACAGAGGGAACGAAGCGTTCGTGGAGCGTGACGGAGCTGGTGCCGGACTTGTTGAAGGGCAATCCGCATCCCTCACACGATGGCGCGTCGTGGTGTTTCCTCGAAACGACGAGCACGCCTGTCTTCCTCATCGAGCAGCGCCAGAACAACAGTGGGAACAGCGCTTTGAAATCCTGGAGCCTCGGCAGCGATCCGTCGGTGCTCGTGAACTCGGCGGATCAGCAAGTGATGGTGTGGACCACGCTGGCTGCACGGTCGTTCTTCGTGCATCCCGGCCCCAACCGGCCCGTGGCGGTCGCGTGGACCAGCCCGCTCGATGGGGAGATCGCGCTGAGCGGTCGTGTGGCCGATGCGCATCCGAGCGGCGGCGATGGCGTGGCCTTTGAACTCAAACACATCGCCGTACCCGAGTATGGCCCGGCGCTCGCGCAGCTCGGTGCCAACATGAAGCCAGGCACCGATCCCGAGCCGATGCCGGTGATTCCGGTCGCTTACGCCGTTGTGGACACGAAGCCAAAGAATGACCGCCTTCATCTGCAGGGGGATCCAGAGAAACTCGGCGATGAGGTACCGCGCCGCTGGCTGTCCATCCTCGGAGGCGAACCCGTGCCCGCAGACTCCGGGAGCGGACGCAAGGAACTTGGCGACTGGATCGTGAAGTCACCGCTTGCCGCCCGCGTGATGGTGAACCGCCTCTGGGAATGGCATTTTGGCAAAGGCCTCGTGCGTTCCCCGAACGACTTCGGTTCTCGTGGCGAGAAACCTACGCATCCCGAGTTGCTCGACTGGCTCGCCGCGAAGTTTGTCGAAAGCGGCTTCAGCGTGAAGGCCATGCACCGGCTCATCCTCAGCAGCCAGGTGTATCAGCGATCGAGTTTTCCCGCAGATTCAGGAAGGACAGCAGGTTCTTCTTCTCAATCTGTGGGAGAATCCATCAGTGCCGATCCTGACAACCGCCTGCTCGCACACTTCCCACGCCGCCGTCTCACCGCTGAGGAGATGCGCGACAGCCTGCTCACCGCCTCCGGCCAGCTCGACATCACACCCTCCGAGGCGCATCCGTTTCCCGCTGAGGCGACGTGGAAGTTCTCCCAGCACGATCCCTTCAACGCCGTCTATGAAACCAAAAAACGCAGCGCCTACCTCATGGTGCAGCGCCAGCGGCGCCATCCCTTCCTTTCGCTCTTTGATGGCGCCGATCCCAACGCCACGACCGCCGCCCGCCAGACCACCACCGTTCCCACGCAGGCGCTCTACTTCATCAACGATCCCTTCTTCCACGCACAGGCCGATGCTTTTGGAAAAAAGCTCGCATCACTGCCCGATGAGGACACCCGCATCACCACAGCCTGGCGCATTCTCTTCCAGCGCCAACCCACGGCTGCCGAAAGGCAGCGCACAAAGTCCTTCCTTTCCAGCTATCCCGCTGATAACGCCGACAAATGGACTGCGCAGGTGCGCGTGTTGATGGCGAGCAATGAGTTCCTGCACTTGGATTGAATCATGAAACACAGCTTTTCCATCCGCAGCACCTAGATCCAGCCATGAACTCACTCAACATCCCCCGCCGTCACTTCCTCCGCTCCGCCGCGGCGGGATCGCTCATGTTCCCCGGCCTCGTGCAGCAGCTCCTCGCGGAAGTCGCCGACCCGCTCGCGCCGAAGATGTCGCATTTCCCGGCGAAGGCGAATAATGTCATCTTCCTCTTCATGACGGGCGGCGTTTCGCATGTGGACAGCTTTGATCCGAAGCCGGAGCTGGTGAAAGGCCATGGGAAGGAGATCAAGGCCGACCATCCAGAGATCAAGAACCGGCCGGGCTACGAGCGCATCTATTTGAAGCGACCGCAATGGGAGTTCGCGAAGCACGGGCAGTGCGGCATGGAGGTGAGCACGCTGTTTCCGCACATGGCGGGCTGCGTGGACGACATCGCGCTGATCCGCTCGATGCACACCTCGCACTCGAATCATTACAACGCCACGCTCGGCATGCACACGGGCTCATTTGCCCAATCTCGGCCCAGCATGGGTTCATGGGTCACCTACGGCCTCGGCACGCTGAACCGCAATCTGCCCGGCTTCGTCGTCATCGCGCCGAAGCAGACCTACGCGGGCACGCAGGTCTTCGCGAGCGACTTCCTGCCGGGGGCGTATCAGGGCACGCTCGTGGTGCCGGGAGCGGAACCCATCGCCAATGTCGCGCCGCGTTTGCCAAAGCACCGCCAGCAGCTCGAACTCGCCGCGCTGCACCAGATGAACGAGGATCACCTCGTCACACGCGCAGGCGATCCGCTGCTCACCGCGCGCATGCAGACCTTCGAGACCGCGTTCGGCATGCAGATGGCCGTGCCGGACGCATTTGATTTCAAACAGGAGTCCGATGCCACGCTCACCAGCTACGGCCTTCAGCGAGGGCAGACCACCGGCTTTGGCTGGCAATGCCTCGCCGCGCGGCGACTCGTCGAGCGCGGTGTGCGCTTTGTGGAGCTCATCGACACCGGCTCCTCTAACAACTGGGACGCGCACGGCGACATGATGACGCACGTTCCGCTCGCGAAGAATGTGGACCAGCCCATCGCCGCGCTGCTGCGGGATCTGAAGGAACGCGGCATGTTCGAGGACACGCTCGTCGTCTGGACCACCGAGTTTGGCCGCACGCCCTTCAACAACACCGCCGAAGCGAAGGGCCGCGAGCATCATCCGTGGGCCTTCAGCTCATGGCTCGCTGGAGCGGGCGTGAAGCGCGGCATCGTCCACGGCAACACCGACGAGATCGGCTTGCGCGCTGTCGAGAGCCCCGTCCATGTCCGTGACTTTCACGCCACCATCCTGCACCTCATGGGCTTCGATCACGAGAAGCTCACCTACCGCCACGCCGGGCTCGATTTCCGCCTGACCGGCGTGGAGGAGAGCCATGTGGTTAAGGAAGTGCTCGCTTAATAGGAATCTGCCGAAGGCTGCGAACTGATTTCCCAACACATGAACTCCAACCATTCTTTTCAACCATGAATATCCCCAGACCCATCCTCTCTTTCCTCGCTTTGGCATTGTTCTTTAGCACAGTTGCGCCCGCTGCTGACACTCCCGCCAAGCGGCGGCTGCTTTTCACTGAATATGGCAAAGGTCCGAACCGCTTCATCGAACTTGATGGCGATGGCAAGGTCGTTTGGGAGTTCAAGCCGCCGAGCACGACGGTGATTTTCCAGGTCTTGCCGAACGGGAACATTGTCTTCGGTTACGGTGGCAAGCCGACAGGTGTGCGCGAGATCACGTCGCGTGGCGAGACGGTGTTCGACTACGTGAGCAAGTCGCAACAGGTCTTCGGCTGCGAGCGGCTCGCAAACGGCAACACGCTGGTGGCCGAGCAGGAACCATGTCAGGCGTTGGAGGTCAATCCGAAGGGCGGGATCGTGCATGTCACGCCGCTGACAACCCACGTGGAGGGTTATCACCTTCAGGTTCGAAACGTGCACAAGCTCGCCAATGGCAACATCCTCGCCGCGCATGAAGGCGAGGGCGCGGTGCGTGAGGTCAATCCACAGGGCAAGGTCGTGTGGGAATACACCGGCGTCACGAACACCGGCGAGGCGCAACGCCTCGCCAACGGAAACACGCTCATTTGCTGCGGCACGCAGAAGCGATTGATCGAGGTCACACCGGACAAGCAGATCGCATGGGAGTTGAAGGCGGAGGACGCACCCGAGCTGAACATCACCTGGGTCTCCAGCGTGCAGCAGCTCAAAAATGGCAACTATCTCGTCGGCAATTTCATCCGCGGCCAGGAAGGCAAAGGCGCGCACGCTTTTGAGGTCACCCGCGCGAAGAAGATCGTCTGGAAGTGGGCCGACCACAGCCTCATCAAGTCCCTCACCACCGTTCGCGCTCTCGGAGAATGAATCGTTTTACCCATCCTAACCATGTCTACCATCGCCATTACCGATTACACCTTTCCTGATCTCAGCCTGGAGGAAGCTGTGCTTCGTCCTGCGGGTATTGAGATCATCTCCTTCAAAGAAAAGCGTTCACCTGCTGAACTTGCCGAACTCGTGCGAAATGCGGATGCGGTGATCGCGCAGTTTGCTCCTGTGAACGCCGAAGTAGTCGCTGCGATGAGCAAAGCGAAGGCCATCGTGCGTTACGGCATCGGCTACGACAATGTGGACTTCGTTGCGGCCCGCGAACGCGGCATCCCGGTTTGCAACATCCCGGACTACTGCATCGATGAGGTCGCGGATCACACGCTCGCCTTCATCCTCGCCATCACACGGCAGGTGGTGCCGAACGCGTTTCATGTGCGCGATGGCAAATGGGGCCTCGCCACGCCGCTGACGACGATGTCATCGCTGAAGCACCTCACCATTGGCATTGTCGGCTTTGGGCGCATCGGGCGCGAGGTGGTGCAGCGGCTTCTTGCGTTCAAGGCGCGTGTGCTGGTGTTTGATCCAGTCGTGGCGGCAAAGGAGATCACAGGTGCAGGCGCGGTGGTCGCGGCGTCGTTCGATGAACTGCTTGCGCAGAGCGACGTCGTCTCTCCTCACTGCCCCTCGAACGCGAAGACGAAGCAGATGTTTAACACCACGGCGTTCGCAAAAATGAAGCCCGGCTCCATTTTCATCAATGTGGGCCGTGGCGATCTGGCCGACAGCGCCGCCGTCACCGAAGCCCTGCGATCGGGAAGACTCGCTGGTGCTGCTCTGGATGTTTTCGATCCTGAACCCATTCCGGTGGATCATCCCATCCGGACGATGCCCAACGTCATCCTGGCCTCCCACATCGCTTCGGCGAGCCCTCCCGCGGTGAAGACGCTGCGAGAAACAGCAGCACGCATCGCGCTCATGGCTGTGCGGGGCGAACGGCTGCCGAACATCGTCAATGGGGTGTCCAACGCCTGACGCTTGTTTCCCTCAGATTCGGGGCTCCGCAGATTCCGGATTGATAGATCCATCTGTGGAATCCTAAATGTGCGGGAAACCAACATGACCTTTCCAATCTGCCAACTTAAACCAACAACACCATGACCACGCGTCGCTCCTTCATCACCTATCTCCCCTGTCTCGCTGCCGCGCCGTTGCTCGCACGCGACTACGGTCCCGGTGCGCCGCCGGTGCGTTATCCCGAACCGGACGTCATCGCGCTCGATAAGGCGTTCGAGAAGTACAAGATCGGTTCCGCGCCGATCGAGCGGCTGTACACCGGCATGTACTGGGCGGAGGGGCCTGCATGGAGCGGATGGGGCCAGTATCTCGTTTGGAGCGACATTCCGAACAACGTGCAGCATCGCTGGCTCCAGGATGACGGTGAGGTCACGACCATCCACAAGCCCGCCGGTCACAGCAATGGCAACACCTTCGACCGCGAAGGCCGGCAAATCTCCTTCGAGCACGGCAACCGCCGCGTGGTGCGCTACGAGGCCGACAGCACCCTCACCGTCCTGGCGGACAAGTTCAACGGCAAGCCTTTCAACGCGCCGAACGATGGCGCTGTGCATCCTGACGGCAGCGTTTGGTTCACCGATCCCGGTTACGGCAGTCTCGGAAACTACGAAGGCAACAAGGGCGACCTGCACCTCAAAGAAGCTGTCTATCGCATTGATCCCTCCGGCAAGGTGGAAAAGATGACGG
>Ga0194132_10012666_pt1 | contig 10434 bp, 14 predicted proteins | sample TA2KigOf80mmetaG_FD_148612 | JGI IMG/M metagenome (GOLD analysis project Ga0194132, IMG submission 148612) | Freshwater microbial communities from Lake Tanganyika, Tanzania - TA2015054 Kigoma Offshore 80m | ecosystem: Environmental > Aquatic > Freshwater > Lake | place: Tanzania: Lake... | reverse complement strand
GATCCTTCTAAGGTTTGAACTCGATCCTGGCAATACTTCTTCGATGCGGAATCCTCCGCCGCCCGGCGGCTGATACGTCTGATTGCCTGCCCCGTCGCGGCCGCCCCAATCCAACCACCTTTGCTCCCAGACCCTTCGACTTCATCCGCCCATTCCGGGGTCCAGGTCGATCGCCATTTCGCGTCCCCAATCTCCGTGCCGGTCGCGGTCGTTGACGAAATTCGTCATCGCACGCTTTGAGACCGAGCGCCAGGCGCTGGCCATGATGGATCATCCCAACATCGCCAGCGCCTGTCGCTCCGCCTCAAATCGGGCTACCACCTGTTTGCTGTCCATGCCCAGCTTAATGATCTTCAGCGCCACCCGACGGCGGACCGGTTCTTCCTGTTCGGCCATGTACACCACGCCCATGCCGCCTTCACCAATCTGCTGAAGCAATTTGTACCGGCCAATCTTCGTGCCGGGACCTTCATGAATTCCGGAGTAAAGAACGGTTTTTTCAGGTTGAGTCAGTCCAACCGGCCTGGCCTCAAAGAGCCCATCCGCACTTTCCGCTGCCTTGAGAAGCTTTTCCACTTCCTGGCGCAGGCCGATGTCCTCCTTGCAGGCCAGTTTCAGGTATTCCGCCCGGGAATCCGGCGGAAGCGCCCGGACAGCATTGAAGAGGGTTTCGAGGAGCTGATTGTGGTCGTTCATGGATCAGATTCGGTTGTGCTTCCAGCCATCTATGCGCCGTTTTGAGTCGAATGCCCTCAACCAACTTAAAAAAGTGGTGAATCAACGTGCAGGCTCGATCTGGCTGAACAACCAGGCTTTGGCGAAAGACCAGTGGCGCTCAATGGTGGCTTCCGAAAGCCCCATCGCCTCGGCCGTTTCGCGATTGGTCAAACCCACGAAGTAACGCAGCTTGACCACTTCGGCCCGCTTCGGATCCTCACGTTCCAGGCGTGCCAGCGCCTCGTCCATGGCCACCAGTTGTTCCTCACGGACACCCGCCGCAATTTCCACGTCATCCACGTCCACGCGCTCCAACCCGCCACCATGCCGGAGCCGAAACCGGCGTCTGGCCTTCTCAACCATAATGCGGCGCATGGACTCGGCGGCAGCCGCAAAAAGTGGCGTCGACTGTCCCAGCTCTGTCAGTCGCCACCCGCCAGTCGGAGCCAAGCTTCATGCACCAGGGCGGTGGCCTGAAGGGTTTGGCCGGGCTTCTCCTGAGCCATTTTGGATGCCGCCAGCTTGCGCAACTCTTCATAGACCAGCGGGAGAAGCTCGTCGGCCGCCTTCGGATCGCCGGCCTCAATGGCATTCAGTAGGAGGGTGACGTTGGACATGGGACCAGTATGGCGGATCGAGTACCGGAGGACGAGTTTTGTCCGAAATCGCCGTGCGGATTTCAGAATGACGGTTGGCAGCGATGGAAGTGCGTAGCATGGCGATCATCACCAGTCCCGCCGAAATGCTCCTGGCGGAAGTGGGCAGCTACTCCGGTGGCGCCGCCACTCCCGCTGAGGCGGGTGACCCAGGCAGTCAACGACTAGATCTGAAGAAGGTCCCTCGTTCCAGCCTCACTCGAATGCAGAGCCATTCGGGTCAGGTCTCTGCTTTGGACAAAAGCTGTTGGAATCGCCGCGAGAATGGCGGCCTGAGCAAATCGCAGAGGGATGAATGAAAATCCGGTCATGAATTTCATCGGCTTGAACTCGGAGCTCTCACAGTATGGGGCACGGTCAGCCCTTCGTAGTCCTTCACGAACTGCTGCTTCGCCAGGTTTTGCGCTGGGAAAAATCCGCCCCATCCATTGACGACAGCCTTGGCATCGCGGGTTTGAGAGTGTAGGTAACTCGCCCATGAATTCCACCTCGGCGAGGGTCGCGCTTTCCGCTTTGGCATATCTCCTGGTGCTTACCCTGGGTGCGCACGACTGGCCCGAGTTTCGCGGGCCGACCGGGCAAGGACATTCACCGGCGAAGGACGTCCCGATTCGCTGGAGCAGGACCGAGAATGTGGCTTGGAAGTCGGCGATTCCGGGCGCAGGATGGTCTTCACCGGTGCTCGTAAACAGTCGTCTGTATCTCACGACCGCGACATCCCGTGAGGCTGCAAAGGGTTTGAAGCTGATCGCGCTGTGTCTGGATGCCCGCGACGGGGCGTTGCTCTGGAGCACGAATGTGTTCAGCCCGGAGGACGGTTCGAGTCTCCATCGCAAGAACAGTTACGCCAGTCCCACGCCGCTCGTGCGCGATGGCCGGCTTTACGTCCACTTCGGACACTTGGGCACAGCGTGCCTGGACTTGGAGGGCCGCGTCTTGTGGCGGCAGACCTCGATCCAGTATCCGTCTATGCATGGCAACGGCGGCTCGCCGGTGCTGGCGGGCGAACGATTGATCTTCAGTTGCGATGGGATGACCAACCCGGTGGTGGTGGCGCTGGATCGGCGCACCGGCGAGGTGCAGTGGAAGACGCCGCGGGACAACGAATCCGTTCCGAGGAAGTTTTCGTTCAGCACACCGCTGCTCATTACCAACGGTGGTCGTGAAGAACTCATCAGCCCCGGCTCGGGTGGGACCTACGCCTACGATCCGGCCACGGGTCGCGCGCTGTGGAAGGTCAGCACGGGCGCGGGCTTCTCGGTCGTGCCCCGTCCGGTGTTCGCACACGGGTTGCTGTTCGTGAACACGGACTACGACTTTCCGAAACTCTTCGCCATCCGGCCCGGCGGGGAAGGCGACGTGACCTCGACTCATCTGGCCTGGCAGACCGGACGCGGCGCGCCAAGCACACCTTCGGCGCTGGTGGTGGGTTCAGAACTTTACTTCGTGTCGGACGCCGGCATCGCGACCTGCGCCGATGCGAAGACGGGCACGGTCCATTGGAACGAACGTCTCGGTGGCGCCTTCTCGGCATCCCCGGTGTTTGCCGACGGCCGCATCTATTTTCAGAACGAGGAAGGCGTGGGCTATGTGCTGAAGGCTGGGAAGATGTTTGAGCCACTTTCCAAGAACGAGCTGGGTGAGCGCACGCTGGCGAGCTATGCCGTGGGTGACGGCGCGCTGTTCATCCGCGGGGCGGAGCATTTGTTCCGTATCGGCAAGAAATGACTCCTGGCACCCGGTAGAATTACAAGGGTCAGTCCCACACCTGGTCACGACGGTTTGCCCCGCCGCGCCCTCGAAGGATGGACCGGACGCGACGAAGTGCGCGGCCGCATTCCCTTCGACGAATTGCCGCATCTCTTCAACCCCGACTCCGGCTATGTCAGCCACGCGAACGCTGGGGGAATACCGGGTTGAGGAATCCGCCGACCGGCGGTTGAAGGTTCCGTTCGGTTTCCCGTACGTGCTGGAAAGGTTCAAGATTCTGCTCCTGGCACTGGACAATACGCAGGCTTTGGGAGCGGCCATCTTCAAACCAGCAAGGTCCCATAATACAGGGTCGAACCGTTGTTGATCACGAAGCAGAGCCGGCCACGATAGGGCTCCGCCAGCCAATAAACCCCGCCCAACGACGCCTTCGCCACGGTGTCGCAGGTCACACGCTCGATCTTCGACCAGTGATCGCCGCCGTCGTCGCTCCACATGTAGCCCGCGTTGAAGTTCGGTGAATTCTCGCCCGCGAAAGTAAACAGGCAATGCAGCCGCCCGGTAGGATCCTCCACGATGCTCGGGCTGACGATCTGCGGATCGAGGAACATTTGCTTCCAGCCATCCGCGTCGCGCCGCGCGTGCACGGTGTAGTACCGAGCCAGCGGCTCCGCTTTCGTAGGTGATGTAGAGGTAATCGCCAAGGCTGACGATTTTGTTCTGGCTGAACAGCCCGTTGTAGTTGCTGTTCGCCTTGATGATTTCCAAGGAGACCTTCATGCGAAGAGGTTGTCCTCGATGGCGCCGCGGAACACCGGCGATTCGGGCGCGTGGTTGAATCCGGCGCAGACAATCTCGTAGCGATTCCCGACCCGGGCCCATTGTGGCGTCACGTAGTGCGCCGAGCGGCGGGCGGCATCGTCGGTCAACGCCCGGACCGGACTCCAGGTTCGCCCGCCATCCCGGCTTCCGTAGTGAGTGTTGATGCCCGGGATTCAGGCTCAATCCAGTTCAATTTGCCCATACCAAATCGGAGAAGGCTTCTTTCCGGACCACATGTTGCAGGTGAACTGGAGGTGGCCGTGGCGTATACGTGGATTGACGGCCACGTGCGCGTAGCTGAGGCGCAGGCGATTCGCGTCAAGGGTCAAAGCTTGGATCGGAGCCCACGTGTCTCCAGCGTCTTCGCTGAGGGTGTAGCCCAGATCGTAGAAGGCGTCGTTGCTGCGTTTCTGAGTCACCACGGCATGAAGGCGGCTACGCTCGTCCTCCGCGAGGACGGCATAGCCAATGTCGCGATCCAACTCCGGGCACAACAGGCTGGATTTCCAACCGTCGTCATCCCGGCGGAGGTGCTTCACGCGGATGTTGGGTTCCGGTTTGCTGCCGGAGGCGGCTCCAAAGGCGATGCCGTACGGCCGGGAGTACCAGTAGAGCACGTGGGGACGAGCGGCCTGGTCCACGAGGAGGCTGAGGTTGTGCGTGTTCGCCTCGCCGCCGCCCGTGGCCTGGCTGCTCGATAAGCTTTCCATCTCAGAAGACTTCCAGTCGACCGGCAGGCCCAAAGCCCGGCCATCGCTGCGATGCCAGGAAGTGCCACGGTCGTCGGAGCGCATGTAATAAATCCCTTCGTAAAGGGCTGGTCCCGCGTTCCAACCGCAAAAGATGAGATGAATCGATGGACCTCGGCAGACGACTGCCGGATAGATGCAAGAACCCGTGGCCAGGGTGCGCGTGTCGCTCCAGGCGCCGCCGCGAGGCTTTTCCCGGAATCCGAAGGTCTTCAGTCCGGCGCCGAAATAGTAGAGCGTGCCGTCGTCGCCGATCGCCGCGGCTGAGTAGTTCTTTTCGTAAACCCGCTCGCCCGCGTCGAACCGGCTCACCGAATGCGGCATGAGTCCGGTGTAATGCCAGATCTCCTGGCCGCGTCCGCGATCCTCCAATCCAAATGCGTGAACGAAACCTTCCGCATCCTCAACCAGGTACGGTCTTTGAATGGGAAGAAGGGTGCCGCGCTGCCAGATTCCGCCCATCTGACGCCACAGCGCTGCGCCCTGTCCCGTGGCGTACCCCATCACCGTCGAGCCGTCGCCGAGGCCAAACAGCTTCCCAGCGGCCGCTGACGGAAAGAACGCGTTGTTGTCGCCGTCATTGGCCAATCGCCGAATGCGGCATCGCCGCCTTGGGTAGCGCTGCCGGGAGGGAACAGAAGCGCCGTCCGCCGCCAGGGCGGGACCGATGACGCCGACGGTCGCAACGGCCATCGAGACTTGGACGAATTGCCTCCGATTGAGTGAGTTCATTTTGTTTCGATCCAAGTGGCGCATGCTCTTGCGGAGAGTCAATCTGAATTAGCCTGGGGATTCCCGTTCAGTTCTCCCGCCCGGGCGTCAGTCGACCGTAGTACACGTGACGTGTTTCCCCCGGGTAGGGGCCGGTGAAGTAGCAGTCGATCACGTTCGAGGGTTTTCCACCGGCGCGCGTGCTGTTAATGAAGACATGATCGATCGGCGTCGGGGTCATGAGTCGAACTGGTTCGCTGATGCGACCAGGGTCGTTGATCTCGCCAACGGCATACCACAGTTCAAAGCGGAACCATTCGCCGCGGCAGAGGAAATAGTGGAGCCGCCCGTCCGGCGTTTCGTGCAATCGTCCCCGGGAGAAGTTCCCCAGCCGGTGGTGGGTAAACGGTCCCTCCGGGCGCCCGACAGCATGATACAGGGCGTCATCCGAGCGTTTCTGTCCGTCCGTCGCCCACGACCACTCGCCGGTTCCGGGCGTGGGGTTCCGAAGGTAAAGGAAGTGGACACGTCCCGCGCGATCCAGCAGCAGATCCTCGTTCTCCGTCGCACCCCGCGCGGCGCCCGCGATCGTGTCGGAGACGTCACTGATCGTCTGCATCGTCCAACCCTCCGGATTTTGAACAAGGTTTGGATTCCAGTAGTAGTAAGTGCGCAGCGTGTGGTAGCCGGAGCCTTTCACGAAATAGTCGTCGTAGCAGAACGCGTGACCGGCTCCGTCCCGATAGGCAACGAAATAATAGGCCCGGCCCTTCTCGTGCGCGACGCGGCCCTGCGCAGCCGGCCGGTAGCCGTTGGTCGCACCCAGCACGTACCAACTCATTCCGGGCAATCCGCCCGCGACCAGGATGTTGTCTCCGGCGTCGATGCCGGCGCCGAAGCGGGTGTCGGCTCGGGCGAACTGTTGCACGGAGAAGGTTCGAATCTGTCCTGGCGGATCGAACCGTGCATGGTAACTCGCGCTCTCGCCCGCGATGACGTGAACCCGTCCCTTGGAATCCACAAGCAGGACGCCGTTTTGCGGGACCCTGGGCAGCGGCGGACTGGCTTCCCACTGGCCTTGCTTGACCCGCCGGAAGACCACCAGGTGCAAGTCATCGCGCCAGCACATCGCGTACACGTCGTCGCCATGCCGCACGATGTTGGATTGATTGAAGCCCCAAGAACTGCGGCCGGTGCCGCCCCGCTGCGTGTAGCCTGCGGTATCGGTGATGAGTTCCGTTTCGAATCGCGGGTTCAACGGCGGGCCGAGAGAAACGGGAAGCATGTCCGCGCCGAGCGATACGGCAGTCATCGCACTGGCGACGACCGGAGCGATACCAGCGAGACGCAAGGAACACTGTGAAAGGAGAGCGGGCACGGCGCACAATCTGCCATTCATGGGCACGCCCCGGCAACCCGGGAGCAGCCATCGACATGGTGCGTGGGAGCCGCGGTACATGGTCCAGGCATATCGAGCCAGCTTTTCCAAGCAGCGGTTGAACCGGCTTGCATCGGTCACGTGCAACCAGCGAGTGGAGTGGCTCAAATTCGAGCCAGGCGTCCGCTGGATCGGAGAGTCATGATTGTCCATGAGGACAGAGGAATGGACTTCGACGCCAAATCGTTCGGAAAGTTACGCACGCGTCGAAGGAAACTGCGCCGGTCGTCAGCGGAGAGAAAGATCCGATCCCAGCGTTGACCGCGATGGACCCATGATACCACCTTCCAACAACCAGCATGCGCAGTCGTCGTGACATGGCGCCGCTCATCACGCCATTCCCAATGATCGCTTTGCCCGCCTCCCCGACCGCGCTCAATTCCAAGGCATCGAGCCCTTCGCCAGCCCGACCGAGATCGGCCACGCTACGGTTTCAAAACCTCCGGAAAGTCTCCCGCATAACGACTCGTGCGAGCCAGGACATCGGCAACGTATTTTCGCGTCATTGGAAAGCCGATTTGCTCGGCAAACAAAGCGCTGTTCGTGGCGGCCGAACCTTTGGCCCATTTCAAAACATTGGCCCGGCCGGCATTGTAGTCGGCCAAAGCATAGACCAGGGCTCCATCCGTGTGCCGGTAGCGTCCCAGCAGTTTCTTGAGGTACCACGTGCCCGCCAGGGTATTGGTCGAAGGCGAGGTCAGATGTTCCATGGTAAAGTCCTTCAGACGCTCGGCGTCCGCCCATTCTCGCGCCGCCAAATCGCGGATCTGCATCAATCCGACTTCTCCCGCCTTGCCCCTCGAGGCTGCGTCAAACCGGCTTTCCTTCCACACCACCGCCTTCACGACCGCTGGGTCCATGCTGTAAGTTTTCGAAGCCGCAGCGATCGCTTCATCGTGCCGCTGTTCACGGTGGCGACGCCAAAACCCAATCGCCAGGATGGCGTCCCCTATCAGAAAGACCAAGGCCACCAGAATCCAAGGGAGACGGTCTTGCCCTCGCTTACTCATTCCAAGGCCACGTCGCCGCACAAGCAAACCTCCAACCCGAGCTCCGCGAGCGCCGCCGCCTTGATGCGGGCGGCACGGTGCGCCTGTTTCGCGCTTGGAGCATAGACGACCTGGATGTGATTCGACTTGTGGCGGGCCATCATCTGGTCCCGTGTCACGCCCTCGAGGACGGCGTGCATGATCGGCCATTGCGGAGTGGTTTGTTTCCAGCGATCGTCGGTCTCTTCGGCCGACAACGAGACGACCTTCCCCACCCCGATGTCGCAGCAAAGTTTGCCCCGCGCGATGAACACCCGGCTCCATACGATAACGCCCGGCTTGGAAATCCCCTTGACCGTCCCCCCCCCCAATCGGAAGTACATGGCCGGCTGGCGTTCACTGCTCGTTCCGCGATACCCACCGATGAAGTGCGCCGGCGGAGCCGCCCCCGATATCAGGAACACCCACACGTAGGCGTCGATGCCCTGTCCCCGGTAGTGACGGCCCCACCGCAGATCGTGCAGCGTGTTCTCGGGTCTGAATCCCAGCTCCCTCCATAAACGGTAAGTGATCAAGCCATCCAACCCCGCGCCTTCATCGACTTCGTTGAAGTGGGGGAGCGCTTCGCCTTCGAACAAGACGCGTGTTCCATGCTCCTCCCGCACCGGCGGGCGCTCGGCGTTATTCAGCAATCCCTCCACGAGATCACTGGCGGGGGCCAGGTCCTTCAATCCTTGCTGATACTGGATGCCAATCGTGTCGCATCCGAATTCATCGGCCAGGCGCAGAGCCGCCACATACATCCGGCACTGTTCCAAGGTCTGCCGCTCCGTCAACTCGCTCGCCTCGTCCCGGCCCCAGTGGAAAGTCATCCCCTTGCGCTGCAGCCAGTCCAGCACCCCGCGCGCTTCGTCGCCCGTCACTCGCTGATGCATCGCGGCATATAATGCGGACTGGCTCAAGCGTTCCTTGAACACTCCCGTGGGGTTCAGCAGTTCATCGGGAATGATGGCGTTGTGCATCCCCATGCATCCTTCGTCAAAGACGCCCATCAGCGCTTTGCGGTTGCGAAACCGCCGTGCGAAGTCCCGGCCCAAAGCCTCGTCCCGGCTCGGCATCCGAAGCCAATCGAAAGGCCGGACGTGCGACTGATCGTGCGTGGCGCGGCCGGTGTCAATCCACGCGCGCAGTCCGTCCAGGAAAAAACGATCGCGAAAATCCTCGCTCCAAAGCGTGCTGTACGGAATCCCCATTTTGGTCAGCGATCCATTCAAATTCAACATGCCCACCAAGCCGGGCCAGGTGCCGCTCCAATTCGCCACGGTGAGGATCGGGGCTCGATGGGTGGAAAGCCCGGGCAGGACATGCTGGCTGTACTGCCAGACGGATTCGCCGACGATCAACGGAACGTCGGGATCCAAGGAACGAAAGACTTCCAGGCCCATCTTCTGAGAGTCGATAAATCCGTGCTGCTTTTTCGGGTCGAAGGCGTGTGCGCGGATGAGCCTGAATCCGCAATCGGCCACGGCTTTGGAAAGAGCACGCTCCATCTTGGCTTGCTCGGCCCAACATTTTTGGTTGGCGGACAGTCGAAGATCGCCATTGGCGATCAGGGAAATAACGCGGGTGGAGGTGGATTTCGAAGATTTCATAGCCATGACGATTCCGGCAACGAGCAGGATTGTAGAACAGGAAACCGGGCTTGGCTATGTCGGATGCACGAAAGGAATGCTTGAAAATGGAAGGATGCTTTATTTGAATGATGAAAATGAAATCCCCGCGCGCTTGGTTTTCCCTGGCGGTGAGCCTCCTTCTCACCTCCCTGCCGTCCGTGAGCCTGAGGGCGGCCGATTCCCCGAAGGCCGGAGACCCGGCGCCGGATTTTGCGCTTCCCGGCAGCGACGGGAAAATGCATGCGCTCTCCACCCACAAGGGAAAGAGAGCGGTGGTGATTGCGTGGTTTCCCAAGGCTTTTACCGGTGGGTGAACGGCCGAATGCAAGTCGCTCCGTGAGAGCGGCGCCGCGCTGAAGAAGTTCGAAGCCGTCTACTTCGCTGCGAGTTGTGATCCGATGGAGGGTGAAAGGGGGAACAAGAAGTTCGCCGAATCCCTCGGGCTCGATTACCCCATTCTGAGCGACGAAACCAAAGCCGTCGCCAAAGCCTACCGGGTGCTAGCCGCGAATGGAAACTTCGCCCAACGCTGGACCTTCTACATCGGAAAAGACGGCAAGATCCTGTTCATCGACACCAAAGTGAATGCCGGCAAGCACGGTGCGGATGTGGCTGCCAAGTTGAAGGAGTTGGGAGTTCCCGAGAAACCCTGACCCGCTAGCCCGCATCTTTCACACTCGACTGGGGTGGGAAACGTTCCCCATGGAGTTTCCGCAATGCGGGTTGGATCAAATCGCGCTCCCCCGTGCATCATCTCGCACCACAAGGGCGCGGTTAACCCGACTTTCGCAACTGGCGGGGTTTTTGAAAAAAATCGCGGGAGCGGAAATTCAAAATCCCCCACAAAATCGACATTTTCACCCCTCCAAAATCGCCTTTTTACGTTGTGTGCAGACCTCGGCTCTTCCCATCCCCTTCGAGCCTGCTAAGATCCAGGGCTGATGGCCTTTTTCTTACGCGCTCACGAAC
>Ga0194132_10012663_pt1 | contig 10435 bp, 7 predicted proteins | sample TA2KigOf80mmetaG_FD_148612 | JGI IMG/M metagenome (GOLD analysis project Ga0194132, IMG submission 148612) | Freshwater microbial communities from Lake Tanganyika, Tanzania - TA2015054 Kigoma Offshore 80m | ecosystem: Environmental > Aquatic > Freshwater > Lake | place: Tanzania: Lake Tanganyika... | reverse complement strand
AAACCGCACCGGAACCGACGCAGATACGCCGCGAACGCCGGCCCCAACTCCACGATTTCCTGCTCCGTCATCGGTAATCCTCCCCGATGAACAGCTTACGAAATGGCAGAAAACCCGCGCTGTACTGCTAGGCGACCCAAAGTGAAGCGCTGACCCGCCTGCCAATTCGCCTTTCGCCGTTCGCGGCTCCCCTGCCACTCTGGCACTCGCGGGCGGCGAATCGGCCGTGCCGAACTCGCCAAAGCCTTTGCGTATCGCCACTTGTGGCGACGGCGTTTCCCGGCACAATCCTTGCATGTCCGCGAAGTCAGCTATCGCGAATCGTTACCTCTAGGCGGATAGACCACGATGGCAGACAAACAACTTTCCTACGCCGACGACGCGCGCCAGAAGCTCCTCGCCGGGGCCAGCAAACTCGCCCGCGCCGTTCGCTCCACCCTCGGGCCGCGCGGCCGCAACGCCATCCTCGACAAAGGCTGGGGGTCGCCGAACATCACCAAGGACGGCGTCACCGTCGCCGAGGACATCGAGCTGAAGGACCCGTTCGAGAACATGGGCGCGCAGCTCGTGAAGGAAGCGGCGTCGAAGACCAGCGACGTGGCCGGCGACGGCACCACGACCGCGACCGTGCTCGCCGAGTACATCTTCCGCGAGGGCCTGCGCGCCGTCGCCGCCGGGCACGACCCGATGGCCGTGGTCCGCGGCGTCCAGAAGAGCGTCGATAAGGTGATCGCCGAACTGGAGAAGATCGCCGAGAAGATCGACGCGAAGGACAACAAGAGCATCACCGAGGTCGCCAGCATCGCGGCCAACAACGACCGCGAGATCGGCAAGAAGCTCGCGGAGGCGATGAAGCTGGTCGGGGCCGACGGGGTCATCACCATCGAAGAGGGCAAGACCGCCGACACGGAAGTCAAAGTGGTTCAGGGCATGCAGTTCGACCGCGGGTACCTCAGCCCGCACTTCGTCACCAACCCGGAATCGGTGACGTGCGAGTTCGAGAACCCGTACATCCTGATTTACGAAGAGAAGATCAGCAGCCTGAAGACCATCATCCCGCTGCTCGAATGGGCGGCGCGCGAGAAGGCGCAACTGCTGCTGATCGCCGAAGACTTCGAGGGCGAGGCGCTCGCGGGCCTCGTGCTGAACAAGCTGAAGGGCGTTCTGCAAGTGTGCGCGGTGAAGGCCCCCGGGTACGGCGACCGCCGCAAGGCCATCATGGAAGACATCGCGGTCCTGACCAACGGGAAGCCGATCTTCAAGGACCTCGGCATCCAGCTCGACGCGACCGTGCAGTCGCCGAAGGGCGTGGTACCGGCGGTGTTCGCCGACGGGTACCTCGGGCGCGCGAAGAAGGTGAAGATCGACGCCGAGAACACCACCGTGACCGAGGGCAAGGGCGACAAGAAGGCCATCGAGGGCCGGGCCGACGCGATCCGCAAGGAGATCGACAAGACCGAGAGCGAGTACGACCGCGAGAAGCTGCAAGAGCGGCTGGCGAAACTGGCGGGCGGCGTGGCCCAACTGAAGGTGGGCGGGGCGACCGAGACCGCCATGAAGGAGCGCAAGGCGCTGTACGACGACAGCCTGCACGCGACCCGCGCGGCTATCGCCGAGGGCATCGTCGCCGGGGGCGGCGTGGCCCTGCTGAACGCCCGCAAGGTGCTCGACAAGTCCAAGCTCGACGGCGACGAGGCCGAGGGCGCGCGGGTGCTGTTCCGGGCGCTCGAGATGCCGTGCCGCATGATCGCCGAGAACGCCGGCATGGACGGCACCGTCGTGGTGTCGAAGATCCTCAAGGGCAAGGACAAGAACTACGGCTACAACGCGGACACCGACAAGTACGAAGACCTCCGCGCCGCGGGCGTCATCGACCCGGTGAAGGTGACGCGCAGCGCGCTCCAGAACGGGGCCAGCGTCGCGTGCCTGCTCCTCACCACCGAGTGCATGATCGCGGACATCCCCGAACCGAAGAAGCCCGGCGGCGACCACCACGACGACCACCACGGCGGCGGCATGGGCGGCATGGGCGGCATGGGCGGCATGCCGGGGATGATGTAACGCCCGTTCGCCGCGCTCGCCTGCGGCTCGCGGCTCACTCAACACCGAATACGAAACACTCAACACCAAACACCCAACACTGGTGCAGACATGGCAAAGGAAAAGCAGCTGACGCTGAAGCCGCTCGACGACCGCGTGGTGGTGGAGCCGCTGGACGCGGAAGAGAAGACCAGCGGCGGCATCCTGCTGCCGGACACGGCGAAGCAGAAGCCGCAACAGGGCAAGGTGGTCGCGGTCGGCCCCGGCCGGCTGAACGACAAGGGCACCCGCCTCGCGCTGGCCGTCAAGGTCGGCGACACGGTGCTGTTCGGCAAGTACGGCGGCTCGGACGTCGAAGTGAACGGCAAGGAGTACAAGATCCTCCGCGAAGCCGAAATCCTCGGCAAGATCACCAAGTAACACCCAAGCGGTTTCACCACAAAGGCACAAAGGTTACACAAAGGGGCACCAAGAACTACACAGCAGAGAGTTGAAGATAAGTACCGACTTCTCTTCACGCTCTCACTTGCCTTCTCTGTGTTCCTTTGTGTGACCTTTGTGCCTTTGTGGTGAAACTCTTCTCTGGAGTCACCAATGGCGAAGCAACTGCTCTACACCGACGAGGCCCGGAAGAAGCTGCTGAGCGGGGCGGAGAAGCTGGCCCGCGCGGTCGGCTCCACCCTCGGTCCGACCGGCCGCAACGTCATCATCGACAAGTCGTTCGGCGGCCCGACCGTCACCAAAGACGGCGTCACGGTTTCTAAGGAAATCGACCTGCCGGACCCGTTCGAGAACATGGGCGCGAAGCTGGTGAACGCCGTCGCACAGAAGACCAGCGACACCGCCGGCGACGGCACCACCACCGCGACCGTGCTCGCGCTGGCGATCTACCAAGAGGGGCTGCGCAACATCACCGCGGGCGCGAACCCGATGGCCGTGAAGCGCGGCATCGACAAGGCCGTGAGCGCCGCGGTCAAGTACCTCGAAGAGTCGCTCACCAAGAAGGTCTCCAAGAAGGAGGAGATGCTTCAGGTCGCCGCGATCTCCGCGAACAACGACCCGAAGATCGGCGAGCTGATGGCGAACGCCTTCGAGAAGGTCGGGCGCGACGGGGTCATCACCGTCGAAGAGGGCAAGACCTCCGAAACGGTGCTGGAGTTCGTCGAGGGCATGCAGTTCGACAAGGGCTACATCTCGCCCTACTTCGTCGTCAACACGCCGGAACTGAAGTGGGAACAAGAGGACGTGTACGTCCTGCTGTTCGAGAAGAAGCTCTCGAACGTGCGCGAGATGCTGCCGCTGCTGGACCGCGTGGCGCGCGACCGCAAGCCGCTGCTCATCGTCGCCGAAGACGTGGAGAGCGAGGCGCTGGCCGTACTCGTGGTGAACCGGCTGCGCGGGCTCTTGGAAGTGTGCGCGGTGAAGTCGCCGGGCTTCGGCGACCGCCGCAAGGCCATGATGGAAGACATCGCGGTGCTGACCGGCGGCACGTTCGTGAGCGAGGACCGCGGCATCAACCTCGACAGCATGAAGGAGCCGAGCCAGAAGGAGGCCGCGGCCGGCGCGCTCCCGGAGCCGGTCGTGTTCGGGCTGCTGGGCCGCGCCGATCAGGTCGTGGTCGAGAAGGAAGCGTGCACGATCATCGTCGAGCCGGACGACGCCCGCGAAGAGGCGATCAAGGCCCGCGTCAAGACGATCCGCACGCAGATGGACCAGACCGAGAGCGAGTACGACAAAGAGAAATTCTCGGAGCGGCTGGCGAAGCTGGTCGGCGGGGTCGCGATCATCAAGGTCGGGGCGTCGACCGAGGCCGAGATGAAGCAGACGAAGGGGCGCGTCGAGGACGCCCTGCACGCGACCCGCGCGGCGGTGGCCGAGGGCATCGTGCCGGGCGGCGGCGTGGCGCTCCTGCGGTGCGTGGCGGCGGTCGAGGCCGCGGGCGACAAGCTCAAGGGCGACGAGAAGATCGGGGCCGAGATCGTGGCCCGCGCGCTGACCAAGCCGATCCGTACCATCGCCGAGAACGGCGGCGTGGACGGCGCGGTGGTGGCCGACGAGGTGGCCGAGCAGGGCGAGAAGAACGCCAACATCGGGTTCGACGCCAACACCGGCAAGTACATCGACATGTTCAAGGCCGGGGTACTCGACCCGCTCCGCGTCACCCGCAGCGCCCTCACCAACGCCGCCAGCATCGCCGGGCTGATGCTCACGACCGAGGTGATGGTGACGCGCATCGACGAGGACGAGAAGAAGAAGGTGGTGAGCGGGGCCGTGGCCTAATCGCGCCGGCCAAAACGTCAGCGACAGACGGCGCGCGTTGTCTTCAGCCCCGAAGGGGCGACCGATGGTAGCCGGGGGTGGAGCGAGGCTTTGCGAGCGCAACCCCCGGTGACGCGCGCCAACAACGAACAAGCCCCGGAGGGGCGACAGAACCCCGCGCTCCGGGTTCCGTCGCCCCTCCGGGGCTTGATTCATTTATGCCTTGAGTCCGGGGGTTGCGCACGCAAAGCCTCACTCCACCGCCGGCTACGTTCCGCCGCCCTGCGGCTCAAGACCGAGCCGCGCGGCTTCGGCCGGTTCCGTCTCGCGACCGGCCGCGTATGATGGCTGTGTCCCCCTTCCCACCGCACACCGCCCGCACCTATGGCCGAGAAGCGCTGTTACTACGAGGTTCTCGGCATCGCCCGCACCGCGACCGAGATCGAGATCACGAAGGCGTACCGCGCCCTCGCCAAGCAGTACCACCCCGACCGCAACATCGGCGACGACGAGGCGAAGGTCAAGTACGCCGAAGTGGACGAGGCCTACGCGGTCCTCAACGACGCGGCGAAGAAGGCCCGGTACGACCGGCACGGGCACGCGGGCGTCGAGGGCGGGGCCGCGAGCGGCGGGCCGGGCGTCGATCTGGGCGACCTGCTCGGCGACTTCCTCGGCAACTTCTTCGGCGGCGGCGGGCGCGCGCGCCAACAGCAGCGCGGCCCGCGCCGCGGCGAGAACATTCAGGCCGTCCTCGACCTCGACCTGCTCGAGGCCGCGACCGGCACCAGCAAGACGTTCACGATCCCCTCCGAACAGAACTGCAACTCGTGCGCGGGCACCGGGGCGAAGACGGGCACGCAGCCGGCGCAGTGCCGCCGCTGCCGCGGGCAGGGCTACGAGGTCGCGGACACCGGGTTCGGCATCCCCACGCGGGTGCGGTGCCGCGGGTGCAACGGGCGCGGCGCGGTCATCACCGACCCGTGCCCGGCGTGCCGCGGCGCGGCGCGCGTGGAAGTGCGCGAGCCGGTCACGGTCAACATCCCCGCCGGCGTCGACACCGGCATCCGCTTCACCTACCCGGCGGGCGGGCACGCCGGCGACCCCGGCGGCGCGCGCGGTGACCTCGAACTCGTCATCCGCGTCCGCGAGCACAAGGACTTCGAGCGCGACGGCCACAACTTGATCTGCCAGTGTACGATCACCTTCGCCCGCGCCGCGCTCGGCGGCCCGGTCGAAATGACCACGCTCACCGGCCAAAAGGTAACGGTGGACGTGCCGCGCGGCGCGCAGACGCACACCACCGTCGTGCGCGTGCCCGGCCACGGGATGCCGGCGCTCGACGACGCGAAGCGCAAGGGCGACCTGCTCGTTCAACTCGTGGTCGAGACGCCGTCGAAGCTGAGCGCGGAGCAAGAGGCGCTGTTCCGGAAGCTGGCGGAACTGGAAGTGGCGACCGCGCCGGTCCCGCGCAGGGGCATCTTCGGGAAGCTCAAAGACCTCGTCACCGGTGACGGCAAGGACGACAAGAAGTAAGGGGCGCGGGCAGGATCGTGTCGGTCGCGGTCGAGCGAGGCTATGCGCGCGAGGCCCGACGGCCCGAGAGCCGAGCGTACCTGCCGGAGGCGGTTTTCACCCCGACGGGGTGGCGCAGCATAGCCCCGGCCAGCGGCCGGGGTATCGTGCCGCGCTGTCTTCCACCCTGAAAGGGTGCGATACGCGGGCCTATCGCAGGCCTTCAGACTGCGGAACCAATGTACCGCGTACCCGGTGCGTTGCATCGGGCTGAGCTGTCCCACCCCTTCGGGGTGAAGACCAAGCCCGGGCGCGATCCGGTTCTGCTGTGACCGCGCAAGCGGGATACGCGGAGCGCGCGGGCCGTCGGGCCTCGCTCGCAGAGCCTCGCTCGACCGCGACCGACACGACCGCCCGCTACCAACTCTGGTCTTCGGGCTTCGGTTCCGGGGGCGCGGCGTGCTCCTCCTCGCGCGGCGGCGGCAACATGAAAGACAGCACCAGCGCGAGCGCGTACACGGTCGCGCCGATGATCGCCGCGGCCTTCGCCACGTTCTCCGGGTTCGTGCCGCTGAACTGCGGGGCCAGCAGTTCCGTGTTCAGCGTCGCGGCCATTGTGCCGAGCATGCGCCCGCCCACGTTCGTGGCGAACGCGCTGCCGGTGCCGCGCAGGTGCATCGGGAACACCTTCGGCAGGTACTCGCTCACGTAGCTGAACTGTGCCACCGTGAGCAGCCCGCAGAAGAAGATGGCGATGGCGAAGATGGTGTAGTCGCCGCCGTACAGTGACAGGTACGCGACCGGGAACAGCACCACGCCGGGCAACAGGAAGATGCGGATCAGCACGCGGCTGGCGACGTACACGAGCAGGATCGCGAACAGGATGCGCCCGGTCAGGCCGCCCAGTTCCTGCCACCGCTGGATGTTGCCGCGCTTGGCGTTGGTCGCGTCGGTGATCGGCTTGCGGGCGTCGGCCAGCCCCTTCTGCGCGGCCTTCACGCCCTTCTCGGCCTCCTCGCGGCCCTTCACGTCGGTCGACGCGGTCTTCTCCAACTTCGCTTCCGCGGTCTTCAACTTGCCGGTCGCGGCCTTCACGTTCGGGCCGTGCTCCTCCTTCACCGGGTTCAGCGCCGGCAAGCCGGGGGCCATTTGCAGCGGGGTCAGTTGCAACGCGCCGAACGCCGCCGCGTACCCACACGCGGAAAGCAGCGTCGTGACGATGGTGGTCTTGCGCAGCTCCGGTGAGAACAGTTCGCCGAACCGCGGGCGCTGGAGCGTGCCGGCCAACTTCTTCTGCTTCCACACCGGGCTTTCGGGCACGAACGGCATCAGGAACAGGATGAGCGCGCCGGGCACGAGGCCGGTGAGCAGGGTGTACCGCCACGCGGCCACGGGGACCGGCACCCACGACAGCCCGCCGGGGTTGGCCTCGATGAAGTGCCGAATCTCGGTGTACACCTCGGTCACGAAGATGCCGCCGAGCGAGGCGCAAGCCAGCGTCCAGCCGATGGCGAGTTCGCGCTGCTTCTTGTCTTGGAACAGTTCCGCGAGCCACGTCACCGCGGCCACCAGTTCGACGCACACGCCAATGAACGTGGTGCTGCGGAACAGGATCAGGTGCCACAGTTCGGTGCTGTACGCGGCGGCCAGCGGGGAGAGCGAGTAGACGAGGATGCTGCCGATCATGACCGTCTTGCGGCCGAGCCGGTCGATGAGCACGCCGCCGAGCAACCCGAACACGCCGCCGGCCAGCGCCGCGATCCACAGCATGCGCCCGGACCAGAGCCGGACCTCGTCGCTGTCCGGGGCGACCTTGAGCAGTTCCGAGAGCGCCTGCGCCCCGATGACGGGGAACATGAGCAGTTCGTAGGTATCGAACAGGAACCCGATGGCGGCGACGGCGAGCACGAGCCAGCGGGTGAGCGGCGGCAAACCGGCAGCGCCGGGAGCGGGAGACGACACGCGGAACTCCTTGGCAGGCGTTTTGGCGAGCGGGGGGCGTTAGCCCCCTGAGGTTTTCAGGTGTGTGGGGTGAACGTAGGCGCGATCCGAGCAGAAGGCAACGAGTAAGCCCTTGCGTTCCGACACGCGGGGCGTAAGCATGTGTGCGTCCCGTCTCCGATTACCCGCCGGGACCCCTGCCCTTACACCCCTCGGAGCCTGTTCATGCGCCTCTCTCGCCTCGTGCCCGTGGTTTGCGCCGCACTGGTGTTCGCGCCGGCCGCGCGCGCCGACGACACCGAAGAGTTCCTCAAGCCCGAAAACTGGGAGGGCCGCAAGGACATCTGGACCCTCGACCCGGCCAAGAAGACCGTCGTGGGCGAAACCAAGGAAGACCCCAAGTACAACACGTTCTTCATCTCCAAGAAGAAGTACGGCGACTTCGAGATGACGTTCAAGGTGCAGCTGCGCGACGCGGTGGGCAACAGCGGCGTGCAGATTCGGAGCGAGCGCACGGACAAGGACGACGCGGCCAACAAAACGCCGTTCCGGGTTCGCGGGCCGCAGGTGGACGTGGGCAAGGGCTACTGGGGCAGCCTGTACGGGGAGGGCGTCGGCGGGATGATGAAGGCGTCCAGCCCGGACGCGATCAAGAAGGCCGTGAAGGAGACCGAGTGGAACGAGTACAGCATCGTCGCGAAGGGCACGAAGATCACGATCAAGATCAACGGCGAGACGATGGTGGATCAGGACTTCCCGAAGCTGCCGGGCAAGGACGCGAAGGACGCCCCGACGAGCGGGATCATCGCGTTCCAAGCACACGGCGGGTACGCGAAGATGCGCGTCGAGTACAAGGACATCGTGTTCAAGGTGCTGAAGTAGCGGGCCAAACGAGTAGTAGGCACGTTCCGCGTGCCGCTGCGGTCCCTCACGGGGCGGCAACGGCGCACGGAGTGTGCCGACGACTTGTGGCGGCGCGCCGGAGCGTCAGGCCGCGGGGCCGGTCGGCTTCACGCCGTGGATCGCCTCGTACACCTCTTGCCGGTGAACGGGCACGTCCTTCGGCGCTTCGATGCCGAGCCGGACCTTGTCACCGCGGATCTCCACGATCGTGATGACAATGTCGTTGTTGATGATGATCGACTCGTTTTTTTTTCTGGACAGCACGAGCATAGGTGCCTATCTTTCCGTGAGTGTGCTCCGGGCCGTTGGTGGTACGAACACCGGCCCATTGCTCGGTCCCGTCTCCGGTGGTTGCACACGCCCCCAGTACGCCCCTCGCGCACCGAATCGGAACGTGCGAAGATCGCCCGACCGCGCGCACGCGCCGCCGGGAAGATGAATCTTCTTCCACTGTAAAAGAGGGCAAGTTGCGCCGTCAAGGAGCAACGGGCCGAAAACCGCGCATTTCCCGATTTTCCGGTTGACGCAAGCCCTACGACGCGAACTTTGCGTGTTTTACTTGAAGTCGGCGCGCCGCCCCCGGCCCGGTTCGGCCCACCGGACACTTACTTGAACGCCCCGACCCGCGCGGTAGAACGGAAGCGTTGCCGCCCCGCGGAATGACCGCCTCGGGTTCCGAACGCCCCGTTCGCGGTTCCCTAACACGTTGCGCCCGTCGACCTCTCAACGCGCGCGGGGCGGCGACCTCCTGTACCGCGGCGGGTTCCGCCGATCCGAGGTGCGACGCATGAGTCCCGACCCGTTCGACGCAGACATCCCGACCGCGGCGTTCGTCCCGTCGGACCCGCCGGAGACGGTCGCGCACAGGGCCGCGGGGCCGGGCGCGGTCGCGCTGCGGCCACCGGAACGGCCAGACGAGATCGGTCGCCTCGGGCACTACCGTGTGCTCGGCGCGATCGGGTACGGTGGTATGGGTCTCGTGTACCGGGCCGAAGACCCGCACCTGCGGCGCGCGGTCGCCCTGAAGGTGCTGCTCCCGCGCTGGTCCGGCGACCCGCTCGCCCGGATGCGGTTCCTGCGCGAGGCCCAAGCCCAAGCGCGCGTCGAACACGAGCACGTCGTTCCCATCTACCAAGTCGGCGAGGAGAACGGGGTCCCGTTCTTCGCGATGCCGCTGCTGCGCGGGGAGACACTGGCCGCCGCGCTGGAGCGCGACCCGCGCCCGGGGCTGCCGGAGGTGCTGCGGATCGGGCGCGAGATCGCCGACGGACTGGCCGCCGCACACGGGGCGGGGCTGGTCCACCGCGACATCAAGCCCGCGAACGTGTGGCTCGAAGGGGCCGGCCGCAAGGTCAAGGTGCTCGACTTCGGGCTGGCCCGCGGGGGCGCGGACCCGCTCGACCACCACACCGCGACCGGCGCGATCATCGGGACCCCGGCCTACATGTCGCCCGAGCAGGCGCGCGGCGAGCCGGTCGACCACCGCACCGACCTGTTCAGCTTGGGGGCGGTCCTCTACCAGATGGCGACCGGGCGGCAGCCGTTCACCGGCACCAGTACGCTCGCGGTTCTGACGGCCGTAACGACCCACGCCCCCCCGCCGGTGCGCGAACTGGTCGCGTCGGTCCCGGCGCGCGCGGCGGACCTGATCCATTCGCTTCTGGAGAAGGACGCCGCCGATCGCCCGGACTCGGCCGCGGAGGTCGCAGAGGCGCTACGCCGGTTGGAACTGCGGTCGGCGACCGACGACACCGTGGCGGCCGGGCCGCGCCGCGGCCGA
>Ga0194132_10012662_pt1 | contig 10435 bp, 11 predicted proteins | sample TA2KigOf80mmetaG_FD_148612 | JGI IMG/M metagenome (GOLD analysis project Ga0194132, IMG submission 148612) | Freshwater microbial communities from Lake Tanganyika, Tanzania - TA2015054 Kigoma Offshore 80m | ecosystem: Environmental > Aquatic > Freshwater > Lake | place: Tanzania: Lake... | reverse complement strand
TCTCGGGAAGGTCGACGGGGCTGATCGGGCGGAAAACACCCCCTTCAAAAACGGCATGTACAGTGCTCATAATAAACTCCTCCTCAAAAATCATCTTATCATAGCCGTGGAATGAGCCAAGGAATTGTCAAACGCATTCCCCTCACTTCCGTTCAAACGCGTCTAGCGTTTCATGTACCGTCAATCAGCAGAATAACCCGTTCATGGTTAGGCACATTCTCGCGAGGCAGAGAATTCTGTTGCTTCCGATGATGGTTGGTGTAGACTTTACTCCATTCTGCGATGCCGGGACTCCTGTGTCGTACAAACTCTAGTTCCTGCGACGAAAGGCTCATTCAAATGGCCCATCCCCCCCGAAATTCTCCATCCTCACCTTCGCACTGTTCGTGTTCTTCATTCTTAGCAACGCCGCGTTCGCTCAAGGCAATCCACAGGGGGAAGCGGCATGCGGCGCTTGTTTTCTTGTTATCGCTGGCACCATCGCGCTGGCGGTCCTATATTTCATGCTCAATATCGCGATCTTGTTTTGGGTCGCCAAAGATGCAAAATCGCGCGGCATGGACGGCGCGATGTGGATCTTTCTCATCTTGTTTACCGGCCTCATCGGCCTTGCCATCTACTTGTTCTCGCGCCCCCAAGGGAACCTCATTCAATGCGCGTCGTGTGGCAACTTCCGGATGCAAGCGAGTAGAGTATGTCCGCACTGTTCAAACACTTGAAGTCACCTCGCAACTGTATAGCGCTTCTTGCCGTGTTGATGATCACCGGCGTGGCGGACAGCTTCCGCCGACCGGAGGATCAAGTGACGGGCTGGCTATATGTCCGCGCCGTCTATTTTTATCAATGGGCTGGTCGGCCAATGTTGAAGGGTAGAGTTCAGTGTAGGTTTCATCCGACCTGTTCGGAGTATTCGATTGGAGCAGTCGAAGTTCACGGAATCAGATGGGGGCTTTTCCTCACTTTCCAGCGGTTGGCCTCGTGCACCCCTGAAGCGCCGATCGGCGCCGAGGATCCTGTGCCACCAGCAGACTGAGCGCTTATTCCAGGCCCACGCGTCAAAGGCAGATCGGTATAATACACACTGCGGGAAAACCGCGCCCAAGACCATCAGGTGCGTTATGGTGAAAGACGAATTCCATTCGAAGTTGCGGCAATTCATGCACCAAGAACCATTCGTTCCGATCGCGGTAGATCTCGCGGATGGTCGTCGGCTCGTCATCCGGAAACCGCCGGTAGTGTTCAGCGATGGCGCCGCCAGCTACATCGACCCACAGGATGGCGCCTTGGTCGACTTTTTTTGCGAAGACGTGCAGAACATGCGGTTGGTCGAGTAGGAGACGCCCGCATGACCGACATGGAACTGGAGGCATCGGTTCGCGCCTACTGTCGGCGCCGGCCCTTCAAGCCATTCATCGTCGAATTCTTCAGTGGCGTCCAAGTCGTTGTCGACCATCCGGAGGGGATTGGTCCTCTCGATGGACTGTGGTTGTATCGGGGACCCAATCGGGCGCAATCGTTGTTCCCAAGTACTTCTGTCTGCCGCCTTCTGGATGCGGCCGCCGGCTAGTGGTGCAAGCACCGAATCGCATTGCGCCGGCCATTCAAGCCCTTCGCAACTGCATGCAAATGTTCCGCGCGGAACATTGTCGACGGTCTTGCCAAGCGGATTCTGCAACCGCGCGGCGCCGGGTGAGCGCTGAACGAAGAAAGGACGCCTCATCGTGTCGCGGCGGTTCGCAGGATTCTCGCCACGCGCTCGGCGACGATGCGTTCCTCGCCGGCGCCGAGCATGAACACCGAGATGCACACGCCGCGCTCGCCGGTGCCGGGGACTCGGCCGATTTGAATGGGCGGGTCGGCCTCGGCGAGGGCGCGGGTAAAGCGGTCGCGCGTGATGCGGACGCGTTTTTCGTCCCAGGCGATGATGAGGTGGGGCACGCAGTTGGCCGTGGTGGGCGTGATCGTCTCGCACTGCACGCTCGCAATGCCGCGCAGGGCCGCCTCGATGACGGCGATGCGGCGCTCCCACTCGCGCCGCTCCGCTTGATGATCGAGCCGAACGAAGCGTTCGACGGCGACCATGGCGGCGATCATGTCTTCCTTCGACACCTTGAGCGCCCGGCCGATGGTGCCGCAGCTGGGATTCGTGTTGAGCTTGGCGGCATTGATCAGTTCGCGCCGGCCCAGGAGCAGACCCGTATCGTTCGGCCCTCGAATCGCCTTGCCGCCCGAGAAGGCGACGAGATCGAAGCCGATGCGATTGTATTCGGAGAGCCGATCGACCGGCGGCGTGTCGGCGGCGGCGTCCAGCAATGTGGGAATGCGATGTTCCCGAGCCAACGTGATCCATTCGGTCCGGCGAATCCGGCCCGCGGCGTCGTCCTTGTTCATGAAAAACATCAGGGCCGTGCGGTCGTTGATCGCCCGGCGAACATCGGCGGCCGTCTCGACATCGATGAGCCGAACGCCGATGGCGGTGAGCTGGTTGTCGTAGCACGAATGATGCGTGCGCTGGAGAATCACTTCGTTTCGCATGCCGGTCGTGTCGGGCAGCCGGGCGATTCGCTTGCGGTCGTTGCGGGTGACGACGGCTGCCGTGCCGAGTTGCAATGCCCCGGCGGCGCCCGTCGTGACCAGCGCCGCCTCGACACCGATGGCCTTGGCAATGCGCTCGCCGACGCGATCCTGCAATTCCGCGAGGTTGACGAAGTGCCGGGATGCTTCCGTCCACGCGGCGACGACCTCGGGCGGCATGACCGACCCGCCGAGGTTCGTGACCGTGCCGACGCAGTTGATGACGTGCTTGAGGCCAAGCGATTCGTAGATCGATTGCCGCGCGGGTTGAGCGGCGAGCGCGGCAGGACCGAGAATGGTCGGCAACGCAAGTACGGCGCCGCTTTTGATTAGAGAGCGGCGCGTGAGCGTCGGTAAGCGTTTTTTCTTTTTCATGGGTTCGGCCCTTCGCTCGAGGGGTGCCTCGAAGTACGGCGAATCGGGAGACTCCAGCATAATTGCCGGTGGGAGTCCATACTTTCGAACGCCAACAGCGTTCTATCCCAAAGCCCAGGGTTGCGTACTCGCAACCCTGGGAAATCCGGTCCCAAGAATTTTCTACGCCAACGGCGTTGCATCATCGGGCAACAAGAATGGTCGTGATCCAGCCCCGTCGGGGCAATTCTTCATATGCTACTCGAGCTATATGATCGCGACTTTCCAGTAGCTCGCGGGGCTCACCCATTTCTCGTTGGCAGGGTCCACAATGGCCGCACTTGCACTCAGTTTGCGATCGGCCAGGTAGAACCAAAGGACCGTGTGCGTGTCGAGCAACAGCTTCATGGCATGTACTCGGCGAAGTCCTGCAAGTGGTCATCATCTTCCGAAATGATCGTCAGCATCCCTTTGCTGCGCCCTGGCATCGGGCGCGGTGTTTCACGCGGCATGGCAGTCAGCTTGGTCACCGGCTTGTCGTTCTGCGCACTCGGCGACAACTTGTCGATGACTTCGATCAAATGGCCTGCCACTTGTTCAACGGGCGTAGTTTGCACGATAGCCTCCCCACGCCGCGATGCGGGCGGCGGCCTATGTAAAAGGCGCCGATAGTTGCAATATTACTAGAAAGCATGGACTGTCGCTACGCTGCTTGCTTGTCAGTGGATCGTTCGGCAAAACCGTAGATTACGTTCGCGCGTAGCGCCAGCGAGTGGGGCGCCTGCCGGCGGCGAGGCCTGCCGGGTGCGCTCACTTCGCGAGCACGTGGGCAAGCTTCAGAAGGTCCAGATCGAGCGATTTCTTGTTCGCGATCACGACATCGAGCGGCGTCGTGGCGATCTCCCCCTTGATGAATCCGACAAGAACGCCGTGTTTGCCGTCCGCAAGTAGTTCGGTCGCTTTGGAGGCCAATCGGGTGGCGAGGAGCCGATCGAATGCGCCCGGCGTGCCGCCGCGCTGAACATGCCCCAAGATGGTTTCGCGTAGGCCGAACCCCGACGGATGCGGATGCGTGCGGAAGTAGTCGGCGAGGCCGGTCGCGTTGTACTGGGCGCCTTCGGCAACGACGACGAGCGCGTGGCCTTTGCCGCGCTCGCAAGCGCTGCGCAGTTCGCGGATGATGTCTTCGGGGTCGACCTTGACTTCGGGGATAACGACGACTTCGGCGCCGCCGGCGATGGCCGACATGAGAGCGAGATAGCCGCAATCGCGTCCCATGACTTCGACGAGAAAGGCTCTGCGGTGGGATTCGGCAGTGACTTTGAGTCGATCGATGGCTTCGACCGCGATGTTGAGCGCGGTATCGACGCCGATGCTGATGTCGGTGCCGAAGAGATCATTGTCGATGGTGGAGGCAACGCCGACGACGGGAAAGCCGAGACGGGCGAGGGCGTGGGCGCCGGTTTGCGAGCCGTTGCCGCCGATGACAACGAGTCCGTCGATGCGGCGGTTGTTGAGGATCTTCAAGGCGCGTGCCAGGCCGTCGGGCGTGGCGAATTCGGGACAGCGAGCGCTTCCCAGGATGGTGCCGCCGCGTTCGATGATGCCGCTGACGTCGCGGGCGGTCATCGCCACGAACTCCTCGCCGAGCAAACCGGCATAACCGTGGCGAATGCCGAACACGTGCATGCCGCGGTCGATCCCAGTACGGACGGCCGAACGAATGGCGGCATTCATTCCGGGCGAATCGCCTCCGCTGGTCAGGACACCGATCGTCTTCATGGATCCCCCGTCGTCGTGACTCGGGCGAATATCGATCCGGCGGCAACGGGCCGCCCGCGGGTTGTCTTATCGGGTTGCTGGGCAAGAACCCAGCGTGCGGATGAACGCCGGGATCGTGAAAAAAGAATGAATCGCGACACCAAGAATCCTCGAACAGCTGCGACGATCATTGGTATTGTGTGCTTGTCGGCGGATCGTCTTCGTATTTCCGTAGACTACCTGCCAGGGTTCCAGAGTGTTTTTTTCCTCGTGCTCAGCCCCCCTGCGAGACGGCGGACTTGGGCGAGCCCTTTTCGAACTACTCCCAAAGGGGTGAGTCGCGTCATTGGCCGTTCCACAGACTTGGAGCTGCTCCCATGAGTGATTTCGCAGGCCAACGTGGCTGGATCTTCGGGCTTACGACGCTCGCGCTCGCCGTCTTGTTGACGCACACCATTTCCAACGCTCGGTCCACGCCCGAAGAATCCAAGCGGCCGATCGACGGGCCGCAAAAACGGGCCGAGGCGCTCGGCATCAAGTTCGAGAAACTCAAGCCCGCCTATCTCAACTGGTGCAATCGCTCCGGCAAAATGCTCTACACCTGCGGCTTCTCGAGCAAGACCAAGGGCACGCTCGGCAAGGACCTGACCGTCCAGCAAGGCTACGAGGCCGCCAAGGAATGCGCCGTCGATATCCTCCGCGCCGTCTGGGATCGCCATGGCACACTCGACGGCTTGCGTGTCGTGAAGGTGCTCGGCTGCGTCCACGCCACGCCTGACTTCGCCGATCATCCCAAAGTCATCAACGGCTGCTCCGATATGCTGCACGAAATCTTCGGCAAAACAACCGACGGCCACCACGCCCGCAGCGCGCTGGGTTTTTCGTCCCTGCCGTTCGGCGCGGCCGTCGAGATTGAAGCGATTTTCGAGATCAAGGATTGACGCGCAGTTGTCGTATCGTCGTATATTATCAGCCACTCAGCAACGAATCTCGAGGAGGACGCATGCGCTACCTATCGACCCTTGTGATCCTGGCCGCTTGTGCGCTGCCGGCGTCGGCCAACGTCAAGCTGGCGCCGATCTTCGGCGACAACATGGTGGTGCAACGCGAGATGGCCGTTCCTATCTGGGGCACGGCTGCGCCGGGTGAAGCGGTGACCGTGACTTTCTCCGTCCAAACGAAGATGACCAAGGCCGACGACAAGGGCGCCTGGAAGGTCCAACTTGATGTGCTCAAAGCCGGTGGGCCGTTCGAGTTGACTGTCTCCGGCGCCAACAAAATCACTCTGAAGAACGTGCTCGTCGGCGAGGTCTGGGTTTGCTCCGGTCAATCGAACATGCAGTGGGCCCTCAAGCAGACCGAAAACGCCGACGACGAAATCGCCAACTCGACGAATGATCAACTTCGCCTCAACCAGGGGAGCTGGCAGGTTGCGGGGCCGAAATCGTCGGGCGGATTCTCGGGGACCGGCTACTACTTTGGCAAGGCGCTGCAAAAAGCGCTCGGCGTACCGGTCGGCCTGGTCAATCGCTCGGTCGGCGGCACGTCGGCACGGCTATGGACGAGCAAGAACGCCATCCTCGATGAGCCGCTCATGAAGCTGTACGTCGAGAGCATCCTCGGCAAGGACGGCAAGGCCAACGTGGGCAACCTGTACATGGGCATGATTCGGCCGCTGCAGCCGATGGCGATTCGCGGAGTCATCTGGTACCAAGGCGAGAGTGACGCCGGCCGGCCCGCCGAATACGCCGAACTGATCCAGACGATGATCCGCTCCTGGCGCAGGGACTGGGGCCAGGGCGATTTCCCATTCCTGTACGTGCATCTTGGCGCCATCGGCGGCGTGCCGAAGACGCCCAACGACATCGGCTGGGGCCCGATCCGCGAGGCTCAAGATGCCGCGCTCAAGTTGCCCAACACTGGCGTGGCGGCGTTCCACGACAGCGATTCGGACCTGCATCCGCGCAAGAAGAAAATCGCCGGCGACCGATTGGCGCTCACGGCTCGCGCCCTCGTTTACGGCGAGAAGATCGTCTCCTCGGGACCGGTGCTGGACAAGCTTGAAAAAACCGGCGACGCATTGATCGTGCACTTCAAATCGGTCGGCGGCGGACTCGTCAACAAGGCCGACAAGGGGCCACTGAAGGGTTTCGCCATCGCCGGCAGCGATGGTCAGTTCCAATGGGCCGACGCCGAGATCAAGGGCAACGCCGTTCGCCTGACGAGCAAAGCGGTCGCGGCGCCCGAGTTCGTCCGCTATGGCTTCGCGAGCAATCCTCGGGCGACGCTCTACAACCGCGAGGACCTGCCGGCGTTGCCGTTTCGTACGGATCGAGCCGCGGTGGGGAAGAAGTGAGGCACGTGTGACATGATTGCGACGACGACATCTGACAGAATCGGCTCCCTCCCGGTGGGGCGAAGTCGCCTGCGCTCCATCCCCCCCACACCGACCGTCCCCCACAAGGGGGGAGGGAGCACAGACGTATTTCGCTTCATAGCCGCGGTCTGCTTGGCGCTTGGCACTGTATCGGTCGTCATCGGCCAAGCTCCATCCGCACTGCCCAAGATTGCCGCCGTCGATTACGACGAGCGCGGCGCCTTTCGCGTTAATGCCAAGCCGTTTTTTCCGATCGGCCTCTATGATGCTCCGGTCGACGAGCGGACGTTGCGCGAACTGCGAGGCTTTGGCTTCAACGTGCTCGTCTGCGACGCAAAAGCCTGCGCTGGGTTGCCGGCGAAGGGTTTCTATGGGATGGTCCATACCGACAAGAAGATCGATGACCTGAGCGGTGTTTTCATGGGCGTCGGCGCCGACAGCCCGGCGCTGATCTTTCGGAAGAATCTCCTCAAACAGGTCGCGGAGGCCAACGCCAAGACGCGCTCCGCCGTCCCCGGTCGGCCGATCATGAATGCCATCGGCTACTGGCCGGACGAGCCCAAGGGCGTGGTGAAGGGCGTGCTGCCGTCGAAGGCGCTCTACGAGGACCTCGTCGCTGCCATCGACGTGTCGGGGCCGTACTTGTACCCGATCCCGTATCAGCCCGTGTCCAGCGTCGGCGATGCGGTGGCCCGCGCTCGTATTGCCTCCGGCGGCAAGAAGCCGATCATCGCGATCCTCCAACTCTTCGTCTGGGACGCGAAGGACCGTTACCCCACACCAGCGGAACTCCGCTGCATGGCCTTTCTCGCCCTCGTCGAAGGCTCGCACGGCATCGGTTATTACTCGTACGGCTCCATCAACGGCCGGCCCAAGACGAACATCGCCGAGGTCCAGCCGGAACTGTGGAAAAGCGTCAGGAAGCTGAATCACGACATCGCCGACATCGGTCCACGGCTGTTAGCCGGCGCTGCATCGAGTGACTTGACACTTGCCAAAGATACACTGGCGGTGAAGATGAAAGTCGTGCGCGAGCAATCCGCGTCGCTTGCCGTACTTGTGAACTCAGCCGCAACGTCGCAGGCGGTGAAGTTGATGGCGCAGCCAGGCTTTCGCGGGCAGCTCACTTCTCACGACGGCAAACGGCTTACGATCAAAGACGGCGCCGCCACGTTGATGCTCGAACCATTCGGGGTCGCGATCATTCACGTGAATCAGCCCTCGTAGCTTAGTAATCGCGACCCGTGATCATTTCCAGATTGTCACCAAATGCAGGAGTGGTTGCCATGGTTTGGAACAGAATCATCGAACGAGCATTTTTCATGTTGGTGGGCATCGGCTTGTGCCTGCCACCAACCACCGCAGGGGAAGCGAAATCACCTCCGCCACCCGCAAAGGCAAAGCAACTCCTGGCCGGCGTCGCCAAGGTCGAGATCACCAACAAGAAGGTCTTTCCCATCAATGACCCGTTGTACGTCAAGGCGCTCGTGCTCAAGTGCGGGCCGACCACAACGGCGATCGTCACGGTCGACGCCGTCGCTATCGGCGAGATCGGCTACATCGGCAACGACTATCTTCCCAAGGTGCGCGCTCGAATTCAGAAGGAGCTCGGCATCGCGCCCGAGAACGTCGTGGTGAACGCGAGTCATTGCCACGCCAGGCCATGTGCCGACGTCGACGACAAGACCGTTCAAGCCGTGACGGATGCCGCCAAGGCGATGGTTCCTGTAACGGTCGGCGTGGGCGTCGGCTTTGAGAATCGCATTTCGGAAAACCGCCGGCTCAAGCTCAAGAACGGCAAGGAGGTCGATGTTCGCCACGCCTATTCCCTGCCGCCGGACGAAGAGATCGCCGGAGTTGGGCCGATCGATCCGCATATCGGCATCCTTCGGCTCGACCGCAAGGATGGCAGGACGCTGGCCGTGGTTTACAACTTCGCGTGTCACCCGATCATGGGGCTTCCCAGCGGCGAGAACACGGCTGACATCGTCGGCTTCGCATCGCGTGTCATCGAAGACAATCTCAGCGACGGAACGGTCGCTCTCTTCGTGCAGGGTTGCGCCGGCGATATCAATCCGGTGCTGTACAAGGATGTCCATCAGCCGCGCAATGCCGAGCCGCTGGGCAACATGCTTGGCCTGAGCGTGCTCAAGGCGGTGCGGAAAATCAAGTGCGTCGAGAGCGATGCACTGACGATTCTCCCGGAGAAGCTCGGCCTGCCGCGCGCTGATAACTCCAAACGCATCGACGGCATGGTTCTAGAGCAGGCCAGGCTGCTCAAGTCGCTGAAAGGAACGAGCCTGAACCTGAGAACGTTTCTGCCGCTAGCCGTGAAGTACCAAGCGTCACCGGAGTTTCCTTCGTACTATTCGCATCGCTACCTGCACGAGAAGAAGCTAGGCCGCGACGATCTCACGCGCATGGATGAGGCGAATCGCAATGCCATGAAAGCATACATGGCCAACATCTACGTCATGGAAGAGCTCACGCGGCTACAAACCAATCTGGCGCTCCTGCGGAAACACCACGAGACGAATCGCCTGGCCGAGATGAAACCGTTGGTGGTGGAAGTCGTCGGCATGCGTATCGGCGATTTCGTCCTGGTCACGTTTCCCGGCGAATTGACGGTTGAGATCGGCCTGAACATCAAGAAGGCGTCGCCGCACAAGCACACCTTCGTAGCGGGGTACACGAACGGGTACATCTACTACACGCCGACCGCCAAGCAGTTAGAGAACGTCGGCGGCGCCCAGGAGGATAGCGACTGTCTTGTGGCGTCGGCCTGGCAGCGGATGTTCGAAGAACGCGTGGCTCAGATGCTCAAGAAGCTGTGAACGCTTCAGTTCTTCTCCGCCGATGCCTTGGGCGCCTCACGACAGGTAGTCCAGAAAATCGCGTTCACCAGTAGACGGCGGAAACTCTCGTTCTGAAAATCCTCCGGCGATCCCATCGTCGAGTAGAAGATGCGCACCCCTTGGTGCTCATGGACCCAGGTTGCGGGGGCCTTGACTTTCTTGTCAGACTCGACGACTTGAAGGACCAGCGCGGTTTTCGAAAGCTCGAATCGGTACGCGCCGCGCGACGCAATCGGGCCGACTCCATCGAGCACGGGATGCGCCTTCTGGCCGTCGGCCGTCACGGCCTTGAACGGCGCGGTGTAGCTCCCGGGGCCAAGGTACGTCCCGCCCAGCACTTTGCTGAACACCTCGTTGTCTTTTGGCTGAAATGCATGGCTTGCCGTCCGCAACGCCACGACCCCCTTGCCTTTCTGCCAGTGCTTGCGAAGAAGCACCATCTGCTCTTCCGGCAAGTCCATGCGGCGAACGAAGAGAAGCATGACATCGGCCGATTGAAGCGCGTCAAGGTTCG
>Ga0194132_10012660_pt1 | contig 10437 bp, 9 predicted proteins | sample TA2KigOf80mmetaG_FD_148612 | JGI IMG/M metagenome (GOLD analysis project Ga0194132, IMG submission 148612) | Freshwater microbial communities from Lake Tanganyika, Tanzania - TA2015054 Kigoma Offshore 80m | ecosystem: Environmental > Aquatic > Freshwater > Lake | place: Tanzania: Lake Tanganyika... | reverse complement strand
GGGCGCCTCGCGCCGCTTCCGCGGCGCGGGCGTGGCCTGGCCCCGCGCCGATCTGCACCACGTTCACCAACGGACCGCCACGTCGCCGAATCGGGCACCTCATGCACAGCGCAGCCGCGATTCGGCGACCGAAGGAGACTGGACAGCCGGGAACTGCCGTCCGGCGGTGAACCTGGCGCAACGTTCGGCCACGTGGCGGCTGGTTGGTGAAGCTCATGCACGGACGCGCCGGACCACGACCGAGGAGCGCACGTCTGCCGCTATGCCGACCCGCGCGCCCGGGCCAGTTCCAGCGCGCCGCCGTCCATCAGCAGGCCCAGGTCGGAGGTGAGCCCGACGAGCCGGAAGCCCTGCTCGACCCGGGCCCGGGCCTGGGTGCCGTTCGCGGTGATGATTCCGGCCACGATGGCGTGGCGTTGCGTGGCGGCCAGGATCTCGGCCTGGGCTGCCTCCAGCCGGCGCGTGCGCTCGTCGGCCGCGACGCCCGCGGCGTAGAGGCCGAGGCTGAGGGCGAGATCGCCGGGCCCGATGAAGATCGCGTCGAGACCGGGCGTCGCGGCGATCTCGTCCACGTTGGCCAGGCCCCGCGCCGTCTCCACCTGCACCACGCAGGCCACCTTTGCGAGCTCGGCCGGATCCTCGGAGGCCATCGTCGTCATCGCCCGCAGCGGGCCCAGCGAACGGCTCCCGCCCGGCGCGTACCGGCAGGCGGCCACGGCGCGCCTCGCCTCCTCGCCGGATTCCACCATCGGCACCATCACCGACAGTGCCCCGAGGTCCAGCACGCGCCCGATCAGCGCCGTGTCGTTGGCCCGGACCCGGGCCGCCGGCGCGATTCCGCGCGCCTCGATGGCGGCGAAGAGCGCCGGCAGGTGGCCCACCTCGACTGTGCCGTGCTGCATGTCGGCCAGGATCTCGTCGAACGGTGCCGTGCCCAGAAAGCTCGCAATCAACGGCTCCCCGGACGACACCCAGCCCGAGTAGACGGGCTCGCCGCGCCGCCAGCGCTCGAGGATCGGGTTGACGAAGGCCATGGACGTTCCCCTCAAGACGGCGGCGCCAGGGGTGCCGCAACGGCTGCTGATGATGACGCGCCGTCGGGCCGCGAGGGGTGACCATGTGAGACCATGAGCGCTTATATCGACCCGGCGCGGCGCCCCCCGGGTGCGACCGCACGCAGGCCACCCGGAGCTCGGCGTCGATTCTGAGGAGGCTTGTGCATGACGGCGGTTCGTGACGAGATCAGCCAGGGCCCGGCCGTCGGCCAATCCTGGCCGCGACTCGACTCGCGCGAGAAGGTGCTCGGCGCCACGCGCTACGCCGCCGATGTCCCGGTGGCTGGCCTGCTGCATGCACGCCTCGTGCAGAGCGTCTACGCGCACGCCCGGATCGAGCGCATCGACACGTCGGCCGCACTGGCGATCCCCGGGGTCGTCGCAGTCCTGACCGCGAAGGACCTGCCGATCAAGGGCAGCGGCGACATGCGCATGTTCCAGCCGCTCGCGACCCGGGAGGCCGTGTTCGCCGGCCAGCCGCTCGCCGTGGTCGTGGCCGAGTCCGAGGCCGCCGCGGAAGATGGCGTCCAGGCGGTGATGGTCGAGTACACCCCGCTGCCGGCTGCGGTCGACATGGAAGCCTCGATGGCCGTCGCGGCGCCAGTCGCCCGGCCGCACAGGCACATCAGTGCCCAGGACGGCGAGATGGCGTCGCCCCACGCGGCGGTGGGCCACCACGACGACGTGGCCGTCGGCGAAGTGGAGATCGGGGCTGCCGCGTCGCCGCACGCGGCCGTCGGTGGTGCGGCAGACAAGCCCAAGCTGACCGAGGAACTCTCGCCCAATGTCATCGGGCGCCACTGGCATCGCCACGGCGACGTCGACGCGGCCCTGGTCGGCTCGCGTGCCACGGTGAGCGGCCGTTTCGAGACCGATTGGGTGTACCAGGGCTACCTTGAGCCGCACGGCGTGATCTCCTGGAGCGACCCGGTCAACGGCGATCTCGTGGTGAGCAGCGGGACCCAGGGCGTGTTCTACACGCGCTCCCAGATCGCCAAGATCTTCGGCCTGCCGGTCACGAAGGTCCGCTCCATCGGCACCCCGCTCGGCGGCGCCTTCGGTTCCAAGATCCTCGTGGTGGAGCCGCTTGCCGTTGCCGCAACGCTGCTGCTCAAGCGCCCCGTCAAGCTCGCGCTCACCCGGCGCGAGGACATGTCGATGACCAACCCAGCCTCCGGCACCCGGATCGAACTGGAGATCGGCGCGAACGCTGACGGCCGGCTGACCGGCATCAAGTCGCGCCTGGTCTTCGATGCCGGTTCGTTCAGTGAATGGACAGTGGAGAGCATCGGGGCGGTCCTCGTGGCGGGGCCGTATCGCTGGGACGCCTATGACATCCGCGCCTACGGCGTGGAGACCAACCGCGTGGGTACCGGTTCCTATCGCGGGCCGGGCGGGCCGCAGGCCTCGTTCGCCCTCGAATCGCTGATGGACGAGCTTGCCGCCAGGCTGGGCATGGACCCGCTCGAGCTGCGCAGGCGCAACGCCGTGACGCCCGGCGACCGGATGGTCGACGGCGAGGGGTGGGTCCGGATCGGCACCCGCGAGGTGCTGTCCGAGATCGAGTCGCATCCGCTCTGGGCCCGTCGCAACTCGCTGCCCGCGGGTGAGGGCGTCGGCCTCGCGGTCGGTGTATGGCCCGGCGGCCGCGAGGCCGCAGCCGCCGTCTGCCGCCTCGAGCCGGACGGCTCGATCACGATCATCACCGGCGTCGTCGACATGAGCGGCGTCGCCTCGGGCTTCGCCACCATCGCCGCCGAGGCGTTCGGCGTGAGCGTGGACAAGGTCCAGGTTGTCGCGACCGACACGCAGGGCGCCCCGCGCTCGCCCCTTTCGGGCGGCAGCGTCGTGACGTACTCGGCGGGCCGCGCCGTCCAGAAGGCCGTGGAGGCCACCCGCGAGAAGCTGCTCCGCTATGCGAGCGAGGACCTGGAGATCGATTCGGGAGACCTCGAGATCGTGGACGGCCAGATCCAGCCGAAGGGCGCGCCGGGCCGCGGCAAGAGCGTGGCCGAGCTCGCCGAGAAGCTCGACGGCTTCGGCGGCGCGTTCGAGCCGATCGAGGGCCACGCCGGGGCGCTGCCGCCGAGCCTTGCGCCGTCGGTTTCGGCCCATCTCGCCCACGTCAAGGTGGACCGTGAGACCGGCGAAGTGAAGATCCTCAACTTCGTGATCGCCCAGGACGTGGGCCGGGCACTCAACCCGGCACTGGTCGAGGGCCAGATGCGCGGCGGCGTCGCGCAGGGCATCGGCTGGGCCCTCCTCGAAGGGATGCCGTTCGACGAGCAGGGCCAGCTGCTCTCGGGCTCGCTCATGGACTATGCGCTCCCCGTCGCCGGCGACGTGCCGCGGATCGAGACGCGCATCGTGGAAGTGCCCGCGCCGGACGGTCCGTTCGGGGCCAAAGGCATCGGCGAGGCGCCGGTCTGCGGGAGCCCCGCGGCGGTGGCCAATGCGGTCGCCAACGCGCTCGGCAAGCGGGTCTACCAGCTGCCGATGACCGCCCCGCGCGTCTGGGCCGCAGCAACCAGCGGCTCCACCGGCCGCTCCAACAACGGCGGAGGCGCAGGCTGAGCACGACCGTGCCCGACGTCGCGCGCGGGGGGCACCTCTTCACCCTCGATCCGGGGCGGGACTACCCGGTCCTGGAGCGCGCCGACGGCGTCCACGTCTGGGATACGGCTGGCAATCGATACCTCGACGCCGTGGCGGGGCTGGGCGTCGTCAACATCGGGTACGGGCGGCGCGAGGTCGCCGACGCGATCGCCGCCCAGGCCGCGAAGATGCCGTTCAACGCCGGCAACATCTTCAGCAATGAGCCTGCGATCGAGCTGGCGGCGGTCATCGCCGACATGGCGCCGGGCGACCTCAATTCCGTCCACTTCACCAGCGGCGGCTCCGAGGCGGTGGAGGTCGCGCTCAAGATGGCGCGCCAGTACCACGTGGAGCGCGGCCAGCCGGAGCGGGACCAGGTCATCGGGCGCTGGACGTCCTATCACGGCGCCACGCTGGGTGGCCTGTCGGTGGGCGGCGCCGTGGGCCGGCGGGCGAAGTACCTGCCGATGCTCCTGGACATGCCCCACATCCCGCCCGTCTATTGCTACCGCTGCCCATGGGGGCTGACCTATCCGGCGTGTGGCGTGACGTGCGGCGACGAGCTGGAACGCGAGATCCTGCGCGTCGGCCCGGAGCGGGTGGCCGCGTTCATCGCGGAGCCCATCGTGGCGTCGGTGGGTGGCGCGATCCGGCCGCAGCCGGAGTACTTCCCGAAGATCCGTGAGATCTGCGACCGCTACGGCGTGCTGCTGATCATCGACGAGGTGATCACCGGCTTCGGCCGGACCGGCACCGACTTCGGGATCCAGCACTACGGCGTGGTGCCGGACCTGATGGTGATGGGCAAGGGCATCTCGTCCGGCTACGCGCCGCTCGCCGCCGTTGCCGTCCGCGATCACGTCCGCAGCGCCTTCGTGGACGCGAAGGTCGCCTTTGAGCACATCTTCACCTACGGCGGCAGCCCGGTCGCCGCGGCCGCCGGACTCGCCGTTCTCGACATCTACCGCCGCGAGGGCCTGGCCGAGCACGCCGCCGAACTGGCGCCCGCGTTCGCTTCCAATCTCGCCGGCCTGCGCGAGTTCCCGATCGTGGGCGATGTGCGGACCATCGGCTTCATGGCCGGCATCGAGTTCGTGGCCGACCGGGCGACGCGTGAGCCGTATGCCGCCGGGCGCAAGGTCGCCGCCCTTGTCCGCGAGGCCGGATTGCGCAACGGCATCGTGACCTACCCGGGTACCGGGATGGCCGGAGGCAGCGCCGGCGACATCATCTCGCTCTACCCGCCGCTGACCTTCACGCTCGACGACATCGCCGACATGGGCGAGCGGCTCCGCGCCACCTTCACCGAGGTCAGCGCGACTCTCGGCGGCTGACGGCCGCGACCCGCGGATCGCGAACGCGACGGAGGCCCCGATGCCTGCCCGCATTCATCCCGGTGACGTGATCCTGTCCATGGATCATTCCGTGATCACCCTGCACGAGGACGGCTTGCCCGACGGCGCCCAGACTGCCTTCCTGAGCCTGTACGACATCGCCTACTCGGTCGAGGTGGGCGGTGGCCGCGTCGCGCTGCTGCGCGTGCCATCCGCGGGGGTGGACGCCGTGCTGGCCGATTCGACCGAGCTCGGTGAGCGGATGCAGGCGCGCCTGCGCGGCATCGGCACCGAGTTGCGCATGCTGGACCGGCCGCCGATCCCGCTGCTCGACGTCCAGCGCGAGCCGTTTCGTGGCGATGGCTTCGGCTATCGGCTGCGCGCTGCAGGCCTCGAGGTCCACGCCCGCTGGGACGACTGCGAGCCGCCGTTCTTCGCCGAGGGCCCGGCGCCGGCCTTCTCCGAGCGCGAGGACATCTGGTCGGTGTTCATCGCGGCGCGCCGGGCGTCCATCGTTGTCAACGGCGTGCCCGCCCCCGGGGCGCCCTACGAGGACGCGGTCTGGCTGCCGCGCCTGCCCCGTTCGCTCTCGTCGGCTCACACGGCGCTGGGCGAGACTCGGGTGCGCCCCCACCGTTCCCGCACCCCGCTCTGACGGAGGACCGACTGATGCAGATCCTCTGGGCGATCGTCATCGCCCTGCTGATCCTGTGGCTGATCGGCGCGGTGATCAACGTGATCGGGGCGCTCATCCACCTGGTGCTGATCGCGGCCCTGATCGTGCTGGTCTACACGCTTACTCGACGGGCGCGGTAGGGGCACTCGGGGCAGCCGGTGCCAGGTCCACCGGGCCACCCAAGCGCCGACGGTCCGGCACGATCTGGCCGTCGCGGTCGACGTCGAGCCTGACGAGGCTGCGCGCGAAGATGAGGACCACGCCCGACGCGAGAACCGTCAAGAGCGCGAACGAGACGATCACGGCGGGTCCGCCGAAGCGGTCCGCGAGCCTCCCGGCCGCCAGGGTGCCCAGCGGGTAGGTGCCCCAGAACGAGAGTTCGAAGACCGCGAGCACGCGACCCCGCATGCGCGCGGGCGCAAGGTGCTGGAGCAGCAGCTGCGAGGTCACGCGGTAGATGCCGACACCGATCGTCATTGCGCCCGTGAGAACGAGCGAGAGCGGCAGGACCGTCGAAACCCCGAGCGCTGCGTATGCCAGTGCCGCGAGCAGCAGCGTCACGACGACGGCCCGGCCCCGTCCGATCCGCCGGCCGACGACATCGGTGACCAGCGACCCGACGAGGATGCCCACCCCACCCGCGCTGGTGAGGAAGCCCAAGCCGGCGGAGCCGGCGCCGAGGATGTCCTGCGCCAGGATCGGCAGCATCGTGAAGTAGCTGTAGATGAAGACCGCCGCGCACAGGCCCAGCACCATGATCGCGATGCTGGGCCGCGAGGCACCGACCCAGCGGACGGCTGCCGTCAGATCGCCCAGTCGGGCGCGCCCGGGTGAGGTCTCGGCGCGCCGCAGGCTGGGCAGCGTGAACACGATCAGCGCCGAGACCCCGAGCAGCGCCGCCGCGAGCGCGATCGTCGGGCCGGCGCCGATCAGGCTCACCAGCAACCCCGTCATGAGCCCGCCCAGGATCCGTCCGAAGCCGTACTGGAGCGACGAGAGGCCGATCGCGCCGGCCATGAGCCGCGGTTCGACGAGCCGGCCGACGAAGACCATCGCCGGCACGCCCGAGAGCCCGTCGAAGATGCCCAGGACGAACAGCGCGACCATCGCGACGCCGAGCGACATCACCCCGGCCAGGGTCGCGATCGCGGCTCCCGCCATCGCGCAGGCGGCCACCCCCTGGCCGATCAGCATCAGGCGGCGCAGGTCGTAACGGTCGGCCAGGATGCCGGCCGGCAGGGAGATCAGAAGCCATGACACGGTGAGGCAGATCAAGAGAAGCGACACGGCTCCCGCCGAGCCGGTCTGCTCGAGGACCACCCAGACGAGCACGGTCTGGAACGTCCACATGCCCACGCTGTACGAGATCGCCGCCGCGAGGAATCGCCGGTAGAGCGGCAGGCGCAGGACCGCGTAGCTGCCGGGACGCTCGCTCACGTGACGGGTCGCGGGCCGCGCGGTCGGTCAGGCCCGCAGCAGGCCGTCGCGGATCCGGTCGCCCGCCTTGAGGCCGCTGCCGGTCAGTGCCATCACCACACGCTCGCCGTCACGCAGTGCCCCCGACGCGCGTAACTGCGCAACGGCGGCCGGGGCGACCGCCGACGTCGGCTCGATGTACGTCCCCAGCCGAGCGAGCTCCCCGAGGGCCGACCACAGCGAGTCGTCCGGGACCGCCACGATGGCGCCGCCGCTGTCGCGAACGCGGCGCAGGATCTCCCGGCCGCGCGGCGGCGACGCGAGCATGATCCCCTCCGCGGCGCTCGGGGTGGGCGTGACCTTCCAGGGGTCGGCGGTGCCGCGCGCGAATGCCTCCGCGAGGGGGGCGCAGCCGCTCGACTGGGCGCCGTAGATGCGGGGTACGCGGTCGGTCCGCCCGGTCTCGCGCAGCCGCTCGAAGGCACGCGCGGCGCCGAGCAGCAGGGTGCCCGCCCCGACCGGCATCACGACCGCGTCGGGCGGACCGCCGAGTTGCTCCATGACCTCGAACGCCCAGGTCGCGGTCCCGGCGAGGCAGAACGGGTTCCAGAGATGCGTGGCATAGACGACCCCGGCCGAGACCGCAGCCGCGGCGGCGTCCGCGGCCGCCTGCCGCGGACCGTCGATCGGGATGACCCGCGCCCCGTAGGCGGCGATCTGGGTGAGCTTGCCCGGCGAAGCCGTGGCCGGTACGTAGATGTCGCAGGTGATTCCCGCGCGCGCGGCGTAGCCTGCCAGCGCCGCGCCGGCGTTGCCCGACGAATCCTCGGCCACATGCCGGACGCCCGTGGCCGCGAGCCAGCCGACCAGCAGCGCCGCAGCGCGGTCCTTGAACGAGCCCGTCGGCTGCGCGGCCTCCAGCTTGGCCAAAACCTGCGTCCCGCCGACGGCGAGATCCACGAGCGGCGTGGTCGGCTCGCCCAGGCTCACCGGGATCATCGGCGGCAGCCACGGCGCATAGCGCCAGACGCCCTGGCCCGAGAGAGCCGCGTCGTTCGGGTTCAGGGCGTCCGCCGGCAACTCGAGGGGCTCGCCGCACTCCGGACAGCGCCACGCCAGCGGATCGGCGGGGTCGGTGCCGCAGGCGCCGCAGGTGAGGGCCGGTGGCGCGGAGGTGGTGTGATCGGCGGTCATGCCCGCGGCCCGTCCTTGATCTCAGGCCGCGCGCCACCGACGCCGGCCGGCCACGCGGCGAACGCCATGGCTGGCGTGTTCCAGGCCACCCCGACGTTTCCCTGCCGGTCGAGCACGATGATCCCGCCCTTCGCGTCCAGGCGGTCCAGCATCGTCAGGCCCATGGTGGCCGCCTGCGGCGCGGCGTGGCCGCGCTCGACGAGGTCCGCGACGGCCTTCGCCCAGACCAGCGGGATGATCCGCTCGCCGTGACCCGTCGTGGATGTCGCAGCCGAGCGGTTGTCGGCGAAGAGCCCCGCGCCGACGAACGGCGAATCGCCCACCCGGCCGCGGGGCTTGCCTGGACTGCCGCCGGTCGAGGTGGCCGCCGCGAGATTGCCCTGGGCGTCGAGCGCCACCGCGCCCACGGTATCCCCGAATAATTGGCTGGCCCAATTCGGGCCGCCCCCCCCGCCTCCGGCCGCCTGCCAGCGGGCGAGTTCGCGCGGGTGGACCATCTCGGCAGGGTCGCAGACGTCGCAGCCGGTCCGTTCGGCGAAGAGGCGGGCGCCCTCGCCGACGATGACGGCGTGGGGGCTCTCCAGCACGCGCCTGGCCACGGTCACGGCGTTGCGAATGCCGATGCCGGCCGCGATGGAGCCCGTTTTGAGCGTGGCGCCGTCCATGATCCCGGCATCCAGCGAGACGGTCCCGGTCTCGTCCAGGAAGGATCCACGCCCGGCGTCGAAGGAGCCATCGTCCTCGAGGGCGCGCACCGCCGCCTCGACCGCGTCGAGCGCCGACCCACCATCCAGCAAGACCTCGCGCCCGCGCTCAAGCGCCTTCCGGCAGCCAAGCCGGTGGGCCTCGTACTCGCCTGGCGGGATCGCGAAGGCGCCGCCGTGCACGGCGATCGCGATGCTGGTGGGATCGACCGAGGATGACACGCGCTACACCTCCAGTTCGACGCATCGGATGGCCGAGACGCCGTCGATGCCGGCGGCGAAGAACGTCACCACGACACGCCCGCCGAGCAGCTGCACCGCTGTCGGCCCGCCGAACGTCCAGCCCCACATCGTGCCCCAGAGTGGGACCTCGGCGCCGGGGATGTCGCGGCTGCTCGCGCGGGCGCCCGTGGCGCGTCGCGCCTCGCCGTCCCAGAGCACCAGTTCGTCGTCGGTGACCCAGGTCCGACCGCCATCTTCGCTCAGGCAGCCGCGGATGCCGCGCGGTGCCGTCCGGCGCGCGTAGACCGCAAGCAGCCGACCGTCGGCCAGGCGAATCGGGTTGATCGGCCCGCCCAGGATCCCAGTGTCGAAGGGTTCGCTCCACGTGCGGCCGCCGTCCGTGCTGAAGCCGGCGCGTGCCGTGAGTGTCACGTCGTCCACAACGTCGTGGACCCAGGCCATCGTGAGAATGCGCCCGCCGGGCAGCGCGACCATCCGCTGGTCGTAATACGCGACGCGCTCGGCAGGGTCGTTCAGCGTCGGGACGGGGTCCGCCCAGGACGCACCGTCGTCGTGCGAGCGCACGACGAACGCGTGGTAGTGCCTCAGCCAGTCGGGGACGTGGGCTCGTGCGTGCCGCTCCATCGGGAAGACCCACTCCGGCCCGCCGAGGTGGAGCGGTGGGCCGCAGGGAATCGCCCACTCGTCGGCATGGCGGGCGAAATCGTATGTCGCGACACGCTCCCAGCCGCCGCCCGGTCGGGCGTCGACCTTCAGGCAGTCGGCACCGACGACGCCGGCCGCATCGTCAGTCCAGAGGGGATCCCCCGGATCCACCATGAAGAACCGGCACGCCATGAGGACCGTGGCGCCCCCCGCGGAAGCGCCGACATGGAACCCCGCGTGGTTGGGCTGCGGCGTCGGCAGACCCGCGAACGGATCGGCGAGGGCAGGTGGCAGCGGGTCCCACGTCGCGCCGCCGTCGTGCGATGCCCGCAGCATCACGCGGCCGTCGCGGCTCATCTTCGCCTGGCCCACCCGGAACGCGGCCAGCAGGAACGGCTCCGCCGATCCCAGCCGGCTCCACGCGAGCGACGGGGCGGACGCCACGATGGCCCGGTTGTTCGGGTATGGGTTGCGGTAGACCAGCGATTCGCCGATCAGCTGCATGGGCCACTCCTGCCGCGAGGCACCATGATCGGGCAGCGGCATCCCGGCCGCGGCCCGGCGGTGCACCCCGG
>Ga0194132_10012659_pt1 | contig 10437 bp, 9 predicted proteins | sample TA2KigOf80mmetaG_FD_148612 | JGI IMG/M metagenome (GOLD analysis project Ga0194132, IMG submission 148612) | Freshwater microbial communities from Lake Tanganyika, Tanzania - TA2015054 Kigoma Offshore 80m | ecosystem: Environmental > Aquatic > Freshwater > Lake | place: Tanzania: Lake Tanganyika... | reverse complement strand
GGCGCTTACACAATCCCTTGAACCCGCCCTAGCTCTGACTGTCTACAACCTTGCCCGGTGCTTCTGGCGCGCTCCTTTAACGTGGGAAGGCAGCCGGGATACCGCCGTCGACGGGAAGCATGGCGCCCGTGGTTTTCGAAAGCGCGCCGCCAACGAAACAGAAAGCCGCGTCTGCCACATCCTCTGGCAGGACCTCGACCGACAGCAGCGTGCGCTGGGCGTAGTGCTTCGGCAGGTTATCGACCGTGACGCCATGGGCCCGGGCACGATCCTCGGCCCAGCCCGCCGCCCAAATGCCGGAGCCGCGGATCACCGCATCTGGATTGATAGTGTTGACCCGGATACCGAAACGGCCGAGCTCCGCCGCAAGCAATCGGGCCTGATGAGCCTGCGCCGCTTTGACGCTGCCATAGGCAACGTTGCTGGGACCGGCGACGACGGCATTCTTGCTCGCGATATAAAGGATATCCCCGCCAAGCCCCTGCGCCTTCAGGCGACGGACAAACGCCTGCGACAGAAGCAGGGAACCGCGCGTCATCACGTCATGCATCAGGTCAAACTGGTCAATCGTGAAGACATCGACATCACCCGCAATGGACAGCCCGGCATTGTTGACCAGCAGATCCAACCCGCCGAGAGCCAGGGTTGCTCCTTCGATGGCTGCCTCGATGGCTGCCGGATCACGCAGATCGGCGACAAAGGGGGCGACATTGTCCGCCCCAAACCGGGAGGCCAGTTCGCGGGTCGTCTCGGCCAGCTTCGTGGCATCGACGTCGAGCAGAGCCACGGCAGCGCCTTCGGCCAGGAAACGCCGGGCAACGGCAAGTCCAATGCCGCCGGCAGCGCCGCTGACCAGTGCCGCTCGTCGAGCCAGCGGCCGTTCAGGCGGTAGTCGCTTCAGCTTCGCTTCCTCGAGCGCCCAGTATTCAATACTAAACGCGTCTGCCGGCGGCAGCCCCTGGTAGCCTCCAAGGCGCTCCGCCCCTTCCATGACGTTGACGGCGTTGATGAAGTATTCGCCGGCGATACGAGCGGTTGCCGCATCCTTGGCGAACGTGAACATGCCGATGCCCGGCCATAGGATAACCACCGGCTGAGGATCGCGCATGGCTGGCGACCCGGCGTGTGCATGAGCCTTGTAGTAGGCGGCGTGGCTATCGGCATAGACATCGAAGAGGGGCCGCGAACCGTCTGCCAACGCCTTGGCGCCAACTTCGGGCTCGAATGGCAGCAACAAAGGCGTGACTTTGGTGCGCAGGAAATGATCGGGACAGCTCGTGCCAAGAGCCGACAGACGCTGACAATCGGCGGAGGCAGCAAAGTCCAGAATCTGGTCACTGTCGACAAAGCGCCCGATCTTCCGCGTCTGGCGCGACGCGAGCCCGCGCAATACCGGAAGCGCCGCCGCCGCTATAGCACGGCGCTCAGCGGGCGTCGGTGCTGCCGCCAGCACCCGCCCACCGAAACGGGGACGGCCTCTGCGGGTCGCTAGAAAGCTCACGGCCTGGTTGATCAAACCAATCGAGCGGCGATAGCACGCCTCCGACGTATCGGCCCAGGAGATTATCCCGTGTCCGCCCAATATCACGCCGACAAGTTCGGGATTGGCCGACGCCAGATCGGCAATTCGCGTCGCCAGCTCAAAGCCCGGCCGCACCCAACCCAGCCAGCCGACCTTGCCGCCGAAGGCCTCACGGGTGATGGTCTCGCCGTCGCGGGCTGCGGCTATGGCGATGACCGCGTCAGGGTGCAAGTGGTCGACATGGCGCGCCGGGATCAATGCATGCAACGGCGTATCGATCGAGGGGGCGCGGCTCTTCGGGTGAAAAAGACAATGATCGTAGAATGCGACCATCGCATCCTCGTCGCCGGAGTCCCGATAGCGGGCACGCAGCGCCAGCAGCCTGTCCATACGCAGCTGGGCCAGACCTTCGTGAGTCAGCGTACCCAGGTCACCACCTGATCCCTTGACCCAAAGAACAGTAACCGGGTCCCCGGTGACCGGATCGGAGGCTACTATCTTGCCGCTGGTGTTTCCCCCGGCAAAATTCGTGATCCACAGATCGCTGCCCAAGAGATTGGAGCGATACACCAGGAGACCCACCGGGTCATCGGCCAGAGCCCTGGCCAGGTTGACGTCCCAGCGGTCTTCCACGATTTCGTCGATTGTCGCCATGGCTATAACCCCGTTGCGCGTCGAAACCCGCGCTGCCGTGCAGTCTCATGCCGGTAGCCGGCGGCACGGAGCGCGGCCAACGGATCCAGGGCGCCCCCCTTTCGGCGCCGCACTTCGCACACAAGCGGCCGAACGTCGCTGCGAAAGGCACCTTGCAGAGCATTCTGGGCCAGCGTTGCATCGTTACGGGCGCGAGCTTCGGCCAACACGCCAGTCTCGAGAATCAGCGCCTGGGCATAGGCAACCAGAATTGCCTCCGTGGACTGGAGAATATCCTCCATGGGGTCCTTTACGTTGTGACTGGCGTCGATCATCAGATCCGGCGGGTGTCCCGCAAGGAGCCCCTCGCGCTCTGCCTCAACCAGCTCATGGCAAATGAGGAAGAGCTGGAAAGGATGGATCGAACCGGTGGTCAGGTCATCGTCGCCGTACTTTGAATCGTTGAAATGAAAACCGCCCAGCCTCCGTTCATGCAGGAGCGTGGCGACCACCTGCTCGATGTTGGTGTTGGGAAGATGGTGTCCCAGGTCAACGAGGCATCGGGCCTGTGGGCCCAGCTCGCGGGCGATCAGCAGGCTGGTGCCCCAGTCCGGGTTGACCGAGCTGTAGAAGGCAGGCTCGAACGGCTTGTGCTCCGTGTAGAGCGACCACCCTTCCGGAAGAGCCGCATAGACCCTGGACAGGCTGTCGATAGTGCGATCCAGGGCTCCCCGAAAACTCGTCTGCCCCGGATGGTTCGTACCGTCCGCCAGCCAGACGGTGAGCGCCCGGCTGCCCAAGGCTTCGCCAAGCGCAATCACCCCCACCATATGATCGACAGCGCGCGCCCGAGCCTCCTCCCAGACATTGCTGACTGACCCGTAGCGATAGCTGGCGCGGGCATCGTTCGGCGCTTCGCCATCCTGAAAGGTGTTGGAATTGATCGGCCCGCAGACAATGCCGCTGGCCGCCAGGCATTCCTTCAGACCCGCGGGATCATCGGGCCGGTCCCAGGGGATGTGCAGGCTGATTTCGCCATTGGCGCGAGTCAGGCAATCAATGGCCGCCACATCCATCACTTTCTGTTCCACGCTGTGCGGCTCGCCGGCTTGCGTAAACCGGCCAAAACGGGTTCCCCCCGCTCCCAGGGCCCAGCTGGGCACAGCGATACGCAGGCCGGAGAGGCGCGCGACCACCGCTTCCACATCAACTCCACGGCGACCGAGCTGCCGGGCCAGATGGTTGAAATCATCGTCGTGCATCGCACCGTCGCGACTCTGCTGGCGTCTGATCTGCTCGGCCAGTGCGTCAGTCACGGTGTCGTTTCCTTTCCGGGCAACGGGCACGCCGATTCACGGACAATCAGCCGAGTAGGAACAATTGCGGAAGGCGGGTGTCGCCCCGTGAGCTGAGCGTGCAGTGCCGTGAGCGCTGCTCGCGCAATGGCGGGCACGTCCTGGGCAATATTCGTCAACGCCGGATTAAAGGCCTCGCTCAGCCATAGATTGTCGTAGCCCATCACAGAGAGGTCTTCAGGCACTTTGACGCCGCCCCGCATCGCCGCCGCCATGAGCCCCAGGGCCATCAAGTCACTGGCCGCGACCACGGCCGTTGGTCGTCGCTCCAGTGCCAGCAGCGCACGGCCCGCCGCCTGCCCGCCGGCGAAGGTATAGGCTGCACCGAAAAGCCACTCCGGCCTGCAAGGCAGCCCGATATCGGCCATCGCTTCCCGATAACCCTCTATGCGATACTGCCCGGCGCCGATACTGGACAACGGACCGACACAGCCGATATCGCGATGACCGATACTGGCCAGGTATCGGACGGCAGTGGTTAGCGCCTGCCGCCCGTCCGAACGGATACTGCAAACGCCGCCGGTAGTGTCGGTCTGGTCAAGGATTACGGCTGGATAGCCGTCGAGTTCGGTACGCAGAGCCGGCGCCAGCTCATCGACTGACTGCAATGGCGACATGATGACGCCGCTCACACCGCGCCGCTTCAGACCGCGCACCAGCCCCGGGAGCGTATCCTCCTGCCCTGACAGCGACGCGACGAGAAATGTCATGCCCGCCTCGCGGAAGAGCGGCTCCATTTCTGCCAGGAGCTGGTGGAAATACGCGTTGAGAAAGTCATTGACAATGATCGCCACGGTGCGAGCGACCGCGCATCTGCCTGGCAGCAAACCTCGGCACGTAGCCGAGCGAAGCGATCACGCGCTCGATACGCGAGCGCGTCTCCTCAGCCACGGGGCCGCTGGCGTTCAGGACGCGGGATACCGTGGCGGGCGATGCGTCAGCCAGACGAGCCACGTCCTTGATTCTGGCAGGCTTCGAGCTCATCGAGAGGTCACCGCCTGATGCCACGCCGATCGATAGATAGCGAGACGCGGATCGTCGAAGGGGATGGCGATCTGAAATCCCTCGCCCCCTCCCCGTCGTCCACGCGCCAGCAGCGCCGCTCCCAGGGGAGTTCCATCCGCTGCCGTATCGACAAGTACACGCGCTGCCGGTCGAAGAGCTGCCAGGACGGCGCCAAACAAGGGAAGCCCGGCAAACGGGCCAGTAACGTATACGGTGTTGCCGCCCCCTAACCGCTCCAGACACCAGTCGCTGACCAGCGCCGTATAAGCCACCGCGAGCGCTGCACGGCCCGCCATGTCCAGTCCGTCACCGCGGATGATCGTTCCGGAGCGGTCGCGGAAAGGCCCGCCAGCGGTAGCAAAACACGGCAACGCCATGGCCCCCGCCGCCAGCACCGTCCCCATGGCTGAAGCACTCGCTCGCGACAGCGTATCGGGCTCTGCAATGGCGGCGGCCTCACGTCCACCCATGAAACGGATACTGGGAACCAGCGTGCCATCAGGCGCCACGTTTGCCAGCATGTCGCAACCGGGATCCAACCGGTCAGCCACGCCACCGGGACGCAAGGCGACAAACCAGGTGCCCGTTGACAGCACGGCGGCAGAGCCGTCGCCAGAGCCGATGCAGCGCCACGCCGCCGCATTACTGTCATGAAGACCGCAATGCACCGGACAGCCCTGCGGCAGCCCCAGGCGACGCGCGAGATCGGGGGTAACGGTGCCAACCACGCCACCTGCCGGATGCATCGGGGCAAATATCCGGTCCCAGCCACGCCGCCTGGCAAGGCTGGAATAGCGGCCCTCCCTGGGATCCCAAAGATCGGTATGGCAACCAAGCGACGAGACTTCAGTTGCCGCCGTACCGCACAGCTTCCAGGCCCAGAACTGCGGAAACGGCACGAGTGTGCGGGCCGAAGCGAAGAGGCCAGGCGCCGACGCCTGCATCCAGGCAAGCTGTCGCCCCAGATTCAACCCGGCAGGCAGACGCGGCGATAAGGTCTCCGTGAAATCCGGGGCCTCGGCATCATAAGCAGCCGAGATATCGGCCGGCGGCTCGGCTTCGTAGTCCATGACCGGAAGAGCGAGCTCATGTTCGTTCAGGAGAGCTGCTGCGGCACCATGGGCAACAGGCATCACTCCCAGGGGGGTCACTTCCCGTCCCATCGTCGCAAGTCCGTCACACAACGCGTCGAAGGTCCCCTCGACGTCCAGGTGCGGATAAGGCCCGCCGGAGCTTTGCGCATTGCAGGAATGGCGTCGGCTGAAAACAATCTCGCCGCTCGCTGTCACCGCCACTACACGTGCGGTCGTCTTGCCGACATCCAACACCGCGATGGCGTCCGCGCGCTTCATACCAGCGCGTCCTCCTGCTTTCCGAGGAAGCGGAAGAGCACCACCAGCGGCAGGAATGTCAGAAGGATCAGTATCGTCCCGAGCGCCGAAGCGGTACCGAAGTTGGCGTTCACCACCTCGGTGAATATCTCGACACTCAGCGTGATGGTGGAGCCGGATTGCAGAACCAGGGTGGCGCTGAGCTCACGAATGGTATTCGACCATGTGAGCAGCACGCCGGAAAGGATCGCCATGGCGAGCAGAGGAACGGTGATCCTCAAAAAGGTGCGTCCGGGCCCGGCCCCAAGATTGATGGAGGCGTCCTCCGTGTCGCGGGAGAGTTGCTGCAGCATGCTGACGGCCGAGCGGACGGAGAACGGCAGACGACGAATGAAGAAAGCAAGGATCAGGATCGCCGCCGTGCCGGTCAGTATCAGCGGCGGCTCGTTGTAGGTGACGATCAGTCCGACCCCGAGCACGATGCCGGGCACCGCGTAGGAAAACATGACGACGCCGTCGAGAAGCCCGCCGAGGCGGCCCGGCCGGCGGACGATGATATAGCCAACAGCGGTACCCACGACGGCGCACAGCACTGTCGCCGCGGTCGTATAGAGCAGGGTATTTGTCAGCGGCACCGCAACGGTACGAAGCAGGCGGATGTAATTATCCAGCGTCGGCTCGAACAGCAGCAAGGGTCCGTTTGCCTTCAAGAAGGACGAGATCACGATGTTGATGATCGGCAGCAGGGCCATGCCCACCAGCAGAAGAACGTAGGCACTGGCCAAAAGGCGCTTGAGCGGAGGCTGCTCCCGCTGCATCAGGGGACGGATCGCCGCAGTGCCGTGGGCGTGGCGCCCGGCGTACCAGCGCTGTACCAGGAGAGCGCCGGTGGTAACCGCGAGCAGGAGAACCGCCAGCGTACTGGCCAATACTGGCCTGCCGCCAAATTCGTTGACGAACTCGCCGTAAATCAGCACAGGCAGCACACGAAACCGCTCGCCGATGATGATGGGTGTGCCGATATCGGTGAAGGCAGCCACGAAAACCAGAAGCGCTCCGGCGCTGATCGAGGGCACGAGCAGCGGCAGAAGTACCGTGAAGAATACGCTCAACTCGCTACTGCCCAGATTGCGGGCCGCATCCTCGATGGACTGGTCGATGGATTTGAGGCCGGAAGACACCATCAGGAATACAAAAGGAAAGAACTGGAGCGTGAACACCAGGACGATGCCGGGCGCACCATAGATCGATGGCAGGGGTATGCCGATCTCGGCCAATGTCGCCGTGACCAGGCCACTGCGACCAAAAAGGATCACCCAGGAATAGGAGCCGATGAAGGGGGGCGAGACGAAGGTTAAAACGACCGCCGCGCGCACGAAGCCCCGCCCCCAGATGTTGTAGATGGTCGCGAAATACGCCGCCGGCACGCCCAGCAGCACAGCCAGTATCGTCGCCGCAGAGCTGACGATCAGGCTGTTGATCAGTGTCTGATAATAGAAACGCTCCGCGAAGAACGTAATGTAGTTGGCCAATACGCCTGGCTGGTCATCCTTGCCCGACAGGCTGAGCCCGACAATATTTATGACGGGCAGCACCAGAAGCGCGACCAGCGCCACGAACGCAAGGGCCGTCACCACCGGCCAGAAGCCGAGATGGCGGGAAAGCCAATTGGGAGTCACCGTGTACGCCAGCCCCGTCATTGCGGCTTGGCCGGAAAGATCCATGGCGATTGCGAGTGCAGCGACAGCCCCACACGGCTCCCGGGGGGTGGCAGGGTCTGGGCGGCCGCCCCTGTCAGCGCGGCCTGCGCGAAGACGTTGGGAGCCAGCTCAAGAACGAGACGAACCGTTGCACCATAGAACTGCGTATCGGTGACTGTCGCAGTCCAGCCGCTCTCCGTTGCCGGACCGACGATCAGATCATGGCTGCGGAACGCAACCTCGGCCGGGCTGCCGGCAGCTGACGCCTGTCCCGACGGGACGGCAAGGCGCCCGCCCCCCGGGACATCATAGAGCGCGGTGTCATTGCCGCCGGCGCCCAGGCGCGTCGCCGGGAGGAAGTTCGTCTCGCCGATGAAAGCGGCAACAAAGCGGGTCCGCGGCCTGTGAAAGATCTCGGCAGGCGTCCCGACCTGCTCCACGCGGCCGCCGCTCATCACCGCCACCCGGTCGGACATCATGAGCGCTTCCTCCTGGTCGTGAGTGACGTAGAGGGTCGTGATGCCGATCTGGCGCTGGAGCGCCCTGATCTCGCCACGCAGATGGACGCGCATCTCGGTATCCAAATTAGACAACGGCTCGTCCATCAGCAGGACGTCAGGCTCGATGACGATGGCGCGCGCCAGCACCACACGCTGCTGCTGGCCGCCGGACAGCTCGCGCGGGCGGCGGTGGCCGAGATGCTCGAGCCGCATCATCGCCAGCATCCGGCCGACACGCTCGTTGATCTCGCCCGCCGCCAGCCCTCGCGCTCTCAGGCCGTAGGCGATGTTCTCCACCACCGTCAGGTGCGGAAAGATGGCGTAGTTCTGGAACACCATGCCCGTATTCCGGCGATGGGCAGGAACGGCGTCGATACAGGCGTCACCGAACAGGATGCGCCCGTCGCTTTGCGGCATGAAACCCGCGACGATACGCAACAGCGTGGTCTTGCCGCAGCCACTCGATCCGAGCAGCGTGAAGAACTCGCCCTTGGCTACCGACAGATCGACCCTGTCGACCGCCGTGACTTCACCGAATCTCTTGCTGACAGCCTCGATCCGGACAGACGTCGACGTCATCTTCACGCCTCGGAGAAAACTTTAGGTACAGCGCCGCTCCGGCGGCTGCTCCTCAGGCTTGGATCGCCTGGGGAACGCCGCCGGCAATGAGGGCGTTTATTGCGTGCGGATGATGACCTGCTGCATCCGGTCGAGTATCTGCTTGCGGTTCTGCGCTGCCCAATTTTCGTCGTACTCGATCACCTTGAACTTGTCGGGCGCCAGCATTTCGGCGTGGGTCGTGACGCCGTTCAGCGTCGGTCGGCGCCCCGGAAACTTCGTCGCCAGATCCGTCTGCGCGCCGCTTGTCAGCAGGTAGTCGGCGAACAGCCGGGCAGCACGCGGATTTGGTCCGCCTTTGACAATGAACATACCCTCAGGCTGCAGCAACGTGCCGTCAGCCGGGTACACGATGCCGGCGGTACCAGCGAGCACGTAGTTGAAAGCACCTTCTTCGTAGGTCACTCCAACCGGGTATTCACCACGCCCGACCTGCTGAAAAACGAGGCTCGAGCGCAGCACGATGTTCATGTTGCGGGTCATGTCCTCGACCAGTTTCCAGGCCGGCTCACCCTTGCCGTAGATCTGCAGCCACGTCGTGAGTGCGCCCAGCGCCGAACTGGCCTTGGAAGGATCGGCGTGAACCACTTTTCCTTTCCATTCCGGCTTCGCCAGATCGGCCCAGGTCTTCGGCGCCTGGTCGGCTGTAACCAGCTTCTTGTTGTACATGATAACCATGGTGCTGGCGCCAAACGGCGTGTTGTAGCCGGAAGGATCGATCATCTTCGGCTGGACGTTCGCCAAACCCGGGGAGCGGTAGACATCGAAGAGATCCGGCGTCGAAGACCCGGTATCGGAGAACCCGCCCCACATGATGTCGCCCGCCGGCCGGCCACGCTCGGCGCGGATACGGTTCAGAAGTTCACCTGTACCCGCCTTGACGGTCGTCACCTTCACACCGTTCTTGTCACCGAAATCCTTGATGAAATAGTCGACCATTTCCGACGGATGCGAGGCATAGACGACGAGCTGCTTCTCGTGGTTCTGCGCCACAGCGCTCGTTGATGCGATGGCAGAAAGCGCGCCGGCCAGGACCAGCGCTCCGATTGATTTCATCACCGGATGTTCCCTCCCGAAACTCGATTACAGCCCGTGAAACTGCCCGAGGGGAGTCGCTGCGAGCCGACATTTTTTGCAGCAATAGCGTGTATGAAATCGGTTCCACTGTCCAGCGTACACAGCCCGCCACACCAGAAGATATTCCTTTCGCGCCGGCCGTCATGGCTGCGCCTCATGTTGTCCGCCACCTCACTAGAGGGCCCTGACTTCCACGGCTTCTGGCGCAGCCCGGGCCAGGCGGTTGCGCAAAGCACGGCCGAAGACCGGCGCCTCGATCTCGAAGACGTCGCCTTCACAGGCGACCGTGCCGGATGAGAAGCTCAAGGTTGCCGCGCCGAAGAAGTGGCAATGCAGGTCGCCGGGGCGGCGGAACATCGCGTATTTGAAGTGGTGGTGCTCGAGGTTGTGCAGGGAATAGCACATATTGGCCTCGCCGCTCAGCACCTCTTCTTTCCAGGCTCATCAGGAAATCGAGTGGGTAAATCCAATGGTGTAAGCGCCGGAGCAAAAATCCCTCACTGAAGCGGCCGGATTGTCCGGTTGCGCCGGAGTAAAAATCCGGCAGCAGATAGCTCTTTGCATGAAGTGCAGAGGGCGGAGGGATGAAGGGCGTGGAACTTTACAGGCAGGTCCGCCATGCGGTTCGGATTGAGGGTCTGAGCCGTCGTGAGGCGGCTCGGCGGTTCGGGCTGGATCCTCGGACGGTAGCGAAGA
>Ga0194132_10012657_pt1 | contig 10438 bp, 10 predicted proteins | sample TA2KigOf80mmetaG_FD_148612 | JGI IMG/M metagenome (GOLD analysis project Ga0194132, IMG submission 148612) | Freshwater microbial communities from Lake Tanganyika, Tanzania - TA2015054 Kigoma Offshore 80m | ecosystem: Environmental > Aquatic > Freshwater > Lake | place: Tanzania: Lake... | reverse complement strand
CCGGGCGCGACGGCCTGACCCACGAGCTCGCGGCCATCCATTACCATCGCGGCAGCCTGCACTTCGCGCGCGGCCTGACCGAGGAATGCCGCGCGGCGCACGAGGCGGCGCTCGCCGCCGCGACCGCCGCGGATGCGCCGGAGCTGCAGGCGCGCGCTGAGCGGGCTCGGCGACGCGCTCTACGCGGTCGGGCGCATGCGCTCGGCGCGCGACATGTTCGCGCGCTGCGTGGCGCTGGCCGAACGGCTCGGCCTCGGCAGGGTCGCGGCGACCGGATCGCCTTGACGCGCTCGCAAGGTGGATAATAAGCTAACTAAGTATTTCCTGTCGCGCTTGCCCCGAACAGGTGGTGCCCATAGTTGGAGCACCGAGACCGCGGCCGATCGAGGCCACCCGACCCTCGGACCATGCGCGCGCGCCGGGGGCCCCGCGCTCGCAGAGGAGGAAGCCATGGCCAATTCGTTCTTCATGGATCGCACCGGGTACGCGACGCCCGAGTTGAGCCTGTGGCCGCCGGTCGTGATCCCGAAGGAGGCGATCGAGGCGGAGATCGCGCGTCTCGCCGCCGTGCCGCGGCCGGCCAACGGGCGGCGCCATTCGCTGATCGTCCATCCGCGCTGGACCGAGCTCGGCGTCGGTCCCGGCCTCGCGCCCGGGATCCGCGTCACGCTCGAGGTGCTCAATCCCGGCGAGCAGTCGGCCCCGATCCGCCACAACTCGACGCAGGTCAATTTCTGCATCAAGGGCGCCGGGCAATCGGTCGTCGGCGGCAAGCGCTTCGACTTCGCCGAGCACGACGTGTGGAACTTCCCGTCGATGCTGACCTATTGGCACATCAACAACTCGAAGTCGGTGCACGCGCGGCTCACCTATTCGAACGCGCCGCTCCTCGAGAAGATGAACGTCCACATCGTCGACGAGAACCCGCCCGCCGCCGTCGAGGCGGTCGGCGCGCCGCAGCATGACGCGAAGGACGACGATCCGACCGCGAAGAGCCCGTACGGCACCTTCCAGCTCACCGATGACGGCGCCTGGCTGATGCCCTACGAGATCCTGATCAACCCGCCGTCGGTCGAATCGAAGGCGCTGCACTGGGAGTGGGCCAAGGTGAAGGCGGAGCTCGACAAGCTCGTCGCGCTCGGCAAGGACTACAAGGGCCGCCGGCTCTATCTCCTGTGGAACCCGATGACCGGGCGCACCAACGGCACGACGCCCAATTTCTTCGCCACCATGACGATCCGCCCGGCGCATATCGTCGACCGGCCGCATCGCCACGTCTCGGCGGCGATCAACTACTACTTCTCCGGCCGCGGCCGCTCGACCGTCGATGGCAAGCAGTACGAGTGGAAGGCGGGCGATCTGATGCTGTCGGCGCCGGGCTGGGGCGTGCACAACCACGCCTCCTATGACGAGCCCGTCTACGAGCTCACCGTCCAGGACCAGCCGCTCAACATCATCATGGAATCGCTCCTCTGGCAGGAGGACCTCAAGCACCCGTGGCACGTGCTCGGCGCCGATGTCGGCTTCGACACCAACCGGGTCCAGGTCGTCGCAGGCAAGCGCTGAACGGGAGGGCGCGATGATCGAGCTGCCGAAGCGTTTCCTGCGCGGGTCGTATCCGCCGATCATCACGCCGTTCCGCGACGGCGCGGTCGACTACGACGCCTACAAGAAGCTCGTCGAGTTCCAGCTCGCCGGCGGCTCGCACGGCATCCTGGTCACCGGGACCACCGCCGAGCCGTCCTCGCTCTCGGTGCCCGAGCGCAAGAAGCTCCTCGAGATCGCGCTCGGGATCGCCAAGGGCAAGGTGCCCGTCGTGGCCGCCACCGGCTCGCAGAACCACGCCGAGACGGTCGAGCTCACGATGCATGCCGACAAGGCGGGCGCGGATGCGCTCCTGATCGTCACGCCCTATTACATCCGCCCGCCGCAGCGCGGGCTCGTCGAGTACTACGCCGATCTCGGCACGCGCACCAAGCTGCCGATGATGATCTACCACATCCCCGGCCGCGCTGCGGTCAACGTCACCGTCGACACGGTCGCGGCGATCAAGGAGCGCGTGCCGCATCTCGTCGGCATCAAGCACGCGGTCAACGACCTCGAGTTCGTCACCCACTGCCTCGCGCGCTTCGGGCTCGAGTTCCGCATGTTCGTCGGGCTCGAGGATCTCTCCTATCCGATGCTCTGCGTCGGCGCCTGCGGGTTGATGAACGCGGTCGGCAATCTGCAACCGCGGCGGCTCGCCGACATGTGCGAGCACGTGTTCGAGGAAAGGCTCCTGCCGGCGCGCGATCTCCATTATGCGCTGTTCGAGCTCAACCAGGCGGTGTTCTACGACACCAACCCGATCGCCATTAAGTACATGATGCGCCGGCTCGGCATCATCGAGCGGAACGAGCATCGCATCCCGATGGTGCCGGCGACCAAGGAGCTCGAGGAGCGTCTCGACGGCGTCTTGCGCCGCGCGAAGCTCCTCAACTAGCGCCGACCAGGGCGACCAGCGCGGCCGAGCCGGCCGAGCTCGAGCGTCTCGAGGAGCGCGGCGTAGCGCGCCGAGAGCCGGAGCGCCGGGCTCGCCGCATCGGCCACACACGACGCGCACATGTCGACCGGCGTGAACGGTGCGGCCTCGAGCGCGAGCGCGCGGTCGAGCGCGGCGCGCTCGGCCTCGGTCGCGGGCTCGATCCAGCGGCCCTCGGCGAGGATCGCCTGCATCCGCGCCGGCTCGCCCCCGGCTTCGCGCGCCAGCATCGCGAGCCAGAGGTCGTGGAACGCGCGCGCGCGCGCGTAATGCGCGCGGACGCAGCACGGCGGATAGCCGAGGAGCCGCGCCTCCTGCTCGATCGTCGGCCGCCCGGTCGCTCCGATCGCCGCGACCTCGTCGGCGACGGCGCGCGCGCGGGCGATGTACCAGGCCCGCCCGCCCGCGGTCTCGGCGCGGACATGATCGGCATACCAATCCGGCCACGCGCCCTCGCTCGCGGCCGCGGTCCAGAACGGGCCGGCGACGACATGAAGGCCGAGATCGCGCGCGGTGGCGAGCACGGCCTCGCGCCACGGGCCGTGGCCGTAGCCGCGGCCGAGGAGATAGACCGGCTTGATGCCGGCGAGGAGAGCGAGGAAGTCGAGCCGCTCCTGCGTCGCCTCCCTGGCGTCCGCGCCGTCGGCGCCGGGCGGCGCGACGGCGGCGAGCCGCCGCCACAGGCTCCGGAGCTGCGGCTTGCCGAGCGTCGGCATCGCGCTCAGCGCGTCCGCATCGGTCGGACGCGGAGGAACACGAGGAACGGCATCGTCGCGAAGATGATGCCGAGGAGAAGCGTGAAGTCGGCGATATAGCCCATCATCGCGCCCTGGCGCGCGATCTCGCGCGCGAGCCGGGCGAGGCCGGTCAGCTCGTCGAGCGACCACAGATCGGGGAGATACGGCTCGTTCATCATCGGATTGTAGGGATGGACGTGCTCGGTGAGCCGGGCGCTGACCTCGGTCCGGGTCGAGGATTGCAGGTTCGAGAGAATCGAGATGCCGACCGCGCTGCCATAGGTGCGCACCAGCGCCCACAGATTGGCCGCCTCGTTCCGGTGATGCGGCGCGAGCGTCGCGAAGGCGAGCGTGGTGAGCGGCACCCAGACGAGACCGGTGCCCGCGCCATTGAACACCGAGGCGATGATGAAATGCCCCATGCTCACGTCCATGGTCATGATCGAGAGCTCCCAGGACGAGTACGCGATCGCCGCGAAGCCGCACAGCACCAGGAGCCGCGGATCGACCCGGTTGACGAGCCAGCCCGCGAACAGGAGCCCGATGACCGAGCCGAGACCGCGCGGCGCCATGATGAAGCCCGCCATCATCACCGGATAGCCGGCGAGATTCTGCAGGAACAGCGGCAGGATCACGTTGGTCGCGAACACGATCATGCCGACGAGGAAGACGAAGATCAGCCCGAGCGACAGGTTGCGGTCGCCGAGGAGCCCGGGCGGCAGGAACGGATGATCGGTCGTCAGGCTGTGGACGACGAAGAGATAGAAGCCGAGCGCGGCGAGCGCGGCGTAGATCACGATCTCGCCCGAATCGAACCAGCCTTTGATCTCGCCGCGATCGAGCGTGAGCTGGAGCGCGGCGAGGCCGAGCGCGAAGGCGCCGAAGCCGAACCAGTCGAAGCGCCGCGTCGTGTCGCGCTCGCTCGCCGGCACCCAGATCCAGGTGCCGATGAAGGCGAGCACGCAGAACGGCGCGCCGAGGAGATAGATCGCGTGCCAGCTCGCGACATCGGTGAGCCAGCCGCCGACCACGGGGCCCATCACCGGCGCCACCATCACGCCGATGCCCCAGATCGACAGCGCCTGGCCGTGGCGCTCGCGCGGGTAGATGTCGAGGAGGATCGCCTGCGACAGCGGGATGATCGGGGCCCCGAGCGCGCCCTGGAGCGTGCGCCAGAAGATGATCTCGGCGAGGCTCGAGGACTGCGCGGCGAGGAGCGCGGTGACGGCGAGCCCGGCGAGCGAGATGAGATAGAGCCGCCGCCGTCCGATGCGCCCGGCGATCCAGCCGCCGCAGGCCGTCGTCAGCGCCTGCGACACGAAGAACGCCGTCATCACCCAGATGATCTGGTCCTGGCTCGCCGACAGGCTCCCCTGCATATGCGGGAGCGCGATCGAGGCGATGTTCATGTCGAGGACGATGACGATGGTCGCCACCGCGACCGTGATCGCGATCAGCCGCCGCTCGGACGGCGAGACGGCGACGACGGCGTGCTCGGTCATCGCCCGAGGCCGGTCCAGGCCACCGCGGGCGCGAGGAGATCGCCGAAGGTGAGCGCGCGCCCGGTGTCGATCTGGACGTTCGCGGTCATGCCGGCGCGGAGCAGCGGCTCGAGCTCGCCGCCGTCGATCTCGATGCGGAGCGGCACCCACTGCACGACCTTGACCCAGTTCCCGGTCGCGTTCTGCGGCGGCAGGATCGCGAACTCGGCGCCGGTCGAGGGGCTGATCGAGCGCACGCGCGCCTTGAGCGTCGCGTCGGGGAAGCTGTCGATGACGACTTTCGCCTCCTGGCCGACACGGACATGGGTGAGGCGGGTCTCCTTGACGTTGGCCTCGATCCAGAGCGCGCCGCGCTGGACGAGCGCGATGACCGAACGGCCCTTCTGGACGAACTCGCCGGGCTCGACGCCGACCCTGCCGGCGATGCCGTCGACCGGCGCGCGGATCACCGTGTCGCGGAGATCGAGCGCGGCGCGGTCGCGCTTGGCGACCGCCTCGAGATACATCGGATGGCTTTCGGTCGGGATGTCGTTGCGCCCGCCGAGCGCGGCCTGGATGCGGCCGACCTTCTCGCGCAGCATGCGAACGCGCTCGCGGCTGGTCGCGAGCTTGTTCTCGGCTTCGTCGAGCTTGGCGCGCGCGGCGACACCGGCGCCTTCGAGCGTGCGCTGGCGCTCGAAGCTGCGGAGCGAGAAGGCGAGGTTCTGGTCGGCCTCGGCGAGCTCCATCAGCGCCTCGCGATGGCTCGCGCGCATCACGCCGATCTCGTTGCGGATGCGCGCGAGCTCGGCCTCGGCCTTGGCGAGCTCGATCTGGAACGGCTCGGCATCGATGCGGAACAGGACATCGCCCGCGCGCACCGGCTGGTTGGTGTCGACGAGGACCGCGATCACGCGGCCCGCGACATCGGCCGAGACCGCGACCTGGGTCGCCTTCACATAGGCGTTCTCGGTCGTCACCCAGCGGCCGTTGGCGAGATAGATCTGGATCCCGATCGCGACCGCGGCGAGCGGCACGACGCCGAGAAGGACGATGCGGACGAGGAGACGACGAAGCCGGTACAAGACCTCAGCCTTCCGAACCGTCGGCGATTACCTCCAGGGCGCGTCCGCCGTCGGCCACCTCGCCTTCGGCGATAAGCCGCGCGAGATTGGCCTTGATGTGGAGGAGCGCATCGATCAGCCGGTCCTCCGCCCCGGGCGCGAGACCGGCGAGCGCATCGCCCTTCACGCCGGCGGCGAGCGTCATCATCTCGTCGATCAGCGCGCGGGCGCGCTCGGAGATGAACAGCCGCCGCGTGCGGAGGTCGCGGTCATCGGCGTGCCGCTCGACCCAGCCCTTCGCCTCGAGCCGGTCGACCAGCTTGCCGAGCGAGGGCTTCTCGATCTCGAGGACCTGGGCGAGCTCGGACTGGGTGATGCCCTGGCGCCGGTTGAGATGGGCGAGCACGCGCCACTGCGCTCGGGTCAGCCCGAGATGCTCGACCCGCCGGTCGTAGACGATGCGCAACAGGCGCGACACGTCGCCGAGCAGGAATCCGACGCTGCGTTCGAGGTCGTCGGCGCGTTCGCCGTCACCACGCATGACCCTGTCCCTTGGAGTGCCGGCGCGACGATCGACGGGACGCGATGCCGGCTTGCCAGATTTTCGTAAGCTAGCTTACTATCTTCCGGGCCGATGGCGCCAGTCCGGTGGCGGGTTGGCGCGCGACGGACCGAGCGGCATCCCCCCGGCGGGTGCTAAAATCGGCGGCCGGCCCAAGAACGAGGGAGCCCTCTGCCATGGCGACCATGTTGAAGCTCGATACGCGGCCGCTTTCGCCCGCGATCGGTGCCGAGATCCGCGGCCTCGATCTCGCCCGGCCGTTCGATGCGCCGACGCTCGCCCTGGTCCGGCAGGCCTGGCTCGACCACGCGATCCTCCTGTTCCGCGACCAGAAGCTCACGCTCGACCAGCAGGTCGCCTTCGCCACGCAGTTCGGCACCGTCGGCGAGCGCTCGCGTCCGCCCGAGCGGCGGCCCGAGGGTGTCGATTTCCACCCCGCGATCATGCTGATCTCCAACATTCGCGAGAACGGCAAGCCGATCGGCTCGCTGCCCGACGGCGAGATGTGGTTCCACCACGACATGAGCTATGTCGAGGCGCCCTATCGCGGCACGATGCTCTATGCGATCGAGCTGCCCTCGGTCGGCGGCAACACCAAGTTCGCCAACATGTACAAGGCCTATGACAGCCTCACGGCGCGCACCAAGGAGCGCATCCGCGGCCTCAAGGCGATGCACGTCTACGACTACGGCACCGCCGAGCAGGTCGGCCGCGACGTCGATCTCTCCAAGGTGAAGCATCACGCGCAGTCGATCGCGATCACCCATCCCTTGTCGGGGCGGAAGGCGCTCTACGTCAATCGGCTGATGACGCTCTGGATCGAGGGCATGGCGGCGAAAGAGAGCGATCGGCTCCTGTCGGAGCTCTTCGATGCGGCCGAGGATCCGTCGGTCTATTACGAGCATGTCTGGCGCGTCGGCGATCTCATGATGTGGGACAATTGGTGCTCGACCCATGCGCGGACCGATTTTCCCGCGCACGAGCGGCGGTTGCTCCGCCGTTGCACCATCACCGGACAGCCGCTCCACGAATAGCGAGGACCCGATGCCGATTTCCGTCGTGCCGCTCTCGCCCGCGCTCGGCGCCGAGATCCGCGGGGTCGACCTGTCGAAGCCGATCGACGCCGCGACCAAGGCGGCGATCCACCGCGTCTGGCTCGACAACGTGATCGTCCTATTCCGCGACCAGACGCTCGCCGAGATCGACCAGGTGAACTTCACGGCGATCTTCGGCGAGGTCGGCATCCGGCCGCGGCCGAAGGAGTTCCGCCCCGAATCGAACGACCTTCACCCGACCATCATGCTGATCTCGAACATCCGCGAGAACGGCCGGCCGATCGGCTCGCTGCCCGACGGCGAGATGATGTTCCACCACGACATGATCCACATCGCGACGCCCGACAAGGCGACCTGCCTCTACGCGATGGAGCTCCCGCGCGTCGGCGGCAATACGCTGTTCGCCAACATGTACAAGGCCTATGACACGCTGCCGGCGCACATCCGCGACCGGCTCCAGGGCAGGAAGGCCTATCACCACTACCACTACGGCTCGACCATCAAGGGCGACGACCGCGGCGTGCCGGCCTTCGGCGACAGCACCCACCCGGTGTTCTGGCGCCATCCCGAGACCGGCCGCACGGCGATCTATGTCAACCGGCTGATGACGCAGCACGTCATCGACATGCCGCGCGCCGAGAGCGATGCGCTCCTCGCCGCGGTGTTCGACCACTGCGAGCGGCCCGAGTTCGTCTACGAGCACCGCTGGCGCATCGGCGATCTCGTGATGTGGGACAATCGCTGCTCGATGCACGCGCGCACCGACTTTCCCGAGACCGAGCGACGGCTTCTCCGCCGCACCACGGTGCGCGGCGCCGACGTGCCGGCTTCCTGAGGGCGCCGCCGTGACGATCGCCGTCGTTCCGCTGTCGCCCGCGATCGGCGCCGAGATCCGGGGCGTCGACCTGATGCGCCCGGTCGACGCCGCGACCAGGGCCGCGATCCACCGCGCCTGGCTCGACCACGTCATCATCCTGTTCCGCGACCAGAAGCTCAGCGAAGGCGACCAGGTCGCGTTCACCGAGCTCTTCGGCGAGGTCGGCATCCGGACGCGGCCCAAGGACCTCCGCCCGGAAGCGCAGACCCTTCATCCGACGGTGATGCTGATCTCGAACATCCGCGAGAACGGCAAGCCGATCGGCTCGCTCCCCGACGGCGAGATGATGTTCCACCACGACACGATCCACATCAAGACGCCGGACAAGGCGACCTGCCTCTACGCGATGGAGCTCCCGAGCCGCGGCGGCAATACGCTGTTCGCCAATCTCTACAAGGCCTATGACGCGCTGCCGGCGCGCATCCGCGACCGGCTCGCCGACAAGAAGGCCCATCACCACTATAACTACGGCACGACCGTCAAGGGCGACAGGCGCGGCACCGAGGCGTTCGGCGAGAGCGTCCACCCGGTGTTCTGGCGCCATCCCGAGACCGGCCAGCGCGCTGTCTATGTCGACCGGCTGATGACCGAATACGTGCTCGACATCGCGCGCGCGGAAAGCGATGCGCTGCTCGCCGAGATCTTCGACCACTGCGAGCGGCCCGAGTTCGTCTACGAGCACCAATGGCGCGTCGGCGATCTCGTGATGTGGGACAACCGCTGCTCGATGCACGCGCGCACCGACTTCCCCGAGACCGAGCGGCGCCTCTTGCGGCGCACCACGGTGCGCGGCCACGACGTTCCCGTTTCCTGACCGACCGACGACGGAGCCATAGGATGGGCAAGGTACTCACCGACACCGAGGTGTCGCGCTACCGGGACGAGGGCTTCCTGTGCCCGATCCCGCTGTTCGGCGCGGCGGAGGCGCGGGCGATCCGCGCCAAGATCGAGGCGATCGAGGCGAAGACGGGCGACGAGGCGCAGAACCGCTTCCGGATCAAGGCGCATCTCCCGTTCCCCTGGCTCGGCGCGCTGATCTGCCACGAGCGGCTCCTCGATGCGGTCGAGGACATCATCGGCCCGGACATCCTGTGCTGGGGGTCGAGCTTCTTCTCCAAGAACGCGCGCGATCCGCGCTACGTGTCGTGGCATCAGGACACGACCTATTACGGGCTCAAGCCGCGCGACACGCTGACCGCCTGGGTCGCGCTCACCGATGCCAACACGCAGAACGGCTGCATGAAGATGATCCCGGGCAGCCATCGCAGCGGCGAGCAGGCCGTGCACGAGGAGACCTTCGACAGCAACAACCTCCTGACGCGCGGCCAGACCATCAAGGGCATCGACGAAACGAAGGCGGTCGATGTCGTCCTCAAGGCCGGCGAGTTCTCGTTCCATTCCGAGCTCACCTACCACTCCTCGCCGCCCAACCAGTCCGACGACCGGCGCATCGGCTACTCGATCCACTACATCGCCCCGCATGTCCGCCAGACGCTGTTCCCCGGCGCGACCGCGATGGTCTGCCGCGGCCGCGACACGTACGGGCATTGGCTCACCGAGCCGGCGCCGCGCGAGGACTTCGATCCCGTGTGCATGGCCGCGCTCGATGCCGCCTACGCCCAGTACAAGGCCGCCTCGCAGAAGGCGACCGCGGCGTGAGTCTTCCGCTCCCCTCGGGGGAGAGGGCGTCAGTGGCGCCGCTTCGGACGGCCTTGGTCGATGGCCTGACGCTCGCCTTCCGCGAGGCGGGCGCGGGTCCCGCGCTTGTCCTTCTCCACGGCATCGGGGGCTCGTCCGAGACCTGGGCGAACCAGCTCATGGGTCTCGGCGGACGCTTCCGTGTGATCGCGTGGGACGCGCCCGGCTATGGCGGCTCGGATGCGCTCGCGGCCGCGACGCCCGGACCCGACGACTATGCCCGCGCGCTCGCCCGCCTCCTCGATGACCGCGCCGTCGCGCGCGCCCACATCGTCGGCCAGTCGGCCGGCGCGCCGATCGCGGCGGCGTTCTGCCGCCTCTACGCCGCGCGCGCGGCGAGCTTCACGTTCTGCCAGGGCCTCGTCGGTCTCGCCGGGCTCGACCCCGCCGAGCGCGACGCGGCGGTGCGTGCCCGGCTCGACCCGTTCGCCGCGCTCGGGCCG
>Ga0194132_10012656_pt1 | contig 10442 bp, 13 predicted proteins | sample TA2KigOf80mmetaG_FD_148612 | JGI IMG/M metagenome (GOLD analysis project Ga0194132, IMG submission 148612) | Freshwater microbial communities from Lake Tanganyika, Tanzania - TA2015054 Kigoma Offshore 80m | ecosystem: Environmental > Aquatic > Freshwater > Lake | place: Tanzania: Lake... | reverse complement strand
GACGAGCAGCCCCGCGCGCACACGGCCTGCCCCGAGCCTGGTCGAGGGGCCTGCCCCGAGCCTGGTCGAGGGGCCTGCCCCGAGCCTGGTCGAGGGGCCTGCCCCGAGCCTGGTCGAGGGGCCTGCCCCGAGCCTGGTCGAGGGGTCCGGCGCCGCGAGGCACCACGCCAGGAACGCGGCCAGGCCCAGCTCGAAGCCGCCGTAGGTCGCACGAAAGTCGATAACGGCGCTCGGCTCCGGGAGCTGAATCCCGACGGTCGCCGCCATGGGCACCGGCGCGACCAGAAATGCCGCGCCAAACGCCGCGTAAATGAAGGCCGACAGGGCGAGCACGATGCGCGGAAATGCCATGCCGACGGCGCGAATCGTAACACGTCGTCATGGATGACTGATTAGGACTCTATGAAACTTTAGTGCAGCCAAAGCCGGCTCTTGGGGGTATAACTGATGATCAATGGACGGTCGCATCCGCGTCCTCGAGTCGGTCATTGAAAGCATGGGCGACGGCGTGGCGGTCGTCGACGAGCACGGCAAGTTCGTCCTCATGAACGCCGCGGCCAGGCGCCTCTATGGGCGCGGACCGACGGACGGGCCGGTGGAACAGTGGGCCGAAATCTACGGGGTGCTGCGCGCCGACGGCGTCACCCCGTTCCCGGCCGACGAGCTTCCGCTCGCGCGCGCCCTGCGCGGCGAGGCGACCGACCAGATCGAGCTGTTCTTCCGGAACATCGCGCATCCCGACGGCATCATCGTCTCGTCCACGGGGCGTCCGCTCCGCGACGCCGCTGGACGGGTCTGCGGCGGCATCGTCGTGCTGCGCGACATCTCGGCTCAGAAGCGGGCCGAAGTCGAGATGCGCGACACCAACGATCGTCTGAACCGGCTGCTCGAGGACCAGGAGCGGCGCGGTCAGCAGTCGCGTGTGCTCGCCGAGATGAGCAGCCTCCTGCAGGCCACCTCCGCCGTGGACGAGTTGTATGCGGTCATCGCCGACTACATGGAGCGGCTGTTCCCCGGGCAGGCGGGCGCGTTCTTCGCCTACAGCGCCTCGCGCGACGATCTGGAGCAGAAGTCCTGGTGGGGCGGGTTCGCCGCGGACGAGCACCCGCTGATGAAGCCCGAGGAATGCTGGGGGCTGCGGCGCGGGCGCGCCCACCGCGTGGACGGCGGCACCACCCGCATGCGCTGCGCGCACATCCCGCCTGCGCTCGGCGGCAGCGCGCTGTGCGTGCCCGTGCTCGGGCCGGATGAAACGCTCGGGCTGCTGCACGTGCGGTTCCGGGCGGCCGGCGACTCCGCGCGCGAGCACGTGTTGTGGGAGGAACGCGAGCAGGTCACGGCCACGGCGGCGGAGTACCTCGGCCTCGCGCTCGTGAACCTGCGGCTGCGGCTGGCGCTGCAGCAGCAGTCGATCCGCGACCCGCTGACGGGGCTCTTCAACCGCCGCTTCCTGGAGGAAACGCTGCCGCGGGAGATCCGGCGGGCGCAGCGGAAGCGCTCCACGCTCTGCGTGCTGATGCTGGACATCGACAACTTCAAGACCTTCAACGATCGCTACGGGCACGCGGCGGGCGACAACGTGCTGCGCGAGTTCAGCGGCCTGCTCATCGACAACATCCGCGCCACCGACATCGCGTCGCGCTACGGCGGCGAGGAGTTCACGATCGTGCTGCCCGACTCGCCCGTCGCGGACGCGCGGAAGAAGGCGGAGCTGATCCTCGAGAAGACGCGGGCGCTGCGCGTCACCTTCAACGGCACGGGCGTCGGCCCCATCAGCACGTCCATCGGGCTGGCGGCCTGCCCCGAGCACTGCGACAACGCGCAGGCGCTGATGCGCGCGGCCGACCAGGCGCTCTACGCCGCGAAGCAGGGCGGCCGGGCGCGCGTGGAGATCTTCACGCGCGGCACGGCCGGCGCCGCCACCGTCTAGAGCGGTTTCTGAAACGTCGTAGTGTCCGGCTTTAGCCGGACCATGTTGATCGGCACCGCCGTGTGTGGTCCGGCTAAAGCCGGACACTACGAAGCAGTCGAAACCGCGCTAGCCGATTACCAGCGGCGGAGCGTTGTCTCTCACTCGTCTGGTCCGGCGGCGCGGTTCTTCGCGAACAGCACGACCACGATGACCAACGCGATGATCACGACGACGAGCGGGACCAGCTCGAAGACGAGCACGGACCGGCGGCGTCAGGGGACGAGGAATCGCTGGTTCTCGTGGCAGATGAACTCGATGAGCTCGCCGTCCACCATGACGTACTGATTGAGGCGGACGGTCCACGGGCGCGTGTACGCCTTCGGATCGTCCACCGTGACGTCGATCTCGATCTGCCCGAAGTTCGGGCGGCGGAAGCGCTCGGTCAGCTTGCCGGCGTCGGTGAGCGGGCTGCCGTTCACGTCCAGCCAGCCGCCGTCGCGGAAGTTCGTCGTCTCGACGACGAGCGTGTCGCCTTCCCACCAGCCGCGCGAGTAGCCGTACCACCAGGGCTGCGGATCGTTGTTGGGCGCGGGCCGGCCGTCCAGATAGATCTTGCGCAGCCCGTAGTTGGCCTCGTAGATGATGACCATCAGGTTCGCGGTGTGGATGATCTGCCGCGGCTGGGGATGCGTGTGGAACTGCATGAGCCCCATCGGCAGGCAGCGCGCGTCGGGGTTGTCCTTGCTCTCGGCGGCCATGCGCTCCTTGCGGAGGGCCGCGGCCCACGGCTGAAGCGGCAGGTCGTCCTTGAAGCCGGCGCCCACGTTCCAGAACATCGCCAGCGGAGGCGTGCCGGGCGGCGGCTCGGGAGGCTTCGCGTCGCGCCCGCCGCCGCCGCGGTTCATCCACAATCCTGAGAAGTCAGGCTTCCCGTCCGGAGTCCGCGGCGCCGGCGCGGCGAGGTTCGGCTTCCCGTCAGCCAGCCGCGGTATTCCCGGCGTCGAATGAGCCGGCCATTGCGCGTGCACCATCGACGTGACCGCGACGATGCCGACGAGGACGAACAGAGCAGCAATGCGTCTCATGCAACCCCTCACACGCCCGGCGCGGCCTGCCACTCGGCGCGGCCGTACAGCCACAGCGTGAAATTCGAATACACGTTGCCGAGCGTATGGAGCACGACGGCCGGCAGGATCGATCCGCTCACGTGCGTGATCGTTCCGTAGATCGCGGCGACCGCCAGGTAATACGGCCACAGTATCGGCGTGAAGTCCAGATGGACCAAGGCGAACATCGTTCCCGTAATCAAGATGGCGATCGGGAGACCGTTCTGCCGCTCGATCGGCGCCTGCATGAGGCCGCGGAACGCCGATTCTTCGACCACTCCGGCAAACAGGGACGACATGAGCAGCAGGGCGGCCATGGTCGTGGCGGGAACATACGCGAGATCCGGCATCTGCTGCACCGGCAGCGGCACGAACCGGCTCACCACCCGCAGCCCCGGCACGAGCGCGACGAGCGCGACGGTTCCCGCGAGCAGCGACCACGCCCACGTCCGGACCGGCAGGTTGCCCGCGCGCAGATCCGGGAAGCCGCGCACCGACCGCCAGAACAGCCACAGGACGACGCCGAGGACGGGGACCGCCCAGGGCACGTCCGGCCGGAAACGCAGGTTGGCGAACAACACGATATTGCGCGGAATAGTGGCGGCGAGCAGCACCAGCACGCCGATCCCGACAGCCCGGCCTATGACACGCAAACGGGCGGATGCTATCACCTAGCGCGGGTGGATCGTCGCAAAAAGCACGTCCCAGTGCACGTGGCGGCCGCACGGCGACTGGCGGTCGCCTCGAAAGGTGTTGGTCAGCACCTGGAGGTCGTCAATCTCGGAGACGGCGGCCCAGCGCCACCCGAACGGGCGGCCGGACTTGCTCCCGCCGCCGACCTGGTAGAAGAACAGCTTCGCTTCGCCGTTGATGACGCCGTAGTCGTGCGGCTCCGCGCGCCTCGGCAGATCGTGCAGCGTGAACGTGACGAGGCGCCGAAGGGTCGCGGCCGTGTCGCGTGCGCGTCGCTGTCGCCTGTCGTCCTATTGCTGCATGGAGAGTGACGGCGGGACCCGGCGGGTCAGCCGCTCGCGGCCGGTGATCGCCAGCGCCTCGGCCAGCATCGTCACCTGGACGCTGCCGAAGCTCGACGTGGGATCGAACCGTGCAGCAGGCCAGGCCGGACCGAACTGGAGGACGGCAAACAGCACGACGCCGCCGAAGAGAATACGGCCCATGGCCGTCAGCGAAGCTGCGTGCGGACGACGAGCTTGAGACCTGACCAGACGTCGCTCACGGCGCAGACCTTGACGTCCACGAACCCGAGCGGCAGCGCCACCTCGCGGATGGTGTCTTCGGTGACGTCGGTCGCCATCTTCGCGGCCTTCTTCGGCCACGACACCCAGACGGCGGCGTCCGTGCGCAGCGCACGGCGAAGCGCGGTGAGCTGCCGTGTGAGCTCGGTCCGGCGCGTGACGAACACGTGCACGATGTCCACGCCCTCGCCGGCGCGGCGGTCGACGCGCACCCGCGGCGGCAGCGGCGCGAGCAGCGTCGCGTACTCGTCAGGCGCGTGCAGCGGCAGCAGGCGTGTGTCGGCCTTGATCCCCAGCTTCTTCGCGAGCGGCGTGCCCGAGTAGCCGGCTGGAGGCATGGACGTGTGGAAGCGACGGCTACGACTGGCGCCGGAATGCTTCCCCCGCCACCGTCGATTCTCGAAGGATACGCTCGGACGCCAGGGTCGATGCCGGGCTGGCCAGGTCGGCTCCAACGAGTTGTCAGGCAGCTGGCAGCTCGGGCCTCACCCAGACGTGCAACCGAACGGAAACTCGTGCAACCGGACAGCAGCGCACAAAGTTGAGCGTTCGAGCGACTCATGCGGGCTGACGTCAGCGTTCACCCGCGCCGGCAAGCGGCGCAAGAGCGACGCGGCGGCGTCGTGTGCAACCGGATGTCAGCCGGTTCATCGGCCCAGTACCACATCGATGCCGTGAAGGATCTGCGCACGAAGCTTCGGGCCCAGGCGCCCGACCCGCTCGGTGAGCAGTGACCGATCAAGCGCGACAATCTGCGACACGTTGGCAACCGAGTCCTTCGGCAGCCCCGACGTCTTGCGTGGGAGCAACACATTGCCCGGTGCGCCTGCCCAGACGGTGTTGCTGGTCAGCGGTACGCACACGACCGTGGCGATGCGACTTCGATTCAACGGATTTCCCTGGACGACAACGACGGGTCGGCGGAAACCTGGGCCGGACCCCGTGGGTTCGGGCACGTCCGCCCACCAGATGTCTCCTTGCCCGACCTCTACCACTCCACGCTCCGGAGCACCCGTCGCCCGGCCCTCTGTACGAAGGCCTCCGGTGCGGCGTCGCCGAGTGCATCGACCACGACGTTCATGGCCTCGGTCACCTCGTCTGGCGCGTGTCGGGCGAGGTACTCAGCCAAGGCTTCGGCATACAGCTGACTCCGCGACTTACGGGTGCGCTTCGCGTAGCCCTCGGCGTCGCGATACACGCGATCCGGCAGCGATACGGCAGTCTTCATACCAGTAGTATAACCGACGCCGTCGCTGGCCGGGCCCGGCGTGCGGGTCGCATCGACTGGAGCGTTCAACCCCAAGAGGGGCGAAGGACCTGCCTTGAGTGTGTGTGGGATCCGGCAACGCACGGCTTCAGCCGCAGCGGCTCAGCCTTGCACCAGCCGTTGACGGCTGCAAGCCGATGTTCGCCGGCCCCGTTTCTGTCGCCAGCCCACGGCAGCGAGATTGGGTCACCGCCCCGCTGCCGGTTGCGTCAGTCGAACGCTCACCAAGAGTACCCAGGCAAGCCCAAAGACCCAGGGCAAGAGGTAACCCGGGAGAAGCCACTCCACCGCCTTCGATCTTGAACCAATGGTGGGCGGAATCCCGAGTCCTTCGCCCACGCGGCTCTTGTGTCAGCTGCAATGCGGAGAAGCTCCTTTATCGCCTTGAGCCCACGCGCCAAGCTGTAGCCGATGAAGATGCACGACACGAGTCCGACAACGCTGAGGATCGCAACGCCGCGCCAGTCTGAGCTCCACATGATCGTGGCAGCTCCGAACAACAGACCTTGCAGCGTCCACATCTATGTCAGACGCTGGTTGAGGAGCTCGTCTTCGTGGTGAATCATCGAACGGATCACGCCCACACTCTCGACGACCCTCTCGCGATCGGAGGTACTCATGGCATTCCCCGTTCAGTCCGAGCCCGTCGAGAGGATGATGTGTTCGCTCAGGCGTGAACACCTTTCTGTTCCCCGAACCCCGTCTGACGTCCTCCGGCGTGCCGCAGCGCTCGGCGCCTGTCCGCCGAACGTCCCGCGATGAGCCGCGGCGCGACCACGTCAGTGCGGCGCCGTCGGCTCCATCGCGTGGTTAGGCCGTTCACCGAGTGAATGTGACCTCGGCAACCGCGATCCCGCTCTCACCGGCCACAGCGTACAGCAGGTAGACCCGTCCGCCTTCTTCAAACACCGCAGGGTCACGGAGTTGATTGACGTGCCCGTACGCAGTGCTTCGAAGGGAAGGCGACAAGGGCGCATCGGCGCCTTCCCAGACGCGTTCGGGACGGAGCACCTCGACTCCGGGACTATTGGACCATTTCGCCCAGTCGCCCGACACGTCGATCGTGCTCAAGAGAATCGTTTCAGGCGCCTCTCCAACCTGCGTCCAGAAAACGAACAGCGTGTCGCCCCGCCGGAGAAGGGCGGAGTGCCGCATATCGGGATTGAACAGCAGTGGCCCCTGCTCGAAACCCGACAGCGCGTCCTTGGACCGGTAGAACTGGCCAGGCATCGCCATCGCGTATGTGTATCCCTGATGGACGAATGTCCGAAAATAGGTCCGCCCGAGAATCTCTGGTCTCGCTACGAAATGAATCCCGTCGGTAGATGTGGCCACCCGAGTCACCTGTTGCTGGAGGCCGTTCAGTCCGTGGTAGTACATGACGATGCGTCGACCGGCCTCATCAACGATGACGTCCGGCGAAGCGATGTGCGGCGTCGTGGCCTCAGTGAAGAGATCGTGCGAAAGATTGGCGGGCTTCGGAGTTGCCCGGAGCTTCTCCAGCGCATCGGCGGGACCTGAGGGCGCCTTCGTCAGCAAGTGCGATCCTTCGAGTTGAAGGCTGCCGGGTACGTGAATCTTCCAAGGCCCCAGGAGGTTATCGGCATAGGCCAGACGAATGTATCGACCCTTGTGATCCGCGAAGTACAGGTAGTACCTCCCAAGGCGTCCCGAGACCCAGTCGGGAACCCTGATGAGCGAAGGGCCTTGAATGTTTGACCCCAGGCTTGGATCTAGATCTGGTGTGATGATCGGTCGGTCGAGCAGGCGTTCGACACGCACAGGTGTGCGCGGCGTCTGTGCGGACGTCGAGCATGACACCAGGAGAACCCCTCCGACGATCGCCGCGATGACAATCCGCCTTCGACAATCATCCATGGTGCGCCAGCCTTTCGCGTCGAACCCAACGGCCTAGACGACCGGCGCTCAGCCGCGAGCCGCCTGTCGACGTCTCCTCGCCTTGCCCGTTCGGTGAGCGCGGCTCGACGGCTGCAGCGCCTTGTTAGGCAGCCCGCCTCGACTCCGTACGGCCCGTGTTGTGCTCAGAACGCCCTTGAGCGCTTCGTTGACGGCTGCCTCGGTGGGAAAGGCGTCCGCGACTTCTGGTTCGATGAGGACGATGTTCGTGCCCTCCCGCGCTCGCTGTGCGTACTTGCCCCGAACGCCGCCCTTCATGGATGCGAAGTCGTACTCCGGGCGCATGTCATCAATGGGAATTCGTGTCGTCTTCTTCATAGAATCGTCGCTCACGCCGCGTGGCGGCTCTTGCGCTGATGATTCGAATGCTATCGCCGATCTCCGTGTGTGACACGACGAGGATTCGGCCCGGCGCTGACATCCCGATGATCAAGAATCGCCGCTCCCCGACCGAATGGTCGGTGTCTGGAAACGTCGCCGAGAGCGGATCGTCGAAAACAGTCGCCGCCTCGCGGAAGTCAACGCGATGTGCCTTGAGATTCTCCTCCGCCTTCTTCGGATCCCAGCTGAACCTCACCGGGTCAGTGTACGACGTCCGAGAGCGCTGAACCTTGGCTGCCTAGACGTTCCGAATGAGCCGCGCGGCCTCCCCATTTAGGGCCGCGTCGGCTCCATTCGGGTGTTAGCCAGGCCTGAGCCCGTGCTGGTGTTGCTATCGCTGGGCTGGTGTCTGGGTCGGCATCCCAGCGCGCTGCAGCAGTTCATCGAGTGAGGCGCGGTCCAACATCCGCCCGTCGATCACAACGGCGTGGATTCTTCGCACATTCGTGATATCGTCCAGCGGGTTGGCATCGAGCACCACCATGTCAGCCAGCTTACCGACTTCGATGCTGCCGAGGCGACTGTCCCAGCCCATCGCCGCAGTCGCGTTGATCGTAGCCGCCTGAAGCGCCGCGAGTGGAGGCAACCCCGCCTCGACGAGCAATCGCATCTCTTCAGTGACGCCGTACGGCGGGAACGGCACTTCATCAGTTCCGGCGATCACTCGGCCGCCAGCTTTGTAAAGGCGCTGGAGGAACCTTGCCTCAGCGGCTTCGTCTCCCTCGATGGCGGCGCGCATTTCGGCACCCGGCGGCGCGCCCGTTCGTACGCGCCACGGGTGATGTGGCGACAGCCCCGCGGTGTCGTAAAGGGCTTGGTGGTCCCAGTAGTAAACGACAAGCCGCGTCGGCTCGTACCACACTCCCCGAGCGACCATCGACTCGATCAGTGCCTGGATGTCCGTGTCGTTGGCGCGTTGCCACGCCGTGCGGTTGTAGAGGACCCAGGCGCGTCGGCCTTCTGCGCTCGTCCGCGGCACCGCAGGCGCCGAACGATTGTCTACCCCGACTGGCCGCGCGCCCACAGAGTGCACCACCCCTTCAAGACCGGCGGACACCAGATCGTTCGTGAAGTTGTCGTAGACAGGGGGGCGATCGGCCGAAGCAAATACGGTATGGCCGTAGACGGTCACGCCGACAGCGCGAGCAATATCGATGAGTTCCAGCATCGTCTCACGCGGGAAGTTCTGTAGCTTCAGACCATCGATTCCCAGAACAGGAAAACGCCGGACGGCTGCAGCGGGGTCCCGAGTGCTCGTGAATTGCAGGAGGTGTTGCCACGGATCGGGGTGCCGGGGGTCGGGGCCTGCCGAAACATAGATGCGAGGAGCCAGGAACCGGCCGGCATCCGCGTCAGCGCGCAAAGCGAGGGCGCGTTCGAAGCCGTCCACGGACATTTCGCGGATACCGGTGACACCGCCGGCAAGTATCCAACCAAAATATGCGGAGGCCTCGAGGGGAGGATTTGCCCACTCGGACAAGACGTGCACGTGCGTGTCCGTCAGCCCAGGAATGAGGTATTTTCCGCCGACGTCCACAACGCGTGCTTGTGTCGGAATCTCGTCCGTCGACATCTCGCCAGCGGCCGTGATGCGATTCCCCGAGACGATGACGACGAGTCCCGAGCGGACTCGCCCGGTCTGGACATCCACGACGGTCGCGTTCGTCAACGCGAGCGTTGCCGAGGCAGGCCCCGTCCTCACGGACTGCGCTGGGCCGCAGCCCATCGCGCAACTTGCCACGAGCAGGAGGGTTCCTCCTGTGAGGCATACGTCACTGGACGATCGGCGAAGCATCGACCTCCCAAGGCACTGGCTAACGGCCAGGTTTCAGCCGCGGCGGCTCATTGTCGCGCCAGTCGCCGCCGGCTGCAAACCTTGTTAGACGGCGTGGCTCGCGCTACAGTACCGCGCATGAAGCTCGCCATCGAGCTACCTTCCGCTCAGGCCGACAAGCTGCGCGCCGAGGCCGAGCGTCTCGGCTTGTCGCCTGAAGATCTCGCCCGGGCCGCGCTCAGCGACCTGCTTTCGACCCCCGACGCCGAGTTCCAAGACGCAGCCCGCCGCGTACTTACCAAGAATCGGGACCTGTACAAGCGCCTGGCCTGATGCGCTACTTGACGCTCGGGGAAGTCGTGGAACTTCACCGAGCGATCCTTGAAAGTTCGGGCGGAGCCTCGGGAATTCGTGATCTCGGCGCCTTGGAATCTGCGCTCGCGCAACCACGAGCCAGTTTCGGCGGGACGGACCTGCATCAGTCGCTTCACGCCAAAGCAGCCGCGCTCGGCTTCTCATTGGCGATGAACCATCCCTTTGTGGACGGCAACAAGCGGGCGGCCCATGCCGCGATGGAGGTCTTCCTGATCCTAAACGGGTACGAGATCGTCGCGCCGGTTGATGAACAGGAGCGACTGATGCTCGACTTGGCCGCGGGCAAGATGAAGCGCGAACAACTGACCGAGTGGCTTGAAAGACATCTCAAACCAGCTCGTTGATGGCTCCAGCCGTCTAGACAGAATGACTTCCGTAACAGGCTGACCTCCGGTTGTCTCGCGGGTTAGCCTGCCGGCCAGAGCCGCACCGCTGCATGGACCGCAGCGCTGTG
>Ga0194132_10012655_pt1 | contig 10442 bp, 10 predicted proteins | sample TA2KigOf80mmetaG_FD_148612 | JGI IMG/M metagenome (GOLD analysis project Ga0194132, IMG submission 148612) | Freshwater microbial communities from Lake Tanganyika, Tanzania - TA2015054 Kigoma Offshore 80m | ecosystem: Environmental > Aquatic > Freshwater > Lake | place: Tanzania: Lake... | reverse complement strand
TCAGCCGGAAGGTTGGATCCTGCGAGAGCCGCTCGGCATCGTTGACATCCTCGTAGCCGGCAATCCGGCTGTAGACGGACTGGCGCAGTAGGTCCGCCAGCGGAAGCTGGGTATTCTTGCCGCGCCGTGAGTCAGTCAGGTGTTGGGCAATGAGAGCACCGAAGCCCAGCCGTTCATCCAACTCACGCACCAGGATCAGACCACCATCGGAAGTAACGCGCGATCCCTGGAAGTCGATCTTGAGAAGGCCGTTGAACGAGAGCTGAAAGGGCTGGTTTTGTTTGTCACCCATTGGGTGCTGTCCTCCGCAGGGGTCTTCGCTGCCTTCAAACCCCTATCGATATTGATGCGGACGAGCATCCAGGAGATTCGCACGCGCGGCTCAAAACGGAAATGTGGGATGAGGAAAACTGGCGGGAGGCTGCGGGATGGTTTTTGTAGTGACGTTCGAGACGGAGTCGATCACACGGACCGTGCCGTTGGTGGGATCGAAGTGAAGGAACTCCGTGGCAGTGGCGACAAGGGCACGGCCGTCGGATCCGAACGCCACGCCCAGCGGGGCGGCGTTCAGCGCAAACGACTGGCGGGTATTGGTTGCCAGTTCGATCAACGTAAGGCCGTTGCGCGCGGGCGCCGGCGAAGCGAAGGCGCCGTAGTGAGCAATCAGCAGGTACTTGCCGTCGGGCGAAACGGAGAGAGAGCTGGGCTGCGAGGCTACATTCATCGAGGTCCTGACGGCGTTGTCGCGCAGCGTCATCACGTCGACTCGGTTGGCCGTGAAATTGGCGATGTAAAGGACGCCGCGAAGTTCATCCAGCGCCAGGTCGGCCGCATGCCCCCCAATCGCCACCACGTGGCCGAACGGCGCGGCCAGGGCTGGAAGAGCCGCCACCAGCGCGGCAGCGGCCAGGAACCTCATTGTAACGGTGAACATACGGGCGGACCCCACTCTTTCTCGCTCTCCCTCCGGCAGCCAGGCGCGGCCACACACCGCGCTCGCGATTGGTGGGAATCCACCTCCCACACTCGGGCGCCAGCCGGCCGCCGGCCGCCCGTTCCTGGAATCTGGGGTCTACTCGTCTCCCGAGTCCTGCGACTTGCGCCGCATGATGATCAGGCCGAGAAGGGCCACACCGGCCACCATGCAGATGATTCGAACCATCGAGCCGTCCATCGTTCACACTCCTTGTTGACAATGAAGCGGAGATCCGAACGGAGTCCGCCCGAGTTCCTTATCGGTTTGACCGGCGCGGAGTTGAACAGGAGGCTGCCCTCCGATGACACAATGAAGCCATGTTCGTCCGTCCGCTCGCGCTGCTGTGCGCGCCGGTGCTACTGGCCCAGACCACGCTGCATGTCGCCCCCCGGGGTGATGATGCGGCGAACGGAGGCGCCGGCGCGCCCTTCCGTACCTTGGAAAGGGCTCGGGATGCAGCGCGGCAGTCGGCGCGGCCGGTTACGATTGTGGTCCAGGCGGGGGTTTACAACCGGCAGCGGGCGCTTGAACTGGGCCCCGCGGATTCGAATGTTGAGTGGCGGGCGGAAGGCGCGGTGTCTGTTTCAGGCGGCGTGGTGTTGCCGGCGGGGTGTTTCACGGCGGCATCGAATGCCCGGCTGAAGCCGGAGGCTCGGGGCAAAGTGGTGGTGTGCGATGTGGGCAAGCTGGGGGTCGCGCGGCTTGGGGCGCTCACTCCGCGGGGCTTCGGCCGGCCGCGTACGCCCGCGCACAGCGAGGTGTTCTGGAACGGTAAGAGAATGACGCTGGCGCGCTGGCCGAACGACCGGTTCGCGCGGATTGCGGCGCCCGCCGACCCGGCCCCGGTGGACGATGATCACGGGCGGCGGCATGGACGGCTTGAGTACGGCTTCCGGACCGGGGAACAGCCTGGGGCATGGGCATCGGTGGAGGATGTGTGGGTGCACGGATACTGGTCCTGGGACTGGGCCAACTCGTATGAAGCGGTCGAGTCGTTCGACCGCGCAACCGGTGTTGTGCGCACCCGTGCGCCGCATGGCCAATACGGGTTTCGTACGGGCCAGCGGTTCTTCTTTCTGAATGTGCTGGAGGAGTTGGATTCGCCCGGCGAGTACTACGTGGATCGCAAGGCGGGGCAGGTCTATGTGTGGCCGCCGGCGGAAGTGCGCGGGGCGTCGATTTCGATGTCGGTGCTGGATGAACCTTTGGTGAAAGTGGCCGGGGCGCGGAACCTGACACTGGCGGGCTTCTCGTTTGAGACGGCGCGGGGCAACGCGATTGAGATCGCCGGGGGGTCGAATGTGAGGGTGGAAAACTGCCTGATTCGCAACACGGGGAATGTGGCGGTGACGGTGGAGGGAGGCGATCACCATGCGGTGAGCGGCTGCGAGGTGGCGCAGACGGGCGATGGCGGGATCTTTCTTTCCGGAGGGGACCGGCGGACGCTCACCGCGGCAGGACATGAGGCGACGGACAACCACATTCATCACATCGCGGAGTGGACGCGCACCTACCAGCCGGGCATACGGCTGGAGGGCGTGGGCCTGCGCGCGGCGCACAACCTGATTCATGACGGTCCTCACAACGCGATTCTGATGACCGGAAACGACCACATGATCGAGTTCAACGAGATCCACCGGGTGTGCCTGGAGACGGGTGACGTGGGGGCGTTCTACCTGGGCCGGGACTGGACGGAGCGGGGCGTGGTGGTGCGGCACAACTACTTTCACGACACAGGCGGTGTCGGCATGGGGAGCATGGGGATCTATCTGGACGACTGCGCGAGCGGGGTGACGGTGGTGGGCAACATCTTCGAACGCGTGCCGCGAGCGGTGTTCATTGGAGGCGGGCGGGATCATCTTGTGGATGGCAACATCTTCATCGACTGCGACCCGGCGATCCATGTGGATGCGCGCGGGCTGGACACGCGCACGGTGTGGCGCGACATGGTGCAAAAGACAATGCGGGAGCGGCTGTTCGCGATGAACTACCTTGAGGCTCCCTACGCAAGGCGGTATCCGGGGTTGATCAATCTGAAGCCGTACTACGACAGCGGCGAGGGGATTCCTCCGGAGGGGAACATCGTGGTGAACAACATCTGCGTCCGGGGCCGCTGGATGGACATCCGGAAGAACGCGGAGACCACATCGATCGAGATTGGCAACAACTTAGTGGGCGGGGAAGAGCTTTACGCGATGCCAGGGTACCGGCCGGGAGCAGAGGCGAGGCGGGCAGGGATCAAGGCGATCCCGTTCGAACGGATCGGGCCGCGCGTCAGAAGAAGGCAGTAGACGGAACGCTCAGGAACTCATCCGCAAGGCCATCACGCGCGGTTCCGGGCGGGGGCCGCAGGATGCCCGCTCCATCAGTTTGCAGGGAAGGGTTTCCGTGGGTACGCTGGCGCCGGGACCGGCGACCCGGCTTAGTAACATGGTGGCCAGGCGCTCGCCCAGTTGATCGGCGAAGACGGAGATTGACGTGAGCGCCGGTTCGAGAACCAGGTACTCCACGCGGTCGCCGACGCCCATCAGGCTGATCTGGCCGGGGATGGCAATGCGCCGTTTGGTGAGCTCCTTCCACACGCCCGCGGCGAGTTCATCGTTGCCGGCGATGATCGCCGTGGGAGCCGGTTTCTCTTTCAGGAGTTGGGCGGCGGCAAGCTGGCCGTAGTCGTGATTGGCCAGCGTCCAGTTTTCGAAGACTCCGCTCGTGGGCAAAGCGTGCCGCTCCATGGCGGCCTGATAACCCTGGAAGCGGCGCTCGAACCAGACCAGCGTCCGGTTGCCGACATAGGCGATGCGCCGATGGCCGAGCCGTTGCAGATAGCACGTGGCCTCGTCCATGGCTGTGCGGTCGTCGTAGAGGATGCAGTTGTGGGGGGGCGTTGGGCCAGGCAGATCATTGGCGAGCAGCGCGTAGGGCAGCTTGCGCTTCTCGAGCACACCGAGCAGGTTCGGATAGTGCACGCCCGCGAGCACAACGCCGTCCACGGCGCCGCTCTGCTGGAGAACGGACGGAAGAACGAGCTCCGGCGGCCGCGCGGCGGCCGGATACTCGTGGCGGGCGAAGATCAGGTCGTACCGATGGGCCTGAAACACGCGTTCGCAGGCCATCAGCAGGCGCATGTGCATGGGATTGAAGCCGTCGCGGTTGCCCAGCAGAAAGAGGATGGTCCGCGAACTCCGGCTCTTGAGCCGGCTCCAATGAATGTTGCGCTGGTAGCCCAGGTCCGCCACGGCTTGCTGGACGCGGGTGCGCGTAGCCGGATCCGCGTAGCCGCTGCCGTTCAGCACGCGGGAAACGGTGGCGACGCTCACGCCCGCGCGGCGGGCGACATCGACGATGGTGGCCAACTCAGCCGCCCCAGAGCTCGGTGACCATGTGCTCGCCGGCGACGATGGTGGGCCGTTCGGCGCGGCCGTTGTGGAGATAGGTAAGCCGAAGATGGTCGAGGCCTAGCAGCCAGAGGATGGAGGCGTGGATGTCGTGCACATGCGCCGGCCGCTCCACGGCGCGCAGGCCGATTTCATCGGTAGCGCCGATGGTCTGGCCGCCCTTGACGCCGCCGCCCGCGAAGAACATTGAGAACCCCCACGGGTTATGGTCGCGGCCGTCGCCCTTCTCGTTGAACGGTGTTCGTCCGAACTCGCCGCCCCAGATCACGAGCGTTTCGTCGAGCAGGCCGCGCTGATCGAGATCCTGCAGCAACGCGGCCACGGGCTGATCGGAGGCTTTGCACCACTTCTTGTGGTTGCCTTCGAGATTGGTGTGCGCATCCCAGCCGCTGCCGGATCCGCAATAGAGCTCGACGAAGCGCACGCCGCGCTCCACCAGGCGGCGTCCCAGAAGGCAGTTGCGGCCGAAGACGGCCGTTTCCGGCTGGTTCAGGCCGTACATCTCCCTGGTGGCTTCGGTCTCCCGCGACAGATCCACTGCTTCGGGGCCGGACTTCTGCAAGGCATAGGCAAGTTCGAAGGAGCGCAGGCGAGCCTGGAGCGCGGTATCGTCCGGATGATGCGCGGCATAGTCCCGATTCTGGGCGTCGAGCAGGGCGAGTTGCGCGCGCTGGCGGTCAGCCGTCACGCCGTCGCGAAGCCTGGTATTCAGAATGGGATTCGGCCCCTGGCGAAACAGCGTCCCTTGATAGACCGCGGGCAGGAAGCCGGAGCCCCAGTTCTTGGCGTTGCCGAAGGGCTCGCGTTCGTCGATCATGCTAACGAATGTGGGCAGGTTCCGGTTGGCCGTGCCCAGGCCGTAGGTGACCCAGGCGCCGAGGCTCGGGCGGCCTGAAAGGATGTCTCCGGTGTTCATCTGGCCGACGCCGCCGGCGTGATTCAAGCCATCGGATTGACAGGAGCGCAAGACCGCGAGCTTATCCGCATGCCGGGCGATGTGGGGATAGAGCTCGCTGATCCAGATGCCGCTCTGGCCGTGCTGCTTCCACTGCCGCGGACTGCCCATCAGCGTGTTGTTGGCCGTGCCCATGGCCGTGATGGGACGTCCGAAGCTGGCGGGCATCGGCTGTCCAGCCATTTCGTTGAGCCTGGGCTTGGGATCAAACAGATCGATGTGGCTGGGCGCGCCTTCCATGAAGAGGAAGATCACGGCCTTGGCTTTGGGCGGATGATGGGGGGCCTTCGGGATGGCCGGATCGTGTACCTTGGCGGCGGCTGCATCGTCGGCGAGCATTGCGGCCATGGCCATCGCGCCGAGTCCGCTGCCGGCTCCGCGCAACAGCGAGCGGCGAGTGAGTTCGGTGGGATTCATCATGGCGGCTAGTCGATGTAGAGGAACTCGCTGGCGGAGAGCAGCGAGAGGCAGAGATCCTCGAGCGGCCCGCCTTGCTGGAGGAATGCGAGGCTTCGCGCGGACTCGGCGCCGGTGGGCTGGCGGCCGAGCGCGAGCCGGTAGGCGCGTTCGACCAGGGAGTCGGGCGTTTGACCCGCGTCGTTCGCAACACGCCGGGCCAGCGCTTGCGCGAAGCCCGCGGCGGCCTGGCCGTTCATCAGTTCCAGGGCCTGATCGGCGGTGACGGTCTCCTGCCGGCGTCCGCAGCTTTCAAACGCGAGGGGTGCGTCGAAGCTTTCGAGCATGGGATAACGCACCAGGCGGCGGGCAAAAATGTAGACGCTTCGGCGATTCTCGTCGGCCTGTCCGGTGGACTTCCGCCAATGCCGGCCTTCCTGAATTTCGGTGCCCGCGGGAACGGCTGGAAAGACACCGGGACCGCCCATCGTGGGATCGAGCAGGCCGGAGACCGAGAGCATGGAATCGCGAATGGCTTCGGCTTCCAGGCGGCGGCGCGGATAGCGCCAGAGGAGCTTGTTGTCCGGGTCCGCGGTTTCGCGGAACGCGGAGGCTTGCCGGTACGTTGCACTGAGGAGAATGCGAGTGTGGAGTTTCTTGAGGCTCCAACCATCGGCGCCGGTGAAGGTGGCGGTGAGCCAGTCGAGCAGTTCGCGGTGGCTTGGGCGTTCGCCCATCACGCCGAAGTCGTTCAGAGTGCCGACAATGCCACGGCCGAAGTGATAGTGCCAGACGCGATTGACGATGACGCGCGTGGTGAGCGGATTGCGTTCATCGGCCAGCCAGTTCGCCAGGGCGGTGCGCCGTCCGCTGGATGGCAGCCCCGAGGGAGGCGTGATGGCGGCGGGCTTGGCATCCAGGATGCTGAGAAAGCCGGGCGCCACTTCGTCCATCGGAGCGTCGATGGCGCCCGCGCGAAGAACGTGTGTGGGCGGCGCGGTGGGCGCCTGATCCCGCATGATCTGCACACGGGGCAGCGGCGCCGGCAGCAGGTGCTTGTAGGCATCAAGCTCGGCGAGTAACGCCTTGTACTTCACCTTGCCCGCGGCGTCGACGCGCTTCGAGACCACGTCGCTATCGGGCACTTCGACCTGCGTGATCGCCTTGTGATAGATCTGCCAGTCGTACGGGGTGCGGGCGGCGGCGGGCTTGCCGATGACGGTTTGGACTTCAGGGGGGAATCGCTCGGTGTACTCCTTGCGATACTTCGCGCGCGGTTCGATCAGGAGCGCTTCGATCCTGTCGAGCACGGGTTTGGCGGCCGTTCGATAACGGGCCATTGCGGCGTCGTAGGCGGCGATCTCGGCGGGGCTGGCCGTTGTGGCCTCGTCGTCAATGCGCAGGTTGGCGAAGAAGGACTGAAAGCGGTAGTAGTCGCGATGCAGCAGAGCATCGAATTTGTGATCGTGACAGCGGGCACAGCCGAGGGTGACGCCCATGAATGCGTAGGCCGTGTTGTCCGTCAGGTCATTGAGTAATTCCTGGCGCCGTAGGCGGATGTTGGCCTGGTTGAACTCGTCCTCGAAGAGCCGCAGGAAACTGAGGCCCGGTAGCGCCTGCGTATCGCCGGGGTAGAGCTCGTCGGCCGCGATCTGCTCGCGAACGAACCGGTTGTAGGGCTTGTCCTCATTGAGGCTCCGGATCACCCAATCGCGGTAGCGCCACATGTTGGGGCGCGTGTCATCCTGCTTGAATCCGTCGCTATCGGCGTAACGCACAACGTCCAGCCAGTGGCGGCCCCAACGCTCGCCATAGCGCGGACTTGCCAGGAGCCTTGCCACCAGCCGCTCCTCGGCATCCGGCTTGGTGTCGGCGAGGAAGGCCTGGAGTTCTTCGGCGGTGGGCGGCACGCCGGTAAGGTCGAGCGTCACGCGCCGCAGATAAGTGGCGCGGTCCGCCGGCGGGCTGGGGGCGATGTTCTTCTCGCGCAGCTTTGCGTAGACGAAGCGGTCGAGCTCATTCCGCGCCCAGCGTTCGCCGGCTGCATCGAGCGCGGGCGGGGCCGGCAAGGTGACCGGTTGGATGGCCCACCAGCGGCGGTGCTGCGGCTTGAAGACAGGCGCCTCTTCGGCGGCCAGAACAGAGAGAAAGAACAGGGACAAAAGGATGCGCACGGAGTCCTCAGAATGCTAATGGAAATGTTTTCACACGGGCCGGTTCCCTGTCAAGGCGACATGGCAGGGCGAGGTGGGGGGCTAGCCGGCGAGCCAGCCTTGACTGTGGAGCCAGGCGGGGAGGCGGGGATCGTGGAAGTCGGCGATTTCGAGGTGGACGCCGGTGAGTTCGGTGCGATTGGTGTTGACGCCCACGACCCGGGCTCCGGCGGCGAGGGCGGCGTGGACACCGGTCATTGAGTCTTCGAAGACGACGCAGCGAGCGGGTTCGACGTCGAGGAGAGCGGCGGCCCGGAGGTAAACGTCGGGATGGGGCTTGCCCCGGTCCACCTGATGGCCATCGACGATGGCGCCGAAGCAGTGCTCGAGGCCGGCGCCCTGGAGGGTGAAGCGGACGTTTTCGGATTCGGCGTTGGAGCCGACGCCGAGGGGTGCTCCGGTGAGGGCGCGGATGAATTCGCGCACGCCGGGTACAAGGTGGCGCTCAAAGCGCGCCGCCATCATTTCGCGATAGAGCGCTTCCTTGCGGGCGCCGTGTTGGAAGACTTCGTCCGGTGAGAGGTGGGCGCCGAAGTAGTCCGGAACGATTTCGTCATTCCGCTTTCCGTGCATCCGGCCGTCGATGTCTCCTGGTTGGATGCCGTGCCGTTCCAGGTAGATTTTCCACGATTCCCGGTGCAGGGGCATCGAATCGATGATGACGCCGTCCACGTCGAACAGGAGGGCCATGCCCGGTTGAAGACGCATTCACTGCCCATGGTAGCAATGCGTTGTTGGGGTCAGACACTACCTGCCGGAGGACACACCTGCAGGAGGCACAAGACGGAAGAAGAAGCCTTGCGATAACGATCTGCCGGAAAGGAGCGAAGCCATGGAAGAACGAGGTCCAACCGGACGAGGGTAGGACAATCCGACAACAAGCAGCAGTGTCAGATTGCGCGAACCCTTCCATGAAAAGCCGGTCAAGGTCCCGGTTTCCATGAACCACACGGACGAGTTCGATTCGATCTTTCAGGAGGAAAGTAAGAACAGGACTTTCCCGAAGCCATTTGACGTACTATCTATAGATGAAAGGAGTTGCAGTACTGTGAAACTCAGAAATGCTAGAACACCACGTGCGGCGGGCGGGCTACCGGGAACGCGGGGCTTCATTCTACCGAGATATGGGAATCGACCATTGCCGGTGCGCGCGAAATCCGTGGCCGCCTTCTGTTTGTGGGGATTGATCTGGGCGGTGACAGTCTGCGTTCCGGCTCGTGCACGAACCATAGACCTAATCCTGCCAGAGTTCAGTTCCCCTGCCGCGTTACCAGTGCCTTGGCACGTGGGTATGTTCTCGTTCCAACTCGGCCAAGGTGAAACTATCCTCAGCGCCACGCTGTCAGGGGGGTTCGGCAACTCGAAAGGCCCAGTACTGCCACTAGCAACGGTGTACGCCGACGGCTTTGAGGTGGGCCAAATGCCAAGTGGTCCCGTGATTCAGATCATCCCGTTTCCGTGGGAGTTCACGTTTTCACAGCTCAGCTTGCCACTGCTGGCCGATGGCAGACTGGTCATTAGGGAGGCAAGCCGCCTTTGGCTCACCCACGCCTACCGGGAGCTTCACCCACGATAAGAGCGTCGAGACATTCACCAGCTTCGACGTTTTCTGGACGCGTGCGGCCAGAGAGCGTACTACGCGCACCGCTCCATAGACGCAGCAGTCTTCGGGCTCAGATTCGGCGACCATCCGGCACCTACGTCTTCAGCCTTGATCTTACTGTTCTTCCGCCTGTACCAACCGACTATCAGACATACGGATTATTCTCCGTCCATCCGACGCTCGCGCCTGTCCCCGAGCCCGCGACCGTGATGCTTATGTCTGCCGGTGGCATGCTGCTGGGGTTGCGTAGGCGCCGGGGGGACTCAAGCATGGTGTGCGAGAGGTTATGGCGTGGGCGGATCCGAAAGACCGCTCAGAGTGGGTGTATAGTCAGGCTAGGAGAGGTGGAGATGAACAGATGGTTCCTGATCCTGATCCTCGCCGCGGCGGCGGGTGCGCAGACCAAGACTCCGCGAAAGCTGATCGCGTCGCTCGACGGCAAGGATCTTTACGTGGCCTACTGCGCTTCGTGCCATGGCTCTGAGGGCAAGGGCGACGGACCCGTCGCGCCCGCGCTGAAGGCCAGCGTGCCGAATCTGCGCGTGCTCGCCAAGGGCAACCGCGGCGTCTTCCCGCGCGAGCGCGTCGAGAAGATGATGCTGCATGGCGCGACCGGGCCCCACGGCTCGGCTGAGATGCCGGTTTGGGGACCGCTGTTCCGCCGCGTTCAAAACGACCAGGATCTGGGTCTGGTCCGTGTGCGCCAGCTCTCCGAGCATCTCAAGTCCATCCAGGACAAGTAGCGCCGCCTCTTGTTTGTTCCCCCCGGGGCGTTCTCTAGGAACTTGTTGAAAAACTCCTGATCGAGCCCATTCCCTCTCGGAACATTTCGGGCGATGATTGTTGTATGCGCGGCGACGATCAGCAGCAGTCCGGGATGTTCAGCTACGTGACTCTGGAGGAG